>Ga0134128_10001692_pt1 | contig 27970 bp, 24 predicted proteins | sample KB31754_FD_96462 | JGI IMG/M metagenome (GOLD analysis project Ga0134128, IMG submission 96462) | Terrestrial soil microbial communities with excess Nitrogen fertilizer from Kellogg Biological Station, Michigan, USA - KB3-175-4 | ecosystem: Environmental > Terrestrial > Soil > Unclassified ... | reverse complement strand
CCGAAGCGAAAATTCTGAATGGTGAAATGATTATCCTTGATAATATTGAATAAGTGCAATGACAGGTCTACAAAAACTGTGCGTTCCTTGTAAAATAAAATTGAGAGGATCAGCAAAAAAACATAAACAGGGACGCTGGCGTAATAGGCTTTTTTGTACATTAATTTTTTAAGGTTTAGGGATATTGTGAAATATAAACCCCGAAAATACATTAATTAATAAGACAAATATATCGTTGGAATGCAGGGCGTGCTAGATCATTAAAGTATGATCTTTTAATGAATAAAATTATTCGTTAATTGTTACAAGCAGCCCATTTTGGAAAACAAGATATCTTATGTGGCTGTAATGCCAGGTTTCAACCTCTTTTCCTTTGGTAATTCTGTCATTTGTCCATGCAGGGTATCCCCATGCTTCTTCACACATATCTTTTGTCATTCCTAACGATACAATGCCACCGGCAATTTCTTTACCTCTTTTACTGCCATATTTTTTAATACAATAAGCAAGATGCTTCTTTCGCTCCATTTCGTCCTTTACAGTTGCAATCGAGTCATTTACGGCCTGTGTTGAATCATTTGCATGTCGCATAGTAGCTTCTGCAGCCCTCCTTGCGCTGTCCTGCTCTCTTTTTATTTCTTTTTCTGCTTGTATTTCCGATTGTCTTACGGCCTCAATGCTATCCCATACATCCTGTCTTCTTTTCAATATTGGATATTCATATATACTATCGTAGTTATGATATAGTGCCAGCTCCTGTTCATATAAGGTCACATCAAAGTCAGGATCCCATTTTTTTATATCTTCAAATCCATACATGCAATCCTGTTTGCGGAGCTCAATATTGGGAACGCCGACATGTTTATTCATCGCATCCTTACACATATCTAATGAATGCTCTATGGTACGAATGTCATTAGCTATTGTGATCATATGCCCATTGTTAGTATTCATGCTTTGTCTTATTTCCCATTCAGGCGTTCTCTGGATGGTAACCACAGTATCTCCGATATGCTCTTTATATTTCTTTGGTTTGATAAAAGCCACAGATTTTGAGCCTATGCGCATAAGGGAACCCACAGATGGTGTAGCGGATGGACGAATAACAGAAAACTGTGCGGATGCAGATAGACAAATAAATAAAAGGATACAGGTGAATAATTCTCTCATAATAATTGTTATTTCATTTATTATCTGGTAAAAATACTATTCGATAGCTGAAGAATGGTAAGCGAGATATTCACATTTCAATTGCAGGACAAATAATGTGTTATCTTAATAGTGTCACATTTCCTTTTTTATTTATCTCCAGTCCATTAATTGTAATTGCCTTTAATATATATGCATAGGTTTCTACTGGTTGTATTTTACCATTGTATGTGCCATCCCATCCTCTGTTTATATTATCAGTTTCAAAAACTTTAATGCCCCATCTGTCAAACACTATAAAATGTACAGAACGAATATTTATACCACGTACATATAATATATCATTACTGCCATCGCCATTGGGAGAAAAAGCCTCCGGTACATCTACCGAAGCTGTACAATCCATAATATTAATACGCACTGAATCACTACTTGGACAGTCATTGCCATCTATTCCCGTTACTGTATAAGTTATAGCGGTATCTGGTGAAGCTATCGGGTTAGCAATATTTGGATCGTTTAACCAAGTGGCAGGGCTCCATGTATAGCTTATTCCACCTATAGCAAGTAGTTGTGCCGGGCCACCCTTACATACCACAGTATCTCCTGATGCCTTAATATAAGAGTGCTCCGGAACTTTTACAGTATAAACCGCAGTATCTTTTTTCCCCGAGCCATCGGTAGTTATAAGCGTGACTGTATAAGTTCCCGATTTGCTATATGTATGAATAGTAGGGTTTGCTGTTCCTGTACTACCATCGCCAAAATCCCAGTTATATATCGTAATAACTGTATCATTACTACCAGCCATAAAGCTGAATGAATCGCAACCAGTTTTAGTTTCTTGTATTGACAAAGTATCGGGTATCACAGTCTTGTTACATACGTAGCTTGGATAATTATCTCTGTCAATTATTGATTTATGTATGGATTTTATGGTCCCGCTTATATCAAGGCCCGTCGGGTTGGTGGGAGCAATGGTTGGGGTGTTCTGTACTTCTATATCAATATTATGAATGCCTGAAGACAATGTGGTTGTATATGAAAAAGCAGAAGGCGTCAGCCAGACTGCAGACGTAGCAGCCATTGAAAACCCAATATCTACCCCATCAACTAAAAAATGATTCAATTCATTGTCGCATAGCGCGGATCCGCTTATCATAACAGTATCAGCAGAGCACATTTCAAATCGAAATCTGTAAAATGTTTTTCCACCTGTATCATCATAAGGTCCTAAAGACATAGAGTTTGAATCATAAGATATCCATTTCGTACCTGCAAGTGTTATTGGAGGGGGTGATACATAATCCCATGGCTCTTGTACGTATGAAGGATAAGGATATGCTGCAGCGGGTAAAAGTGGTGCCGTAAGATTAGTAATTGTCCAGTCGGAGTCTTGCTGAACATCTGGTATTATCGTGCCGGTAACATTATTGTATCCGGTACTCATATTTAGATTATTTACTAATTGCGCAGAGGCATTGAAACTTGTTACGATAAATAATAAATAACTGAGTAAAAATATTTTTTTCATTGTACGGATTTATAGGGTACTGGAAATGAAAAATACTTCTTCTTAAAATAGTAGTTATTGCAATAGGGAAAAGAATAATTTTTTCTTTTGTCTATTTTGTGTGTCATTGAAATCATTTCTCCTTTATAGGTTTACAAAAAGTAGACTATTTTAAACAAATGTAAAACATTGTATTTTACTCTGTCACTTTAGGTAGTGCCATTGGGCAAGAATGGCAATTATAACAGTCAGCTAGTAAATACAATAAGCTTCAACTCCATACGCTGTGATTAGAATATCTAGTTAATGAAATAGAAATATTGCTTTTGTATTATAAAAACTTTTTCTATCTTTGATATTAAAATGATATCAAAATAAATATTTTATGGAAAAAGTATTAAAACCTGTTAACGGCTTCCTCGCGCTTATACTCTCTCTTGTCTTTATCGGTCTGGCTATTTTCTTTTTTTCGGCTTCTGTTATGCAACCTCTATGGTCTCTCCCTGCGATTGTTCTATGTATTGCAGCACTTTTTATCTGGAAGGGACTAATGATCATTCAGCCTAACAATGCAAGGGTGCTGAACTTCTTTGGGAAATATGTCGGGTCGGTAAAGGATAACGGTTTATTCTTTATAAACCCGCTTTATGCAACCATCAGGTTAACACAGAGGGTGCAAAACCTTGCAATACCTACACTGAAAGTAAACGACAAAATGGGTAATCCGGTTGAAATTGCAGCAGTAGTGGTGTGGCAGATACAGGACACTTATAAAGCAGCATATGAAGTGTCTGACTATATGGTGTATGTAAGAATGCAAAGTGAAGCAGCATTGCGCAATCTTGCCACTGGATTTGCTTATGATAATATAGAAGATGAAAATGCATTGCTTACGCTCAGAGATGGTGGTGCCAAAGTAAATGAGCTATTGGAAAAAGAACTGAACGATCGTCTTGCCACAGCTGGTATAATAGCTAAGGAGGCTCGCATCAGCCACTTGGCTTATGCGCAGGAAATTGCAGGAGCGATGTTGCAACGCCAGCAGGCAACTGCCATAGTTGCTGCCAGGTACAAAATAGTAGAGGGTGCAGTTGGTATGGTAGAAATGGCGCTTGAAGAATTAAGCAAAAAGAAAATAGTAGAACTGGACGAAGAAAAGAAAGCTGCTATGGTCAGCAACCTGATGGTGGTACTTTGTGGTGAACGTGGTGCACAGCCGGTATTAAATACAGGGTCTTTATATCAATAGTGTAATCTAAAGTCAATGTTTTACATTAATTAATTTAGAATAGTGGGTGCAAAAAAGACATTTGTATTAAGAATTGACGAAGAGCTATACAAGGCACTGGAAAGGTGGGCTGGTGATGAATTTCGCAGCGTGAATGGCCAGATAGAATGGATAATTGACAAAACGCTGAAAGAAGCAGGCAGGAAAAAGAAAAATAAAATGGACGGCGAAAAGAAAGGAGAGTAGATCTGCGATAAGTTTTTATTAAATAGTTGGGGTTTTGCCCTAACTATTTTTGTTTAGAAATAAATATATTGGGTTCAAATGAGTGAATTAGGAAATAATATAAAAAAGTACAGCTTAATCATTGGCTTATTTTCTGTTTTATTTTTCTCCCGATGCAAAGTGCACAAAGAAGCTAAGAAGGGTAGTATTGAAAAGGTAGATGGCAGCTATGAAATCACCTCTGTAAAACAAATTGGCGATACCACACAAGCATTGATAACAGGCCATGTTATTGATAAGCATACGGGCAATCCGGTTTATTTGTGTTTTATATCCTCTAAAAATGGTACAGAAAGCGTGCATACAGATAGGGATGGTTATTATAAATTGGTCCTATCTGGGGGAAGTACAATTATAGTGGCACAGGCATTAAGTCACGACCAGTTAGAAACAAAAACCATTGATGTGGAAAAGGGCAAAGAATATGATCTGGATTTCTACTTAGGGGTTACATTGGTGCATTAATAAGTGATCTCGGTCGTGAATTTTACACGCTCCCTTTTTTTGGAAAATATATGCCAGTTGCCATCATAATTGATAGATACAGGCAGCAACCGGTTGCCTATCTGTCGGGTGCGTACTTTCATCTTCACATCAAAGTCATAAAACATTGTGCTGTATGATAATGAATAATCACGGGCTACTATCGAGTAGTCGCTTTTCCTGAACCATGTGGTAAGCTCATTAAATACCACATTATTTTCTTCTCCCTTTTTAGGTACAGCTTTAAAAACATAACAATCCACCCCATTATATTCTTCAGAGAGTAGTTTAAAATCATACAGCTTGGCGATATCAGGGTCAAAGATGGATGCTTTATCTCCCATAAATGGTACACCTGGTACTTTAGCGCCGGGATTGAAGATTAACTGTTTTAATTGCCATGTTGCTTTTTCCATCTTGCCTTTTCCTCTTACATCCATAGTCCCGGCTACAATATCATTTTCTCCGCAAACGGTTCCGTTAGTAAAAAAAAGATATGCATATAATTCAGCTGTGTAGTAATTGTATTGGTGGTTGCGTTTATAAAAATCTCCGGTTGTTTTTTCATTGATTACTTTCATAGTCTTGCAACCTTTGGAGATGTTTTGCTTTGTATTGCTATAGAGCGAAGCAATGACATTCCCATCATTATCATACACTTTTATATCATTAGTCGCTGTATAAGGAACTATTCGCATTGTGCGAAATGATTTATAAAAAGTAGTATCAGTTTGCATTCTGCGGATAAATCCTTTTAAATCCCATCCATTACGTGCGGCGCGTACTACTACAGTATCCATCTCGATGGGATACTTAAAAATGCTGCTGTCATATTGTTGTGCGTATCCGCAAAACGGCAGTAAGCTCAAAAAAAATATGATACAGTTTCTAAACATTCGATGATCGTGCTTTCAGCAAGGCTTCTGCTATTACCATGTCTCCGGGAGTTGTCACTTTTATATTGTTCTGTTCCCCGTTTATCAGGAAAATTTCTGTGCCATTAGCTTCTACAACTGTTGCCTCATCGGTAAATAACGCCTGGTAGTGTTGCTTAAAGGCAGGTAAGATAACATCGGAACGGAATGTCTGTGGCGTTTGGACGATTCTTAAATGCTCTCTGTTTACAGGTTTGCTTTGTTCGTTTTCCTGGATGCGCATGCTTTCTGCAACCGGGATGGCGGGTATGGCGCTACCTTTTTCTAATGCTTGATTATAGCAGTGCTGTATAAGGTCAGGAGATACAAGCGGCCTCGCACCATCGTGTACAAAAACTATTGAATTATCTTCTACAACCTGCAAGCCATTTTGCACGCTATGGAAACGTGTTTCTCCTCCCGCTATAATGGTAATATCAAGACCTTCAGGAAATGATTGCAACACTATCTGCCCGTAGCTAAGTTGGTGATGAGGCAATACCAAGACTAACTCTATATCAGGAAACGCGGTGACAAAAGCACTTATTGAATAATGCAGCATAGGCTTTCCCAGCAATAGCAGGAATTGCTTTGGCAATGCGCTACCCATCCGGACACCTTTTCCTCCTGCAACTATTACCGCAAATTTTTTTATTTGAGACATACAATATGAAACCACAAAAAAACGCCATTCTTATGGCAATGCAAAGAATTGGTTTTGTAGCCGAAAATAACCAATCGCGCACAAAAAGTGGTAAAACAGATCAGCCACACCGTTTGAGTGTGGCCGATGCAGAAGGAATATTTTATGATATTAGTGCACCTCGTGCATAAGCTTGCGTACTAAAGGGGATATTACAATGAGCGCTACCCCGGCTATTAAGGCATATATAGCCAACTGTTTATAGCCGGCAGTATAGGCCATCAGCTTTTGTGTTTGAGTGGCTTTATCACTTACCAATGACATACCTGCACCGAGGATACCAGCCACATACTGACCATAAGCACTGGCAAGGAACCACATACCCATCATAACACCCTGTAATGGTTTTGGTGAAAGCTTTGTCATGATCGACAAACCTATGGGCGACAATGAGAGTTCACCAAAAGTGATAACAAGATAAGCCAGAGTAAACACGTCGAGCGAAGTAACGCCTTTGGCATCGGCAAAAAACCGTGTGTAATAAAACACATAGAATGCCAGCGCAAGGAACAAAAAGCCCAGGCCAAACTTCACTACAGTGTTAGGTTCTATTTTCTTATTACTTAATCCAAGCCATATGAGCCCTATTATAGGCGCGAAGATGATCACAAAAAGTGAGTTGGCCGCATTGTTTACGCCATTCGGATCAACCCTTACACCAAGCAGTTTGTCATTCAGGTTATTCGCAGCAAAGAGGCTGAGTGAGCCACCACTCTGCTCAAAGAAAGCCCAGAAAACAATGGAAAAAATGATAAATACCAATGCGGCCATCAATTTTTGCCGCTCTATTTTTGAGTATTTGGTCATTTCGTAAAATATGTATACCAGTGTACATGGTCCGATGATATACATAAACCAGTCGGTGTACTGTGTTTTGGCAACCATGGTCATTATCACCGGTATGATGGCCAGGGATCCTATATATACTACGTAGTCGAACCAGCCCGATTTTTTTGTGTTACCGGCATCCTTTCCTTCTATAGTGTATATAGTATTGTTCTCACCACCGAGGTCGGTAACCGGTGTAGGCATTTTTTTAGGAGCAAGACCGATAGGCCCCAGTGTACGTTGAGTGAAAATGAATGTCAGAAGGCTAATGGTCATCACAATGGCAGCCAACCCAAATGCCAGGTTCCATGAGTAATGTTTACCCACAGCCACACATATATACCCACCTATCAGCGCACCAATATTGATACCGGAATAGAATAGGGAAAAACCTGCATCGCGCCTGTTATCACCTGCTTTGTAAAGCATACCTACCATGGTAGAAATGTTGGGCTTGAAAAAGCCCGTACCTACAATGGAAAAACTGATACCGAGGAAAAAGAACTTTTGTGGATCGGCAGCAAGTATACAACTACCGGTTATCATTAATAAACCACCCCAGAACAAAGACTTGCGATACCCTAATATCTTATCGGCAAACAGGCCACCGATAAATGTGAAGGCATATACAAATGCCTGAGTAGCGCCATACTGCAGGTTGGCCACATCTTCTTTCATAAAGAGCTGATGCACCATAAAGAAGGTGAGCATCCCCCTCATGCCATAGAAGCAAAAGCGCTCCCACATTTCAGAAAGGAACAGATACCACAGTTGCTTAGGATATTTTCCTTTAAAGCTTTGTATTTCTTCAATTGTGTGGGTATTTGCTGTCGCCATTGTTTATGTCTGGGATATTTTAAGCCGCCAATATAATCTTTATTTGGATTTCACACTTTTCTATGCCCCTATTAAAACAAAAAAGCAGGATTAAATCCTGCTTTTTCTAAAAATATAATTGTAAAATTAATTTGCTCCTGTCTTTTCATGTACTATCCGCGCCAGCCATTTACTCATGGCAAACATGATAGCACCTGCTATCGCAGCAGCAATAATCAATATGAGGAAATAAGTTTTCTTATCAGTAAAGCTATCCCAGAAAGTAGCCATAAGCCCGGCCACTTTACCTGCAATGGAATTCACCAGGAACCATGCACCCATCATCAATGCCGTAAGTCGTGGTGGTGATAGTTTTGATACCATTGATAAGCCAATAGGACTTACCAGCAGTTCGCCAACGGTAAATAAAGCATAAGTAGAAACAATCCAGTAAGCTTCTGTTTTATTATGGTAAATATTGGTTGACATCACAGCGAAATACATTAGCAACGATGAGAGCCCGGCTATCCATATACCCATACCTATCTTTACAGGTGTATTCGGCTCTTTTTTCCTGCGTGCAAGCCATGAGAATAGGCCAACTATAATTGGCGTAAAGAGAACAATAAAAAATGGGTTGATTGACTGGAAGATTTCAGTTGAGATCAGGTTCTGTTTACCATCAGCCGGCCATTTCTCTCTTGGTAAATTCTGGAAATAAGGATTAATACCTTTTGTCTGTATCGTGTTTCCTTTAGCATCAGTCACAGCGCGGAAATATTCGTCTATCTTAGTTACATTTTGGGAATCTGTAGATACTGTTTGTATCATCCCGAATGGTTTGGCATATTTCACAGCTGCATCCGGCATTTTGCGGGCTGTATACTGATCCGCCCATATAGTTAACCCTGTACTGTTTTGATTATAAATAACCCAGAAAACAATAGATACAATAAAGAAAGCGAATAATGCACCAAGACCACGTTTATCTTCTTTAGTTGCACGGAGAAATAAGCCAACATAAAAAATGATAATGGGAATACAAGCGAACATAAAGGCATCGTTCGACTGTGTGCCAAAAATTGTATGACCTAATATACTGCTCATAAACCATCCAATTATTGCAGTGATTATAGCAGGCAGAAATACATATCCTAATATTTTACTCATAGGCATATCCTCTTTTTCCATCTTTTTCTTTATATCACCTTCCTTTACATGCTTCATGCCTATAATAAACCAGATCAGAGCGATAGTCATACCAACGCCGGCAGCTGCAAAGGCATAACCCCATCCATAATGGTTACGCATATATGCTGCTACGAAATTGCATATGAATGCTCCAATATTAATACCCATGTAAAATATATTGTATGCCAGATCCTTTTTAGGCTTCAGGTCCGCCCTGTTATATATATTACCTAGTAGTGTGCTGATATTTGGTTTAAAGAAACCATTACCTACTATAATGAACAGAAGAGCGAGATATAATGCGCCATCACCGGGCAAAGCCAATGTATAATACCCTAATGCCAGCAAAGCCCCACCAAGGATAATAGCCCTGCGATAACCAAGATAACGGTCGGCAATAAGACCACCAATAAATGGAGTAAGGTATACAAGAGCAATATAAGAACCTACCAGGTCGGCAGCCTTTTTAGTATCAAAGCCTTTGCCATGATTGCTTGTGGGATCTATCAGATATAGGAAAAAAATCCCTACCATCAGGTAGTAGCCAAAGCGCTCCCACATTTCTGTACCAAAAAGCACCCATAATCCTCTGGGGTGTCCTTTCCCGTTTTTAGAGGCGCCTTCTGCTAGTTGCATCGACGATGACCCTACTTCTTGTTCTTGTTCCATATGTTATATTGAAGTGATTATCGGGTACAAAATAAAAAAAATCAGGATAGATGCGCACGAATAATTTTTCGGTTGTAAAAAATGGTTTGAATAATTTTGGCGGCTGAACTTAGATTATGCCTTCATATAATATTCTGTTACTTGGGTCGGGTGGACGTGAAAGCGCCCTTGCATGGAAGCTTAGCCAAAGCTCTTTGTGCAAACAATTATATATAGCTCCCGGTAATGCCGGGACACCTGAATATGGAACTAATATCACACTATCTGTCACAGATTTTGAAGCAATAAGGAAAGTATGTTTAGAAAAACATATAGATATTTTAATTCCTGGCCCAGAAGACCCGCTGGTGGCAGGTATCTATGATTTTTTTAAAAATGATGACGCATTAAAACATATTATTGTAGCCGGCCCTTCAAAAGTAGGTGCGCAACTGGAAGGCAGTAAAGCATTTGCCAAACAGTTTATGCAACGTCATAAAATACCTACTGCTGCATACAGAGAGTTTAACGAAAGCAATTTTGAAAAAGGGGTATCTTATTTAAAACAACATCCAATCCCCGTTGTGCTGAAAGCTGATGGACTTGCGGCAGGTAAAGGGGTGGTAATTGCTCAAAGCCATGATGAAGCTGTGGAGGCATTCACTTCCATGATAAAAGAAGCACAATTTGGAGAAGCGAGTAAGAAGGTAGTTGTGGAAGCATTCCTGGATGGTATAGAGCTTTCTGTATTTATATTAACCGATGGCAATAATTATCTATTGCTTCCTGAAGCAAAAGATTACAAGCGCATAGGCGAAGGCGATAAAGGCCCGAATACTGGAGGTATGGGTGCAATATCCCCTGTGCCATTTGCCGATGATAGCTTTATGCAAAAAGTTATCAATCGTGTCATTGAACCAACCGTAAAAGGATTGAAGGAAGAAAACGTCATTTACCAGGGATTTATATTTTTGGGATTGATAAAAGTGAACGGTGATCCTTATGTAATAGAATACAACTGCCGCATGGGCGACCCTGAAACAGAAGTAGTAATACCCCGCCTCGAAAACGATCTGGTAGAGCTAATAGTAAAAATGAATGAAGGGGAATTAAATACTGTAAAACTGCGGCACAGCGTTCTATCGGCCTGCACTGTAATGCTTGTTTCAGAAGGATATCCCGGCAGTTATCCTAAAGGAAAAGTGATGAAAGGATTTGATAAGATAAGCGACAGTTTACTTTTTCACGCAGGCACAACTAATAAGGATAATGAAATCGTAACAAATGGTGGGCGTGTTATTGCCATTACTTCCTACGGGGGCACTATAAAGGATGCATTGACAAAATCATATCAAAATGCAGCTCTACTAGAATACGAAGGCAAGTATTACAGGAAAGATATAGGCTACGAATTTATTTGATTAGAGTGGGCAGTCGCCTGGAATGCCTTTCCTAAATGATCAATAATATCACCCGCTATCAATCCTTCTTGTGACAATTCTGCGGCAGCCAGGTCTCCTGCAACTCCATGTAGATAAACTCCCAGCATAGCTGCATCTACAGGTTCGTAATGTTGTGCAAGCAATCCTGTAATTATTCCGGTTAGCACATCTCCTGCACCACCTGTAGCCATTCCTGCATTGCCAGTCAGGTTGTACCAGCATTCCCCTTCGGTAGTAACAACTGCCGTACGATGTCCCTTTAGCACTATATGCACATTATAACGCATAGCCTGTGTGCGGGCCTGTTCTAATTGCTGCATGCTATTGGGGCTTTTGCCAAATAATCTTTCAAATTCTTTAGGGTGGGGGGTAAGGATGGAGCCCGGTGGTAACTTGGCAAATAATTCCTGCTGTTTGGCAAGAAGGTTCAGTCCGTCTGCATCTATTACTATTGGCTGCTTGCAGATGTCTATAAATTCTGCAAATGCTTTTGCTGTTGTTTTATCGGTATCAAGTCCCGGCCCGATACCTATCGCATTCATCTTTTCCCAGTCGGTTATTTCCTGTATCTGTTTTTTTCCGCTGGTGCGGCACATTACTTCGGGTGCAGCCGTCTGTATTATTTCATAACCGCATTCAGGTATCAGTGCACTCACAAGTCCTGCTCCAGCTCGCAATGCAGCCTTTGAGCTAAGGGTAATAGCTCCCATTTTTCCATAGCTACCGCCTATCATCAGCACGCTGCCGTATGTTCCTTTATGAGAGAAGGGGTTGCGTGGTTTGTATATATTAGATATAATTTCTGCATCTATTGCCTGGTATTGGGTGTGTGTTGCTTTTATAAATGTTTTGTCAAGCTCTATATCAAGTATGTGAATATTACCCGCCAGCTTGCCTGTTTCTACGTGCAGAAAAGTTCGCTTATAAAATTGGAAGCTAAGTGTATGATCTGTCTTAAGAATGGTATCCAGGTTCTCAGGAATGCTATCGGCAGGCATACCACTGGGTATATCAATGGCTATTTTAGTATTGGGTAGTTGGTTAATTTGTGCAATAAAATTTCCTACCCACCCTTCCGGTACGCGGTTTAACCCTGTTCCGAATATAGCGTCTATGATAATGATATTAGGTGGTATGTCTGTAATAAAAGTATCAGGCTGCAGAATATCTACATGGCTACCTCCTATTTTTTGCAATTTCTTCAGGTTGGCATCACAGTCGGGAGATAATTGAGGGCTGAAATGTAATAAAAATGCTTTTGCACCATAACCCGATTGATGCAACATTCTGGTGATGGCAAGTCCATCTCCTCCATTATTACCCGGTCCACATAGCACCACAAACAAAGTATCTTTCCCAAAATGTCCTGTTATCCAGTCTGTACATTTTCCTGCTGCGCGCTCCATGAGATCTGTTGAAGAAATAGAAGTCGCATGAATAGTATATGCATCGCAGGCGCGTATCTGTGAAGCAGTAAATATTTTCATTATGCCAAATTAACCATTAATATTTATGATAGTATTTTGATGCTATTCTTATGATGAAAAAATGTTATTTTAATAAAATGCAGAGTGTTAGTAATAAACACCCTGAACAAATTATGGTTTGGTCGCTATATTGTAATCCCTATCTTTGTCTCTCTTTTTTTAAAACCATGTCTTTATGCGGAAGCATTCTGTCCTGCTAACTCTTTTTGTTTTTTTATCAGTAGTTTGTTTTGCCCAAAACAAATATGGAAGTGTAAAAGGGTTTGTGTACGATAAAAAGACTGGTGAGCCTATGATATTTACCAATGTGCGCCTGCTGGGTACAAAAATGGGCGTGCAAACAGATGAGAACGGATTCTTTTCTATAACAGAAATACCTCCCGGAGACTATACTTTATTTACTACGATAATAGGTTATGATACTGCTAACGAAGAGATCACTATCAAAGCAGGCGATGTTGTAAGCAAAAAACTTTTTATAAAACAGAATGAAATATCACTGAAAGGGGTAGAAGTATCTGCAAGAAAAACAGATAAACTAACCCATGTAAACATAGGTACTACAACAATTACCCCACGCGATATGGAACTATTGCCAAGTGCAGGCGGTGAGCCCGATGTTGCGCAGTTTTTGCAGGTAGTGCCAGGTGTGGTTTTCACAGGCGACCAGGGAGGACAATTATATATCCGCGGTGGTTCGCCTGCTCAGACAGGTATTTATATGGATGGCGCCACTATCTACAATCCATTTCATACCATAGGGTTGTTCTCAATATTTGAAACAGAAGCGATCAGAAACGTTGATGTGCAGACAGCCGGCTTCAATGCAGAACATGGTAACAGAACTTCAGCAATAGTAGATGTACACATGATTGATGGGAACAAAAATCAAACACAAGGTTTGATTTCCGTTTCGCCACTTATGTCACGCGCATTATTACAGGGCCCCCTTGTTAAAGCAAAGAAAAACAGCAGCTCGGCTATTACATATGTGCTTGCGGCGAAATACAGCTATCTCGACCAAACATCTAAATCAATATATGGTGGTTTTGGAGAGCCATTCAAATCAGGCCTTCCCTATAGCTTTGGTGACTATTACGGAAAGCTAACGTTCAGTGGCGATAATGGTAGCAAGCTAAGCTTATTTGGATTCAACTTTAATGATAAAGCAGATTTACTTGATCCCACAAATTATAACCCGATTGCCAATTTTAGCTGGCAGGCTTCAGGTGGCGGAGCAAACTTTGTTGTTAGTCCGAGTAGCTCATCTACACTTATCAGTGGTAAATTTGTATATACAAATTATAATGTTTCTGAAAATGAAATTTCATTTATACCACAAAGCAGCACTATAAGCGGGTTCGAGGCTGGTATCAATTTTACCAATTATTTGCCGGGCTATAGTGAACTGAAATATGGTCTTGAGGTAGACGGCAATTCAACTAATCTTGCTTATCACAACGAATATGGGTATCCAAGTTCATTAAGTCAGCAAAATACCCTTGCTAGTGTGTTTGTGGTGTTGAGGAAAAACTTTAGTGAGAAGTTTGTGATGGAACCAAGTGTAAGGTTTCAATACTATTCAGAACTATCTAAGGTATCACCTGAGCCTCGATTGGATATGAAGTATAATATCACCGAAAATGTACGTATCAAGGCTGCTGCAGGTATATATTCACAAGATATCATCAGCACCAAAAACGACCGTGATATTGTTAACTATTTTACAGGCTTTTTCTTAAGTCCTAATCAGACTATTTACGATAACAATGGAAATGCAGTAAAAACCAATTTACAAACTGCCTATCATATATTAGCAGGACTTGAAGTGGATGTGAATCGTGTTGAATTTAATCTTGAACCATGGCTCAAAGAATTTACCAGGAATATAGTATTGAACGAAGATAAATTGTATCCTTCCGATCCTGATTTTCAGGCTGGCACCGGAAAGGCCTATGGCGTAGATCTTTCTGCAAAATATAACTATGATAGAGTATATCTGTGGGGCGTAATAGATTACCAGGTAGTTAACTATACTAATATTGGTCCCAATGATTCAGTGCAGACTTATCCTGCGCCATTCGACCGTCGTTTGAACGTGAATCTGCTTGCAGCATATACTGCCGGTAAAAAGAAGACATGGGAACTCTCTGCTCGTTATAATTTAGGATCCCCCTTCCCATTCACTCAAACTCAGGGATACAATGAGCAATTGAATATGCTGCAAGGTGGCAATGGCGGAAACATCAATACTAATTATTTACAGCAAAACGGGTCTATCAATGTATTGCTTGCTAATGATGTAAACGGAGGCAGGCTTACGTGGTATCAGCGTCTTGATATTTCTGTAAAGAGGAAATTCCTGATTAGTAAAACTAATTCTGTAGATGCAACGTTCAGTGTAACAAATGTATTTGACAGGAAAAATATTTTTTATGCTGACCGTCTTACTAACACCATTGTTTACCAATTGCCCATATTCCCAAGCCTGAATGTAACCTGGCATTTTTAATGTGGGAATAATAAGATCAGGAATAAAGAAGCCAGGAAAACCAATGTAGCCATGCGGAATTTGCTTTACATACTGCTATGTCTTTTATTAACGTTGCCGGGTATTTTTGCCCGCGCGCAAATCGCCTCCTCGGAATATCCACAAAATAAATGGCTGATATTGACAGAAGAGCAATTTCAGCAGGGACATTATCAACTGGCAATTCAATCCGCAGGAAAATACCTCGAATTACACCATGATGATACCCATGTCATTCAAAATACAGACCTCGATAAAGCAAAATATTACCGTACCGTTTCTTATCTCAAATTGAATATAAACGGTAGTGTTGATTCTGCTATTAATATGATCGCTAATACCTCCGATCCGGTTTATAAGCAAAGAACAGCCTACGCTTTAGCCCACTATTATTTTCAACACGATCAGCTGGCAAGTGCTATCCCATATTACGAGCTGGCCGGAATAGCAAATCTTAGCAACCGGGAAATAGTTGATGAGAAATTTGAATTGGCATATTGTTATTTCAATAACAGGCAGTTCGATAAAGCAGAGCCATTATTCGCATCAATAAAAGAATTGCAGCAGGGAAGATATTTTTCGGCAGGTAATTATTATTATGGTTTGCTGGCATATAACGAGAATAATTATAAAGACGCACTACAAAGCTTCGATCGTATTAAAGAGGAGCCTCAATATCATAATATCGTACCTTATTACATAGCAGAGATCTATTACTTTATGGGTAATAGAAAAAAGGCGCTGGAAGAAGCTGAACGGTTGATAAGCCGCCCTGAAAAACTATACTATGATAATGAATTGCATCTGCTGGCTGCGCAATGTTTATTCGAAGAACAACGGTATGGAGATGCCCTCCCTTATTTTGAAAGCTATTACGACCATACAGATAAAATAAGAAAAGAAGAGCTATACGAAATGGCATATTGCTATTATCGTGTGAATGAATGGCAAAATGCCATAGATAAATTCAAGCCTCTTAGCAATACCCGTGATTCATTGGGGCAAACCGCAATGTACCTTCTGGGAGATTGCTATTTAAAAGCTGGCGATAAGAAAAGTGGGCGTAATGCATTTGGTATTTGTGCAGACATGCCGTTCAACCATGGCCAGCAGGAAGCTGCGATGATGCTTTATGCAAAATTATCGAGTGAGATGGGGTATAATGATGATGCTGTGCAGGAATTAAAAAATTTATTGGCAGGTTTCTCTAATTCTCACTATAAGGATGAAGCAAAAACAATGCTATCCGATTTGTTGATTAAGACCAACAATTATGAAGAAGCCTATAATGATTTACAGGATGTTAATAATAAAGATGAAAGTTATTGGAGGGTATATCAAAAGGTAACATTTGGATATGCTATGCAGCAGCTTCAAACTAACAATATAGAGGCTGCAGACAAATTTTTATCAATGAGCTTAACGCATCCGGTAGATGAAAACTACAGGGCGGTGGCGCTCTTCTGGAAAGGCGAGTTGGCGTACAGGATGCACAATTATCAGCAAGTGCTTACTTATTCGCAGGATTTCGTGAATATAAAAGATAACCAGAATGCCATCCAGCGGATAAGTCCTGCTGCAACAGCACAGCATGCGCACATGAATATGGGTTATGCTGCAATGGAAATGAACGATTTTAAAGCTGCCCAGGGATATTTCGATAATGCGCAACGTGCCCAGAGCGAAGATTCTATTGCAGGTCTGTCAGCAGCATTAAATGAAGCGGACGCTGTTTTCATGCAGAAAGATTATACGCATGCTTCGGCGCTTTACGATAAAGTAATTGCTGCTAATGGAAGTGATGCCGACTATGCGCGGTATCAGAAGAGTATTTTGCTTGGGCTACAAGGAAAAAAGAATGAAAAAATAGCCTTATTACAAACTATTATTAACGAAAAACCTGCTTCTAAATATGCCGGGAATGCTTATTACGAACAGGCATTAACCTACATTGAAGCAAATAAATATCAGCAGGCAATAGCAGCTTTACAACCATTGACCGAAGATATTGGTTTCAGAAACATGGCTCCCAAAGCATGGATGAAGACAGGCTTTGCATATCAACAATTAGGCAACAATGACAAAGCGATCGAATCATATAAGCATGTGGTAGTTGAATATCCGGCTGCTGATGAGAGAGCGTCTGCTCTCGATGCATTGAAAAGCTTGTATATACAAAATAACAAGCCTGCAGCATACACACAATTATTAAAGGATAATAATATCCAGTCTGCAGATAGTAATTCTGTCGATTCAACTTATTACTCTGCTGCCGAAGCGCAATTCGCTTCTGGTAATTGGGATAAGGCAAGACAGGCAATGGGTCAGTATTTGCAACAATATCCCAATGGATTGTTTATAGTTAAAGCTCATTACTACCGTGCGGAAAGTAATTATCAGTTGAAGAACTTTAGAGATGCACTTGCTGATTATGACGCTGTATTGAATACTCAATGGAATGAATTTTCAGAGAACAGTGCAAAAAAGGCAGCTTCAATTGCTTATCAGAATAAGGACTATGATGCCGCTGCAAAATATTACAAGCAATTGCGTGGCGCAGCCATGGGTGAAGAAACACTGCAACAAGCATATGTTGGGTTAATAAAAAGCAATTTTAATTTAGGCAAGTTCGATTTGGCTACTGCTTACGCAGATACATTATTATCATTACCACATGTAAGTGAGGCAATGTCGTCAGAAGCTATGTTATATAAGGCGAAATCTTTACAAACGCTTAATAAAAATGATAGTGCATTAAATATATATTCACAGCTTGATAGTGCTAAAGATGGCCCTATTGCAGCAGAGTCAAGGTATCATGCTGCTGAAATATTATTGCAACAGAATAAATTAAAAGATTCCGAGACCGCTGCGAATAATACAATTAAAAAATCGAGTGGATATGATTATTGGATCGTGAAGTCATACATACTTTTATCAGATGTTCTTGTAAAAGAAAAAGATTATTTTAATGCGAAAGCTACCCTGCAAAGTGTAGTACACAATACAAAAATTTCCGAGCTGAAACAAATAGCTGTAAAAAAACTGGAAGAAGTAAGGAAAATAGAAAAACAACAAAGTAAATTATCTGAATAACATTAGTAAGTTATGAGAGTACGGTTTCTGTTTATATTAATAGTATCTGTAGTAGCTGTTGGGAATGTATATAGCCAGCAGAAAACCGCTACGCCTGATACTGTTATTAAAAGTAACACGATCGAAATCATACAATCTTATAAGCCGGAAGTAAAGCAGGCGCCTAAACCTGAATTTAGTCCCAGCCTGCCGCCAACCGACACAGCCAGGCCGGTATACAATTATGAAGTACCCCAGCAGACATTATATTATACATACAATTCCATTCCTTTACGACCGCTCGCATTAGGGAAGGATAGTGCCCTCATACCCTTTGCCAATTATGTGAAATTAGGCGCGGGCAATCTTTCTACTATTTATTTGGATGCCGGAATCGGCAGCTTACATGGAAAAGATTACACAACAGCTATACACTTGCATCATATTTCCCAAACAGGAGATGTAAAATTTCAGCAAAGTTCTCTGTCAGGTCTTGAAGCTGAAGGTACTTTGCACCGCAATGGAAATATCTGGCATGCGTTTGCAGATGGCGAAAGAAATCAATACGGCTATTATGGCTACGATCATAACTACACGGAAAATAGTGATTCGCTGAAGCAGACCTTTCTGTCTCTTAAAGGCGGTGTAGATATGCAAAATGAAAATTACGGTTTTAAAAATCTTAATTATCATCCATCGGTTTTTGCTTCATTGTATAGTGATAAGTTCAGTGCTGAGGAAACCACTTTTGGAATAAATGCACCGGTGTCCTATGATGTTGATACTTCATTGCAATTGAATGCAGGCATTAATGGAACATTTACACAATTGAACGCAAACTCGGCAAGCAAAGGAAATAATATTGTGCAGTTAGTAGCAGGAGCTGTATTTCATAATAGCGCTTTTATTGGTCACGCGTATATTGATCCTACACTCGGGGAGGGTAGTAATTTTTATGTCCTGCCGGATTTAGCTGCCGGATATAAAAGTCCTAAAGGGTTATTTACAGCCATGGCAGGTTGGCAATCGTTATTGCATCAAAATACTTATGAACAATTAAGTGCGCTTAATCCATATATGGTTAATGCATATGATATACACCAGACAAAAACAGATGAAGTATATGCAGATATAGAAAGTAATCTTGGTAAACATATCACACTATCCGGCCGGTTAAGCTGGTGGCAATATGGCAACTTACCATTGTTTCTGAACAATATTGGAGATCAGAGACAATTTTATATTGTATATGATGATAAGCTGAATGCCACATCTTTTAGAATTGCTGCCCGGTATCAGGTAGCTAATACATTTGCTGTAGGTATTAACGGAACATTTTATAGCTATTACAATGGTACGCAAAGACGTCCATGGGAGGAACCTACAGCAAAGCTTAAAGGAGATTTATTATTCAGGCCATTATCTGCTCTCACCATAACTGCCTATCTCACGTATCTGGATGGTATGTATGCATTGAATACAAATAATCAGGATATAAAACTCAGTGGCTACTTTGATATTGGAGGAAATATAGAGTATAATATTATACCACGCTTATCCGTTTTCCTGCAGGTAACAAATTTATTGAATAACAGGAACCAGAGATGGTTTGGATACGATGCTTATGGTACCAATGTATATGGTGGGATAAGATTAAAGTTTTAAATAATGCTACCCCATACTTTTGGGATGATTGATTAAATTGCACCGGAATCTACTGAAAAATGGACGTCGCGAAATATATAGGACTCTTCTTGCTCAAAAATCATTTTTGTTATGTGCATGGATTGGGTAATCTTGAGTTGAGAAAAAAGCCAGCTGCTTATAATGGGGAGGTGTTGCAATCTGCCGAATATGAAGTTGTGCTTACACCCTCAGGGTCAATTGATGACAACCTTGCAAATTTTATTGCCACTAATGAACAGATAAGCATATCAAAAGCATCTAACGCATTAAGGGATTTTAGCTCACAGGCCAAAGGCTATTTGCACGAGGGCAGGGAAGTAGACATTCCCGCGATCGGCAAATTTGTAGAGTATGAGGGGCGTGTGCTTTTTGTTACTGACCCTAATCTGCAGTTTACTCCGCCAAGCATACCTGCAATGCGTACTGCAAGACGTGAGCCGGAGGCAATTAATACAAGCTCTCAGGGTGCGTTATATGAAAGTGGTTCTTCCAAAGGACAAGGAAGCAATATTAATTGGGGCAGAGTAATATTGGCAGTTGTAATATTTGTAATAATTGTAGCCGGCGCTTTCTATGGATATAAATATCTGAGGAATAGAAATACAGTTAATCCGCAACCTGCAGTAGTTGCTCCTATACATACAGATACTGTGGTACAGCAACCCAAAGCAATAGTTCCGGATACTATCGGTAATAAAGTAGATAGCACTGCCCTGGCTACAGCCAATATGATACATTACAAAGTAGAATTAGATGGCTATGATAATCGGAAGCGCGCAGAAAAAAGAGTAAGCCAGATGCGCAGTTTTGGACATAATGTGGATATGATAGTTAAAGATTCTACTACATTTCTTATCGTTATGCCTATCTCCACTTACAACAAGGATACAACAAAAGTGCTTGATTCATTAAGTGCTTTATTCAATCCTTCCGGTGTAACTGTCTATCAGGAGTAAATATTTGAAAGATATCTTTAGATAAAGGTTGCAATTTGCAGCCTTTTTATTTGCCCTCCATTTCCATCAGCCGCTCAAGAACAGCAAATGTCGCAGGGCATACGGTAGTGTTTTTCAAAGTAAGCGATACCCGCTTTAGTAACACATCTTCATCAGTATATGGATAACGTCTGCAATCACTTGGTCTGTCTTCATAGATCTTGCATCTGTTATCTTCAGCCAGGAAAGGACAGGGAGATTGTTTCACTACATAGTCATTATCTTCATCAAGGCGCAGGTATTGCTCCACAAAATCTCCTTCCTTCATGCCCAGGCTCCTTGCAATGCGCTTTATATCTGGCGTCTTAAAACGTGGAGAGTAATTCTTGCAACAATTAGCGCAGGCAAGACAATCTATTTTGCTAAAAGCTTCTTCATGCAGATCAGGCAGGGCTTTCAACATTTTATTTTTATTGCCTTTCTCAAGCAATCTTTTATAAGCTTTTTGCTTTTCTTTTGCTTGTTGCTGCCAGTTAGGTATCATTACACTTTCCCTTTACACAGTTGATTAACTACAATAAAATTACAGGCTCATTTTATCCATGATACGTTCAAGGTCTTCATCATTATAAAATTCTATGGTAATTGCGCCTTTGCCATTTTTCTTTCTGTCCAGTTTCACTTTGGTAGAAAAATGAGAAGCCATATTATCTTCTATACGTTTATATGCGGGAGGTAATGATAAGCCTTTGTGTGCTTTATCTGCAGCAGGTTTTTCCTGTAGCATATCTTTTACCAATTGCTCTACCTGTCTTACCGAAAGACCTTTTTCTATTGTCTCGCGATAAACGTATAATTGTTTATCTACTTGTTCCAGTCCTATAATAGCGCGGGCGTGCCCCATGCTTATAGAGCCATCGCGCACTGCTTTTTGTATATCCGGAGGTAATTTTAAAAGACGTAAATAATTAGCCACAGTACTGCGCTCTTTTTTCATGCGCTCTGCTACTTGTTCTTGTGTCAGGTCGCATTCATCCATCAGGCGTTTGTAGCTAAGTGCAACTTCTATTGCATTCAGATCTTCACGCTGCAGATTTTCCAGCAGTGCCATTTCCAGTAGTTGCTGGTCATCAGCGGTGCGTACATAAGCAGGAATATCTTTAAGCCCGGCCATCTTCGAAGCGCGCCATCTGCGTTCGCCTGAAATGAGTTGGTATTTTGTAGCTCCAACCTTTACAACCGTGATCGGCTGGATGATATCATGCAGTTTTATGCTTTCAGATAGTTCCTGTAGCGCTTGCTCATCAAAGTCATGACGTGGCTGCTTGGGATTCACCTCTATCTGGTCAACCGGTATGCGTATATTGGTATTGGTACTTTGTCCCGTTACGGCGGGCACGCCGTCGGCAGTAGTCTTCAGTTCTTCATCAATAGTATTCAATAAAGCACGGATTCCTTTCCCTAATGCCTGTTTTTTATTGGTCTGCGACATGCTCTCCTGGTTCAAATATTTTATCCTCGTTTTTTATTTTGGTCATATTGTTTTTCTGCAGTATTTCTTTTGCCAGGTTTATATAGTTTACAGCGCCTGTACTTTCTGCGTCATACAGAAGTGCCGGCTTGCCAAAGCTGGGTGCTTCGCCAAGTCTTGTATTGCGGTGTACTATTGTATTGAAAACAAGTTCGCCGAAATGGTTTTTTATTTCTTCCACCACCTGGTTTGATAGGCGCAGGCGGCCATCATACATGGTCATCAATATACCTTCTATGCGTAGCTCTGTATTGATGCGTGTTTGTACTATCTTAATGGTATTCAGCAGCTTACCCAGACCCTCCAATGCAAAATATTCGCACTGCACAGGTATTACTACGCTATTGGCAGCGGTGAGCGCATTTACAGTGATCAACCCGAGCGAAGGTGAGCAATCAATAATGATAAAATCATATAGTTTGCGCTGTTCTTCCAGGGCCTTGCTCATTACATGCTCGCGGTTAGGATGGTGTATCAGCTCTATTTCGGCTCCTACAAGGTCAAGATGCGATGGTATCAGGTCCAGGTTAGGGGTTTCTGTTTCCAGAATAACCTGTGATGTAGGTGTGTCATTCACCATACAGTCATACAAGCTAAGTTGAACATTCTTCAGGTCAAATCCATTTCCTGTTGTGCTGTTAGCCTGCGGATCTCCATCCACGAGCAATGTTTTATATTCCAATACCGCAAGGCTTGCTGCAAGGTTTATTGCTGTTGTGGTCTTTCCTACTCCACCTTTTTGGTTCGCTATTGCTATTACTTTAGCCATTTCCCTGTTTTATTAAACCTTTTCCTCTTTATAACAATAAAAATTAAATAAAATTGCAATAATTATATCGCTGCTATTCTACAAGATAATAGTTTCTCCAATCTTTGGCAATAATAGCTCTCTTCCATCAGCCTTAAATTTATCGATTGTTTTCTGATGGTCTATTTTAATATAGCCAAAAGTATCGAAATGCACCCCTATTATTTTCTTGCACTGGATAAATTCTGCTGCCTTCAAGGCATCATCAGCATCCATAGTAAAATTGCCTCCCACAGGTAATATTGCAAAGTCCAGCTTGGCATAGCGTGGTATCAGTTGCATATCCATCATCAGGCAGGTGTCGCCGCTATAATAAAAATTTCCTTCTGCTCCTTCTATCAGGAACCCTCCCGGATTACCCCCATATCTGCCATCTGGCATTGCACTGCTGTGCCATGCGGGCAGGAATTTCAGCTTGCCAAATTCAAATGAATAAGTGCCAAAATTCATCGGATGTGCGTTTTTCACACCTTGTTCCTGTACCCATCCCACAATTTCATAGGCTGCGATCACCATAGCTCCTGTGTTTTTAGCTATAGCTACCAGGTCGCCCACATGGTCGCCGTGTCCATGAGATACAAGTATATAGTCAGCTTTTATACTATTTATATCTATATCTTTTGCAAGCTCATTGCCTGTAATAAATGGATCAAATAATAACTTTTTGCCTCCTGTTTCAATGCTAAAGCAGGCATGACCATAAAAAGTAAATTTCATATACAAGGCTTGATTTCCAGGATAAACACGATGACTTACAAATTTAATGACCTAAACTGACTTTTTGCTGATTTAAAGAGCGATGTGGAAAAAAGGGTACCAAATAAATAGGTTTTAGCTCAATGTTTTACTTTGTTAGATGATACACAATTTTATTAATCAGGTACATGGAGATATAAAATACCGATTAAGGATTAGATATTCTATATTTTGCTGGTATCTTAAAGCATTTACCTTTACCTATTTTTAAAACAGAATGATTACAGTTATATCCGGTACCAACAGGAAAGATAGCATGACAATAAAGGTGGCAGAATTATATCACAGGCAGTTATCTGAAAAATTGCCAGATGTAAGTTTGTTTTCTTTGGAAGGGAAGAGCATTTGTGAAAGGAATGAGGAACTAAAACGTTTGGAACAACAATATCTTATCCCCGCTGAAAAATTTGTGTTCATAATGCCTGAGTACAATGGCAGCTTTCCCGGCATACTAAAACTGTTGATGGATAACAGTGACATTAAAAAATGCTGGTGGTATAAAAAAGCTATGCTGGTAGGCGTTGCCGATGGTCGTGGCGGAAATTCGCGCGGCATTGATCACATGACCAATATCCTCCATTATCTTAAAGTACATGTATTGCATAATAAGCTCCCTCTCTCTCGCATTAATGAAGAAATAAGTGACGAGGGTATTTTACTAAAGGATCGCACCGCCTTAGCCATCAATGACCAAATAGATGATTTTCTGAAATTTTAAAAAGATCGTAGCATGTTAAGAAGATTGCCGATTGTGTTTGCTATCATAGCTCTTGCAGAATACTATGCTTTCATAGTGGTGCGCTCGGCAACGAAAAGCATGCCTGGAGCCTGGCGTATATCCTTGCTTTCCTTATACCTGGTGTTGACGGTAATGTCCTGGCTGAGTATTGTGCTGTTCCGCCAGCTTAATTGGGCATCTATGCCTCATTTGTTACGTAATGTATATGTGGCATTTGTACTTGGTTTTTTTATTGGTAAAGTATTGGTGCTATTGGTAATGCTTACTGACGATATACGAAGACTGGTCATGTGGATAGCCCATTTTTTCATATCAGACAAGCATGTTGCCGTAAATACAGCAGTGACAAACGGCATGTCCCGCTCCAAATTTTTTGTGACGCTGGCTCTTATATTGGGTGGCACTTCTATTGCCGGCTTTGTTTATGGTGTCAGCAACCGCTATAAGTATCGTGTCCGCAGAATAAAACTAAAATTCGACTCCCTGCCGTCTTCCTTTCGGGGACTAAAAATTATCCAGATTTCAGACTTGCATACAGGTAGTTTCGATAACCATACTGCTGTGAAGCACGGTATTCAAAGAGTAATCGATGAAAAGGCAGATATCGTTTTCTTCACCGGCGATCTGGTAAATAATCATTCTGAAGAAGTAGATGCCCGCTACAAAGAGATATATTCAAGGATTAAAGCTCCGTTAGGGGTCTATTCTACACTTGGCAACCACGATTATGGAGACTACGTGCAATGGCCTTCAGCCGAGGCAAAACGCCAAAACCTCCTTACATTAATGAAAACCCATGGAGAAATGGGGTGGCAGCTCATGATGAACGAGCATACTATATTGCAACGTGGCGAAGACAAAATAGCTATTATAGGTATAGAGAACTGGAGTGCAAAAGCAAACTTCCCCAAATATGGAGATATGCGTAAAGCCTACAATGGCTTGAGTGAACAAAACATCCCGTTCAAAATATTACTCTCCCACGACCCATCACATTGGGATGCCCAGGTACGCCCTGAATATCCTGATGTACAGCTCACATTGAGCGGGCATACGCACGGCATGCAGTTCGGTGTTGAAAGTAAGTGGCTGAAATGGAGCCCTGTTCAATATATGTATAAAGAATGGGCAGGGTTGTATAAGGAAGGGCAGCAATACCTGTATGTAAATCGTGGTTTCGGCTTTTTGGGTTATCCCGGTCGCCTTGGCGTATTGCCTGAAATAACAGTTTTCGAGTTAGTCTGAAAGCTATTATTGTTCGCACATAAATGCCTTTCTTAGTATTTCATCCACAGCTTTTTGGCGGGGTTTTAACAAGTCATTCGAGGCATTCTGCAAATGGCTTTTCATTTCCTGCATCATATCTATAATGTCATTGCTTTCTATTGGTTTTTCCGGTAAGGATGCAGTGAGTGATTTTAAATTTTTTGCGAAGGTCTTGAGTAAAGTTTTGTTCATTGGTAAATTGATTTAGATTGTATTCGAAATAAAAACGCCCTTCCCTTTTGATTATTGCATGTACATAAAGAAAAAAAATTCTATAACAATCCTTTAAGACTCATTTGCCTTTCGATAAATAATCTCTATAATTAAACCAAACGATCACTTGGCACAACTGTTATATTAATAATATGCAAACATGAGAACAGTCGGTATCACAGGCGGAACAGGCTTTATAGGTTCATACCTGACACAACTATTGGAGAAAAATAACTACCGGGTAATTGTGTTCACTCACAGCTTTCGGAACAAGGTTGGCAGCGAAAATATAAGTTATGCCTATTGGGACCCTGCCAGGAGTGAATGTGATATTGATGCTTTGCAAAAGGTAGGCGCCATGATACATCTGGCAGGTGAGGGCATCGCCGATAAGCGCTGGACAGACAAAAGAAAACAGGAAATAACTCAAAGTCGTGTGCAGACAACCAATTTTCTGGTAAGGTTATTGACTAAAAAAGCCATACACTGCAAAACACTTATTTCCGCCTCTGCAATAGGTTTCTATGGTCCTGATAGACAAGGATTTATCCCATTCAAAGAAGATAGCGCCTCGTACAACGATTTTCTGGCAAATGTTTGTGCGTTATGGGAAGCTGCTGCTGAAAAAGCCGAACATTCTTTGCGCACCATCATTTTGCGCTTTGGTATCGTGATGGGTAAAGAAAAAGGTGCTTTTGCAGAATTTGTGAAGCCAACATCTTTTGGTATCGCTCCTATATTAGGATCGGGGAAGCAGGTAATGAGCTGGATCCACGTTAATGACCTCGCGAATATGATATTGTTTGCCCTTGAAAATGAAAAACTGCAGGGTATCTATAATGCTGTCGCTCCATATCCTATTACTCAAAAACAACTAATGCGATCTATTGCTAAGATCAAAAGTGGAATAATAATTCCCGTCCCGGTACCCGCATTTCTCTTAAATCTAATGCTTGGTGAAATGAGCACTGAATTATTAAAAAGCTGCACTGTAAGCGCTGATAAAATTCAGCAGGCAGGTTTTTCATTTCAATATGGCAATATAGATAAAGCTGTAAAAGCAATTCTCGGTAAATAGTTACTCATAAGCATAGTCGCTCAGGTATTCGTATGTTTCCGTTAGTTTTCCTTCCTTGCATATCGTAGCTCTATGTATCAGATCGCTTTCTTCTTTTAGCAATTCCTTTAGCACATATTTTTCCAGGTGTACCCCAAAATATTGTGATGCATCTCTTGGCAATTCATTGGGTAGATTGTCTACGGCCATCATATCTACGGTGTCATTTGTAGGCAGGTACGGTGCTGTTTGCTCCAGTGTTTTTTTATTGATGCCATACACAGGGTCTGCTATAGTGCTGGCTCCCATATTTATGGGCACGGATCCATCTATATCGCAGGTTATGTCGGCGATTACATCTATTTTAAAGTCAGGCTGCTGCACATCTTTTTTCTCAAACAGCCTTTCTATATGGTGATCCCAGTATATGCCGTTCATCAGTATATCGGTGTGCGGCAGGTATGGCTTAAAGAGGCATTCATAAGCTTCAGGATGATGGTGAAAATCATCTCTTCCAAATGAGTAGTCGTCTTTCCTCCTGTATAGTGTATGCCCTTTCAGATAAGTATATATAGGGTAGGCAAATTCTTTGTCAATAAAGTCCTGCGGCTCTATCGATTCTATATCTAATTGAGCCATTATCTCAAGCACTCCGGCCGCCACTTTCCCGGACCCAGTTATAGCTAT
>Ga0134128_10001691_pt1 | contig 27995 bp, 23 predicted proteins | sample KB31754_FD_96462 | JGI IMG/M metagenome (GOLD analysis project Ga0134128, IMG submission 96462) | Terrestrial soil microbial communities with excess Nitrogen fertilizer from Kellogg Biological Station, Michigan, USA - KB3-175-4 | ecosystem: Environmental > Terrestrial > Soil > Unclassified ... | reverse complement strand
GTCCGCCCGGCACATGCGCTCGTTGCCCTGCATGGAGAAGAAGTCGTGGACGTATCCATACTAGGCCTGGCAGCCGGTCAGCAAACGCAGGGTCACCGTTTCGAAGCGATGACGAGTCCGCTGATCGTGAAAGATGCAGACAGTTACAAGCATCAGTTACAGGAAGAAGGCGCGGTGATTGCCAGCTTCTCCCATCGCCACGCCGAGATCGAGCGCCAGTTGCTGGCCGCGGCTGGCAAGGAAGGCCTCGGATTGAGCCGGTATGACGGCCTGCTGGATGAAGTTACCGCACTGGTCGAACGCCCCAGTGTGCTGATGGGTGAATTTGAAACGGCATTCCTGGATGTGCCACAGGAGTGCCTGATCCTGACGATGCAGGCGAACCAGAAATATTTCCCCCTGCTCGATGAAGCTGGCAAGCTCTCGCACAAATTCCTGATCGTATCCAATATCCAGCCGGCGGACCCATCCGCAGTGATTGCCGGCAACGAGCGCGTGCTGCGCTCGCGCCTTGCGGATGCAAAATTCTTTTTCGATCAGGACCGCAGAAAGACACTGGCCTCGCGGGTAGAAGGCCTGCAGAGGGTGGTATACCACAACAAACTGGGCACCCAGGCGGAACGGGTGGAAAGGATCTGGGCCATTGCACAAACCATCGGTTTACAGCTTGGCGGCAATGAACTCGCAGCCAGGGCGGGCGAAGCAGCCATGCTTGCCAAAGCCGACCTTCTCACCGATATGGTCGGCGAATTTCCTGAATTGCAGGGCATCATGGGACGCTATTATGCCAAGCATGACGGCGTGGCCGAGGAGGTCGCCGACGCGATCGAAGACCACTACAAGCCGCGCTTTGCCGGCGACGAATTGCCGCGCAACGCGGTTGGCGTGTGCGTCGCGCTCGCCGACAAGCTCGAGACGCTTGTCGGCTTATTCGGTATCGGCCAGATACCCACTGGAGACAAAGACCCCTTCGCCTTGCGCCGTCACGCACTGGGCGTTATCCGCATATTGATCGAAAAGGAAGCGCCGCTGGCGCTGAACGCCCTGCTTGAGCATACTGCGGATATTTTTGGACAAAGGATCAAGGGCTCAATTGAAACCCCAGCTGAAACGACATCTGAAACCGCCATTGAAACTTTAGGTGATTTCATTTACGAACGGCTGAGGTACTATTTCAGCGCCGAATCCATCGAGGGACAGGCAACGGACTTTGGCGAGCCAGGTAAGCCAGGTAAGGAGGGCCGGCCGGCTTTCTCTCCACAGCAGATCGACGCGGTACTTGCCCTGCGGCCCCAGTTGCTGAGCAATGTCAAAAAACGCCTGATCGCGGTACGTGCTTTCGCGGCCCTGCCGGAAGCCGAAAGCCTCGCGGCAATCAACAAGCGGGTGGGCAACATTCTCAAAAAGGCGGAGGTCGATACAGGCGGGGAAATCGACACCGACCTGTTGCAGGCGCCCGCGGAACAGGCGCTGCACCGGGCATTAAACCGTATAATGCCGGAAGCCGACGCAGCCTTTGCTGCCGGCGACTATACCGCTTCGCTGCAGGCGCTGGCGGCACTGAAAGCGCCGGTAGACCAGTTTTTCGATACGGTGATGGTTAACACGGAGGATGCCGCGTTGCGCCACAACCGGCTTGCCCTGCTTGCGCAAATGCAGAAGATAATGAACCGGATCGCAGATATTTCCCGGCTGGCGATCTGATACCGGCAACTGCTCATGAAACTCGTCATTCTCGACCGGGACGGCGTCATCAATTATGACAGCGCCGCCTTTATCAAGACGCCGGATGAATGGAAGCCGATTCCCGGCAGCCTGGAAGCAATCGCACACCTCACGCAGGCGGGCTATCGGGTGGTGGTCGCCACCAACCAGTCCGGTATTGGCAGGGGTTTGCTGGATATGGTGTCCTTCAATGCCATCAACGACAAGATGTGCAAAGCCGCCATCCAGGCCGGGGGACGCATCGATGCGATGTTTTTCTGCCCCCACGCCAATACAGACAACTGCGGGTGCCGCAAGCCTGCCACCGGAATGTTCAAGGAAATTTCCGAACGCTTCGGACTGGACTTGAAAGGCGTGCCCGCGATCGGCGACTCCCTGCGTGATTTGCAGTGCGCAGCCGCCGTCGGGGCGCTTCCCGTCCTGGTGCTGACCGGCAAAGGAAAAAAGACTGAAGCCGAGGATGGCCTGCCTGAGAACACGAAAATATTCGCCAATCTTTCGGCGGCGGTCGATGCCCTGACGCTATGAACTGGATTTCGGTCGTGCTGCGCTCGATGCTCTACACGCTCCTGCAGCTCATCATCACGCCTTTCTACTTCCTGATCGTCTTTGCCGCGTTGCCGCTTTCGCGCCTCAACCGCTATCGCATCACCTCCGGCTGGGCGCACCTGATGCTGTTTCTGCTGACCACAGTCTGCGGCATCCGTTATCGCGTCATAGGAAAGGAAAATATTCTCCCTACGCCGAGCATCATTCTGTCGAAGCATCAATCGGCATGGGAAACGATCGCCTTTCAGCAGATCTTTCCTCCGCAGGTGTGGGTGCTGAAAAAGGAATTGTTGCTGGTGCCTTTTTTCGGCTGGGGACTGGCGATGACCAACCCCATCGCGATCGATCGCAGCTCGAGAAAGGCGGCGCTGAAGCAGATTGTCGAGCAGGGAAAAGACCGGCTCAGACAAGGCTTCTGCATCGTCATCTTTCCGGAAGGCACCCGCATCGCTCCCGGCAAAAAGGGCAGATACGGCATTGGGGGTGCCTGGCTCGGCACCCATACCGGCGCGCCGGTCATACCGGTGGCGCACAATGCGGGCCGCTTCTGGGGCAAGAACGCTTTCATCAAGCGTCCCGGCACGATTACCGTCAGTATCGGCGCGCCCATCGACCCCAGCGGAATGGAACCGAGCGAACTCAATGCAAAAGTGGAAGCCTGGATAGAAGCAGAAGTGACACGGATCGATAACCTGCACCCGGACGAAAATCCCAATCCGGACCAGACGCAAGAGGAACCCGTGGCGTGAAGAAGATTGCATTCCAAAGGATGAGGACAAGCAAACTCACGGCAAACGAACTGCGCCATATAAACCTGAACGGCAGCGAAGTCCCCTACACGCTCATGCGTTGCAGGCGCAAGACCATCGGCATGAGAGTGAACAGCGAGGGCTTGACGGTGCGCATCCCGATGAAAGAATCATTGAGCTGGGTCGAATCCGTTCTGCAAAAAAGAGCCGACTGGATCGTCACCAAGCTCGACGAATGGAAGAACAGGAAGCCCGCCCGCCCCGCGTGGGAAGAAGGCGCCATCTTCCCCCTGCTCGGAGAACCCTGGCAGGTGAGGGTTACCGCTGCCGGCACAGTACAGATGATGCAGGCAAGCGAGAACGCCACAAGCAAGGATGAGCAGTTGGGTCTATCCCTGTCCTCCGGGGTTGCTGCCGAGCAAATCGAAAACGCCGTAATGAAGTGGTACCGTCAACACGCTTTAACCTGCTTTACCGAACGCATCACCCTTTACGCAAATAAACTTGGCGTGGCCCTGCCGCAATTGCGCATCTCCAATGCACGCACGCTCTGGGGCAGTTGCAACTCACGCGGCATCATCCGCCTCAACTGGCGCCTGATCCAGAAGCCGCTCGATCTGGTGGACTACGTCGTCGTGCATGAACTCTCCCACCTCATCGAAATGAACCATTCGAAGGCATTCTGGCAGACGGTGGGAAGCGTGTATCCCGGTTATGCGGTGGCGAGGAAGAAGTTGAGGGGGATTGGGTAAATAACGCTATCTTGCGTTTCTGATAGGCTGCAAAACTATCCCTTTTCCAGGAGCAAAAGGCAGCATCTGGGAATTCGTAGTGGCTATTTTGACCCCGTGAGCAAATAGTATTAAGCGCCATACCTTGTTCAGGGTTTCCTTAACGGTTTCGCGCTTCGGCGGGTTTGTTATTTGGAAAAACTGGCTAATCTGCAGGTGTTGCATGAGGCTGATTGACGCGTTGGACGCTTATCTATTGTTGAACGTAACACTACTCAACAGTGATAGCTATAACGGCCCTTCAGCATCGTTTAAAGCCTTTCAGTTTCCAAAATAATCACTCGATAAAAGTCGAAAGCCAGACAGGATGCGTTCTATCCGCACCTTATCCGGATCTTCTGTGTAGAAAATCAGGTAACGGCCAAAGGGAATGGCTCGGATGCCCTCTCCCAAGTCTTCACGCAGAGAGGAGGCCTTGGGAAACGTCAGGATCTTGCGGTAATGCTCGCGGATTTCATTAATATAAGACAAAGCCCGGTGTGGATTATCACGAGCAATGTAGTCAGCGATTTCCTCGAGGTCAGCCTCGGCCAAGGCTGAGAAAATACACTGCATGGAGAATCAAGCCTGCGGATCAAGCATAGCGCGATACTTTGCTTCAAGGCGCACAAAAACATCCTCGGCTGGCCTTCCTGGGCTCTCAATCCCTTCACGAATTTTAGCGCGATATTCCTCAATCTCTATTTTACGCAGCTGCTCCCGACCTTCAAGAGTGCGCAACGCTTCTCGCACAACCTCACTCGCGCTGGCATAACGTCCACTCTCTACCTGTTGACGTATAAACTGCTCAAAGTGGTCGCCTATGGCATAGCTGGAAGGCATCCCATCACTCCTTTAAAAGTGTGAGGCTTTATATTATCAATATTTGATAATTCCCACAAGGCGTCTTTTTGTGCCGACGCATTATCACGTCATCGGTATACAATTTTACCGGCCAGAAGAACTTCCGAAAAAAGTCCTCCTTGGAGCACGTTGCGAACAAAACCTAAGGCTCAGCTAGAGGTTGCGGACCCGATTGTGTTAGTATTTTCCTTTGATAATCACCTATTGTCCCATGCGTACCCTCACCGCTCTCGCCCTGACCGCCCTGCTGCTGAACGCCTGCGGCCTCAAGGGGCCGCTCTACCTTCCGCAGGAGCCTGCTCCTGAAAAACCGCCCGCAGCGCAGCCACAAAAATCCCCGGATACAGAGAAAAAGAAGTGAGCAGTTTTCCTTCGTTCAGCTACCACAATGGGCGCTTGTGGGCAGAGTCGGTGCAACTGGAGCGCGTCGCCCTTGAATTCGGCACGCCCTGCTATGTCTATTCGCGCGCAGCGCTGACAGCAGCTTACCGGGAATTCGATGATGCCTTCGGGGAACGCGATCATCTGATCTGTTACGCCGTCAAGGCCAATTCCAATCTTGCCATTCTCAACCTGTTGGCTCGCCTGGGAAGCGGCTTCGACATCGTCTCGGGGGGAGAGCTTCAGCGGGTATTGAAGGCGGGGGGCGATCCGCAGAAAATTGTTTTCTCGGGTGTGGGCAAGCAGCCTGCGGAAATGAAAGCGGCGCTCGAAGCGGGCATACTGTGCTTCAACGTGGAATCGGAAGCGGAGCTGCATGTGCTGAACCGCGTTGCCGGGGAAATGGACAAGGTTGCGCCGGTGAGCCTGCGGGTGAACCCGGACGTGGATGCGAAAACGCATCCCTATATTTCCACCGGCCTCAAGGAAAACAAGTTCGGCATTCCTTTCGATGAGGCGGAGGCGCTTTATGCTTCTGCGCAGGAGCTCGGCAACGTACGGGTTGCCGGTCTCGACTGTCATATCGGCTCGCAACTGACGGAACTGTCGCCCTTTATCGAAACCAGCAAGAAGATGCTGAGGCTGCTCGAGCGGCTGGAGGCGCAGGGCTTGCAGATCGAGCACCTTGATCTGGGTGGCGGTCTGGGGATACGTTATGCCGGAGAAAATCCTCCCTCGGCACGGGAATATGTCGAAGCGTTGCGCGGAGTGGTGGGCAGCCGCAGGCAGAAAATCCTGATCGAACCGGGAAGGTCGCTGGTGGGCAATGCGGGCGTGCTGCTTACAACCGTCGAGTATCTCAAGCCTACGCCGCATCGCGATTTTGCCATTGTCGATGCGGCCATGAACGACCTGATGCGCCCGGCGTTATACAAGGCTTACCATGAAATCCTTCCGGTGGTTGCGCGCAGCGAGATGGATGCAAAAACCTACCAGGTTGTCGGCCCGGTGTGCGAAACCGGCGATTTTCTCGGGCATGACCGCCATCTGGCGCTGGCTCAGGGCGATCTGCTCGCTGTCATGTCGGCCGGCGCTTATGGAATGAGCATGAGCTCTAACTACAATACGCGTCCGCGCGCCGCCGAGGTGATGATCGACGGCGACCGCATCCATCTCATCCGCGAGCGGGAATCGGTCGAACAATTGATGGCGGGCGAGGAAATCCTTCCTTAGCCATTACGCGAGTCACAGCAGAAAAAGAGTTGCAAGCCCGAGGAAGATAAAAAAACCTCCGCTATCGGTCACGGCGGTGATCATCACGCTGGAGCCCGCGGCGGGATCGCGCCCCAGGCTGTGCAGGGTCAGCGGTATGAGCACCCCCATGAGCGCGGCCAGCAGCAGGTTGAGCATCATTGCCAGCATCATCACCAGGCTGAGCGAAAAATTGCGGTAAATAATGTAAGCAAACCCGCCGACCACGGCGCCCCACACCACGCCGTTCACAGCGCTCACGCCGATCTCCTTGCTGATCAGCGTACGGGCGTTCCCGCCATTCAATTGCCCCAGAGCGAGCGCCCGCACGATCATGGTGATGGTCTGATTGCCGGAGTTTCCGCCTATGCCAGCAATGATCGGCATGAGCGCGGCCAGGGCAACCAGTCTTTCGATTGAATCTTCAAACAGGCCGATCACCCGCGAGGCGACGAACGCGGTAACGAGGTTGATGGCAAGCCAGGTCCAGCGGTTCTTGAGACTCTTCCAGATGGGTGCGAACAAGTCTTCTTCCTGGCTCAAGCCGCCCACGCTCAGGGCTTCGCTGGCCGATTCTTCCCGGATAAAGTCCATCACTGCATCGATCGTGACGCGTCCCACCAGTTTTCCTTCCGCATTCACCACCACGGCGGTAACGAGATCGTAGCGCTCGAACGCCTGTGCTGCCTGTTGCGCCCTTTCGTCAGGATAGAACACGATGGTTTCCTTGCTCATGACCGAACTTACCAGCGCCGCCGGGTCGCTTACCAGCAGGCGGTTCAAGGGTAGCACGCCCTTGAAATACTCGTTCCGGTCCACCACGAACAACAGATCGGTCTGATCCGGCAATTCGTTCAGGCGGCGCAGGTAGCGAAGCACCACTTCCAGCGTTACATCCTCACGAATGGTGACCACATCGAAATCCATGAGCGCGCCCACCGCGTCTTCCGGATAGGACATGGCCGCCCGCAGCTTCTCCCGCTCTTCCATGGGAAGCGACTGGAACACATCTTCGAGAACGTCGCGCGGAAGATCAGGCGCGATGTCCGCGATTTCATCGGCATCGAGCTGCTCTGCCGCAGCACGCATCTCGCCACGTTCCATCGAGGCGATCAGGGTTTCACGGACGGCGTCAGACACCTCCAGCAGGATCTCGCCGTCTCGCTCCGCCTTGACCAGGTCCCAGATCAACAAGCGGTCTTCGAGCGGCATTACCTCGAGGATGTGGGCGACGTCAGCGGGATGAAGCTCGTCAAGGAACTTCTGCAACTCAGCCAGGCTTTGCCCGTGCAGCAGTCCATCCATGAGCTCCTGCTCGGGCATGGGCTGCGGGGGCAGGAGTCCTTCCGCGAGCTTATGCTCGTACAGTAGCTGGATTACCCGCTGCAAATGTTCTTGCAGGTTTTCTGTTTCCCTGAGGTTATTTGCCATTAGGGAGGTTCCTGGAACAGGTTTTGCCTGATTGTAGGGAAAAAAACGTCGAATATTATGACAAGGTGGGCGAAGACGCAAACCGGGACATAAAAGCATGGACAAGCCAATCGGCAGTCGGCAGTCGGCAGCCGACAGCCAACGGGAGACTTCTCCCCCACAACAGCCCGAAGCTCTGCCTGACAAACAGAGCATCAAGCCGTCTCGACCTCTGCTATTTTACCTCAGGGGATGGAAGCCGACGCCATGCGGCTCAGAATCATGCGCGTTTTCTTCGACAGCCAGGCCGTATTGCGATTTTCGTCGTAGAACCGGGGACTGGGAACCATGGCAGCGAGCCGAGCCGCCTGCTCCCTTGAAACAGAAGAAGCGGAAATGCCGTAATAATGGCGAGCCGCGGCCTCGGCCCCAAACACCACATTGCCCCATTCGATCACATTCAGGTAAATCTCCAGGATACGGCGTTTGGACATCACCTTTTCAAGCATCATTGTGATGAACGCTTCCTGGAGTTTACGCCATGGGGTTTTTTCACCGGAAAGAAACAGGTTTTTTGCCAACTGCTGGCTGATGGTAGAACCACCCGCGATCAACTTGCCCTTTTTCAGGTTTTTCTCGTACGCCTTCTGGATAGCGTCCAAATCGAATCCTTCATGCTCCAGAAATTTCGCGTCCTCGGCTGCAATGATTGCCCGCTTGAGATGCGGAGAAATTTGTTCGTAAGGAATCCAGCGGGTACGCAGTGCAGCCTTCGTATTTTTTTCCCGCAGTGTTTCCAGCCGAGTTTGCATGAAAGCGCTGGAAGAAGGATTGAAATAGTTCCAGTAGACAACCTGGCTGAAAATCCAGAATTGATAGGCAAATATGGCGGCAATGAAAAACAGGAACATCCGCCAGAACCAGCGCTTGAAAAACATTCTTATTATTCCCACTGTTGTTTCCAGGCTGCGCAGTTGCGCCGCCCCCTCCGGCGGATGACGCTATCGCTGATCCGCCTACCAATCTACGGACTGCCGGGGCTTGACCTTAACATTTCAATGACCGGTTCCGTTTCCGGCCGTATCCCGCGCCAGAGAAAGAAGGATTCGGCCGCCTGCTCCACCAGCATGCCGATGCCGTCGGCCAGTCGCCCTGCCCCCTGCTGCTGCGCGAATTGCAGAAAAGGCGTAAGCCCCTTGCCGTACATCATGTCGTAGGCCAGTGAAGCGCCGGCAAAAATACCTTTTGGCAGAGGCGGCAGACCGCCATGCAGGCTGGCGGAGGTGGCATTGATGACAAGGTCGAACTCCTGGCCGCGAAGATCCCCGTACGCTGCGGAAACAACGTTCCCCAAGGATGCAAACAACTGCTGCAAGTCATCTGCTTTTTGTCGGGTGCGATTGGCAATCACCAACGTGGCAGGCTCATGCTCGAGCAAAGGACTGATTACACCGCGGGCTGCTCCGCCCGCGCCCATGAGCAAGACCCGCCGGTCATCGAGCGCATAGCCGAGATTGACGGTGATGTCCCGCACCAGCCCCGCGCCATCCGTATTATCTCCCAGGATGGCATCCGCCTCGAACACAAGCGTGTTTACTGCCCCGGCGGCCTTTGCCCGCTCCGTGAGGCAGCTTGATAACGCGTGGGCTTCCAGCTTGAATGGCACGGTTACGTTTGCCCCTTTGCCGCCCCGCGGCCTGAAGGCACCTACCGTTTCCACGAACCCATCCAATGGCGCAAGTATCGCTTCATACCGAATATCCTGCCCGCTTTGACGGGCAAACCCGGCATGTATCAGGGGCGACTTGCTATGAGCGACAGGATTGCCGATGACGGCATAAAGATCACTCATGGCCACTCATGGCGTCAGTCATGGATTGGAGCCCGACCGGGAGGGGGAAACAGGGAGACAGCAATGGTGAGCAATACCTGCGGGCAAATCGGTACGCCCCCATGATTACTCACTTGTCAGCTCATCGGCGCTGGTGAATACCCAGGAGCGGGTAATATGCAGAATATCGGTATCCCGGCTAAGCTCCGGAGGAAAAGGGGCGAAGCCATTTTGCCCCGCCAGCTTCACAATACGGACGGCTGCCTCGTCCAGAATTTTCTTTCCGGAAGAGCGGTTTATTTCAACCGATTCCAGGCTGCCATCGGAGCGGATGCCAACGGTAAGCTGCAGGCTGCCATATAGTTGTTCACGTCTTGCCGCGTCGGGATAGTTCAAGTTCCCGATCCGCTCCACTTTAAGGCGCCAATCTTCCGCGTAGCGGGCAAAACGATAGTCCCGGGTGCGGCTGCCGATAAATTTTCGTTTCAGCGGTTTTTGATAAGTTTCAAAACTCGCATCGCCGCGCGCTGCCACGCGCGCGAGCGCTAATCCGCGTTGAACGAGGTCGGCAGTATCAAAGATAGCGTTCTGGTCCTGCCGGGCTTGAGGCTGAGTTTGAGGTTGAGCCTGGGGGACCAGGGGATCAGGCTCAGTACTTTGATGACTGTCACTATCGGTGTCAGTGGCGGCCATCAATGGCTGTGTCTGGGGTTCATGCGACTCGGCTTCCCGGACAGCGGGAGCGGAGGGAGCAGAATCGGCAATAGCCTTCCGGGGAATATTTGTTGTGTCCTCCTGCTTCGGCAACGGAGGAATGGGTTGGGCTGGATGTCGACTGGCGTTGCCTTTTACAGCAGGACTGTCGCGCGCCACTCGCGGCAACGCTTCTTTCCTGTCCGCCATGTCCTCCTTGTCCGAATAGGGAATGGGCTCCCTATTCACCAGCATCACTTCCAGCGGCGCGCTCACTGCACGGATTTGTGAAAGAGGAAACTTGAAAGTGACGCCGGACAGAACCACGGCATGGAGAATAACCGAGACCAGTATCGCGATTTTCAGACGCGATACGCCATTCAGCGGCGAACTGTAACTCACGCCCGGATTAAACTCGTTCAGGGTTGTGTTCAGGGTCGTTATTGTCGCTATAGTCGAGGTAGCGCTCAAATCTACCGAAGAGTAGTGAGGCTGAAAGGCCGTAAACCGTAACGGCCTGCTATGTTACAGGATAAATCTCAAGCTTGCAGTTTTCTCAGGAATTTTATACTGAAGGTGAGTTCCAGCAGATCGATATTCGAGATTTCAACCTCGACAGCCGTTTCCGGCGGCAGTTCGGGCAACGATGCAACACGCGCCACAAGCGGCAGGCGATCGAGCTTCACCAGGTTTTCCTTCAGCACCTGGGCGCCTGTTGTCAGAACATTTTCCTGCAATAACCAGCGCAAGCACCAGTAGCGTTCCATCGAGCGTTGAAAATCGCCGTACACCTCATAAGTGGACTCGAAATTCCGCATGAACATGTGCAGACTTTCACTCTCCCTCGTATAAGAAGGTTCTTCTCCACGCAGCAACGCAACCAGTTGACGCTGATTGATGAAATCCACGTAGCGGCGCATGGGCGAACTGATCCAGGCATACTGGGAAACACCGAGACCCTGGTGCGGCGCCGGCGACGTGCTCATCCTGACCTTGCCATTGCCCTGACTGCGATAGATGCCGGCGACTCCGCTATCCGCAAGCAGCCGGCCCCATTCGGCGTTCACGTAAATCATCAGCTCAGCCACTACCTTATCCATGGGCGAGCCCCGGCGGCGCTCGGTAATCATGATATGGTCGCCATGAAGATTGAAGCTGTAATCGATGCGTTCGTTATTGCTGTCGTTGGTCTTGCCCCGGAGTGTTTCCATCTTGCAGGCAAAATTCCATAGTGCGGCCAGTTCCCTGCCGAAGGGATGATCGATGTTTCCTCCAGCCAGGGTAGATTCATTGAATTGCTCCTCCAATGTGTCGTGCCGGAGGTTGGCTGCAACCTTTACTTGCTCGACGCGCGTGCTGGTGGCGGTCACCGTGAAATCATCGGCCACGTCCAGATACATCGAGACAGCGGGACGCAATTGTTTTTCGCTCAATGTGTACTGCTGTATCACCGGTTCCGGCAACATGGTGATTTTGTTGCCCGGAATATACACGGTTGAGGCACGCTGTTCCGCCACTCTGTCCAGGGGCGAACCTGGCGTAATGCCCAGCGTGGGGACGGCAATGTGAATGCCGATGCGGAAACTTCCCAGCGTCAGTGGCGTAACGGAAAAAGCATCGTCAATTTCAGTGGTGGTGACATCATCGATGCTGAAAGCGGCCACATCCGCTACCGGCAGATCGGGCAGGACTGCCAACTGGTCTGCGTCCAGTTCGCCGAAGCCGGTACCCTCGGGGAAATGCTCCAGCAGGAAACGGTTGAGATGATAGCCATGCGTGGAAGGGATCGCGCCGCATTTTTGCAGCAACTGGGAAACACTCAGTTTCGTTGCGGCACAGACGGCATCCAGCGCTTTCCACTCAACCGAATTTTTTTCCGGACGATAGAGCAAATTGAACAGCGACGGCTTGAATTCTTCCGGGAGGATAAACTCGCTCAGCGATTGCATGTAACGAGCCTGCTTTTCCGCCTGGTGGCGCTTTTTCTCCTGACTGGCCAGCGCCGCCTCCAGCGCTTTCGGCGGTGCAGCCTTGTAGCGGCCGCGCCCTTTCTTGTAAAAATACATCGGCGCGCTGTGCAGCCGGAGCAATACCGCCGCAGCTTCTTCCGGCGTCACCCGATCGCCGAAATAATCGGCAGCAAGCGCATCGCTAGCGAATTCGGCCTCGCTCTCACAACATTCCCAGAGAAAATTCGGGTCAAGGTCTTCCGCCGTTTTTTGCGCGACATCCATGAATTCAGTCAATGAAGTCGCGTCAAACCGCAGCAGCACAGATGCTGCCTTTATTTTTGCGCGCTTGCCGTGAGGCGCCTCCACCTGCAGCGAAGTCGTGTTATCGGCAAGAACCGCACCTACCTTGAAGGTGCCTTCCTCTTCGTAAAAAACATTCATGAAATGATTCTTGGGGCAAGCGGGAAAGACATGAGCCTTGGCAAGGCCGAGGCTCAGTGCGTATCGGTCATCAGATTATAGCCCGAAACGTATTTCCAGCAGGTTGGACAGGCGCTGTTCCACCTGAACAAAGCGGCTGACAGTAAAGAGAAGAGGCTATCAATGATGACGAGGGTTTTGTCGTCAATCGAGACAACCCGCAGGAAGTCCCAAGAAGTCCCGAAAAAACCCAAACCTTAGATGCTCGCCCGGGACAAAAGTTTTCTATCCTGTCGATTTTTTTCGACAGGCTCGGGACATGCTTGTCGAATCATACTATCTAGACCCGGCTTTCCCGGAAATGATGATCCTGGCAGGTCGGGCTCTGCCTGGCGATCAGCCCATTTATGCGGTTGCGACGGCTCTGCGCACCACGTAGCCAACTTCCTTCCCTTTTATGTCATTGTGGTTCTTGATGAAATCGCTGGCTTCCAGATTGAAATAGGTATCGGCCTTGAAAGCATAGGCGCCGCCTACGGGGAGCAACTTGCCTTCGACGGCTTCGCCCTGCTCCATTTTCTGCGCTCCATTGCGGCCCATCGCTCCAAACAGGTCATCCTTATCGCCAAACGCCATGGTTTTATCGCCGCTGATGCGAGATGCGAGCGGATATGCCAGACCTACCGCTCTATCATTGGGCGTATACGTGACAAGGACCGCACCCTTGACTCGATGATTGTCCACGACCGCACGGTAAAATCCCTGTTCAATCCTTGAAAACCCGTTCTGGGAGAACGCCGCCTGAATGAGTATCATGCTTTTTATCTTGTCGGTTTTTGAGCTGAGTGCCGCCGAAGTGACAACGCGGCAGCCGAAGCTGTGCCCGATCAAATGGATACGTTCGACCTGCGAGGCAAGTTTATCGATCAGCGGGGCAACCCCGTTCTTGCCAACGGTTCCTGATCGCGTCTTCATCTCGTAGTAGGTGGTATAGTTGAGCAGATTGATGGCAGCTGCCTTGAATCCGGAAAGAATCTCTACCAGTCCCGCCGCTCCGCCTTCTGCCGGCGCGGGAGCGCTCACACCGAGCGGCAACGCTGCGCCGCCTCCCGCGACATCCTCGCCCAAGTCCTCTTCCTCGGCCTTCAGGTTTTTCATCAGTTCGTTGCCGTCATCCTTGAAGAAGGTATTGGACGCATCCTCTTTGCCTGCAGCGCTCGGATCGAGCAGGGAGCGCATTTTGTTCACAAATTGATCCCGGACTAAGGCTTTTTCCTCGAGATCCGGAAGCAATGCTTTCGCCTCCTCAAGAAGTTTCTTCTGCTCCGTCTCCGTAAAAATTTCTTTCATGTCATCCAGTTTTTCTTCCAGCCGCTTGATCGAGCCGCCGTTTCCATCCCCAAGGGCTGCGCCACCTCCTCCAGTGGCAGGAGTACCCGAAACGGCAACAGACGTATCGTACTCCCTGGATGGCCAGAATACCCCCAGAATGACAAGCTTTCGCCCGGACAAATCATTTGGCTGTGCGGCAGCGGCAAAACTTGCAAAAAAGCTGTTATATAGATCTTCTGCCTTGGACTTGTTGTTGTTCCACCCGTGCGACATGATGATAAGGTCGGTCACACCGGCAGGCAGAACGGTCCCCTTTTCGAGACCCTGACCGTTCTTGTCGAAGCTTGCTTCCACATAAGGAATTCCTGCGATTTCATCCATGGCCGTACTCCTGTTTTCTCTTTTTATACTTTCAAAATCACACCGACTGAATAGCGCGCATCAGATCAATGAGACCAGTGCCTTGGAAGTAGCGGTCGCGCCGCAGGTCAGTAGTCGTATCAACGAAAATTTCTTTAACACGTTCTGCCTTGCCGATGAACTCGATTCGCACTGACAGAAATCCAGCGATCGCGCCGCTGACATGGGGAGCCGCCATACTCGTGCCGCTGGTTTCGACGTAGTCGCACTCGATGCCCGGCGCGCCATCGCTTTTTAAATGGCCCGTGGCGCATGAGATGATTTTTTCACCAGGCGCGACGAGGTCCGGCTTGATGCGGCCGTCGCCCGTCGGTCCTTTCGAGGAAAAGTAGGAAACCCCGTAAACGTGCGGCATGTCGCGATGAGTCGAACCTACCGTAATGGCAAGTTCCGCATTGCCGGGATCATTGATGGTCAGCGCCATTCCTGCCGAGAGCGCACCTGTGGAGGCCTTCAATGTGCCGTAACCTGTATTGCCCGCGGCGACCACGACCACGACGCCGGTTTTTACCAGCCGGTCAACCTCGACGCAGAGCGGGCTCTGGCCGCAGGCGAACCATTCGGGCTCGAAGGTATATCCCAGGCTCATGTTGACTCCGTGGATCAGAATCTTTCGGCCGTAACCATTGATCTCCTGCACATGGGCGATGGCCGCGATGAGATTGCTCACGCTCCCTTTTCCGTTTTCGTCCAGTACCCGCAGGCTTATGAGCTTGCAGCGCGGCGCCATTCCGCTGATGCCGTCCACGAGTTTTATCTGCTGGTATTCGACATCTTCGGAACCCGTTTTCAGATAACGGGAAACCGCTACAGGAATTCGGGAGGGTGCGGCGGAATCGCCCGCCGGAGGGGAAATATCCGCTGACGCAGCCCCTTCTGTTCCTCCTGGCGCACCGGCCGGACGCCACTCGCCGGCAATGATGCCCGCCACATGCGTCCCATGTCCGTTCTCATCGTCGAACGGACCGTTGCCGTCAGCCGTAAAGTCTTTATGCCATGGGGAGCCTTTATCGACGTTGTTGTGTTTGCGAAAGTGCCCATGATCCTGCTTTATTCCTGAATCCATCACTGCCCAGGTGATTCCGGCGCCCCGCGCGGAAAAAGAATTCTGCGCCGCATCGGCTTTTATCGTGGCGATGGAGTGGGTGATGGAGGCAGAAATCTCGAAATCCGGCCATATGCGGAAGATGGCGCGAAATTTGGCCGGGTTGATTTTTGCTGCACGAGCCTTCGCTTCATGGCTCGTATCCCGCACTCTTTCCTGAGCCTCGCGAGCCTTCACCTTTGCCTGGGCAACATCGAGCTCGATGAGCGCCTTGATGGTACGGGCTTCCAGGCAAGCGAACATGTAGCCGCTTTCGCGCTGTTCCTTCTTGAGATGAATATCCTGGCCCGCGTCGTACACTTTCGCTTTGTTCTTGGCCTCTTCGATATTCTGGTAAATCCAGCGCCGGGCCGCTTCCCGCCCACCCGGATATTCGAGATTGATATCGATGATGACTTCGTAACGTGTAGGGTGGATCCGAAGGATAGGGGGTTTCTTTGGAGCTTCCTCAACCTGTGACAGCCGTTCGTTTGCGGCTGATATTCGCCGTATTATGGTTGCGTGCAAGCTGGCAAAGCTATAGACGCCATCCTCCGAGACCGGCCCGATTTTCTGAGCCCTGATCGCTTCTTCGAGATCCTTGTGGCGCCGCTGCTCCATCAAAAAAAAATTTCCGTAAATATCAGCCCGGCTCCTTGTCGAGCCACCGTCCACCGGCGTGCCCTCTGTTCCCGCTGGGGCCATCTCCTTGCTCTCTTCGACCCGTTTTTTCGATGCTTCCAATGCCTTCGCTGCCGCCTCTTCGGCCATCTTGACGACCAACTCCCGCATCTCCTCCGGCTTCCCATCGAATTCTCTGTTGTATTCGATCAGCGTATTGAATTCTCCATTTTCAGGAAACGGATGCGCAGCCCGAAAAGCTTCAATTCCTCTTAATTCCTCCTCCATCTGCCGCAGAAGAGGAATAGCAATCACGGAGCGATCAAGCTCCAGCGGGTCAAAAACTTTAACAGTGGGCTGACTTTCCGGGGGCTGGTGGGAAGGAGACATTGCGACCTCTTGTCATGAGCCAGGATAACGTTGCATTCGCATTCCATTCTGATATTAGGCTATTTTTCAGTTTTTACAACAGACCACCGGTTTTGACGTCCCCTTTTTTATGAACTATTGTGAATTGACGATATTTATGACAAAGCATGTTTTTGTGCGGGTTGCGGGATTTCTTGTCCCGGCCCGACGGCGAAAAGCAGCCGTTGAGCATGCACGTTGACAGGGTCGAAAAATGAGCAATTCATTCATTCTCCGTGGACAGCATCGCTGGCTTGTCGATCTCTCTCCGTGCATACACCACCGTTCTGAAAAACAAGAATATGGGATTCGCTATGATTTACCGCTTACGCGAAGAAGGGTATGAGATTATGTATGAGTTTTTTTTCCCGATCCTGTTTCGGATTGCAAACAGATTTCCCTGGCTCGTCAGAATTGTTTCGCGGATAACATGGTTACGGCGATTCATCAGTGACGCTTTTATCAATTGGCAAGCCTATTCCACAAACCCTCGGCCCCGGCCGTTCTCGCTGGCTTCATCCTATACGACCTGGCAATCGTTGACTGACAAGTCATTTACCGGACGGCATCTGCCAGAGGCGGAAGGAGATCAGAATCTACCGGATATGGAAGGAGTCGTTGATTTATGGCGAAGAAAAGAGAACAAAGAAATACCTTCGGTCGATACAAGCATACTGTTTGCTTTCTTTGCCCAGTGGTTTACCGATAGTTTCCTGAGGACGGATTTTCGCGATCGTCGGAAAAATACATCGAACCATGAAATCGATCTTTGCCAGGTCTATGGTTTGCGGGAAGAAATTACGCATTATTTACGGCTGAAAAAAGATGGGAAGCTGAAGTACCAGATTATCGATGGAGAAATTTTTCCTCCCTACCTTTTTAACGTTGAGGAGACGACTCCGGGCAACTGGGTGTTCGCAGATAAAGAATTCGAGAAGCTGCAACCCCGCGAGGTTCTGGATTTTGTTTTTAGCAATGTCCCCGAGGAACGGTTGAAACGCATGTTTGCCACCGGCCTGGAGAACGGCAACTCGTCGGTTGGCTATACCATAATGAATACGGTGATGCTGCGTGAACACAACCGGATTTGTGATCTGTTAAAAGAAGCTTACCCAACATGGGATGATGAACGCCTGTTTCAGACGGCAAGAAACATCATGGTTGTGCTGCTGATCAAAGTGGTTCTGGCGGATTACGTCTCGCGTTTTACACAGTTTGGTTTTACCCTCGACCCATCCCCTGATCTGGCGGAAAGGCAGCGCTGGTACCGCACCAACTGGATCTCTCTGGAATTCAACCTCCTGTACCGTTGGCATTCCATGGTCCCGGAAAACTACAGAGTCGGTAATAAGTCGTACCAACTGGATGAGTTTCGTAACAATACCCCCCTGGCAATTCAACATGGCATCGGAAGTCTGATAACGGCTGCATCGATGCAAAGAGCGGGCCTTATTGGTCTTCACAATACGCATAATTACTTTTTCTATCCCCTGCCCATTGCTGACGATAATCGAAGCGTCATGGAGCGTTCCATCGCAATGGGACGTCAGGCCAAGCTGCGTCCCTTCAATGACTATCGCGAGGCGTTCAACATGCCCCGTTTGCGGAGTTTCGAGGAATTGACGGAGGACAGCGCGCTACAGCGGGAACTGAAGGATCTCTATAAAGACCGGATCGACGATCTGGAGTGGCAGGTTGGCATATTTGCCGAAGATCATGATGAAGGCTTCAGTCTTGGGCGCCTTATGGTACGGATGGTGGGGTACGATGCGTTTACCCACGCGCTGACAAACCCGCTTGTATCGATCTATGTGCACAATGAAAAGACCTTTTCAAGGGTTGGACAATCCGTTATTGAAGAAACAAGCTCACTTGCGGATATCGTTAAACGTAATGTAAAGGATAGCGATACGGTCGTTGCAAGCTTCAATACATCTGTGCAGTGATCAGTGAAAGATAGGGCACATAGAAAAGCTATGGAAACCAGGCGAGAACCTTATTTTTACAAAGGAGTGCCTCGTGTCGAACAAGCTACCGCAGAATGAAGAAAATACAGGTAAAGAAGATCGGAAGAATTATCTTCTTCAGAGGCAGGCTGAGTATCAATACGCCTATGAGTATGTCAATACTATTGCAGTCGTGCGTAAACTGCCATGGCGGGAGATACCCGGCATTGGATACTGGCTCCGTGGGGGGATGAATCTTTTACGGTTGATTCCAAGTTTACCGAGCCTATCGATTACCTTTTTACGCTACTTGCTCGGCAAACCGATGGAAAGTTATCGGGATTATGTTTTTTTTCCGGCGAGCCCTCCAAACCCCGGTCTCGTCGATAGCTTCCAGCAAGACCTGCTATTTGGCCTGCAACGCGTCATTGGAGTAAATCCTGTGGTATTACGCGCTATAACCCGTCAGAATCCTCTACCGGAAAAGCTACCGGAACCTGAGATACGACAAATTTTTGAAGAGCAGGTTGATGAGATCGACTATGCGGCTGCCACCGAGCAAAAGCGCCTATACGTCCTGGACTATGCAGTCCTGGATGTATTGCAGTCAAACCCGGGGTATATCGACGGCGGCCAGAAACAATATGTCACGACTCCGATCGTCATGTTGTTTCTGCAACCGGATGGCATGCTGCGGCCGATTGCCATCCAGCTATACCAGGATTCCAGGCCCGATAATCCAATCTATACGTCAAAAGACGGCAATCTCTGGCTGGCAGCAAAAACGTTCGCCCAGGTCGCAGATGGCAACCATCACATCCTGTATACCCATGCGACCCGTATTCATTACGTCATGGAAGCCATTATCATGGCTTCACGAAGACAGCTTTATAAATCTCACCCGCTTTATGTTCTATTAAATCCACATCTTCAACATACGCTCAATGTCAATCACCAGCACACTTTCCTGAAAGACCGGAAAGGACGGCCGGGCCGGTACGGTGAGTTATTTGCCGGAGACTATGACTCGATGACGCAGTGCATGGCCAATGGCATGACAAGCTTTAATTTTAAAGAATCCGCCTTCCCTGATGATATTGCGAAGCGGGAAGTCGATAATCCTGATCTTTTTTATCCCTATCGCGATGACGGCATTTTGCTGTGGAATGCGGTTCAAGGCTTTTGCAAAGAATATGTCGATTTATATTACAAATCTGAAGCGGATGTTACTGACGACCATGAAATTCAGGCATGGGCCCATGATATCAGTGCCCAGGATCGCGGAAGAATTCCCGGGTTTCCCGCCAGATTCGGATCCAGGCAAGAGCTGAGCGAAACTCTCGGTCATATCATTTTCCTATGTACTGCTTTTCATTCCTGCATTCACTTCAACCAATACAAATATCCTGGGTTCGTTCCCAATATGCCGCATTCGGCTTATGCGCCGCCGCCGGTTGGAAAAAACGCTGAAATTGATGCAGCTGGATTATTGAAGTTTCAACCGGCGTTTCGGGCTGCTTATTCGCAAACCTGGACCTATTTCCTGACGAATTTTCGTGTCAACTCGATCGGTCAGCACAACTTACAGCAATTCGATTCTGAGGCACACGAGGTGATAGAGCGGTTTGGGGACAGGCTGGAAGAAATAGAAGAGGAAATCGACCAAAGAAACAGCAGACGTTCTTTTGTCTATGATCGCATGAATCCAAGATTCATTCCGAACGGTGTAACCATTTAATGGGAGGGTAAAATTACGCGCAGACCCACGGCACTCAGGCTGTTTTTTATTAGCCCTGTTATATTTTCCTGAAATAAGCAGTAATGCGATAAAGAATACTAATCGAATATCTCATCCCCGGTTGGTTCAAGATGGGTGGTTTCATTCATCTCCTGCCGGAATTTGGATAACTCATAATACATTCTGAAGCGTGCCCGATTCAGATTGCCTAATGGCCTGTGTTCAGGCAGGCAATGCCACGGATTCATTTTCAGCCGCTTGGCAAACTCAAACTGCGCATCGGAATCAAATTTCTGTTTCGGGATATGAACTGTGGCAGCGGGAATAAACGGGGAAAGCTGTTCCGGCCAGCGTACCGAACTGTCTTCAATAGGCATCAGATGAGGGTCTGTCTGGAGTTGAATCATAAGATCAAACTCGACGTCCTTCTCATTCAAGGTCTTGATCATGTTCTCCCGCAGATAGTTAAATGGCGGCGTGCCAAATGGCAGGCCGGGAATATGGGTTTCAACATCTGTCGTTTTCGGCACGAATGAATACATCATGGCCTGTCCCTCCCCCAGCAGATAGGGCGTGCAGCTCCAGTAACGCCGTCCCAACGGATTATATTGAGTTTCGTTCCACAGGCTCTGCATGAAGAAGTCAAGCAAGTGGGAATCCTTGGGATTGAGAAAATAATAAAGCGTCATGTCCACCAGGCTCCAGTATTGCAGCTTGGCATTTTCCCGCGTGTTGGGTGTGACGAACGTCGCGCCGCCACTGGTCGTTATGAAATCCTGCGTGAATTTCTCCTCGCTCATGAGCTTTTCGCCCGGAACACCCATGAGTTTCACCGCCATGCTCATGAAACCGACATCATTGATATCCGCAGGCACATTCGGTCCCGGTCCGGAATAACGCACATAGGCAGGATAGGTGCGCGGATTGGCAAAAATACCCTTGCGGCAATGTTCCGGCAAATCGTCCCGTATGGTTACCGTGGCACGCACAATGCCGTGCGTTTTTGTATTGCCGCCCCGCTCGTACCCCCCCGGTTTGAAACGCCCGCGCATCTGATCCTTCATGAGGTCGATGATCTTGTTTAGACTTTCTTCTTCATCCGGATAGAATTTTTCTTCAGCCAGCTGCAAACCTTCGTTCTTGCGCCGGCGATTGATCAAATACTGAATAAACTTCGCGCTGGGTTCGCGGAAGAGATAGTCCCACTGTGCGCGGAACCAGGGTTCCAGCCGGCGCTCGATCCGTAGCAGCAGAATCAGAAAATTGTGAATAGCCTTCAGTATCCGGTTCTTTATCTTCGTCATGATGAGCTACCAGTCCTGTTAGCAGGTAAGGCGGAAATGTATTTGAGTGCGCGCAGCCCGGGCATAAAAAAGTATCCGCCGCCAAGGGTGGTAACAAACTGCGGCAGATGACAGGTTGTCCGCATCGGCCCCGATGGATCGGGAGAATTGAAATGATCGGTGCTCTCCCCGCTCATCAAGGGTTGGCGATTCCCCAGCATTGGGTCTTTTTCATCTTGCACGCCATCGAATTTACTGTTCATGGTCCATGCATTCTGGACAAATTCGAATTGCCGCGATATGTTGCCGACCAGGCAGATAAACTGTATTCCCCGTTCGGCAACAGGTGCCTGGGGTTCGATGGCGTCTTTCGGTGCAAGCGCCGGCCCATAAGAGCGACCACGCCGCAGCAAACGATGAAAACGGGAAGAGGCGACCAGATCTTCATCCGGCCTTTGACCAAAACCCAGTATTTTGATCAACCGGTCTAAGGGCCCGCATGCACTCGTGGGCAAATCGCCTGTACGCGGATTGGACCGGCGCACATGCGCGCCGATCGGGCAATAGTTCCCCTTTGGGTCCTGGTCGTAGGTAAAATCGTTTTCATATTCTTTGCGCGAAATACCTGGAATATGTGCCGGAACCAAAGGCGTGCCATCGAGTTCCCGACCCACCATCGCTGCGGCAAGTTGCGCGCGTTTTTCCGGTATGTGATCCGAGACCTTGTCAAGAAACTGCCAAAAGCCGGGAACATCCTGGCTCAACTGCCGAAGCACCAGATATGTCCCATTCCGGCCGAAATCCTTCAGCGGGGGATCATCCTCGGCGCCGGGCAGCACGGTTGCAAGCTTGTCTTTCCGGGAATCGATGAGCGGCCGCGCAGTGTACTGCCCATATTCATTGCGATAGCCAAGCACGATTTCTCCAGGAGCCAGCAAGTTGGAATAACGATCGCGCTCGTGGGTATCCGTGCTTTGCCGCTGCATCCAGTCCACAGTTGGCTGGCTGATGCTATCCGGGAATCCGAAAGGCTCGATGTCACCGATATAAAGCGTAGGCAGTTCCTGCAGCAACTGAAATGCACCTGAGAAATATTCACCTTCTATGGTTTTTTGCCAGGCGTTGATACCTCCTTTCGTGGCGTAAAGCAGTAACAGGACATGCGGCACCTGCGCCGCATTGCCTCCCCATTCCCACTGTTGCGGCGCATTGCTGCCGACATCACCCAGGCGGCGGGAGCGGCTTTCATCTCCTGCCATACCGACGATGAACTCGTCGGAAAAGCCCTCGACAACGGATTCCTCCAGTCCGAGGGCGCGCAGGCCCTCCACGGAAAAGGCAATCTGCAGTGCCGTGTCTGGGGGAGGATCCTGTGTAACAGCATTGCTGATGGACGCTGTCTCCAGCCATTTTTTGGCCAGATCCGCATTTACGATATTCAGCAACATGAAAGAGGTATCCGTCAGCTTCCCATATCCAAAGCGCAGCAACCCCTGAAGGTCATCGAATTCAAAGTCGCTTGATTCTTTCATTTCCATGCTCCTCAGATCAGGCTGAGCCATTCACGGATTTCCGCATCATTGGATTGTCGAATTTCCACGCCTTGCCGGATACGACTGTTTCGCGCGAGATCAACGGCTGTCAATCCCGGGTACGCCTTATACCAAACCTCGGTGGGTATTTGATGTCGCCTTTGCGTATATTTGAAGGCATGCTCCCGGTTTGCGCCTTCCTTGATGATCCACCGGGTGGTGGGGTAGCCGACACCATTAGTGAAGGCAAGATTGAGGCCCCAGCCAACCTTATTGATAAAATCATCCATATAGCTTTCATGGCTGCCATCATAATTACTGGCGAAAAAAACTCTATGGTTATTGTCCATGAACACCCAGCGGGCAAAGTGAATCGTTTTTATTCGAGCGAGAAATCCGTGGTTGTATATGTGCCTGGCAAAATAGTCGGTCAGCAGGAGTATGAATTTGAAAGTCAGCAGGCGGACCACACCCGGTTTCACGTCACCGAACACGCTATACTGATTACTGACATCCTGATCTTCCTGCACTGTAAGCTCTGCCAAATGTTCACGGCTGGGCCGGATGAAGAGCTCAGGGTCAGAGCGTTCGAGCATTCTCAAACGTAGCGCAAAGATAAGTGCAATAACCAGCAATAGCGGGGATAGAAGAAGCAGGATCAATGGAACCCCGATCATATGCAGAAGATTGCGCATTTTCCATTCGGGGAGTGTAGGCTCGGGCGGGGTTAACGTAAGCCTGCCTTTGTATTTTTCCATTTCGACATAGGACAACAGCTTTTGCCGTAAAGCACGGACATTCTCCCGGCCCACATCGTCAGCAATTTTTTGCAAATAGATGGACAAACTTCGATGCAGCGCTGCTTCTTCATGGATTTGCCTGACCGTTCGACCGATCCAGTTAACATAGGTGGCGTTGGCATTTATATTGTTTGCCTTCATCCAGCCCAGCAGGTCTTGATTTTCCTCAGAAAAACCTTCGCAATGAGAAAAGATTTTTTTTAGACCGGGCTCTGCGCGCTCAATCAGTTCCAGAAAAAAAGTCTGCATATCCCCGTCAATATCGCCAAGAAAGGCGAGTGTGGGTCGCCACGGTCTTGGCGTTACACCGAATTCTCTAATTTCCTGCGCGGTTCTTGCTTCTATGATCACGAAACGCGCAAAGTGCAGGCGATCAAATTTCCCGAATGAAACCACTTCATTATCGGGGTCAGCATGCCCGGGCAGATTATTCATCGAAGCCAGCAAGGCGCCCAGGTCTTTCAACTGCCCGTCACGTACAGCCGCAACAATCATGAAGCTGGATTGAGGTGTCATGGCTTTTTATCTCACTAGATATTTATACGACTTCTTGTTTTTCTGCTCAGCCGGCTTTCCTGTCGCCAGATTGCGGAGTATAAACTGAGCCCGTCAGTGAAACAGACACTATCGTAAAACGACGGAGTTCCGATAACCGCAAACTTGTTTTGAAGTCTCAAGCATTCAACTCGAATGCCTGAAAGCCGAGCGTGGTGGAACCGCTCAGATAACTCAAAATTGCAGGAAGAAGTCTATAAGGTGCTTGTTGCCCCAGTAAACCTTCCCCAGATATTGCTTGTCCGCCACCTTGCGAATTTCATCGCGCACCCGTTGGGCCACTGTGGACGTTTCGGAATAATCGAGAACAATGCACGGCTTGTGGTCGAACCAGCTATCGTCCTTGTACACCTTGGCGATGATCGCGCGAAAGCCGAACGGTGAAATTTCGTTCTTCAGAGTACTTGTCTTCGCATCAAAAATCTTCCCCTGCCAGGCAAAAAAATTGATGACCTGAGCGATCGCATAGTTGTAAGGCGTGCCGGGCGCGATAATAGCGGTGCCCCTTGCTTCACCGTCCGGTATCTCGCCGACTTCGCCCGAGGAAAATAACTTGTCGAGCTCCTCTTGCGACATATTGATTACCTGATGAATATCGTAAGCCATTATTACCTCCCTATCTCCTGTTGCGCATTCTTATCAACAAGGCCAGTCGCACGCGGTCCGTCTGCTCCTGCCGCACCTCGGACTCGCTGTATCTGCTCTTCCAAACTCGAACAAGGCTCTTCCGGTTGCTCAACCCCGCCTCATGCCCCGCTCTTCGAAGACCAGGACCGACGATCCTGCCCATCAGAAATCGAGCCACCCACTCAGACTCAGGCGCCTCCGCTTAACCCACCTATTTCATCATATATCCGATCCCCAATTAGTCAATGTGAATTTTTATCAGATGCGCGTCCTTTTGTTGATTCTTGGCATTAGCCTTGGCGAAACCGATCTTCAAGCCATGACTTTGATGGGTTCGTTCTTACTCTCCTTTCAGGATTGAGCTACCGGGAACGGAGGGACAGACGTGTGAAGCAGCGGTTTTACGGTTGAGAAAAATTATTCAGATTCTGGGAGTATCTCGTACTCAAGAATAGGTGGACTTAATCCACAATCCATTGCCGAAAGTTCTTACACTCATGATAGAGAGATGCAGAAATTTTCTTTTAAGTCTCTGTTCTTACGCCGGGATAAGGAATGGCATAGTATTTGCTTAAGATATAATGAAGAGTCTGAGGAAGATTTTTGATGTGCTTACAGCAAAGAGGAAAAATGAAAAAACAATCATTGGCATGGCGTTGGCAGCTACGGGCACTGACAAAGCCTGCTACAGCCCGGAAGGCCCAAACTGATCCTCCCATATATCCTGACAGTGCGCCATCTTGAAATGCGATGCTTCCTACACTGGATTGATACCATCGGAGGCCCATCAACGTGCATCCATTAGCAACGCTTGTGCCATGCGCTCCTACCATTAAGTTCTGTTTGTTCACTTGCGGTTGAGTTGAACCGATTATGATAAAAAAAGGAAAGTTCAAGACCATCATAATGCTCGGAACATCGCCTGAAGCACACGGGGGAATCGCGACCGTAGTCGGCAACTACCGAGATTGCGGCGTGCTGAAGAAATGGAAGATCAAGTATGTAGTGACGCATGTGCAGGGTTCGAGATTTACAAAAGCACGTGCGGCAGCAGTAGCAATGCTCCAGTTACTCTACATGCTGGTTACTGGTCAGATTGGATTGCTTCATGTGCACATGTCTTCGAGAGCAAGCACATGGAGGAAGTCATTTTTTCTGTTGACGGCGATGGCGTTTCGGGTCCCGTATCTCGTCCACTTGCACAATTCGGATTTCATTAATTTTTTTGAGCATGAGTGCGGAAAACTTAGAAAGAAGCTAATCAGATTTCTGCTATCGCGTGCGCTATATATAATTGCCTTATCCTCAGGTTTGGCTAAAGACATTAGGAAGATTACTCCTACTACCCGCACAGTAATTCTTTTTAACTCCGTACCGTTACCTGCCATGGCGTTACGTGAGAAAGAGATAGACGGAAGTAGCAGCGACCCATGTGATCTCCCCCTTATGTTATTTCTTGGTCACGTTAGCAAGCGTAAGGGTACATTTGACCTGATTCGGGCAGTAGCGTTGCTAAGCGAAAACTTCAGGTTAGTTATCGGGGGCGATGGTGAACTACAGCGGGCACAGATGTTGTCGGAAGAACTGGGTGTCAGTGACAAGATTCTGTTTGCGGGATGGCTTGGTAAAGCTGAAAAAGATCATTTGCTCGCTCGATCAGCTATCTTTGTACTTCCTTCATACCACGAAGGGATGCCTATGGCGATCCTGGAAGCGATGTCCTGGGCGATTCCCGTTGTAACTACCCCTGTTGGAGGCATACCCGAGGTGGTAACGGAAGGGCAAGAGGGCCTACTAGTAAATTCTGGCGATGTCGTAGGACTGGCTCATGCTTTAGCGCGTCTGCTTGCTGCGCCATCACTTCGCCGGAAACTCGGAGAAAGAGGAAGGCGCAAGGTGGAGTCCGAGTTCTCTATAAAAATTCTGCAACCGCAGCTGGAACAGTTATGGATAAACTCGGGTGTGTCAGAGCCCGAGCCAGTTGCGCAGATAGGGAAGTCGCATATCGGATAAAAGCTTCTTACTTAAGCATATGAATATGACGACTTCGGTTGACAGTTTTGATACATTCAAACTGTTTTCAGGAGTCGTTCATTAATTTACAAGCACCAAGAGATATATCCCGCAAACTGAAGGTTTTTCAGCATGCAAGCGAATCGGGTAACGTAGCGTTCACTTGTCGATATTTCGGGATTTGGGAGTGTCAGAATTTTTGTGTGTGAGGCGCTCATAGACTTTTCCACAGTGACGCTTCCTGGTTCTGACCCCACAAGCGCCACACCCGGCCCATGCTCTGACCAGTCATGACAGCAATACGCCGATACCCAAACCGGGGATAGCGGCTTGATGCCTCAATTATCCGTGCAGCAACAACTCCATCCTTAGCAGACTGCCTGATCTCATAGCTGCCAATACGACGGCTACTCCGGCAATTCGACATGCTGATCGCTGCGATAATCCTTTGCCAGTCGGAATCCCAAGCGCTTCGCGTCTGGCTGCCGGGGTTACCATTTTTTTGTGGCAATTTCCTCCAAACCCTCGATAGCCAGGATCTGCTCAACAACAGTCTTTTTCAGCTTTGCGTTCTCCGATTCCAGATCCTTTAACCTGCGCGCATCCGATACCGTCATGCCTTCAAACTTCGAGCGCCACCGGAAAAACGTCTGCTCCGTAATGTTGTGCTTGCAGCCTACATCCCGGATAACCACCCCATCCGCTTCACCTTCCCTCAATATCTCCAATAATCTGCTCTTCGCTAAATCGCTTCTTCATATGCGCCTCCATGTCAAAATTAACATTCAAAATTAACATGAAGGCTCACTCAGCGGATGGCTACATAATTCTTGGCAGATCACCGAGATGTGCAGAATGGGCTTAGGTATACCAATATTCCATTCCGCTGCTGCCTTAAGTTCGACCACTATTCGCCGATCTGACGTCATCCCCAAAAACTGTAGCAGTTCTAAATTAGAGTAAAGTCGCCTTCTGGCTCCCTTATTGAAGGAGTATGAAGCGATGAAGAGATCCCGATTCACCGAGGTTCAAGTAGCGTAT
>Ga0134128_10001688_pt1 | contig 28009 bp, 23 predicted proteins | sample KB31754_FD_96462 | JGI IMG/M metagenome (GOLD analysis project Ga0134128, IMG submission 96462) | Terrestrial soil microbial communities with excess Nitrogen fertilizer from Kellogg Biological Station, Michigan, USA - KB3-175-4 | ecosystem: Environmental > Terrestrial > Soil > Unclassified ... | reverse complement strand
TTCGAGAAAACGATAATCCCTTTCATGGAGTCGAACGCCTCGGCATATTCGATTGCGGCCGTTCCCGGGCCGCTATGGTTTTTCGCGACGTCGGGCCAGTAAGGGACCATCAGCTCATAGGTGGTACGTCCATAGATCAGCAGATCGCTCTCGCGCAGGAGCTGGGCAAAATAGATAAGTATGTCGTCGCTGCCGTCTACTTTCGAGTGATCTAAGCAGCCATCTATGGTAAGATTGATACTGTAAATTAATTTTCTCATTGGATGATTTTATTTTTGAGCACAACGCTGAACGGATGACAAGATAGTCCGAATTTACGCAAATGGTTTCCTAACTTTGTAAAAAGGCCGGTTACAATCCCGGGCCTTGTTCCGCATCTCATGTCAACTACCAACATTACCGCTATTACCGCAGCAGAACCGCAGCTGGCCTATACGCCGAGTGCTCTCCTGAATACGGTGGGAAATTCTCTTACCTCTCCCCTGCTCCAGAAGATCTTCGCCGCCAGGGGCATTTACCGGGCCGGTAAGGGAGTCAATTACAATGGTTCGTATTACGATATCCTCAAGGACGAGTTCAGCGATAACAGCCTGGCGCTTGTCGTTCCCGAAAGGCTCAGGTCACAGCTGCGTGACGGACAGCTCGTCGAGGTTTCCGTGTATCTTTCCAAGCGGTTTCAGGCGGGTAGCGGCCGTATCGACCTGCTGTTGATCCTCAATGAGCTTCTCGGGAGAAAAGAAAGGATCGTAGACGAACACGCCACGAAGGGGCTCGCGCTCGTGCAGAAGAAAGTAAAAGCCGGTTACAAAGACGCCGATTCGTTTATCCGGAAACGGCTTTTCGAGCAAAAGCCCGTCCGCGTGACCATCATCGTCGGACAGGGCGCCATCGTCGACCAGGACATCAAGCATCAGCTACGGGAGGCGGTGGTGGCCTACGAGTTCCAGTATGTCCGTGCGAATCTTTCCCAGGTGTCGGAGATCACGCATGCGCTTCGCTCGAACGAGGAGGCGGACATCCTGGTGATCGCCCGCGGCGGGGGCGAGAACATGAGCATCTTCGACAACCCCGCCGTCAGCGAAACCGCTTTGGGGCTTCGTTGTATCTTCATCACGGCGCTTGGCCACAGCTCCGATGAACCGTTGCTGCAAAAGATCGCCGACAAATTCTTTATCACGCCTACGGCATTGGGCGGCTATTTTCATGACCTGTACAACAAGACGCTGGACGATCTCAACAACTCGAAGACGAAGCTGATCGCCGATCTCTCGAAGCAGATCGAGCTGAACTATCAGCACAAGGTGCAGGATCTCGAAAACCGCCTCGCGGAGATTACGCGCTCCGACACCGCCACCCGCGAAAGATCGGATGAGCTGGTACGCGAGCTCTCGGACCGGCTGACCAAGGCAAAGGCGATCGTCATCGGGCTGGTGATCGTGCTGGGTTTAGTGGCGTTGTATTTTATCTTCAGAATGATTTAGCCGTAGAGGATGCCCCACAACGACCGGATATCGACACGTTGATCCTATCTTTGGGCAAAGTCGCATAACATGGCCACATCCCCCGACGGCGTAATCGTTTATAAAAGCCGTTATGGTACTACGCAACAATATGCCGAATGGATTAAAAAACAGCTTCGCATGCCGAACATCGACCCGGAACGACTCGACGGCCAGGTTTTGTCCGCCTGTGATTTCCTGGTGATCGGGACACCCGTATACCAGGGGGAAATGCTGATCAGGGATTGGCTGTGGCTGAACCAACCACGGTTGAGTACGAAACGCTTGTTCTTTTTTATCGTGTGTTTGTATTTTACCGACGCCGAGAAACGGCGGCAGATGATTGGCGATAATATTCCGGGGAGCCTGCTTGGCGGCTGTGAATTTCATTTTTTGCCCGGTAGAGTGAACGTGGAGGCGCTTACCGCGGAGGATGCGCGGCTGATGAATGGCCAGGCGCCGCCGCCGCTGACGCATGTGACGGAAGAAAGGATACGGCCGTTGGTGGCGTCGGTGCGGGCCTATGGTGCCGGCCGCGTGATCTCCGGGCCGGCCTAATTGAACACAAAGAATCGTTTGTTCGTATTGTTTCGGGTATCGTGCAGAAAATAGATTCCCGAGGCGAGGCCGGCTACCGATACATAATTCCTGCCTGGTGTCAGCACGAGGGTCTTTATTAGCATTCCGGCGGCGCTGACGATAGCCACCGAAGTGGATTGCTGCACCGTGATCTGCAGTTCCTTGCTGCTTGCGTCAAAATAGAAACGGAGGCCGTCGTTCGCCTGTTGCCTTATGGGGATCACCGCCGAATACGTATAGTTATTGTCATTGGTGTATAGCTTGAGCCGGTAAAAAAGGGTATCGGCGATGCCGGGGTCATCGAGATAGCTGTACGCGGGGGTTGTCGTTGCTTCGACGCGGGCAATATCCGAATAGGTGTTGCCATCTGTACTTCTTTGGACTTCGAAATAGTCGTAGTTCCCCGACGGGGGTGTCGTCCATTCGAGATCGACCCGATCCCCGGCGACAAATCCTCTGAAACTCTCCAGCGCAACGGGTAAGACAACGTTGTTCAAACCGGTGGTGCCGCAGAAACAGTAGATACCGGTACGCTGGGACAGCGGCGTGCTGCTGCCGAAGACCCTGAAATAATACAACTGCCCGGGCAAGAGGCCCGTGAGGCTTAATTGAACACCGCTGCTGGGTCCGCCGGACTTTGAACATCCGATCTCCGTGAGCGAACCACAGGCCGGACCACCCGAGAAGGCCTGGATACAGATGATGAGCGAAGTATTTTGAAAACAGGAGATGGTGGCCGTCGGGCCCAGGGGATAGAATTTAAACCAGATGTTGGATCCGTTCTGGGTGACATTGCCGCAGGACGGCGCAGGTGCACAGGCATCCAATGCGGTGGTAGGCTGACAGGCAGCGAGATTGCTGAAATTGACGCCGCCGTTGCAGGAGGTGCCGGTATTGCAACCATATATCCAGCCCGGGTCGAATAGGACAGCCGAAGAAAAATCGACTCCGCCGCCCGGGCATTGTTGTGCCACGGATGACAAGCTCAGCAGGGCAAAACAGAGGGGTAGCAGGTTTTTCACGGAATTGGATCTCTTGTAACATAAACGAAGAACGGCAGTGAAACGTGCACTCCGCAATTGGAAATTTTTCTTTTTTTATAAGAAAGTACTTATTCTCCGCCTTCGTCCGCCAGGAGCGGCCTGTTCTCTGCGGGTGGCCGGCTTCCGAGCCGTTCCGGCTCGTCGGGTTTTTCGGAGCGCCAGTTCGCATTGTAGCGGACAAAAAATGCCAGCCACATCGCCCGCGACAGCCGCATCAGGTAGGGCTGCACCAGGATCAGCAGCGCGATGTTTACCCCCATCCACCAAAAGAATCTGCTGTCGTCCAGCGAAAAACCGATGATCACCCACCACGCGACGCAGGTGGCGACCGAGAACGCGACCGCCATCGCATAGCTTACATAGCTGGTGCCATAATAAAACCCCACCTCGATTTCCATCAGTTGGGAACATTCGGGGCATCGGTCGTTCATTTTCATGAACTCGCGGAGATCGTAGGGATTTCGGGTCTTGAACATGTGGCCCTTCCGGCAGCGGGGGCATTTTTGCGACAACAAGCTGGACAGAAAGCCAGGTGTGCGGGGCGGGATTTCATGGTCAGATGGATCGCGGGGGATTGACATGGCCGCAAAGATAACGATAGCCTTTGGTCCCTTCGGTGACTTTTGTCACTAAATCGTATTTTCGTCCCATGAGTTCGACAATTTTCATCAGGAATATGGTGTGCAGCCGGTGTATCATGGTGGTGCAAAATGAATTGAACAGGCTGGGTATTGCGGCGACCAGCGTAAAGCTCGGCGAGGTCGAGCTGGTTAAAGCGCTTACGGCTGACGAAAAAGACCTGCTGGGCAATTCACTGGTCCAGCTGGGTTTTGAATTGATCGACGACAAAAAAAGCCGCATCATCGAAAAGATAAAGACGGTTATAATCAAGCTGGTTCATCATCAGGAGGGCGATACGCATGCAAACCTTAGTGTTTTATTAAGCAAAGAACTTCATCACGATTATCCTTATCTGTCCAATCTTTTCTCGGACGTCGAGGGTACGACCATCGAAAAATATTTTATCGCCCAAAAGATCGAGAGGGTAAAGGAATTGCTGGTCTATGACGAGCTTTCGCTCAGCGAGATCGCCTTCCGGCTGAATTATTCGAGTGTCGCCCATCTGAGCAGTCAGTTCAAAAAGATCACGGGGCTTACCCCAAGCCATTTCAAACAGATCCGGGAAGATAAACGAAAACCCCTCGACAAGGTGTAAATCTTGTAAATCAAAACCAAAATAGTGTAACGGCCTTTACGGGGGTTATTGGGAACTTTGTGTTTATGACAACGATTTCAAAAACCTTCCCCGTGCTGCATATGACCTGCGCCTCCTGTGCCCACAGCGCCGAAAGCATCGTCCGGAGCGCTCCGGGTGTTGTATCTGCCGTCGTAAATTTTGCCACGGGCGATCTCGCCGTAGAATACCGGCCGGAGAGCACCAGTCCGCAGACATTGCAAAAGGCCGTTAGGTCCATAGGATATGACCTGTTATTGGAAGAGGGAGATACCCGTGTCGAGGTCCTGGAGGCCATCGAGCGGGCGCGATTCGTTGTGCTTCGGCGTAGGACTGTTTTGGCCGTGATGGTATCGCTGCCCGTGGTAGTCATCGGTATGTTCTTCATGGACATGCCCTATGCGGGCGAGATGCTATGGCTCTTTGCAACGCCGGTGGTGGGTTGGCTCGGCAGGGACTTCTTTATCAATGCCTGGAAGCAGGCGAGACACCGGCGGGCCAATATGGATACGCTGGTGGCGTTGAGCACCGGCATTGCGTATGGCTTTAGCGTCTTCAACCTGCTTTTTCCCGGTTTTTGGCACCTTCGGAAGGCACCTCTGTATTTCGAAGCCGCCTCCGTGGTTATCGCGTTTGTGCTGTTGGGGAAGCTGCTCGAAGAAAAGGCCAGAGGCAACACTTCTGCCGCGATAAAAAAGCTTATGGGGCTGCAACCCAAGACGGTGACGGTGGTCGACGCGGAGGGGCAGGAAAGGCTCGTGCTCATCGAAGAAGTGCGGCCGGGTAACGTTGTTTTCGTGAAGCCCGGCGAGAAGATCGCGGTAGACGGGCTCGTGGTTTCCGGCGAGTCTTATGTCGATGAGAGCATGCTCAGCGGAGAGTCGAGTCCCGTGTTGAAGACCGCTGGCAAAAAGGTCTTTGCCGGGACACTCAACCAGAAGAGCAGTTTCCAATTTCGGGCGGTAAAAGTGGGTAAAGAGACGATGCTTGCGCAGATCATCGGCATGGTCCGGGATGCGCAGGGCAGCAAGGCGCCGGTGCAGAAGCTTGTCGACCGGATTGCAGGCATCTTCGTGCCTGTGGTGCTCGGGATCGCCTTTCTTGCGTTCTTTTTATGGCTTCTTTTTGGGGGGCCTAACGGTATGGTGCAGGGTCTGCTTGCGGCCGTAACGGTCCTGGTGATCGCCTGTCCCTGTGCCCTGGGGCTCGCTACACCTACGGCGATCATGGTCGGCATAGGCAAGGGCGCCGAACAGGGTATCCTGATCAAAGATGCGGAAAGCCTCGAGCTGGCGAAAAAGGTAAATGCGGTGGTACTCGATAAAACGGGGACCATTACCGAAGGCAGGCCGGAAGTCACTGGTGTCAAATGGCTCGATGACGACGAAAGCACCCGACGGGTATTGTTCAGCCTGGAAAAGCTTTCCGAACATCCTTTGGCTGAAGCCATCGTAAGGCATTTTGCGGGTAAGAAGCTCGTGGGATTTTCTTCTTTTGGGAGCATCACGGGCATGGGCGTGAAAGCTGTAACCTTCGATGGCAATGTGTGGCTGGCGGGTAACAAAAGGCTTCTTGTGGAGAATGGCATTAGCATGGCGCCCGACTTGCTGGCTCAAGCCGATGAATGGAGCAAGCTGGCCAGCACCGTTATCTGGTTTGCGGATGGCCGGAATGCGCTGGCGGTGCTGGCTATCGCGGACAAGATCAAGGCAAGCTCGTTTGGGGCTATCCGGGAGTTGCAGGCGATGGGCATCGATGTCCATCTGCTCACCGGTGATAATGAAGCCACAGCTAGCGCCGTCGCGCGGCAGGCGGGGATACAACATTATAAGGCGGAGGTTTTGCCGTCTGGCAAGGCGGAATTTGTTCGCGCGTTGCAGCAACAGGGAAAGATCGTCGCCATGGTCGGCGACGGGATCAACGATAGCGCCGCGCTGGCGACGGCCGATGTGAGCATGGCCATGGGCAAGGGCAGCGACATCGCCATGGATGTTGCCAAAATGACGATCATCGCTTCCGATCTCTCGCGGATACCGCAGGCCATCCGGCTCTCCAGGCAAACCGTCGCAACGATCCGGCAAAATCTCTTTTGGGCTTTTATCTATAATGTCATCGGGCTTCCGGTGGCGGCGGGTGTTCTCTATCCCTTTTCGGGTTTTTTGCTCAACCCGATGATCGCCGGCGCGGCGATGGCGCTCAGCAGCGTGAGCGTCGTGAGCAATAGTCTGCGGCTAAAGTGGAAAAGATAGGATCACACCTTAATGATCTCCATCCCAGCGAGTGCGGCAAATTTTTCGAGCCGTGAGCCGAGATGGCCAACGCCGACGGCGCAGTGATGCGCAGGGCCATAGCTGTTCCAGCGATTGACGAAATTTCTCGCTCCACCGGGAAACCGGTACCGGCTGTTCGTATTGCCGATCTGCAAAATGGGGCCGGCCACCGACTCCCCCTGGGCCATCAGCAGGAAGAGTCCGCCACCTTTTGGTTTTTCTACTACTGACAGTAGAGTGACAGGCCCTTTCTTTACAGACATCTCTACCGACAGGCCGCGGCCTACCTTTCCATGATAGACCGAGAGCGGCCTTACGATGGTCTTGCCTTCGGCGATGGCGATATGTCCCGGTCCGTCATGTCCCATGAGCACTACATCCGCCTCGAAGTCCATGGCATAATATTCGGTAAACGATCCCCCCGCGCCAAAGCTGTCCAGGATCTTCATGGCCTGGGCATTCTTCACCTCGTATTCACCGGCTACGGGTACACCACCCGCCGTGAGCCAGGAGTTGCCGAGGATGATGGAGGCGATTGCCTGTTCGTTTTCGGGGTTGCCGGTGCCTTTGTAATAATAGGCGAGTGAGCCTAATTTGTACTTCGTGACCAATTGTTCCAGCGCGATGGCGGTGATCGCCGACTCTTCGAGGTCCTGTTCCGCACAGTCGGGCCGGATGTCGAAGACCTCGCGGAACAATTGCAACTGCTGCTGTGCGTCGGCTTTGGTTATCTGTTTTCGCATGGCCGCCAGCTCTTCCACTTCCAGCAGTTCGATGTGGCCGCCGAAGCTCGCGTATTGCTGGGTGAGGTCGGTATAGACATCCAGCATGCCGCTGTAATAGTGTCCCATGAGGCCGAGGCGGTTGTAGCGCATGACGTGCCTTACTTTCGCGGCTTCGATCCACTCCGCGATCTCCTGCCAGCATTGTTCGTCGTTTTCAAGCATTCCGGTGACCTGGTGGAAGGGGATGCCGACGCGGCTGAAGACATTGGCGATCTCGGGGACGGGGCAGGCTGAACAATGGGCGAGCCATTCGCCCGTCATCGCCGTGCGGTCCTTAAGCGCGTTGAAGCGATCGTAGTCGATGGCGGCGGCAGGCGACAGATTCAGGATCACCACCGGCACTTTTGCCTGCTGGACTACGGGGAGGACCGTGCTGGAAAGCGCGTAGGTAGAGACGTATAAAAAAATTAGTTCGACGTCTTCCGAATGGAATAGCTTTCCTGCGGCAAAGGCCTTGTCCGTGGTGTCTATGAGACCGGCGGTGACGAGTTGTACGGCGGGTGTGGTCAGCCTGGCTGCGACTTTTCGCAGATAGCCTTGCAATCTTTCTTCGAGGCCTGCGAATTGCGGCCAGTAGCTATCCAGCCCGATGGCGAATAAACCGATCTTCATAGCTGTAAATCTATCACCTGCAGCGGTAGTTCGCATGGCGGATTTGAGATTATGGATATGCTTTTTGCGATTAGTGATGGCCGCCTGCGTAGCCTGGCGGGAGCTTTGCAAAGTCCGGCGGTAGGTCCTGCGCCTGTACCGGCAGCCATTCGCCGGAGTCTTTCAAGGCATTGGACCGATACCAGCGTCCGCCGCCATAGAGATAGAATCTTCCGTCCGCGTCTTTGACGATCACAAACGCGCTGTTCGTGACTTCTTCTACGCCCCATCGTTCGTTCCATTTTAGTTTTGGCGCGCCGTCGATAAGCACGAGCGTCGTGGGGCGTGTCCGGTAATAGACCACCGGCGGCGGCGCGGTATCCTGTTGCGTGTAACGGATGTCTTGTTGCTGCGGGCTGCGGCGGGCGGGGATACATCGGGGCGAGCGGTGTCGAAATAAGCCACTCTTTAATGCCTGAACCAGGATGCCGGCACGGGCTGTGGCTTGCCGTTGTCGATACTATAGCGCAACTCCAGCGCTCCCCCACCCCCGAGATCCATATAATCGAGTGCGATGGGTTGCAGGCCTTTGCCGAGGGCCACCTGGCCGCTGCGTTCCTGGCTGGAATGGGCGCCATCGTTGTCGACCACGGGGCGGCCCGAGATCTTCAGGCTGCTGCCGTCGTCGGAGGTCAGGAAAAAGCTGTAGATGCCCGTGGCCGGTACATCGATGAACCCACGGAATTGCAATCCATACGCATCCGGATGCAGGGCCGGTAAGACCGCATCCGCCGAGACATAACTACTGTCGGCCTTGCCGGGCATATCGGTCGTATGCTGGAACTCACCATGATAGAGGTTGACCTGCAGACCGCGGGTTATGCTGTCGCCGCCGTTGACGGCCGGGGCATAGCTTTGCCGGTCGAAGGAAATGGTCTGCACATCTCCCCTCCTGCCGGTGGCGGTGAACGCGGCTACCCTTATTTCCCGGCTGTGATCGATGTGCAACGGGTGATCGAGGATTGGAGAGTTAATGGTGGGATTACCTTTATCTGTATAGTGGATGGTGAATTTTGGTGTCGGTGGGGTTATGTAGAAAGATGCGGTATCGATAAAGACGCGGTGTTCGCTAAGCTCGGTGAGATCGGGCAGGCGGTAGCGAATATGCAGCCGGTCGAGGCGGTCATACTGATGGTCTAGCCGCTGCAGATAAGATTCGTAGAGATTTTGGTGTGTCCACCCTAATTCCGCCAGCGCCGTCATCCGGGGCATCACGAGATAATCGGCCCGGGCGCCCGTGGGTATCCGCTCGCTCCAGAGATTGCCCTGTACGCCGATGATGTTTTGCTGCTCGACGGCATTCATGCCATAGGCCGGGTCCACGGGATTGTAATGATAGACCGCGCTGAGACTATTCCGGTCCGGCCAGGCATCGAAATACAACGGGCCGTCGGCCGTCATGATCATCTTGTTGCCATTGCGGGTCGCCTGTAACGGCGCCAGCTTAGCCCAGGTCCGCCAATACATCACCGTGGCATTGGAGTCGATCCCGCCCGCGACGATCTCATCCCAGCCTATAAGGATCTTCCCCTTACTTTTAAAAAAGGCTTCCATATAATCGTTGAACCAACTCTGGAGCTGATTGAGGCTGGTGAAATGATGTTCCTGCATGAATTGCTGGCAGAGCGGCGAATTCTTCCAACTGGTCATGTCCACTTCGTCGCCGCCGATATGAATGTATTTAGAGGGAAAGAGTTGGGCGATCTCGGTGAAGACGTTTTTCGCGAAATCCAGGGCGGTTTCTTTAATGGGACACACGGGTGTGCTGAACCCATGACGCCAGTCGCTGGGTTTTTCGCCGCTGCAGCTCAGCTCGGGATAGAGCGCGATGGCCGCCATCATATGACCGGGCATGTCGATCTCGGGGATGATGTCTATATGACGTTCGGCCGCATACCGGATGATCGCCTTCATCTGTTCCTGGGTATAGTACCCGCCGTATTGGGTTTTGTTGTTGATGTGGCGAATGTGGGCAGGATCAAGCTCGAAGTCCGGGTTGTCGAGTTGTTTGGCCAGCTTCATACAGGCCGAGTCCTGGTCGTTGAACGAATGCCAGCCGCTAACGCTGGTGAGCCGCGGGTATTTCTTTATCTCGATCCGCCAGCCCTGGTCGTCGGTGAGATGCAGATGGAGCTTGTTGTATTTGTACAGCGCCATCATGTCGATGTATTTCTTTATGTAGTCGACGCCAAAGAAATGACGGCTGACATCCAGCATCATGCCGCGCCAGGAATAGGCCGGCTGATCTTTTATGACTACGCAGGGGACCTTAAGTTTTTCGCCATGACCGTTCTCGAATGCTGCCGGCATCAGCTGGCGGAGGGTCTGGATGGCGTAGAACAGGCCGGCTGGGGAATGCGCTGCTAGCTGAATACTTTTATTTTCGATGGTCAACGTGTAGCTTTCGGGGGCCATGAGGGCCGGGTCGTCTTTTAGGATGATCGTGGTAGCCTTTGCCGGAGCCGCGTTTGACGAAGCCTTGTTTGACGGAGCCGCGTTTGACGGAGCCGCCTTCTCCTGCTGTGCCGCTTTTTCGCCGAGGTAATACCGCAATGCCTTTTGCAGATACGCTACTTCGTTCGCGAAGAATCCCGATGCCGCTTCGATCAGAACGGGGGTTTGGGCGTTGATGGTCACTTCGCCTTCCGCCGGTGTCAGCGAGCTCGGCCAGGGGATCAGGGGATAACGGCCGGCGTCGGGTTGCTGCGTTTGCGCCCCTTGTGCGAAGGTGATCGTTTGCAGGGCGAGAAGCGTGAAGATCAGCGGGACAAAACGAAAGGTTTGCATGCCGCGAAAATAGTGATTTTGCTCTTTAGCGCATATTGGCGATTTTCGTAATTTACAGGACACCCGCAAGCTGCAACCCATGATCAAACACCTTATAGCAATCCTTATTGCCGCCATCGTCCTATCCGGGAATGTCTACGCCCAGGAGGCGGGGCCGCTTATCGTGCACTTTGCGTTCGATAGCTATAAGTTGTCGGCTTCTGCAAAGGGCGAGATCGACGGCTTCTTTCATGTCGTCACGCGCGGCGAGGACAGGGCTACCCGCTCCAGTGACATGGCCGCCCATCTTGCCGATACGATTGTGGTCTCGGGGTATACGGACAGTATCGGCAGTTCCAGCTACAATGAAAATCTTTCGGTTCGGCGCGCGCTCGCAGTGAAGGACTACCTGGTCGCCAAGGGGCTGCTGGCAGAGGGGCGGATAAGGACGGTGGGATATGGCAAAGCGCAACCTGTCACCGGCAACGGCTCCGATTCTGAACGGGCGGCGAACCGAAGGGTGGAGATCCTTTTCCGGCGTGGGCATGCGGACATCGTCGCCGGCACACCGCCTGTGCGGCGGGACAGTGTAGTGGCTTCGTCGCGCGATACCGTTTCTTTGCGTGCGGTGGCGCCGGAGCAACGAGATAGCGCCATGGTGGCCGTGTTGCCGACGTCACCTCCGTCACCTTCGTCGCCGTCATCACCTTCGTCGCCGTCATCGCCGTCGCCAGCGCCGTCACCGCCGAAGCAAACAATATACGATGCCGTTATGGACTCCACCGTTGCGGTGGGCAGCACCATTCCATTGCGGGATGTCAATTTCTACCCCGGGCGACATATACCGTTGCCCGTGAGTAATCTCACCCTCAACGAGCTGGCACGGGCCATGAAAGCCAACCGTAGGTTGCGGATACGGATAGAGGGGCATATCTGCTGTCTGCCGGATGGCATCGACGGCGCCGATCTCGGGACGATGCAGCCCAATCTTTCCGTCCAGCGAGCGAAATATGTCTACGATTATCTTGTCAGCAGTGGTATTGCCAAAAGGCGAATGAGCTACACCGGGTTCGGGGCATCAGGGAAATTGTATCCGCGTGAGGAAAATGAAGAGCAGCGGGCCGAGAACAGGAGGGTCGAGATCAGGATTATGGCGAAATGATCTTCGGGGGTTACTGTTCAATAAACAGCCGGGTCGATGCGTTAAAGAGTGGAGGCAAATCCGCAGCAATGTATCAACTTCTTACCCGCGAACCGCATCTTGTGGTCCTTGTCCCGGCGAGGAAGAGCAGCTTGTATTTATTTGGTTGCGCCTTTCTTTTTGCTATTTGGACTCGCCGGAATTTATGGCCAGGTTCGGATAGTCACGCTCGACGGGTATCTTTTTGTGAAAATCCTTTCGTTCATTCTTTATTGTATCCCTGACTATATCGGTATCACTGCGCTATTGGCCTTGCTCTGGGTAATGGTGGGTAAGGAGCAGATCACCATCACCGCCACATCGATCCAGGTACAACGTATCCTGTTCAAGCCGTTGCCATCCCGCGTCTACGCCAGATCCAGGATAAAAGATATACACGTCGACACTCACGCCTATCGCTATCGAGGCCAGTCTCCCGGTCGTAATGATTTCCTATATCCCTTCCGCGTCGGGACACTGCATTTTATTTATGATGGCCAGCCCGTTTCTTTCGCCGGCGGCTTGACGGACTGGGAGGGGCACCAGTTGCTGCGTGAAATGCAGGTTTTTCAGTCGACACATCTTACATAAACAAAGTTGACAAAATTACTTTTTCCGGCTATAAAATTCAATTTTATTGGATGTGAAGAACATTTTATTCGTAACTTTAATTTATGTCTTCGTCAAAAATCGTTGTCATAAGATCAAACCGCAGAAGAGGTACGGTATCACTGAACAAAATTCGGAAGGTGGTAGCTGCTGCATTTGCAAATTATCGCGAGCACAACAAATCCCGCACCAAGGCAAAGGTATCCCGTGCTACCGGATTTAATTAATCACCCCGCCGGTTAGTTAATTTTCCAGCCTGGCTTCGTTCTGTCAATGAGAGGTAACGAGTACTTCTCACTATGTCCAGGCCAAACTATAACAACTCCGTTTTCATTAATTGTCCGTTCGACGACGATTATAAGCCGATTTTACGGGCAATAATCTATACTATCTATCGCTGCGGGTTTTATCCACAAACCGCCTTAGATGAGGACGATGGTACGGAATTGCGATTGCTAAAGATATTACGAAAAATAAAAAACTGTCGTTATGGCATCCATGACCTTTCCCGCATCGAACTGAACACTGCTAATTTTCCCCGCTTCAATATGCCCTTCGAACTAGGAATTTTCTTCGGCGCAAAATCCTTTGGTGGCAACGCACAAAAATCCAAGAATGCGCTAATATTAGAGCGCCAAAAATACACCTATCAGCAGTATATCTCTGATCTCAATGGCGTCGATACAAAGGCACACAACAATGATCCTGTAACAGCTTTGAAACGAGTGCACTCCTGGCTCAACACCGTATCCCACCGTAAGATGATTCCCGGCGAACGGATGCTGCAAACTCAATTCGAAGAATTTCATCGAGTGCTAGCGACGTTCGTGAAAGATATAGGTTATACCCTCGACACGCTACCCTTTCTCAATTTGCTCGATATCGTCGAGGAATCCGTGGCACAACAATTAACCTAGATGCTTTTTAGTGTCTTCCTATTCCACCACCGTATACGTCTTCCCCGTCGCGGCGCCGAGGACACTTTTTACGTAGGCCTGGGCTACCTTGTGCATCGACACGGGAATGTGGCCGGGGAAGAAGGGAAAATAGCCGGGTGATTCAACGACAACGTCGGGGGCGATCGAGTTGATGCGGACGCCCTTTTCGAGCTCAATGGCGGCGCCACGGACGAAGCCGTCGAGGCCTGCATTGATGCTGCTCACCGAGGCGCCGTAGACTACGGGGTCGTCGCCCAGCGTGCCGGACGTGAGCGTGAAGGAGCCTTTGGGGTTGATATAGTGCTGACCGATCAGCACCAGGTTGACCTGGCCCATGAGCTTGCTGTTGACGCTTACCCGGAATTCGGTGTCGGTCATTTTTGCGAGCGGGCCAAAATGACCTTCGCCTACGGCGCTTACCAACGCATCAAAGGCACCGATCTTTTCAAACATGTTCTTTATCGATTGCGGATCACCGATATCGACTTGTACGTCACCGCTCTTTGAACCTACCCTGACGATCTCATTTCCTGCTTCCAGGGCCTTGACCACGTGCTTCCCGATGGTGCCCGTGGCGCCGACAATTACGATTTTCATTTTGCTGCTAATTTTCGGCAAATCTAGAGCAATACTTTACTTTTGCCAAGTAGTTACCTTTTTGTCCAGTAATAACCAAAAGGCCGCAATTAACACCCTTGCTGTATTATGCTTGTAAAAAAAGTTTCTGCCAGGTACCACGACGCGGAAGACTGCCCTATCACCGCGACCATCGACGTCATCGGCGGCAAATGGAAGCCGCCCATTATCTGGCTACTGCTGGAGGGACCCATGCGTTTCGGCGAGCTAAGCAAGACGATGCCGAACATGGCCCTGAAAGTTTTGTCGAGACAGCTAAAAGAACTGGAAGCCGATGGGATCATCATCCGCACTGCCTATCCCGAGGTGCCGCCACGCGTAGAATATTCGCTGAGCGAAAAGGGGGAGTCGCTGAGAGAGGTCATGTATCTGCTATCGGCATGGAGCCGGGATCATATCCTGGCCGGGCGGTAGGACGTCGGATGCCAGGAAAGAGGCTCGCCGGGCGCGGACGATCACACGATCGCCTTCCCAAAGGGCATCAGGCTCAGCTCCATGAGCTTGAGATGCTGCCGCGCAAAGGGAATGCCGATGATGGTGATGGCGAGAAGCGCCGCAAAGACGAGGTGCACCAGCGCGGTGTAGAGGCCGCCGCATATCAGCCAGATGATATTGCAGATCAGCGAAAGACAGCCCATGCTGCTATTGGTGGGGACGATCTTTCGGCCAAACGGCCATAGCTCCAGGCTGGCGATCTTGAAACATTGAATGCCAAAAGGGATACCCACGATCGTGAGACACAACACGAAACCGCCAATGATATAGCCCAGCGCCGCGAGAAGCCCGCCACAGACCAGCCAGATGAGGTTACCAAGAAAGTTCATACCCTGAAAATAGGGAATTTCGTTAAATTGTGAGTACAACAGTAAACCATGAACCTAATCACGGAGATCCGCCACGTTGTACGCTACTGGTGGATATTCATTTTGCTGGGATGTGCGCTCATCCTGCTGGGGTTGGCGGTAATGAACCATCCTCTGGCCACCTTTGCGGGATTGAGCGTGGTGTTCGAGACCGTGTTTATCGTTAATGGTTTGTTAGAAATCACCTTCGCCATCGGCAATTACCGCACGGTACACGGCTGGGGCTGGCATCTCGCCGGTGGTATACTCGATCTTTTGATCGGCGCGCTGCTGATCGTCAACCCCGTGATCACGGCCGTCGCCCTACCCTATTTCGTGGGGTTCTGGCTTTTATTCCGAAGCATCGCCATTATCGGCCGGACCTTCGATCTTCCCGTGATCTGGCCCGAGCGGGCGTGGATGGGTCTGCTGGGTGTCGCCGGCGCGATCTTTTCGTTTATGATCCTTTGGAACCCGTCGTTGGGCGTTTTCACCCTCGTGGTGTGGACGGCATTTGCGTTCATCAGTATAGGGTTATTTTATATATTCTTTGGATTACACTTAAAAAAGTTTGGCGGCCGCGCGACAAAGCACTAAAAACGTATATCTTACGTTCTAACCTAAATCTCGCCGCCAGAATGCCAAAATCCACGTTTATCGACGACTTACTCTTTGCTCCCTCTTATGGCTGGAAAGACGCTCAAGGTTCACTGATCATCCCTACGAAAAAACAACTCTGGTCCGAAGCCTTTTCCCGCATGAATATCTTCAAAACGCGGAAGAACTGGATCTCCTTTGTGAGCGTCCTGATGCTGGTGGGTATGCTGCCTTTCTTTTTCCTCTTTTTGTTCAAATACTTCTCCTGGCCGCTGATGATCGCGGTTGTCGTGTATAGTATGATGATCATGGGTACGCATGGAACCATTTGGTATCACCGGTACTGCACGCACAAATCCTATGGGTTCAGCCATCCGATATGGCGGATCATCACCCAAAACCTGGTGATCAAAACGGTCCCCGAAGAGACCTATGTGGTTTCGCATCATGTCCACCATTGTAAATCGGATGAGCCGGGCGACCCCTATAATCCGCTCGCGGGTTTTTGGTATTGCATGCTGGCCGAATACAACCATCAACGCGTTTCCCCCGATCTCAGCGAAGCGGCCTATCGAAAAGCCACGCATTTTATGAAACACACGGGAGTCCGGATGAACTCCTTTAAACAATACCAAAAATGGGGATCGATCGCCAGCCCGTTATATACTGTCCTGATCTGGTTGCTCAACTGGGGCTTCTGGTTCGCCGCGTTCTGGCTTATCGGCGGCCCGGCGCTGGCCTGTGCCCTGTTCTCCGCCGCCATGTTGTGGTTTACGTTCATCCGGGCCTTTAACTACTCCGGTCACGGCGGCGGCAAAAACAAACATCGCGACGGGATCGATTTCGACCGCAGTAATCTCTCTATCAACCAAACGAGACCCGGCATGCTGGCCGGTGAATGGCATAACAACCACCATTTGTACCCCGGAAGCGCCCGCGCGGGTTTTTTGCGGAACCAACTGGACCTCGCCTGGATCTACATTTATGTCCTTCGGCAGTTCAGGATGGTCGCATGGTATAAGGATTCGAAAAAAGAATTCCTCACCAAGTATGTCATCAAGGGACACTCCAGGGATATGATCCCGCTGGCCGGAGAGGCTTATAATAACGATCATCTCGACAAGATCAACACCGCTCCCAGTTTTTAGGAGTGGCGGCGGCTTTTTGCGGCGGGGGCATTGGGCTCACTTCTTTTGTGCTGCGGGTTGTCTGACGATGGACGTATCAGTGGTGAGCTTTGGTAACTGATAACCACCTGAATCGAGTATCGTGTGCGGAAAGGCCGTCTGTAATGCCGGCCAGGATGATTTCGGCACATTGGTTTGATACAAGAATATTTCCTTTAGCTTTTTTGCCTTGCTCAGCGTGCGGACCGCGGCTTCGTCGACGGAGGTGCCGGTGAGGTTGAGATACTTTAGCTCCGGTAATGTATCCAGCCGGCCGAGGGTCTTGCCTGTGATCTTTGTATGATCGAGCCAGAGCCGTACGAGATGCGGCGAGGCGGCGGCTATATCTATGATCCCGTCGCCTACGGGGAGATCGCTGCATTTTAATTCTACAATTTGCTCGCGGATCAGGGGGAGCGCCGCGAGTGCGTCGCGGCCGATGGTGTCGTTGGGAAAGCTCACCGCAAGATAATTGCTGGCGGTGGCGATGGGCAGCACGAGGGCGCCAGCCGCCGCTAAGCGTTTTAGTGCCTCGGCGGGCGCAGGTTTAACCGGCGCGGCAGGCATATCGCTGTCGGCTATATTCGCCGGGGTTGCCGAGGCGCCCACGGGTCCGGCCGTTCCTTCGTGGAAGGCAGCCAGCACGGCATGGATCTCGTTATCCTGCGGAAGCTGGGCCACCTGTTTGTCGAATGCGGCGCCGGTGGTGATCCACCACTTCAGGAGCTTTATCTCCGCCGCCGTGAGCTGCTGCTTGTCCTTTGGCGCCATATGATGGTCGTCATCCAGCGGCAACAGAATACGTTTCATCAGCAGGCTTGCATTGGGATTACCGGGGGTGAGGATGGCGCCGTCCTTGCCGCCTTTTAAGATATTTGTTTGATCGTCGAGTCTTAACCCCCCTTTGACGTGACCGGCGCGGTGACAGCCATAGCAATTATCGTGTAATACGGGCTGCACCATCTCCGTGTACACAACGGCATGTTGTATATCGGCGACGGGATGCAAGGCAGGGACGGGAGGTTTGGGCGTCAGGTCCGTGGTGAGATATCCCGGACCATGCGTCAGCGAGCCGCCGAAATGACCGGTGAGGAAGATCAATACCAGCGACGCGGTAGAGAGGAGCTTCGTGTCGCGGGTTGCCGGCCTGCCGTTGAGCTTACCGTACAACACGGCCGTGACCACCGTGAGGCCGATCGCCAGCCACATATGGATATTTACGAGCCCCTGGTCGTAGTCGCCGTTATGCGAGAGCAGCAGCCCCGTACAGCAGGAGGCGATGGCGCAGAGGACGCCGAGACCGAGCGCGAGATCGGCGGCGGGTTTCATGCCGGCATATTTCGGCCGGCCGCCGAGCCATTCCAACAGCAGCGCCAGCAGGATGATACCGATAGGCAAATGAACGAGAACTGGATGTAACCGACCGATAAAAGTAAAGAAAGCAGCCATCAGGAGTAACGTTTCCGTAGGGTTTGAAGCATATTGACATTGATGGCCCATTGATCGGCCAGCGGTTCACGGGTATAGGGCAATGTGGGCATATAATCCGGCGGACCGAACTCCGTGAGGATGGTCATCACCTCGCCACGCTCTTTTTTGCGTCTGAGAACGGTATCCCACCAGGCGAAATGGGCGTCGGCGGCATTCTTCCATTCGGGGGCACGGGGGTCGCTGACCTGGGGGCCTTCCTGGTGACCGATGCGGGCATGGATATGGTCTACCCGTTCGAGGGCGAGGTTCAGGGTTTGCGGCTGATCGCTCAGCAGGCTCTCGCTGACATTGCACCAGTGGCTAACGTCGAAGGTTAGACGCAAATCGGGAATAGTCTCTATGAAATGTTTCGCTACCGGCGCGGCAAATAACATCCGGGAACGGTGTGTCTCATGCAGGATGCGGATACCCGTTTCCTTTGTGAGGGCCGTGGTGAGGTCTATGAAGGGCTTGTTCTCGTCGTAGGTGAAATAGTCGCGGCCGGAATGGCAGTTGATGTACAACGGTCGTTGGCGGGTATTGCGGGCTGCGCCTTCGACCATCGCTTTGAAGGTGGCGAAGTGTTCTTTGGGGTCGCTTTGCGATCCCGCGCAGAGGAAGCCGACTTCGAGCTGGTATTTGGCGAGCATTTCGAAGATGGCCTTTTGGCGTTCGGGATCGAGGGACCACCAGATCTCGATGCCGTCGTAGCCGGCGGCGCGGACCTTGGCGCCGTATTCGTCGAGGGTGCCGGGAAATCCCCAGTCCGTCGCCATGATCTTGAGCTGGAAGCCGTTGGCTGCGGGGGCGGGTGAGGCTGCCGGTTCGGTGGCCGAGCCGTGGGCCGGTGTGGTCGACGATGCGGAGGCTGCGGGGGCCGCATACAGCGGTTGGGCGTAGCCGTCGAAAAGCATGCCCGCTGCGGCCAGCGTGGTGTGGGTTAGAAAAGTCTTTCGGTTAATCATTCGCTTTTATAGTTCTTTGGGTTCAGGCGATCACGTCGCGGATCACATTCCCTTTGACGTCCGTGAGCCTGAAGGGTCTTCCCTGGAAGTCATAGGTGAAACGGGTGTGATCGAAACCCAGCTGGTTCAAAACGGTCGCCTGCACGTCGAAGGTATCGACTTTTCCCGATACGGCGCTATAACCGATCTCGTCCGTCTCGCCGTAAACATGCCCTTTTTTAATACCGCCGCCGGCCATCCAGATCGTGAAGGCATCGGTGTGGTGATCGCGGCCTTTGAAGGGATTGGGTTTGCCTTCACGGTTCTCCATCATAGGCGTACGGCCAAACTCGCCGCCCCAGATCACCAGGGTCTCTTCGAGCATGCCGCGTTGTTTGAGGTCGAGGATCAGGGCCGTCATTGCACGGTCGACGGAGCGGCATTTGTTGATGAAACCGACGTCGATGGCGAGGTCCGAATTCGTGCCATGGCTATCCCAGCCCCAGTCGAAGATCTGCACGAAACGGACGCCTTTCTCCACCAGTTTTCGGGCCAATAAGATGTTGTTGGCCAGCGAAGCTTTACCGGGCTGGGTCCCATAGAGCTCATGGATATAAGGCGTTTCGGTGTGGATGTCCATGACGCCGGGAACGGAGATCTGCATCTTGTAGGCCATCTCGTATTGCGAGATGCGGCTGAGGATCTCAGGGTCTTTGTAGTCGGCATATTCCTCTGCGTCGACGGCGTTGATCGCGTCGATGGAGGCCTTGCGCAGATCGCGGTCCATGCCATCGGGGTCTTTGATGAAGAGCACGGGGTCGCCTTCGCTTCGGCATTGTACCCCCTGGTAGACGCTGGGGAGGAACCCGCTGCCCCAGACGCTTTTGCCCGCGTCGGGGAATTTGCCGCCGCTGGTGAGGACGACGAAGCCGGGCAGATTTTGATTTTCGGTGCCGAGCCCGTACGTGACCCAGGAGCCCATACTGGGGCGTCCGAGGCGGGGTGAGCCGGTGTGCACCAGCAGCTGCGCGGGTGCGTGGTTGAACTGATCGGTGGTCACGGCTTTGAGAAAGCTCACTTCATCGACGATGGTGGAGAAATGTGGCAGGTTGTCGCTTACCCACGCGCGGCTCTCGCCATATTGCGCAAATTTCGCCTGCGGTCCCAGCATTTTGGGTACGCCGCGGATAAAGGCAAAACGTTTGCCGGCCAGGAGCGACTCGGGGCAGTCCTGTCCGTCCATCTTCATCAGTTCGGGTTTGTAGTCGAAGAGCTCGAGCTGCGAGGGTGCGCCGGCCATATGGAGGTAGATGATGCTTTTCGCTTTGCCGGGGAAGGGCGGAAGTTTGGGTGCCAGCGGGTGGGCAGGGTCGAAGGTTATCGAGCCGCCCGCTGAGGCCGTGCCGTCGAGCGCTCCGGTTGAGCCTGCGCCGGAAAAGAAGCCTGCCGGTCTGTTACAGCCTATGAGCGCCCCGAGCGCGAGGCCGCCCAGACCCATGGCGCTTTCTTTGAGGAAATGCCGGCGGCTGTAGTATTGCATTGCTGCTTGGACCCGTTGTTGTTCGATATCGTCTTTTCGTGCCATAGTTAATTTTTTGTGATGACCTCGTCGAGGTTTAGCATGGCGCCCGCCACGACTACGAGGGCGGCCTGACGCGGGCGGTCGACGGGGGCGATGGCCGGGGCCTTTGCGCGGCCCGGGTCGTGCAGATGACGTGAGCCGGGATTTGCGCGGGTCGAGCCGCTGATGCCGAGCATTTCGTCGGCCTTTGCCGGCGCCGCCTCGAACTTCTGTAGCGCGTCCTGGTAGAGGCCGAGGAGGACGTCGAGCTTTTTCGGGCTGATGTCTTCGTAGAGCATACAGCGGTATCCGGCCCTGATCTCGGCGGCAGGGTCGTGGGGGGCGGCGGGGTCGTGGGGGGCGGCGGGATCGTGGGGGGCGGCAGGATCGTGGGAGGTGGCGGTCACTGGCGCGAGGCGTGACGACTCCGCGAGACTGTCCATGCGATGGGCGAAATGCCGCGACAGATCGAGATAGACGGTATCGTTGAGCGTCACGAGGGCCTGCAGCGGCGTATTCGTGCGGATGCGCCGGGGGGTGCAGAGCTCACGCGAGGTGGCGTCGAAAGAGATCATCGCCGGGTAGGATGCAGGGCGTTTCCAGTAGGTATAGAGGGCTCGCCGGTACTGTTCGTCTCCTTTGCTGGCGACCCAGGTGGCTCCATTCCAGGGAGACATCCAGATGCCTTTGGGTTGATAAGGAAATACGCTGGGACCATAGAGCTCGGGACAGAACTTTCCGCAGATACAGAGGTCCTGATCGCGTACCTGTTCCGCGGTTAGCCGTACCCGTGAACCCCTGCTGAGCAACCGGTCGAAGGGATCGGCGGCCAGCGATGCGGGCGTCACCTTTGAATCTTCGCGGTAGGCGGCGCTCATGACGATGGTCTTCAGCAGCCGTTTGAGGCTCCAGCCATCCGTGTTCATATAATTCCAGGCGAGGTCGTCGAGGAGCTCCCGGTGGGTCGGCGGGCTGCCCTGTGTGCCGAGGTCTTCCAGCGTCTCCACGATGCCGGTACCGAAGAGCTGTTCCCAGACCCGGTTCACCATCGTGCGCGACACCAGCGGATTTTGTTTGCTCGACATCCACATGGCGAGGCCAAGGCGGTTTGCCGGAGCATTCTTCGGCATACAGGCGCTGAGCGACGCAGGGACGCCGGGAGTGACCACGGCCCCTTTGACGAGCCAGTTGCCGCGTTCGAAGACATTGGAGACGCGGTGCATGTCGGCGGGGTTATCCATTATCACGGGGGTCGTAGGCTCATTTTTGGTGAGCAGGTTCCAAAACGCGTTCTTCTCGCTGGCATAGCCGGGGCGGCCCTCACCGGGAAATTTGTTGGTGAAAGCAAACCAGTCGATCTCCAACCCGTTTTGTTTGGCATCCTTTATTCCGGCGTTGGCATAGGTGACATAGACATCATGGACGCCTTTCGCTGCGTCGAGATCCACCGCGCCGATTTTCCAATCGTTTGCCGGCAGCACTTGCACCGTGGCCATCACCTTTCCCCGGGCGCTGTCGAGATGGAGCTCCCAGGTTCCGCCTTTTGTAATGGTGCGCCACCGGTAGATCAACCATTTCTTGTCCGGGTCGAGATCGACGGCCTTTAGCCGGGCCGAGCCATCGCGGCGGAAAACGAGCCATTTCGTATCGTCGAGCTCGCCATTGACAAAATGGTCGGCGGTCAGTCCGTTTATGGCCGGTTGCCAGGTGCGAACCAGTTTCCTGACCTCCCGCGCCCGTGCGGGTCCGGCGGCATTTTCGACCCAATCGACCAGCGAATCGAGCCGGACCTTGTCCGTGTCATTGAACTGGCGCAGCAACGGATAATCGGCCTGGGTGTCCTCATCGCGCGTATCATTGAAATATGCCATGAACTTATAATACTCCTCATGATGGAAGGGATCGTAGGGATGGCTATGACACTGGGTACAGGCGAAGGTCGTGCCCAGGAGTGCCTCCCAGGTGGTATTTACGCGATCCAGCACCGCGGCGGTGCGGAATTCTTCATTGTCCGTGCCCCCTTCGTCGTTCGTCATGGTATTCCGGTGAAAGGCCGTGGCGATATAATCCGCGTCGCTGGGGTTTGGCAGAAGATCGCCCGCAAGCTGTTCGGTAAGAAAGCGGTCGTAGGGCATGTCGATATTGAACGCGCGGATCACCCAGTCCCGATAGCGCCAGATGGTGCGGGAGTCATCGCGCTCGTACCCTTTAGTATCGGCGTAACGGGCGAGGTCCATCCACATGGCCGCCCATTTCTCGCCAAAATGAGGAGAGGCGAGCAGGGTGTCGATGAGGGTTTCGTAGGCTTTTTCAGGGTCTTTGGATTGCAGATAACGCTGCGCGACGGCATCGGAAGGATATACACCGGTGAGATCGAGGGAAGCCCTGCGTAGCAAAACAGCCGGGGAGGCTTCAGTTGCCGGTTGCAGGTGTTCTTCTTTTAACCGCGACAGTATGTAGCGATCGATGTCGTTTCGGATCCAGGGGTCGCCGATATCGGGCGGCGAGGGTTTGGCCACCGGGATATAGGCCCAATGTTCGCCCCAATGCGCACCCTGGGCCACCCATTTGCGGAGGATCGCGATCTCGTCCTTCGACAGGGGCTCGTGTTTGTAGGGCATCCGCTCTTCGGGGTCGTCGAGGGTCAGCCGCCGGATCATCTCGCTGTGATTGGGATCGCCGGGGATGATCGCCGGTTTACCGGACTCCGTTTTGGCCAAGGCTTCCTGCTGAAAGAGCAGACTAAAGCCCCCTTTCGCCCGGACGCCGCCGTGACAGGTGATACATTTTCGGTTGATGATCGGTTTTACCTGGGTGTTGAAGTCGATGGTGTCGTCGTGAAAAAGACACGCCGCTGCGGCGAATAATATCAGGATGACGCCACTGGCGTACAGGGTCAGTTTAGTGGAGCTGGCAGGCATAACGTTAGTCCTCTGAAGTTACGAGTTTTTCGAGCTTTTCGAGTTTTTGCCGAATTTATGCCTGCCCCCCATCCTACTGCAGCAATATTTTTTCGAACCGCGCGCTCCGCTCCCCTTGAACGACAAGGAAGTACATCCCTTTGCTCACCGAGCCCGGCATTGTGATCGCCTGGCTGCATGATGCGCTGGTCACGGCAATCCGGCCATGATAAACGGGCAGACCGGCAAGACTCAGCACGGTGACTTCGACCTCCCTTTCCGTACAGCCGTCCAGTGCAATGGTAAAGCAACCACGGGAAGGGTTGGGATAGCAGCGAAGACGCCAGCCCCCGCCATCGCCCGCGCCATGCACCGGCGTGATCCCGGATTCGCTTATGCCGGAATCGATGAGGTCCAGGGGTACACGCAGGCCACGCGGACGGTAATAGTCGGGATTAAACCCATTGTTGATACAGCTGGGTTCGCAGCTGGAATAGCAGTTGATATCATAGGTGATCAGGATCTCGTTCTTCGAATCGATGTATTCCGGATGGAGCGCCGGCCCGTACCAAAAGGGCGTATGTCCAAGGTCGTTATCCGTGATCGTATAGATCGCCTTGTTCGTCGAGAACGGACCGGTGATGCTATCGCTCGTAGCCGCAAAGAGACGGGTCCCGCCATCACAGGCCACGGCGAATTCGGAGCTCACCAGGACATATTTGTTGCGTACTTTGGCTACATAGGCGCCATTCGAGGCACCGGTGCCCACGGGAGCGATATGGCCTATCGCCGTATCCCAAGCCGTCCCGTTCCAGAATTGCCACGACGCTTTTGGATTGCTCTTTGGGAAACGCGCGACCACGATGTTGCTGGCGATAAAGGCTCCTTGTACGCCCCAGGTATAGGTATAGCTGCCGGGCTCCTGCGTGTCGAAGCCCAATCCGAAGGTGATGCCATTGAAATTCTGCAAGGTGTCGTAACCGGCCACCTGCAGACCGGGCATCAGCAGCTTACCCAGGATGTCGTTACCACCCCTGGTGAAGCCGAGCCCCGCGCTGGTGTCCTTCTCGAAGCTGTTGTAGACGTACACGGTGTCGCCAAACTGATACCCGCCCGTGGGCCACAGGATATGGCTGGCATTTGTGTCCGTTTTGAACAGGCTCGGGATGCCGGGCGTACTGCCGAGCAGTGTAGCCGTCGATGTCCAGTTCCAGTTGTTCATCGGCTGGACAAGGACACAGTTATGGACCTGGAACAGGCAGGGTGTAGTACCCGCTACGGTATCGAAATTGTCGATGTAGCTGTCGTTCATGGCCCAGAGATCGCGGCCATCCGACAGCGGAATGGAGAAGTTACCGTCGCTGGCGATCCAGCCGCTGTCGCGGTTGTAAAAGCCGGTGACCAGCGAGTCCTTGTAGATGCCGGGGGTACCCGATGGCGGTGTGACATACATCATATCGGGTAGCGGCGTGCCATAGTTGAATGCGTCCTGGCTACCGGTGAAGGACAGCCGGAATTGATACACGGAGTCTTCGTTCACGGAGCTGGTGGGTGTGACGCACCATTCGTATTCCTTCTTTGTTCCGGTGTTCACGGTGTCGGTGAATTGCCAGGTGCTCACGAGGAACCGGCCGCCGGCGAAGGTGCCGGCCCCATCGTCGCGGATCAGCGAAACGGTGGTTGGCTGGTTGTCCGTGACATAGGGGCTCGAGCCGGCTATCACGAAGTCATGTCCGGCGGCCGTGTCGGAGATCGTGGTCCAGGCACCGGCGCTGCCCCGCTGGTACTGGAGGGTAACTGTGCCGGCCTCGTTGTTCCCGAGACTGTTATAGACTTCAAGTCTTATTCGGTTTGTGACGCCGGTCTGAAAGGGTTGCGTGCTCGGGTAGTCTTGTGGCGACAGCGCAGTGGCTTTCGTCTCGGAGCCATTGTCCTTGCGCCAGCGCCAATGGGCCTGGCTGAAATTGGCGAATGTCTGGCTGCCGGTGATCAGCAGCGCAAAGAGTAGTGTTAATCTCATAGCAATCTGGTTTTTTTGTTTATGAAGTAGATTCCAAGCATGTATAGTACACAGCCCACTACCGGCAGCAGTGGGAACCTTGTGGCTACGGTGAGCGTGTTGTTGGGATGGATCGTGAACACGCGGCTTGTGGTGTCGATACGACCGGAGGCGTAGATACAGCCGCTCCAGCCGTTGTTGCTGTTGATCACGAGGTCTTTACGGGTCTCGATGGCGCGAAGCCGGGCGTTGTAAAAGTGCTGGGCGACGAGCCAGGTATCGCGGAACCAGCCGTCGTTACTCATGTTGATGAGGAATTGTGCGCCTTTTTTTGCGCGGCCGGCCGCGGCATCGGGCAGCGCCGATTCGTTGCAGATCAGTACACCCGCTTTGCCATAGGGAGTAGGTAACGGGTTGTCGTTATCGCCGGGCTCTACCGACCAGCCGTCGGAAGAGAAGAAGGGGAACTGCCAGCCCAGGGCAGGTTGTTCGATAAAAAGCAGTGGTGCGATCTTATCGTAGCGGCCGGCAACCTGGCCGTCGGGCAGCAGACAGTAGGCGGAGTTACGGACGATGCCGTTTTCGCCCGACGTGCCTTCGGCGACTGCTGTGTTCATGCCGAGGATGTGGATCACCGGGCGAATAGCGGAATCGGCGAGCAGTGTCCCGCCGGGGGCAAACGGGCGCATGGCCAACCGCGCCGCCGAATGGCGCAGCACTTCTTTTACGAGGTCGTCATCCGGCGACCAGGTCCAGGGGATGGCGGACTCGGACCAGACGAGGACGTGTGCCCCGGTGGCGAGAGCGCTGTCTTCTGCCTGAAGCAATTGCTGCACCCGTCGGTTCCCGTTAGTCGAGTCCCAGGGGATCTCGGGTGGAATGTTTTCTTTGACGATGGCAAGGGGGAAGTCGGGTGGTTGATGCCGCTCCGGTGGCAGCAGCCACCAGCCCCAGGCCAGGTAGGCGCCCAAGAGTAGCAACGGCGCCAGCGTGTGTTTCCAGCTGCGGCGGGCCAGGGCATGCGCGAGCCCATAGTTCACCAGCAGTACGACGAAACCGGCGCCGGTGACGCCGATCACCGACATCGGCTGGATGGCGATCAGCCCGGTGGCGAGGGCATTGCCGATATGAAAGAGGAACCAGGGCATCTTCGTCGCCGAGGCTTGCAGCAGGGTCTCCGCAATGATCCATACCGGTGCGATGAGAATCGGCGGAGTCAAGGCTAACAGGGTGGCACATGCGGCGGCATAGACCAGGACACAGATCGTGAAGATGGCGATGCCATAGCCTATGGAGGCGCCGGTGAAGGTGTGGGCGCCGGGGATCATCCACCCAAAAGCAAAGAGTGAGAAGGTCGCGGCAGCGATAAAGCCGAGGAGAAAGCGCGAGCGGCGGGTGGCGCCGGCAGGCTGAGCGGCGGGACCGCCGGGTAGCCCGGAATTGCCCGCAGGCGGAGCGTCGGGGTCATCGGTTGGCGCCGGGGCAGCGCGATCGAGGAGGAAGAACAGCGGTACCAATGCCACCCAGCCCAGGAACGGCACGAGGTGCGCGAATGCGAGAAAGAGGCAAATGCCGGAAAGGGCGGCTCCCCCAAAAGCAGTTATCCGATTCATATGATCAGCAATCGGGGTTAATTTACGCCACTTAAATCGTTTTAGCTAACAATTAAGACACTTTTTTATCATGTTTACTTTACATGATGTTATAAAAGTGCTGGTGTCTTTTGAGGGTTTAATTGCGGCCGTTCTTGCCCTTTTTGTTGATCTTCCGGGAGATGCGCGCTCGAAATTTTGGAGGAGGGTCTGCCTTTGATGGCAAAACGGATAAAATTTGCAACTTTTGGTGATCTCGAACGTCTCTCGTTAAAGCATCCCTTTATGTTCCGACACTTCTTCCAGACTGCCTGGCGCAACCTGAAAAAACGAAAGCTATCCGCGCTTATCAACATCACCGGGTTGTCGATCGGGATGGCCTGCTTTCTGCTGATCGCACTGTATGTACGGAACGAGTTTTCATATGACCGTTATCATACCAAAGCGGATCGCATCTACCGTGTGACGCAGACCTTCAGGGTCATACCGAAAGGTGAGACCCCCGGTCCACCCTCCCCGCAGGATTTTTGGGTTTGGGGCTGCGCCCCGGTAGGACCAGCGCTGCAGGCCGATTTCCCCGAGATCGAAAAGGTGGTTCGTTTCATGAGCCCATTGAACATCTTGCTGCAGCACGGCAACAAACGCATTCAACAGGATAACATCGTCTGCATGGACTCCACGGCATTCGACGTCTTCAGCTGGAAGATGCTTTATGGAGACCCGCACACGGCGCTGATCGCGCCCTACA
>Ga0134128_10001687_pt1 | contig 28010 bp, 49 predicted proteins | sample KB31754_FD_96462 | JGI IMG/M metagenome (GOLD analysis project Ga0134128, IMG submission 96462) | Terrestrial soil microbial communities with excess Nitrogen fertilizer from Kellogg Biological Station, Michigan, USA - KB3-175-4 | ecosystem: Environmental > Terrestrial > Soil > Unclassified ... | reverse complement strand
TCACAGTCTTGACGTTGCCGCGTTTGCGGAGGCGGAACAACAGGGCGTTGTTCTTCGTGATGTTGTCGGCCAGCTTCCCGGTGCGATTGCGAAGCGTGGTCGTCACAATTTCCGTGAGAGTGCTCGACGGATTTTGCAGAGCCATGATGGTGCTCCCAGAGGTTTACGAGGTTGTCGCGGCTCGCATTGCTTGCCGCAGTTCATCGCGCAGGGAGAGGTTCTGGTTCGCGGTGGTCGTCGTCGAGACAGTGCCCGCCGGTGATCCGCTAACCGATCCTCCCGCCCTACGCTTTGCATCAGCTTTCGCTTTCGCGTCCGCTGCCCGCTTCGCCTCTGCCTCCGCCGTTTGGCGGGTCAGAATTGTGGAACGAACATCAGGATTTGCATGACACGCCATGTCATACGCCTCTTGCATATCCTTGGCCTGTCCACCGATCAGGAGATGGGCCATTAGCGGCTTCACCTGTTCGTAGAACTCGTTCTTTGGATCTGCAACGAAGGCATCGATAACGGCTTGAGCCTGCCCCTGTACTTGCTGATGTTGCTGCTGCTCGGCGTTGCCCAGATAACCTTTGAGGTGTGCGATCTCCTGGCGGAGTGATTGCAGCTCAGGGTTGACCTGCTGCACGCCTTGCGCAGCGACAGATAAATCCACTCCATACAGTCTTGCGACGTTCTGCATAACCTCAGCCTTTTGCTGAGGGTTGCCGGTGCGCAGAATGTAGGCTGTCTGGAGTAGATCCCGAACCGCGCCTTCTTCGGTGCCACCTTCGGCGCGGATCATCGGGAGGTAGGGATTGATAACGTCTTTCAGCTTCTTGCCGAGCGCGGCGTCCTGCCCGAGCGTGGTAATGCCGCGGTGGGCTTCTTCCTCACGGCGCGCGATGATGGCCTGAACTTCGGCGGGGATCTTGTCCCAATGCGCTTTCTCGGTTGCTGACCAGGCGCGCGGCGCTTGAGCTTTATGCTCGACGGCTGCCGTCTCGGTGGGCTTTTCGACCCCCGTTTCGGTCTTGCCTTCGGCGGGCGCCGTTTCAGTGACCTTGGCGACCGGCGTTTCGATGACTTCTTCGTGCTCGCCCTTCAGGTCCGCCAGATTCTTCGCCAGTTCCTCGCGCAGCGACAGTTCCGCTGTCTGCTCGATTTCGCCCGTTTCGCCCACCTGACCGCTTTCGACCGTCATTTTGCATCCCCGCAGATTTGTATGCGGTAGATGCTAGGCAGCGCCAATTAGCGCCGCAACGGATTAGCGCGGAGGCATGCCCTGCGGAGGTATAGGAGGCGCCATAGACGGTTGCGGAGACCCGGCCCCTTGCGGTGGATGCTGGGCGGCTTGCGCCATCTGAAGCGCCTTTTGCTGGGCCTGAGCCTGCGTCTGATGCAGGAGCGCGACGAGGCGCGGAAGGAAGGCGCCGATCATTTCTGTTTCCCCAACACTTCGCGCGTGGCCTGCGTCAATTCTTTGCGCAGGTTGAAATCGCCGCGGACTTCTCCCGGTTTTCGGCCGATCTGCTCATTTCCGACTTCGGTATAGCCATTGCGCTTCAGGAAGTCGCGGTGCGCGCTGCGGCTGTTGATGACCGGCGGCTTGCCAGTGGCAACGTCGACGGCCACAGCCTGATAGGCGTTGATGTCGGGTGCGACCATCGGAGCTTCGACGATGCGGTGCATGCGGATTGCCCCCGCGCCGTGCCTGCATTCTGGCGCTTCATTGCGGTCAGCGATCTTGCGGAATGCGGTTTCCGTGATCCCGCATTGCCGGCATTCAAAGGTATAGAGCGGCATCATTCCCCCGAGGTTGCAGAGTTGGCCGCGCTGATCTCGGCGGCATCGAGCGTAGTTTGAGCGCCTATCTCCGCAACTTCAATCTTCGCGGCATTGTTCAGTTGAGCGATCAGCACCGCCATGGACTGTTTCAGCCCTTCCGTTTGCTGTTCCATGTGCGCCTTCATCTGCTCGATCATCACCTGATTGCGCGCTTCCATTGCGCTGCGCTGCGCCTCTAGCTGCTGTTCCTGCGCCGCTTGGGCGGCCTGCGCGCGCTGCTCCTGCTGTGCTACCCATGCATCGAGCTGAGCCTTTGCCTGATCGTTCTGGCGCTCCTGCGCGAGCTTCGCCATTTCGATCTGTCCGCGCTGCTGCTCGGCGGCCATGTCGCCCTGCTGCTTGCCCTGCGCGATCTGCACTTGCGTCTGGAGCTTCATCATTTCCGGATTCGGTTGCGGATTGTCCTGCGCCTGCTTCGCGCGCTTCTCAAGTGCGTCGACCGTCTCTTGCAGGCAGGATTCAAGTTGCTTTCCGACCGGGAATGCGCGCACGGCGAACATGAGCATCTGCCCGAGCAGCGGCATCATGGCCGGGTCCGCGCCTTCGGCAGACTTCAGGAAGCCGCCGACGGCCGTCAGAAACTCGGTGCGGTCCTGCTTCTCCTGCATCTGATCCATCTTGAGCGTCGAATCGGTCTCGATATCGAGCCGGAAATGCCGCATGTTGGAGTCGCGCAGGAGCTTGTCGACCTCTTCCCACGTCGGTTCCCCGAACGGCTTTTCCATGTCGTCCGGAAGCTCGCCGCCCAGTTGCTGGATCATCTGCGCAATCTGCTTCTCCTGCGCGGTCATCAGCGGATAGCCGGAAATCTCGGCGAGCGTCTTGATGTCGAACTGATTGGCGAGCACTTCGGCCACGAGAACGACGACATCGCGGGCGAAGCGCTGAACCTCTGCCTGCATGTCGACCAGGCGGATCGAGGCCCAATTGGACTTGATCTTCTGCGCGCCGTACGTCTCATCCGGATCGGTCGAGCCACGGATGATATCGGCCATGCCGGTGATCTCATAGAGATCCTGCTTGACCTTCTCGCGCGTGTCGTAGATCGAGAGCAGCGTCGTCGCGATCATGTCCATCGGCAGCAGTTCGACAGCGCCCTTGAGCCCGCCCTTCTCCGCAAATGCGGCCCATGAATCGACCGGGATGAGCTTGTTGTCGTAGCCGCCGGCAAGGATCTGCTGAAGGCCCGGCGTGCTCGAATCATAGACGCCGGCCACGCGCAACGCATCGGCGAGCAGCTTGCAGCGCGAGGTCAGGTCGTCGAGCTGGTTGGCCTGATCCTGATACATCGCATAATCGGGGACCGGGATAACCGTATCGTTAGCGTGATTCGGCAACATCGGGCGCGGGCATGGAAAGAAGTCCTCCAGCCCGAGCATGTCCTCGCGCTCGTCGAGGCATTCGAACATCATCCCGCGACTGAGCCAATAGACCTTCTTCGTCGTCTTGTCCCAGATCTCATAGATGCGCGCCTTCTGCTGGTATTCGGTGACTTCCTGCCCTTTCAGATCCTCGGGCTTGTAGTCGAGCGGCACTTTCTTGCCCTTCTCGTCGCCGAAACGCTTCACGAGCTCGGCACGCGTCAGATAGCAGATGCGCCACACCGCGCGCACTTCCTGCCACGTGCGGGCGATCGTATGGCCGAAGTCCGACCAGTGGACATAATCGATGTCGATCTCTTCGTACTCGACATCCTCGATCACTTCGCCGCTCGATGCGTGCTGCTCGACATTAGGCGCTTCGTTGGCGTTGGCGTCGTCGTCGATCTCCGGGCCTTCGTTGCCGAGCATCCCTTGGCCACCTTCGGCAAAGTGCGGGACATAGCGAATCCAGGCCGTGCCGCGGCCCGGCAGAAGCCTATCCGTGACGCACTGGCGCGCGGTGAGGAAGAAGTCCTCCTTATCGAGCGTGAAGCTCGTCGCGCGCTCCAATATCTGGCACGTCACGCGGCCGACCGGATCAGCATCGAGGAACCGCCGCTGAAAGTCAGGCTTCGGATTCTTCGAGTAGAGCGCCGGGAGCAGCGTCTGGATATTCGACCAGAGCACGTTATAGCGGCTCTCCTTCGTCTCGCGCGCGTTCCGTTCGTCTTTGTACCGGCGCAGGATCTTCTTCGATTTGGTCTCCCATTGCTCAGCTTTCGACTCGTATAGCTCAATCTCCTTGATCCACCTGACGACGGTGTTATCAGTGGGGAGAGCGGTGTCGCCCTGCGCGCGAGCTTCGGTCATTACATGCCTTCCCCGACCGTCACCCACACGGTCGCCGTGGTATCAGCAATGATCGCGATGTTGCACAGATCGCCCTTGGAGAACGTCTCCACGCTGCCAGAAAGAACCGGCATATCCGTCGTGGCCGATGCGGTATCAGTGGCGTTGTTGGTGAACCGGATATAGACGTTGCCGGTCGTGACGACTACCCGCGCCACCTGACTCGGGAATGAGGTCGCCGAATCAATCACAACGTTCTGGCTAGTGCTCGTCGCAGAAATCTTCGTCGTCTGCCCGATCGTAAAAGGCTGTGTATTCATGGCTTAGAGTCCAGTGTCGGGGTTGCTGGTGATGAAGGATTGAACCGTAGTTCCGAAGGTGCTAATGGGAGTATTTGCGACTCCATCGAGCACGTTCCATGGGCCGCCATACAACTCATAAACCAGAACTGCGGCGATGTTGTATTTGTAGCGGTTGGAGTACGCCTCATACATGAAGCGCGATGCCCATGCCGCGCGCTGCGCATCGGTATCCGATGATTTACCGTTCCACTCGGTGATCATGATCGGCTTGCCACCCCAGCGCCGGTTGGCATAGGCATAAATATTTACCCACGGGCGGGTGTTACCCATTTCGACGCCCATCAGCGGACCGTAATCCTCGTAGTTGTGCCAGCTTGTGACATCCCAGCGGACAAGGTTATGTCCCGTTGAACCGTCCGGATTCGTGCCGTACCACATCATGTCGGCCAGTGCGATCGAGCAAACCGTATAGGCATTCGAGCATGCGATAAACGCAGGATTCACCGAATGAATTCCATCAATTGCCCCGCGCTGGATGCCGCGGAAGATGGAGACTTTGGTGTTATCGAAATCAGTCGGCAAGCCGCCTTGTGGGTCTCCGGTATTGATTCCGAACTTTGTATCCATTTCATTTCCGCATTCGAACATCGTCACCCCATAAGGAGCGAGCGCTGTCGCGACGGTGACTGCAGCCGAGTGCGCAGCACTATAAGCAGCAGCTTCGCTGGAATACAGACTCGATCCGTCAGGGCTAATACTCAAATCGAGGCATACGAGAAGCTGTAACCCCGTTCCATCTGATTGAAAAGCCTGCGCGTAACTCTGGATGGTTGCGAGTGAACCACCCCCTTCCCAAGTAATACGCATGAGCTTCATGCCCATCGTTTTCATGCCAGCAATATGCATGGCGATCGACTGCGTATCATCGAAGTGCGAATTGGCGCCCCAAAATATCGGCGTTCCATACTTCAGGCGGGGGGCGCTGTATGTCGGCGGGTTATGTGCAGTCAGCATCCATCGTTCGATGCGCATATTGTCTGCCGCATTGGCGATAGACGCCCACAAAGCGATGGTACTCCCTTCCTTCGACAAGTCCCTCGTAAAGTTGAGAACGCCTGTAGCGGACTGCCCCGGACGTGGCGCACTGGTAGCCATGTTAACCGCGGTGTTATTACGGTTGCCAATGCGAACCAGAAAAGTCGATGATGTGGTGGTGGTCTGTGAGTCGCCAATATTAGCGCCGCTATTGTCACAATACACGCCGACTGATTTCACATTCGCGCTGCTGTTGCATGTCCAATCGATCCATAGCTCGAACCAGCCATCGGGGCCAACTACCCCACCCGGCAAATTTATGCTGTCAAGAATGGTGCCCAAGGTCGGCGTGGTGCTCGTAATTGACGAACTCGGGGTCATGCTGGCCGCGACGACCGTTACACCGGGCGAAAGCGGAGCAGCCGCACCGCCCGGCAAGATCCCATGTGTATTCTGCGCCGGGTTCCATGAAGCAACCTGATTTGAAGATACAGCCCTCAGCATGATGCTCTCCTTAGCGGCGCCGACGCGCGAAAATCTGTCCGAATGCGGTACAGGTTGAAGTGGAGAACGATTCTTGCGTGACAAGATAAACAGTCGTGGTAGATGCCAAGCTCAATCTGATTGGTCCCACGTTCATAGTGTTCGCCGCGCCAGCCGTCAACGTTATCTGTTGCAGAAAAGAGCCTGCATCGCCATAGGTGCCAATAGATCCCGTCGTGGTCGAAATCGTGCCCCGCTCCTGCGCAATCACAGTCGAACCCGCCGGAACCGGATAGATATTTCCCCACACATCCCAATCGCCGGCAGTAAGGCTGATGCTGGTGACGTTCGCAGGGGAGGCACTTGTCAGGGAGACCCCGGGCGATGCTACCGAGCTTGATATGACCTCGCCCACGCTCCCCGCATTCGCGCTGTTGTTCGTCGTGGTGCCGACGATGCCAGCGGTCTGCGACGGCGTTATCGTGCTCGTGGCGGATAGCGTGGTAAATGACCCTGCGGCCGGCGCCGTGCCACCGATAGCCGGCGGCGATGCGAGATAGGTCGAGAAGCCCGTACCGGATACCGTCGATGACGCTGAGATCGTCGTGAACGCCCCAGTTCCGGCCGCCGTACTGCCGATCGCAGGCGGCGAGGCAAGATAGTTGCTGAACCCGGTCCCGCTTACCGTGCTGCTCGCCGCGAGCGTTGTGAATGAGCCGGTGGATGCTGTGGTCGACCCAATCGGCCCCGGTGCTGCGAATGTTGTTCCGCCGAGTGTTGCTGCATTGATCGACGTGTTGCATACAAAGCCTGACCCGCCCGTCGTGTATTGAAGCGCCGCAGTTGAGGCATTGCAAAGCGGCATCGCGATTGCAGTTGGGCTCGCTGCCGACCCGGTGACGTTCGCCACCACGGTATTAGCCGCCTGAGCCGCGAGCGCTGTAGCAGCCACATTCGCCCATGCCGGCGCGCTTGATGCGCCAGTAGAAACAATCGCCTGCCCGCTGCTCGATCCGGTCGGGTTGAGAAGCTGGATCGGGTTAAGCGTCGTCGCAGATGCCGCGACTGAGAGAAGAAGCGCGAGCGCGCCAGTGAGTAGCCGTTTCATTGTTGATCCCTAGTTGGTTGCACCGGTGACGCCGCCGAGCGTGTTGTTCGTGCCTGAATTGGAAACGTTCGATGTGCAGTGCGCATAGACGTTCGATTGAACGTTTACGAACTGGCTGCTCGCGCCGAGCGTGACAGCTGTCGTCGCATAGAGAAACGAATTGCCAGTGATGATCCCTGCGTTGTCGTGCCATGCGCCAATCACGATGTCATTCGAATTCGTGATCGGAATAATGGTCGGGTTAAATACGTTCCCGACGATCGAATAGTCCAGCGTGTTGCTCATCGAAATTCCGTTCGCATTCGGCTGAACAAGGAAGTAGTTATTGACGATCGACACAGCACCGCATGGGCTGTTGATAAATATGCTGTTCTGGAAGCTGTTGAACTGGCATCCGGTCACGGTCAGCTGATCCATTCCGGAGATGCTCGGCGCAATGTAGATGCCGATATTGTTGCCGACGAAGTTGCACGCCGTGAAGGTAACGCCCTGAACATTGGCGCCATAGTTGAAGCCGATGCCCATGTAGTTAAACTGGCACCCTACGAAGTTATAAACAACCGGGATCTGGCTCGGAGAGTTCTCAACAACATAGACGCCGGTTGCGTTTGCGTTCGTGATGCCGCTGAAATTGCAGTTATAGAAATTGACGTTGGAAACGCCAAGCACATAGACGCAATAGTTCCAGAATTGCGAAATCGCGAAGCCATCCGCGCCGCGCATGTCCACATCGCGGAATGTCACGGCGCTATCGAGCGGCGGCGTGAGTCCCGTATTCAGGATGAGCTTGATGCCAATGTCCGCCCCCACTCCTTTCGTGAGGATGGTCATCCCCTGAAAGACAGTGTTATCGAACAGCGTTTGATGCGTGATGGCGATCCCGACTCCGACGCCAGAAGCGAAGATCAATTGCGTCGACCCGACGCCAGCACCTACAAACGAGACAGCCCCATAAGCGGGACTGGACGGGTGCGTATAGGTGATGCCTGATGCGAAGTAATAATTCCCAGGCGGAAATACGATCGCTACCTTGTCAGGGAAAATAGCCTGCGCCGCAGTGACTGCCGCATTGAATGCTACCGTGTTATCCGTTACGCCGTCGCCCTTGCCGCCGTGGTCGAGGATGCTGATCGCACCACTATGCGCGGCAACGAAAGCTGCGGTGGCGACCTGGGTGTTGTTCGTGCCTCGCGGCTGCGTCGTTGCTGTCGCAGATCCAATGGCCGGGTTCGCGAGGCTTGTGATGTCGGTATTCGCGCCGCTGTGCGCTGGCGTAAAGCCTAACGCAGCCTGCGCGCCGAGCGCCGTGAGTGCCCCGGTCGCCGTGTTGGCTCCCGTACCCCCTTGTGGGATCGACAACGGCGTGGAGAGCCCGAGAAGCGATGTGATATCCGAGTTTGCGCCCGAGTGCGCCGGCGTGTAGCCGAGTGCTCCCTGAATGCCCAGCGCCGCGAGAGTCTGAAAAGACGGATCAAAGGTCGGCCCGTTCGATGCGAACAGCGTACCGCTCGCGCCAGGCGTGACCCAGCCGCCACCGATGACTACGCTATGAGGCGGCGCAATGTTGCCAGCGAAGCCCAGAAAATTGAGCATCTGAACGAGCTTCTGAAGGTCGAGAGTGCTGTACATCAGATGCGCTCCCGTTGGCCGCTGCCCTGCTCATGCTTCGGCCAGAAAATCTCGTTGGCCGTCATGTCGTGCAGGAAGCGCGGCTTCTCGATCGGCTTCTCGGACTCCGGATTGCGCCAGATGAGCGACATGTAGCGGAAGGCGTCGGCCGCGTGCGAGGTCCAGTCATGCTCCGGGTTGTCTTTGAAGATTTTCTTGTCCTCATCCCACTCGCGCCGATAGTTCTTGAGCGACTCGATGCCGTATTCGCAGCGCTCCGCGTCGAAATAGACATGCTTGAGCGTGGCGCGCGCGGCCTGAATGCCGTCCTGCACTGACAGGCTCGGCACGATGTACGATTTCACGTTGAAATCGTTCATCTGTTCGATAGCCGAGCGCGGTGACGCGAAACTCTTGGGCTTGGCGTCATGCGGCAGCCAGTGGCGCGCGTAGTGATAGGCGATATGGTGAGCATGTTCGGGAATCGGCTCGCCGAGCTTCCATTTCACCGGCTTGCCGTTCGGGCCATACTCGGACACGTCGATCTTGCGACCGTGGATAACCTCGGCGTAGTGCTTCGGGTCTTTGCCGTTCGCCTTGTAGTGGTCGATCACGCGAATCTCACCCCAATGCGTCTGAAAGAACCAGATCGATGTATCGTCAGTACGGCCCAAGTCCCACGCGGTGTAGACGGGCAATGCCGGATCATGCGGAACGCTGGTGATGCGCCCTTCGCGCTCCGCAGTCGCCATTTCTACGCCATAGTAGGCGCCGAGAATGGACGCTTCGAAGCTGCACATCAGCTCCTGTTCGAACATCGCGTTGCCCTGATCCTCACCGAACATGCTGATGTATTCGGCGCGCTGCTCTTCGAGTTCGCCACGCGAGAAGCGGCCGGTTTTCAGGGCACTCGATACCTCGGCAAACCACTTCGGGTTGCTCTTCGCCATCTGGTACATCTTGAACGCGTGATTCTTGCCGCGCGGCGTGGTGATGAACATCGCCCAGCCGCCGTTCTCATCGAGGATCGGCTTCAGATAAGCCCACGCGGCCGGATTGCAGAGCGCCCATTCAGAGAACACCAGACCGGCCGGCGGCGAGCCGACTAGCGAGTTGAAATTGTCACTGCCGAGCACCTGCCATGTCGAGCCGTTGCGAAACCGGATCATCATGTCGTTCTCTCGCGTGCTCGCGCGCAGCTCATGCGGGAAGGCTTCGTCAATGCGACGTTTGCCGGTATGCGGATTCACGGCTTCCCAGATCGCCTTACGCGCCTGCGATGCCATCGGCAGCATGTGCCAGTAGGTTGCGATCCGGTCATGGGCAGCAAGGCATGTCCAGTGCAGGCACACATCGTCCTTTCCCCACCTGCGATGCGCGATGTCAATGGCCCGCTTGCAGCCGCTGATCATCGCGTTCCAGAGTCGGCCCTGATAGATGCGCGGCGACCAGTTGTGCGGAAGGTCGATCTCACCGGCGGCGGCCACGGCTGCCCCCGAGACGCTCGTCGAAGTGGTCGCGCTCGTCGTTCATTCCGGCAACTCGTCGACGGGAGCCATGCGCAGGCGCACGACCTGAAGCGGGCCGCCGTTCGGGCCGGTCACTTCCTCGGTGATGTGGTCGCCGAAGCGCTTGCGGTTGCGGATCTTGAGCTCCCACTTGCGCGCATCGATCATCACCCTGGCGCGTTGAGGATCGACCTCCGAATCCGCGATATGCACGATGTCCTGAAGCGTCGAGTCCTCATAATCGCGATATGCCTGGTCGTATTGCGCCTGAAGTTCCGGCGTCCGCTTGCGCCATTTGTTGAACGTCATGCGGTGCGGCATGCCCTTCAGTTCGCAGATTTCACGAACGCTCTTTCCGTCCGCGATCAGATCGCAGATCTTGTCGAAGAGCTCTTGCGTGAAAGTGGGCGCGACCATCAGAGCGCCTGGTAGAGCGCTTCGAGCTTCGTCACCAGCTCGCCCTGCCTCACGTCCATGCCGTTGCTGATGCGGTATAGGACATCGCCGATCAGTGTCCTGAGCATGCCGGTATCGGGCCCGCGTTGCTCGCCTGTCACATGGTCAACGACCAAGGCATAGATCGCTTCCAGATGCGCGGCCACGCTCTTAGGCAGCGCGTCAACGGAACTTGCGCCGATGGTGGACGTGATACTTTCGCCAGCGGCATTCGATGCAGAGCCCAGAGCGGTTGTAGGCTCGCCCGCAACCGAGGCAGCGTTTGGGAGTTCACCACCATCGGCATGAGCATCGCCAGCCTCGGGCGCGCCAGCGTCGACAGCGGCTACAGCGTTTGGGACTTCACCGGCCGTAGTGGCATCGGTAGCAGCACCAGCGGGCGACGTGCTGGCAGCGACGTTTGGGACTTCAGCAGTAGCAGCTTCCGTCGCAGATGCCGCCGCAACCGCAGGCACGTTTCCCAGCTCATCTACGCCCTGAGTCGCGGCCGATGCCACAGCGCCGACAGAGGTCATAGCGGAAGTATCGACGTGTGCGGCCTCCGCAGGTGCCGCAGGTGTCTCCCCCGCCGTGGCCGTGCCAACCTCCTGCGGCGCAACGCCGGTCTCAGCAGTGATCTGCGCAATTAACCGCGCTGCCGCTTCCGCTTGAACGTCAGACATGGTGCTTCTCCTGGTGGGCGGCGCCAAAGGCCGCGTTTTGATAGCCGCGCATCCACGTGCACATCGGAGCGCTGAGCATCGGGTAAGGACAGACGTTTTCGCCCATGCCGCGTTCGAAAGCCTCGGCGCCTTCGCGCATCAGTCTCTCGATGTCGTCGCGGCTCAGCATGGCGATGCCCTCCTGTGGATGCGGGAGAGCATAGGCAGCGCCAATCTCAGCGTCGAGTGGCCATTGCGAGGCGTTGGAAGCGGCTCAGGTCATAGCCGACAAGCTCACCGACCATCTCAGCCGGTGCGGTGCGCCGCTGGGCGACATTCGGCGAGCTGTAGAGCGGGAGCCAGTAGATCCGCCGCGTCTCTCGCTGGTCCCTGTAGCGCCCGCATTCCGGCAGCGATGTCTCCACCTTGCCAATGGCCGTGAGAGTCGCCAGAACCGCCGCTATGGCCTCCGGCGAACCGTCGAAGATGCAGGACAGCTTGGCCGCGGTGTAGGGCGTCCCGGGGATCATGAGAGCGACCAGTGAATCGAGGGTTAGAGGGAGTCTGGTTTTGCGTGGTCGCATGGTGTTTCCCCGAGTTGTGGTCAGTGCTGCTTCGATCGCCACGCAACGAATTGCAGGCGGATGTATCGGTGAAACCTGCGCTCTGCCGTGCGATCAACGGCAAGCTGCCGGCGGCTCTCAACGTGACATGCGGCCCGGATAAACGACGCGGCCTCGTCGATGGTTGGCTCGCGCGGCGGGACCATGTATTGCGAGACGAAGGCGCGGAACTGAGGGTCGCGCGGGAGCATGCCGGCGAGCTGGAGGATCGAGGCCATCAAGCAACCTCCCTGATCGTGCAGCGCCGCGCGAGTTCGACAAGCCATTCGGCGAGCGCAGGCGGCGTCTTGTCGAATTCACTTTTGGGCAATCCGGGCTTGCAGTTATCCCGATCGCGGCCTGACCAAAGACCGACCGTGTGCGATGCCTCTCCTAGTTCCATCGGCATAGTCGGGATTTCTCGAGGTTCGCAGCCGCAGATGTAGAGCATGGTTCGCTTTATCGCCTTGTGGCCGAACCAATGCTGACGAATCGGGAGAATCCATCCACCCCAAACGTCACGGCGCCCGACCGCCGGCATATCAGGCTGCGCGCGGAGGTCTGATTGCCAAGGATGCTCGAGCACACCGCCGTACTGGCGGACCATCGCCAGAGCGAAAAGGGCAAGATGCTTCTCACCGGCCGGCGCCTTCGCTTTGGTCTTCAGACTTCCCCATGTCCTGCACGGCGGATGCGCAACGACTGGAGAGCCGCCCGGCCAGTTACGTGCATCACGATCGGCGTCCCACACGTCGCAGCCGTCGATCGTTTTGTAGATCGAATCCGAGCGAGCGAAAAGCACAGAAACCGCGGTGCTCATACGAAGTGCCTCTGCCCATAGCGCCCGATCAGCAGCGCGTCCGCCCGCCCGTCATGCTTCTGCAACGGGCAGTAGTCCATGCCGAACAAAGACCGCGCCAGACGCAGCGATTGCTGCTTGGTGGTCTCGCTGGGCGTTGCCTTGATACCGAAGAAGCGTTGCCATTCCCTCGGGCTCACAAAGGCCATATCGAAGCCGCTGAGCTCGCACACGGTGCAGATTACGGCCTTCGTCGCTTCGAGCGAGCCCATGCTCTGCACGCTTCCGCCGGCGAACGTGTTCAGGCTCTCCATCACGACTAGCCCCTTTTCATCGGCCGGCGCGCAGCGGCGCAGCAGTGCCTGCAATGCCTTGGGGTCGATCTCGTTGCGGATCTTCCCATTGCCCTGCTTTGCGCGCGTCGGCATGTCGTGCACCGCGATGCGGTCAGCGGGGCCGAAGAAAGCCAGCGCGCCTTTGATGCCTGGGTCGATTGCGATCAGCATGCGTGCCTCGAATCGCGCGCGTGCGCGGGTGTGGTGGAAGTCATTGAGTTCACGGTGTCTCCCACAGCGGTTTGTTCGCAGCCCGATAGGCGCGCACGATCTCATTGCGGATGGTTTCGTATTCGGCTTTGAGTTCGGGATCGGCGCAGCTCTCGACGACCTTACGGCCGGCGGCTGAGGTAATCGCGTCAGAGGCGCAGCGGACAGCCTCGTATGAGATTCCGCAGTCAGCGTCAGACCGATCCTTCATGAGCAGCCTGAACGCCCACTCAGCGCTGATTTCCTTCGGCTGCGACAGCGGCGCGAGCGTTTCACGCATGCGCTTGAGATTGGCCTGAACTTCGTTCGGATCGGCTCGCCGGTTGTCCGTGATCGCCGGCTGCTGGGCGACTTCGACAAGGCGACGCATTTTGCAGCTGGCATAGAAATCGGGAAGCGAAGGCGGAAATTTCTGCAACATGAGCCCGTCAACACCGGCCTTCAATTCGGCATTCGAAAGCTTCTTGAGGCCCTTTCCCCATTCCTGCATCACGCCTTCGAGGTCCACATCACGCCATCTGTCGAGGAACGTGTTGCCCCACATGCGGGTCATTTTTTCGAACAGTGCAGCGACCCAATGACGGGGCGCAGCGTCTTGCGGCCACTGCTCAGCCGATGAGCTTGATGTGCCCATTGATCACCTCTTCGGGTTGGACTTCGGATTGCGGGCCGGTCTTGCCGGTCAGGACCTGATACGCGCGCTGCCGGCTCTCGTCGCGGGCGTTAGTGAATCCGGGTCGGGGCGCGGTGCCAGCGGGGCGCGGTGCGGCTGCATCACGCGTCCAGCGTTCGGCGATTGCCAGCACGAAACCGGCTTTGATGCGGCCTGACGGGTCGGATGCCTTGGCCTCTGCGCATGCGGCTTCCACGGTTTCCGGCGTGATGCCAGCAGCGGCGGCAGCGATGAGGCGGGGATCACCGGGCTGGGCATCGACGGAATGCTTTCGCATTGCTGCGGAGAGTTGGGCCGGACGGACGGATTCGCTGGGTGTACCACCTACGTCCGTCTTTACTCCTTTCCTTTCCTTTCCTTTCCCTTCCCTTCCTTTCCCTTCCTCTTCCCCTCCCTTCCCTTCCGTCAGTGAGTCATCAGTGAGTGGTGTAGGAGTGCTACCTGAAACAGGCAGCGGAAGCCCCGTTTTTGACGGGCGATTAATCACCTGATGCGTGCTGAAACCCTTGATGTGTAAGAACTTGTCGCCATTCACTTCGTACTCAGTGAGCAATCCGTGAGTCATCAGTGACTGTATGAGCGGTTCGCAGTCGATCGGGTCGGCCGGGAAGATCTGCATCTTCAGTTTTCGGGCCGACCGTTGCAGGTTTCCGTTGTCGTCCGCGAAGTTCCATGAGCCGATAAAGAACAATCGAGCCTCAAACGAAAGCTCGACGATTTTCTCGTCGGTCCAGAAATCTGGCTTGATTGTTCTGATGCGGGCCATCGCCTCACCTCATCCAGACGATCGGCAACGCGAACGCGCCGAAGATGACCGCGGTCATCCAGCAATCGATGATTAAGTCCATGTTCAGTCCTCCCACACGAGCGTTTGCATCGTGTTCGGGTTAGCCATTGCGGCGCTCGCGATCGTCACGAGCGACTGATACATCGCTGTGTCGACGCAGATACGGTCAAGCGGAACGATCTTGAGGCCGGCGCTTGCAAGCACTTGGCAGGCGCGTTCAAGATCTTCCGAGACAAACCGCGAGACCGTCGGCGGTGAAACTCCGATTTCAGTGGCGATGTTGTTCTGTCCTACTTCTGAAATTCGTTTTAGAGCCAGCGAATGCGACTTGCGTGCACGTTCAGTGATAGGTACGGATACTTGTTCCACGATGAGCCTCAAGAGGGTCCCCTCGGTCCTAGGGAGTCGAAGGGACGGTCTATGCCGCTGCGGATTGTTCTTTCAGTTCAGGCCAGATCCGTTCCCAGCTATCAGGGAACAGGTCGCGCCGAGTCACCGCGCCACCGGTCGATTTCTCGATCAGGACGGCTCGTTCTGGTGAGACGGGCGTGATGCCGCTGCTCATCTGCGACAGGTAGGAAGGCGAAATCCCGAGCGCTTCGGCAAGCTTCTTGGCCGCCCCGCGCTCGCTGACGAAATAGGTTCTCAAGTCCACGTCTGCACCTTGTGGGAGGTTGGGTATGGATGCAGTTTAGGAGCTATTAAACCTGTAGTCAAGTGAATGCTAATTCACAAAACACTAAACTCTACTCATGGACATTCAAGAAACCAGACGGGCCAACCTCGCGCGTTGGCTAGAAACGCATTCCGTCCCGCCAGCTGAGAAAAGCCTGTTCTCACAGCTGAAAGGAGGGAGTTCATTTGGCGAGCGCGTCGCGCGCCGGCTTGAACGTGACTACGGAATGGGGGACGGATATCTGGATGGCATATCCGATTCGTCGATTACAGGGCAAAAGGTGCCTCTTACCGCCGAAGCGCTGAACCTCATTCAGTGGATTTCCCGTCTGGACGCCATTAGCGATCCGGCCCGTAAAATGTTCCCGATGATCACTGGAATCCTGCAAGTTGCTAACTCATTGCCAACGTCGCAGAATGATTCATCCGGGATCGATGATTTCCGGAGGGCCGAGCAGCAACTGAGCAATGCAACAAACGAGGGTCCATCCCATGCAGTCAAGCGCCGAAGAAAGTGACCGGATCATCGATCTTGATTCGTACAGATCACGTAAGAGCGTTACACCGAACAAGCTGAAACTACCGCCAGGCCGCGAGGAGACCGAAGCCCTGCTTAACGAACTCGCGCACCACCTTCTGATGGCCGTTCGCGTCATCACCACCTACTGCCACTGAACCTCCCACACGGCCCCGACCTCGGGGCTGTTACAAATTTCTCGCCGATCAGTTTAGTTTCCACTTGACCAATGGTTTAGCGTGGACTAATCTTCAATCACAGCAGCAGCAAACCCCAACCCTGTGAGCCCGCCATGTCCGCCACCGCCTACAACCTGTTCCGACTTCTCCACTCACCCGATCTGGATGACTTCGCCGATGTCTGGGGCGAAATGCGCGCCCTCGCGCAAGTCCTGATCGCTGGCTCTTATTGAGGCCGGCCATGTTCTCAGAAGTAATTGCGTCACTGATCGCCCTTGTGATTGGCCTGGCATTTTGGGCGCTGATTTTCAGCATCTTCGGGCCGTTCGGTGCTGCTCTCTTGTTCGTCTACTACGCAGGGAAAAAATCATGAAATCGTTCATCGCAATCCTTCTCTTCGCCATGGCCGCTTCGGCCAATGCAGCGACGGCATCGGCTAATCACGGTCATCACGGCGGCGGGAATAACGGCGCTGTTGGAGCGGCGGCCGGTGCCTTTGGCGGCTCGTCTAGCGCTTCGTCATCGGCATCCGCGGCAGGCGGCCAGAGCGGAAACGGCAGCTCATACGGCGACTGGTATCTGCGCACGTCGGCGGTCGACAACTTCCAGCCGTATCCCGAAAGCGAGATGCGCCAGTTCCAGAAAGCTGAATTCACGCCCTACGCGGGCAAGTGAGATCGCCATGTCCCTCCTAGCACTTGACCTTATCGAGCTTGTCCGCTTGTCTCAGGGCGGCGCAGGAACCCTTACCTCTCACCTGTTGCAGGAAGTGGCAATGAACCTGATTGCCGAGGGTGTTGCCGACGAACGCGAGGGAGGCTGAACATGAGCATCCGTCTCTACGTCTTCAATGACGAAGCAAACCGGCCGGCAACGATCGAAGAAATCGAACGCCTTTTCCTGAACTGCCACAACGAAGGAACAGGTACGGCAGACATCGATTACATGATGTCGAACGGTGTTGCAAAAGATCCATCGCATGTCGGATTTACGGTTCGCATTCAAGACGGAGCCCAATCATGAGCACTCTCTACTGCGCCAAGCAAGCGACCGCGATGACCGAATTCGCCACCGACCGCGCCAAGGCCAAGCTCGACAACGCGATTGATTCTGAAGAGTCGAGGGACGAAATGATCGCCGCGCGCACGCAGGAACTGATCGTGAAGCGCATGGCAGAAATGGCTCCCATAGACATCGTGTGCGGCCTTCAGAGCATCACAGAAGGCGCTGCAGGCGTCATGCGGGCTCACGTGCTGGCCGGTGAGATGGCCGTCGTCGGGATCATGGCGCGCGCGCTGATTCATCTTTTTATCGAGCAGGATTCAGAGGTTATTGCGCAGGACTGGATGACCAAGATTGATCGCGAACTTGCTTCGTGGGAGCACTGAGAATGAGCGAGATCAAGCACACGCCGGGGCCATGGGGCATCAGCAGCGAGTCGCCGAAGATCGTCAAGCAATACGACTTCCTCGGCGAGACGAACGTGATCGTTGGCTCATCAAGCGGATATACCGGCAGCGCTTTCTTTCCGACTGACGATGAAGCTGTGCATAACGCCCGCCTGATCGCCGCCGCGCCAGAGATGCTCGAAGCGCTAAAAGAAGCGATCGAGACTATCAAGTTTCTTTCCACGCGCGATAACTCATGGGGAGAACAGATTGTGTGCGAAGACCTTCAGGCCATCGTCGCCAAAGCCACCGGCGGCCAATCATGAAACAGATCACCGATCGCGACCTTCGCGGCATGGACCACGCATATGGCTTTCTCGCTGGCCTCGCCGCGATGGGCATCGTCACCATCATCCTGATTCTGTTTTCCGCGAGGCATACATGCTGAACGATCACTACACCGAGCAGCGCCAGAAGATGCTCCGCGAAATGTTCGACTACGTGGACAGCCATGAGGAACGATTGGCACGCGCGAAAGAGGCGCTCGGCGATCGGTATCTGCTGGCCCCGGCGAATCGCGTGCAGCGGCGTGCGAAGCCGTATGGCAGCGTGAAATGATCCGCCGGCTGAACCGCTTCAGCGAGCGCCACCCGCTGCTTTCGATCCTCGCGGGCTATCTGCTGATCGTCGTCATCGTTCTAACTTGCATCCCCGCGGACCCGCCGAGCGTTGTGCAGGCTTTTCACGAAAGAGCAACTTAACCATCTACCGCCCGGCTGAGTCTCGGGCAATGGAGCCTTAAATGAATGACCTCGTAGACCTGTCGCCCAAGAGCCTCGACGAAGCCATGAAGCTCGCCGAAATCCTCGCTGATTCAAGCATCGTTCCGAAGGATTTCATCGGCAAGCCGGGCAATGTTCTAGTCGCGATTCAATGGGGCATGGAGCTTGGTTTAAAGCCCATGCAGGCCATGCAGAACATTGCCGTTATCAACGGTCGCCCTTCCCTTTGGGGAGACGCTGTGATGGCTCTGGTGCTCGCCTCGCCGCTCTGCGAGTACATCGACGAGTGGGAAGAAAACGGCACTGCCTTCTGCAAGGTGAAGCGCCGCGGCAAGCCGGAAGATATTCAGCGCTTTGGCGATGCCGAGGCGCAAAAAGCTGGCTTGAGCGGAAAGCAGGGACCGTGGTCTCAATATCCCCAGCGCATGAAGAAGATGCGCGCGCGCTCGTTTGCCATTCGCGACAACTTCGCCGACGTGCTGAAGGGCATCCAGCTCGCCGAAGAAGTGATGGATTTCCCTGCTGGCGAGAAAGACATTACGCCATCGCGCCATGTATCGGGCGCTGAGATCGCCGCCGCTGCTCTGCCGAAACCTGCCGAGCGCGACGACCGTTTGCTGAGCATGATTGCCGACCTTGAGCTAGTCGCCAAGGAAGGCGGTTCAGAGCCTCTTGCAAACGCCTGGGGACGCATGTCGAAGGAAGACCGCAAGGCAATCGGCCCGGACGAACTGAAGCGCCTCAAGACGCTTACAGGCGAATCTGAAGGTGCCGGAAATGAGTGACGTGATCGAGCAAGGAACCGACGCATGGCGTCTGGCGCGCGCCGGCAAGATCACTGCATCGCGTTTCGGCGACGCTATAGCCCTGACCGACGTTCAGCCTGGCGAAGTGTTCAAGTCAGGGCCGCGCAAGGGTCAACCGAAGTTGTCGACTTCGACCGCGGCACGCAACAAGTACATGCGCGAGATCGTGTTCGAGCGCCTTTCGCTCGCACCGACGCATGAAGTCGGCGGCTATGCCACGCGCTGGGGCTCTGATGTTGAGTCGTTCGGCAAGGAAGTGTTCGAACTGGAGACCGGCTACATCGTTCTGCCTGGACACTTCGTGACTCATCCCAAGTATCCGTTCATCGGATGCTCGCCGGACGGTCTCATAGGCGCAGATGGCGGCTACGAATCGAAGTGCCCAATGGATGAAGCCGTGCACATCAACACGTGGCTCTGCGGCATGCCCGAAGAACACAAGCCGCAGGTTCAGGGCTGCATGCTCGTGACCGGTCGCCTCTGGTGGGAATTCGTCTCATACGACCCGCGCGTCGCCGCGCGATTCCGGCTGTTCCATCAGCGCATCGAGCGCGACAACGAGTACATCGACAAGGTGCTGTTGCCGGGTCTGCTTCAGTTTGAGCAGGAAGCGCAGTCGATGATCGAGCAACTTGAAGCGAGGGCTGCGTAATGCGCCAAATCACTATCACTTTCGCAAATGACCAAGGCTATGCAGTCACCGAGAACGGCCGCACCGCCGATCGTCTCGCGTGGGATGAAATGCTAGGCCAGATAGCTGCGCTCACGCATCCCAAGCTCGGGACTCCGCATTACACGATGCAGACGGTCGAGGAATACACCGAGCACGAGGACAAGTACCAGACGTCTCCCGAAAACCGCTTGCAGTTCGACGAGCGCGGAATACCCACCGCCTAACCATCCCACGAAGGAGAAAAAATGTTCTCTCTGTTCCACTCGAAAGCCCGAATCGTCGCTGTTACCGTCCTGTCCGAACTGCGCGGAAGCACGCGCGTTGCGGCCTGCTGCGTCACATTCGAAATGAGCAGCACGAATCTTGTCCTGTCCGAGTTCGATTCTCAGCTTCGCCACGCGCTATATAGCCACGACGAGCGGCCTACGTTTCTTGTCGACGACGAAATGGGCGGCCTGACGTGCCTGAAGTTTCCGAAGCTCGGGATGCCGCTCAAGTTCGAATGGGAAGGCGCTGGCTATGAATTGCATCTGCACGTCGGCGCGAGCGGGAAGCAGGACATCGTACTGGATGGCGTCGATCTCGGCGGCTTCACGTTCGATTGCAAGGATGGCGGAACGGTCATCACGAAGTTCAAGGCTGTTGCGCACCCGAGCGCGACCGATCAGGGAAAGATCGATCACTTGCTCCAGCTTGAAACCGAGTTGAGCCTGAAGCCGCCTAGCGAGAAGCAGCGTTCGCTTGCAGCGTAACCCCCGAACGCGCGGTGATCTCCGCGTGTGTGTTTGAAGGGGCGCAGGACCGGCCCCGCTTTTTCGAGACTGATATGAACGTGCTTATCGGCTGCGAAGAATCCGGAACCGTGCGAGATGCATTCGCCGCACGCGGCCACAAGGTTCTCTCGTGCGACCTGATGCCGACGCGATCGCGCGGCCCGCACTACGAGGGCGATATTTTCGACGTGATCGACTATCCGTGGGATCTCGCCATCTTCCACCCGCCATGCACTCATACGTCAGTCAGTGGCGCGCGGCACTTTGCGGAAAAGTGGATGGACGGACGGCAGGCGGCAGGCGTTGCGTTCTTCATGAAACTCATGCGCCGGTCTGCGCACATCCCCCGGACGTGCTTCGAGCAGCCGGTGTCGATCATCAGTTCGCTGTACCGCAAGCCAGACCAAGTGATCCAGCCATGGCAGTTCGGCCATGGCGAGACGAAGGCGACGTGCCTATGGCTGAAAGGTATGCCGTTGCTGGTGCCCACAGAGATTGTTGACGGCCGCGCCGACAGGATTCACAAGATGTCGCCCGGCCCGGAACGCGCGCGCGAGCGCTCAAAGACATACGACGGGATCGCCCTTGCAATGGCCGACCAATGGGGCGGCGACCTTCTTTCACAAGCTGCCGCATAGAGGAACCCGATATGACCGGCCAAACCACCCTAAACCTACGCCTGATCGCGGCAATGGCCGAAAAGACCGCGCAAGGCGTCGAGCAGCGCGAGCTACCGGCGCACAAGCTGGAACAGGCAGTCGCGCAGATGAAACAGTGGCTATCGGAGATCGAATGATGACGGACCTAGAGCTGATGAAGGCTGCGGACGATGCATGTCTTTGCAGAACAGACAAAGGCGGTTGGATTTTCAACAACGTGGATAGATTGCGCGCCCTGCTTGCAAGCAAGCCTGCCGTGACGGAACCGACTGATGATCGTTATTTTCTGGTCCCCGAAAACGGCTCATATCTTGTGGTAGACCGAGTTCGAAGTGAGATGCGCGGCGACGAGCCCGATTACTGCGTGCTGTCATGGACGACGGATAAAGCAGACGCACAGTTTGTCTGCGATGCTATGAACGCCGCATCCCCTGCGACCCTAGAGCGTAACGAACTCTACACGCTGCGCATGGCGGCCATTACTTCAGCAGCATGCGGGTATTGGAGCGAGGGAGACACCATCAAGCCTGAATACGTCACGCCTGCTCTGCGCGACGTGTCGAAACTGTATCGCATGTACGCGCGGCAGTTGATCTTCACGCGTGATTTCCGCGAGGAAGTTGCTGCGCTTAAAGAAGGTGCCCCCGCCGCTCCCGCGCAATCGTGCGGTGACGCCGAGCAAGCAGACGAGGCGGTGACGGACACGGATCGTCTCGATTTCATGCTTGCAAACGACGCGTTCACCGTTCGATGCAACCGTGATGGATCGATCTTGCAGTATCAGTTGATGACGCAGGACGAGGACGAGAACTACCACGTCCTGCACGACGAGCATCGGTTTTATAACGGCGAGCGGGAAGCAATTGATGCGGCCATCGGCGCCGCCAAGGACAGCAAATGACCACGACAAATCACACAGCATCCAAGTGCAAACCGGGCGGCTGTTCCTCAATCGGTTGCGAAGGCGGCCATTACTGCTTCAATGCGGACGGGACCTCTAAAAAGGCCGCAGACCCGAACGCAGTCCGCGCAGCACTTGCCGAAGCGCTTGCGCGGTATGCCCCCGCTTCGCCTATCGGTGAGGACGCCGCAAATGGGGCGATGGGGGAGCGGGTGCACGAATGGGCACCTGCGCGCATATGGTTGCAACGAGAACAAGGTGAAGGCGGGTCGCACACCTGGTGCGAGGATTCAGTCGGAGATGGAGACTTGATCGAAGAGGTCGAATATGTCCGCGTCGCACTCACCGCCGAAAAGGTGGCAGCGCCATATGCGTATGAGATCGGCACCCCGGACCGGACTCAGCAGCTTGTCTATCCGGCATACCTTGAGCGCTATGCCACAGATGAGGAGCGCGCACTACCGCGGCTGCCGCTCTACACGGCGCCCCAGCCAGCACAGACACAGGCGGCGCTGACTGTCGCTTCCCTGCAGCAGAAGGCCATTGACCATGGCTTCAAATACTGGCGCGCGCCGGATGCGCATGGCGTCACAGGGACGAATGCGCAAGCCGTCGAGTTGCTTCAAGACTTGCTGGGCGTGGAAGTTGAGATCGCCGCGCATCCCGAAAGCGGAGGGAAATCGTGAGCGCCAATGACTCATTCGCCATCCGCCTGATGCGCGCCCAATCCGCCGAATGCCTCACCATGGCCGAGCTATCCCGAGTGGCAGGCATTCACCACGCCACGATCAGCCAATACTTCGACGGCAAGCGCGCGAACCCGACGATGGACACGCTGGTCAGGCTCGCGAAGGCGCTGCGCGTGTCGGTTGACTATCTCTGCGGCACGAAGGAGGAATGATGCCACTCCAGCACAATATCGATCGAGTCACCGAAGCCGTGAAGCGCGGCGGGACGTTCCCGGCGCTCGCCAAGGCAACCGGCCTGTCCGTGCCGAGCGTCAAAAAGATCATCCTTGCCTTGCACGCTCAGAAGCTGGTGCACATCGAGGGCTATCCGAAGTCGGGAACTGTGCCCGCGGCATCCTACCGATACGGACCGGGCGAGGACGCCAAGAGGCCGCCGAAGATGACGCGAGCCGAACAGCGGGCTCGATGCAAGGAGTATCGGAGGCTCGCCAAGATAGCGGCCGAGGAACAGGCTGAGAAGCAGCGGAGCGAGCGGATCAGGCGGGAACTAGCGCGGCCGGCGTTTCGTGATCCGCTGGTGGAAGCGTTTTACGGAAGCTATCGGAGAGCAGCATGAGCGAACTAGAAACCGCAGTCCAAGCGGTGCAGATATACGCCGCGCGGCATCCGAGGCCGGTGCAGGTGACGATCACGCAGGCAGCGCAAATGCTCGGGTTGAGCCGTCCGACCGTGCGTAATCTGATGAAAGCTGGCAAGCTTTCGTTCAATGGGTGCGGGTTGATTCCGATCGAGCAGGTTGATCGGCTGCTGTTGGCGAAGTGAGGAAGAAATGACCGTAACTGAACTGAGAAAGCGCCTGAAGGTCCTTGAACTCGAAGGCCACGGTGATGAGGATATTCGCATTGGCCCGGCCTATTACTGGAACGACGATCAGACCATCGCGAACATTGGCAAAGGGATTTACGAGGTTACTCCAATCGGAGGGCAGGTCCGAATTGTACCCAGCGATTAAACGGCTCCCCATCTGTTTAGACGCGATCCGCCAAAGCCGCGCCAATAGGCGGAATCGGACTCCTCTCTTGGGCACCAATACTGTTTCCGGGCTCTTTCGTTTATTGTGAGATCCCGGAAAATCAAGCACTTATCCCCGGCTTCATTTCCTCGCTTTACCATCCATCGGCACTGTTTGTACAATTGGCTCCCCATTTCGCACCCGCGGGACTCCCCAATTGGCTTCCATCACCCAACAGAAAAACGGCTGGCGCGCGCAGGTCTACGTAGCCGGTGAGCGTGACTCCAAAGTGTTCCGCACACAGCGCGAGGCGAAGTCATGGGCGGCCGCGCGCGAGATCGAAATGCGGCGCCTCAAGACCGTCCCAGCCGGTGACTTGCACACGGTGCGCGACATGCTCAAACGCTATGGGGAGGAGATCTCCCCCCAGAAGCGCGGCGAGCGCGCCGAAGTGCTGCGCATCAAGGCGTTAATCAGGGACTTCCCGGAGATCGCGAATCTCACCCTGTCGCAGATCCAGACTCCCCATCTGGGGAAATGGCGGGACGACAGATTGAAGGCAGGCGTGACGCCCGCATCCGTGCAGCGCGATATTAACTGGCTGCGCAACGCGTTCAATATCGCGCGCGAGGAATGGCACTGGATGGAGCATAAGCCGTTCGAAGGATTCCGCATGCCTGCCGAGACGCCGCCCCGCATCCGCCGGGTATCGCCGCGCGAGGTCAAGCTGATCTGCCGCGCGCTCGGATATCGCAGCGGTCACGCGCCGGTCACAAAGAGTCAGGACGTGGCGCTTGCCTTTCTGGTCGGGCTGCGCACGGCGATGCGGGCCGGCGAGATATTGAGCCTTGGCGCGCGCACGCTGAATCTGACGCGCCGGGTCGCCACGGTTCACCACAAGATGGAGTATCTGACCGGCCGGCCGCGCGAGGTTCCACTGTCGCGCCATGCGGTGCGCCTGCTGCGTCCTGTGGCTGAGCGCGAGCAATGTTTTGCTGTGTCGTCAGGGACGCTTGACGCGATATTCCGCAAGGCCCGCGACAAGCTGCTGATCGAGGACTTGCACTTTCATGACTCGCGCGCGGAAGCGCTGACGCGCCTGTCACGCAAGGTCGACGTGATGACGCTCGCGAAGATCAGCGGGCACAAGGATCTGCGGATACTGCAACAGGTCTATTACCGCGAGTCGTCGGAGGACATCGCGGCTCGTCTCTAGTTTTCAGGAAAAGCCGCGATCACCCGCGCGATCTCATGATCGACCAGATTGTTGAACGGCAACGCCGGATGGCCGATCGGTGTCAGCAGGGCAGCGTGGAAACCGCCGGGCGGAAGCTCGGTCACGATATCTTTTCCGTTCCGATACAGATGGACCGGGACATTGGCCAGTGCCGCGCGGATGCCGAGGTCGACGCCAACCCTGGGCGGTTCGAACGCATACACGGCCGCAGGCGGGTTCCCGCCGACGGTCATGTAGGCAGCACACATCAGCGCCAGAGCGGCCCCTAGGGAGTGCCCTACGAGCGTTACAGGCACGCCCGCAGCGCAGGCCATGACCGGCAGAGAGATAGCGCTCCACGCATCCCAGAACCCCTTATAGACCTTCCCGACACCTGCGACATCGAGCGGGCTGATATCGAAGTCTGCGGCGTAACACGCGAGGTTGTCGGTGCCGGGGAAGATCACGCAGAGACCGTCGTCGGTGTTCCTGACGATCGCGCGCGAGGCGCTTGCCTCGACGCCGATGTCCGGCGCCGCGTCGTATGCCTCTTGCGCGAGGATGGCGTAGGCGCGGGGAGTCATTTCGGGCTCGACGCAGCCGCCGGTGCAGCGGTTGCAGTGCTACTTGGTGAAACTGACGGCGCCGGTGCAGCGGGCGGCGCCGGTGCTTGCGCTGCGACGGCGGCACTTGCCGCGCTCGTGGCGACGTCAGCAGTCGCGCATACGACGCCATTGACGGCGGCGGCAGCGGCGACTTGCGGGCTGGCAGTGCCGGCAGCGACCAGCGTGGGCTGCACGATCTTGCAGCCGTTGCTTATGGTCTGCAATGCGAGCAGGTTGGTCTGATTCAGGTTCGCGAGCGTCGTGTTGATCCCTGCCTGCTGGGTCGACGAACAGGCAGTGAAGGCGAGGCAGGCAAGCGCGGAGACGGTGCAAAGAATGATGCGTTTCATGATGTGTCCTTTCAGGCAGTGGGCGGAGTAACAACGGGAGCGGGCTTGGGTGCAACAGGGGCGGTCGGCGCCGGTGCAGCAGCCTTGGCCTTCGTGAGGATCGCGACGACTTCCTCAGCAACAGAAGTGGCATTCACGCCGGTTTCCTTCGCGTGCAGGAAATTCAGCGCGAGCAGTTCGAGCACCTTGTACGCGCGGCCCCACGGCGTATTCGGTGACGGCGTGGGAGTGAGCGCGGCGAGCGCGGAGGCCGCGACGACCAGATGTGACGGATCGGCCTGGAGCCAGTTGAGGATCGCCATAAGGAATTGCATGGTGTTCATGGTTCGCCTTTCAGGTTGAGAGTTGCAGGTTGTTCGCAAGCCGATTCATCCACCCGCGCCCGAACGTGGCCCATTCGCCAGTCAGGGACGTGTAGTAGCTGATGCGGCTTGAGTTGAAGCGCGCGATGATGGTCATCGGGTCGAGCGCGCGCACCGCTGCGACCGTGATAGCGCCGATAACGCCGTCCTGTGTGACGCGCGCCGCGGCCTGTAGCCACTGCGCCGGATGGCCGCCGTTATATGCGGCGTCGAACACGTTGAAGCCAATGCGCGCGTCGAACTGGTCGCACTGATAGGCGTCCCAATACTTCACCTTGGCGATCGCCTGCGCGGTCGAGAGCGGCAGCATGCGCATGTCACCCTGATAGCCCCACGCGCGCGCGACGGCCTGCGTGATTCCGAACATCGTTTCGCCGCCCGGGTCCGACGGATTGTTCGAATAGCCGCCTTCGTTGCCGATCACTGCGGCGAAGGCGTCGGCGAAGCTATTCATGGCTGACGCCCTCAAGAATCTGGTCCTCTTCCTTCTTGATCGCATCAAGGAGCGCGAGCATCGCGGCTACCTGCTCGCGGTGCTGCGCGTCCTGCTTGTCGCCCATCATTGCGAAGAAGGCCAGCGAGACGGATGCTTCTGCCGACAGGATCAGGTTGATGAGGCCGTGGTCGGCGTCGAAGCCGGTCGCGCGGCTCACTCCCAGCCAAGCGAAGATGAACGCCATCAGCCCATAGAGGAACGACTTCGAGCCGCGCGCCTTTGCATATATCTGCGCGAAATTGTCGTCAGTCATGCTTGCCACCATTGCGCTCGATCAGCCGGTCCAGCTTCGCCTCGATGCGGTCGAATGCCTGTTTCGGCACGTAGTTCTCTGCGACATAGCGCTGATGCTTGAGCAGATCCATCGCGACTTCCGAAATCTTCTCGGCGAGGGTCGCAATACGCGCGTGTGCCTGATCGGTATCGTCCTCGGTGTTGCCCCAATGCTTCGTGACGAGCTGCCCAATCCAGACCAGTACCACGCCGATGATCGTTGCGATAATCAGTGCCCATCCGTTATCTAGCGTCATGTGATTTCCCCGTTTGACGTTTTGATTTATGCGTATTCGAAAACCAGCACCGCTCCCTGTGCGCCGTTGAAGCCCGCCGCTGCTGCAACGCCGCCCGTTGCGATCCGTGCGCACCCGGAGCCAGCACCACCGTAGTTCTGACCCGCCGAGCCATTTCCGGCTGCTCCGCCCGGTCCGCCAGTGCCCCAGAAGCTGTTACCGCCGGTCCCGCCATACGGATTGAGCAATGCGAGGCCGGGTTGCCCAGGTTCGCCGCGCTTCACGAAAACGATGTTGCCCGTGCCCGTAGGATTGCCGGGGCTCGTGGTGACTGCTCCGCAAACATCCGGCGATGCCGAGCCACCTACGCCAGTCGTGCTGACGAATCCGCCATTCCCACCCGGACAGATGCAAAGTCCGCCGAAGGATGTCCCGGTGCCTGCGCCGCCGCTTGCGCCCGCGATACCGACGCCGCCGGCACCGATGGTCACTGTTTCGGGCGCGAGCGTCGGCAAACGGACAATGGCAAACGTGCCGCCTGATCCGCCGCCGCCGGCCATCACATAATTCGCGCTGACGCTCGCGGGCGTGCCGCCACCAGCGCCGCCATCGCCCTGCACCCATGCAAAGCCATTCGTCGCGCCCGGCGTCGGCGTGTAGGTGCCGCTCGCAGTGATGAGCTGGACATTGATCAGTGCGCCGTGGCCGCCAGCGCTGCCGCCGAGCTGGAAGTTCGTGCCGTCGTAAGTGACCTCGAATGCCTGACCGGAGCCGAGATCGCCGACAGCCAGCGCGCTCGATCCGTTCTTGACGACCGGAACCGCGCCGAGCCCG
>Ga0134128_10001686_pt1 | contig 28017 bp, 20 predicted proteins | sample KB31754_FD_96462 | JGI IMG/M metagenome (GOLD analysis project Ga0134128, IMG submission 96462) | Terrestrial soil microbial communities with excess Nitrogen fertilizer from Kellogg Biological Station, Michigan, USA - KB3-175-4 | ecosystem: Environmental > Terrestrial > Soil > Unclassified ... | reverse complement strand
TGGGGCGTGCCCGGCGCCATCCTGGCCGTGCCCATGCTGGCCATCACCAAGATCATCTGCGACCGGATCCGGCCGCTGGCGGCACTCGGGCATTTCCTCGAAGGCGAGAAGAACGTGCCCGAAACCTAGTTCAGGAAGGGATGTTCTGGAAATCACAAGTTGGCCATTCAGGCCAAACTATGGTTTCCAGAACATTGTCTGTGCGTGAAACCATAGTTTGGCCGCGTGCGTAAAGCATAGTTTGGCCGTGCTGCATCGCGCGAATTCATGTTGTGCCACTTTGGTAAGTAGCTGGCCATTGACTCCAATATCGGCTGGCGTAGCATGTGCTTCACCTCTTGGGACAGACCCGAGAATCCATTCACCGTGAGGGAGCCTCATGGATTTTGAGTATCTGGTCTTCATTGGCCGTTTCGAGCCCTTCCACATCGGCCATGCGGCCGTCGCCCGCCATGCGCTGGGTCACGCGAAGAAGCTCATTTTCCTGGTCGGTTCCGCCGACACCCCCCGTTCATTGCGCAATCCCTGGACCGTCGCCGAGCGCGCCGTGATGATTTGCGCTGCGCTGGAAGACGTGTCCGAACGGCTGATCGTCCTGCCATTGCGCGATCACCTCTACAACGAGGCCCATTGGATCGCTGCCGTACAACGGGCCGTCGCGGAAGCCGTCAAAGGTGATGGCGGGGCACCGGATGCACGCGTAGGGATGATTGGTCGGGAGAAAGACGCCAGCAGCTACTACCTGCAGGAATTCCCGCAGTGGCCTCTGGTGCATCTCCCCCATACCGAAACGCTTTCCGCAACGGAGCTTCGTCGCTACCTATTCGAGGCCGCGGACGAATCGGGTCGTGGTGCTTTGCGCATGCTGCAAGCCAACGTGCCAGCACCCGTGTTCGAGATGCTCGAAGCCTTCCGCAAGAATGCTGCCGTGTATGGGCAGCTGGTCGTGGAGCATCGCTTCATCCAGAACTACCGGGCCGCCTGGTCGACCGCTCCCTATCCCCCGACGTTCGTCACCACCGATGCCGTTGTGGTGCATTCGGGTCATGTCCTCTTGGTTCGCCGTCGTGCGGAGCCAGGTAAGGGACTATGGGCATTACCTGGGGGTTTCGTTGGTCAAGACGAATCGATTTTGGCTTCCTGCTTGCGGGAATTGCGCGAGGAGACCCGCCTCAAGCTTCCGCTGCCGGTGCTCAAAGGGTCGATCAAGGGTCAGCACGTCTTCGATCACCCGGAGCGGTCACAACGCGGGCGCACCATTACCCACGCCTATCACTTCGAATTTCTGGCCGGTGAGTTGCCGGCGGTGAAAGGTGGTGACGATGCCGACAAGGCTCACTGGTTTCCGGTAAGCGAAGCACTCGAGATGGGTCCCCAGCTGTTTGAGGATCATCTGGCCATTCTGGAGTTTTTCCTGGGTCGAGGTTGAACCGTTGCCCATTCCTCCGGCGGATAGACCGCCGGTTTCCCACGACGCGAAGGAGCTTCCGTCATGCAACTACTCAAGTTAGCGATACCCAAAAATAGCCAATCCATCGAGCACATGAAGCGACCCACGGTTAGGGAGCACGCCATGGACGCGGTGTGGGAGAACGGAACACTCATTCACGCTCGAACTTTCGCCAAGGTTCGTACGCGCAACCAGCTCATCTAACCAGGGGGATACGATCATGCTCGGTTACCGTTACGTCAAAGCCAGTCCCAGCACTTACGTCATCCAGTACAAGAACGGTAAAGCGGTGCGCGAAGGCACCGGTCTCACGTTCTGGTACTTCGCGCCCAGCGCCACACTGGTCTCGATCCCGCTGGAAAGCGTGGATGCTCCCTTCATGTTCCAGGAAGTCAGCAGCGACTTTCAGGTCGTGACCGTGCAGGGCCAAGTCACCTACCGTGTGTCCGCCCCGACCACGCTCGCCAGCCTCATGAACTTCACGCTGAAGCCTGATGGCACCTATGCCTCGGAAGACCGGACCAAGCTGCCGCAGCGGGTGGTCAACGCCGTGCAGGTGCAATTGCGCTCGGTGCTGCAGGGTCAAACGCTTCAGGAGCTGCTACGCGGTTCCGATCACCTGGTCCAAGTCGTGCGCCAAGGCCTGCAGCGCGCCGATGGCCTCTCCAGTCTTGGTCTCGAACTGGTCAACCTGTCAGTCCTTGCGGTGAAGCCCAATCCCGAGACAGCTCGTGCGCTTGAGGCTCAGGTTCGCGAACAGATCCTGAAGCAAGCCGACGATGCAACCTATGTGCGCCGGAATGCCGCGATCGAGCAGGAGCGTGCGGTCAAGGAAAACGAGCTCAATACCGAGATCGCTGTGGAGACCAAGAAGCGTCAGATCCGCGAAACACAGTTGGAAGCCGAACAAGCCGTGCTGGCCAAGCGTCAGGCAATCCAAGATCAGGAGTTGGCCGGCCGCATCGCTCTGGAAGACAAGAACAAGAGCCTGACCTCCTTGCGCGCCGCGAACGCGCAGACCGAAGCCGATGCCAAGGCCTACGCGGTGGCGGCCACCATGAAGGCGGTTCAGGGTATCGACCCGAAGGTGCTGCAGGCTCTGATGGTCGGACAGGCCGATCCTAGCGTGCTGATTGCGCAGGCCTTCCAGGGGCTAGCGGAAGGCGCCGGACGGATTGGTGAACTTAACATCTCGCCGGATCTGTTGCAGCAGCTGATGCAACCACGAGCCAAGTTGCCGGCCAAGGCCTGACGCCGTGGATACGCTGAACCAGCGAATCGTGCTGGTGACTCGCAAGACGCGGCTGGAGGAACTGATCGTGCGCTTCAACACGATCGAACAGGCGCGCTTCTACGTCGAGCATCTGGGCGCGGACTTTTCGGACTATGAAGCGGAGCATCGCGTCTATCTGGAAGCCGTTCGGACGGCCGAGGTGACCCTAGGTCGCTTCGGCCGCGTCCAAAGGCTGGATCGTGGATTTCTCTCCAACTACCTCTTCGCGCCCGATGCCCTGGTGGTGGTGCTGGGACAGGATGGCCTGGTGGCCAACACGCTCAAATACCTCAAGGGCGCGCAACCTGTCATCGGGGTCAATCCGGATCCAGCGCGATGGGATGGTGTTCTCCTGCCTTTTGAGGTCGAAGACCTCGCGGGCATCACGCCCGAAGCGATTGCCAAGAAGCGGCCGTTGAATCGCGTCACGATGGCGAGGGCGACGTTGAGTGATGGGCAGGAACTGCACGCGGTCAATGACCTCTTCATCGGTCCGCGATCGCACGTGTCCGCGCGTTACCAGATCCAGCAGGGTGATCGGTCGGAGACGCATTCGTCGAGCGGACTGATCGTGTCGACGGGATTGGGGTCGACAGGGTGGTTCCAGAGCCTGCTGGCGGGGGCCGCTGGCATCGTGGGTCACAAGCTCGAAGGTTCCGTGCAGGGCCTGCGTGAACATGGCTTTGCTTGGGATGCCGACCATTTGCAGTTCACGGTGCGGGAGCCTTTCCCCAGCCGCGTGACGCAAGTCGAGATGGTTTTCGGGCAAGTGACGCGCAAGCAACCGTTACGGCTGGTCTCGCAGATGGCTGGCTACGGCGTGATCTTCAGCGACGGTATCGAAGCTGATTTCTTGGAGTTCAATGCCGGTATGACAGCGACGATCAGCCTTGCTGAGAGATACGGACAGTTGGTGAACTGATGGCTCTTACGAGAACTTGTGACACCCGCCTTCGACCCGAAGAGCACTTAAGGCGATGAGCAAGTGCTTGATCACAACTCGTGATGAGGTGGTAGCGATCAAGAAGGGGGCGTCGGTATGACGAACACTGAAGAACTTATGCAAGTCGGCTACGACTTCGCGGTAGAGATACGCGATGGGAAGTGGAATCACGTATCAGATCCCAACGAACTTCCAGAAGTTGGCAGGTCAGGCCTTGTTGCTGAACTTCGTCGAAGATGCCCTGGATTCACCGATGCACAGTACAACCAGGCAATTGGGAACGGGCTTTTCAATTCAAGGTAGAGCTGCAACGCTCGATCACAATGAAGCAATTTCGTAGAGCCAGCGAATGCTACCCATAGCAGAAATTTGTGTGCTTCGAACTTGCCATGTCCATGCTGAGTGGTCGCGAATCGACATCAGATGTCCTGGTGCGCGTCGAACAAATCGACGTCCGAGACCAAGGGGAGCTACATCCACTGCAACTAATGTCGTTCAAGAGCACGCGCAATCTGTTCATAACTATCGAATTCGTACCAGTCCGCGCAGCGTGCGACACGCGGCAAACACCATCGAGCTTTCCAATAGTCAGCCCAGGCTTCGTCATCAAAATCGGCGACGTCAGGTACTGCACCGCTGCAGCACACATCGAGCAAGTTATGCACCAGCTCGAAAATAAAAACCTCACGTTTCAGTCCATGCTCCAAGTATTCGCGCGGTATGCCCAGGTCACCCAAGGTACGCATGATATTTTGCCAACGAACTTTAGGGCCATTTCCGAATCCGGCAGGAACGTGTCGCCCCGTCCGTTTAAGCCATTCAACCATTCTTGGGTACAACTCTTCCAAATGTAGCGTGCCGAAGCCCTTGGTGTATCCGAGAGGTTTTGCCAACAGCCCCTGATCATTCCGCAAACGGTTGTAGATTGAGCTACGACCAAAAGCGCTAGCAGTGGTGATGGCTAGTAGAGGTTGCGGGATCCTTCTGCCGAGCTTCGTCGTCCGTTTTTTGCCATAGGCTCGCCAATATTCCTGTCGAATGACAGGTGAATGCAAGAAACCGGCGACTAGCTTGCCAGCAAGTAACGGTGCGTACGTAGGCGTCGCCCCGATGGTGTATGCATCCAATGTGTTATTGACAGTTTCCAACTTGTCTTCGGCAGACACCCCTAGATATGCGTCGCGACACGCAAGATCGGCAGATGGGGACTGCAGGCCGATGATGCCAATCACCGCCTCATGTTCACGATCCATCACCAAGAAACGAAGGCGACGTCCATAGCCTTTTGAGTAAGGCATCGACCAGTAACCACGCACTACCTTGAAAAGGCGTTCCTCAAGCGATCGAGGCCGCACAGGAAGCAGCACTGGATCGATTCGCTCTGGTTCGATACTGGCGGCGGAGGGGAAGTAGTTCCTGTAACGCCGAAGGTCTGAACGAAGCTGCTCGTAGTCAACCGATTGATCCCAACTCTTCGCTTGAAGGTGAAGATCCCGTACAGCTGACTTATCACCAGAGGACACGGCTTGACGACAGTGTTGCCATGCGCTCTCTATGTCGCGGGCTAAGGCCCTCGGATCGATATGAGCCGGCCTCACAACGGCAGGCACGACGTTATCAACGGTGCGGATGACGACCGTTTCAGCTTGGCGAATTTGAGCTGTTACCAGCCGAGTAGCCACGATGACATCCGCTCAAAATGGATGGTGTATTTGGCCAGCTCTAATCCCCGCTGTCAACAGATACTTAGCGATCTTTTCGGCAAATTACACCGCCGATGGGTCGATTCTCCCTACCGTTACGATGGAAGCCCCATGAGCACCCCGTATGAGGCCCCTCACCCACGAGTGGCGATCAAACCCTAGGCACATGTCAAAACGGATGCGGGACCCTCTCATCAGAGCTATCTCAAAGTAGGTCCATCACAACACATGCCTCACGCGAGGCATCTGCCAAATTCTTTCGAACAATCAGCTCGTTGACTTCAATCAGCGTTGCATCCGTACCATCGAGGTGAACGGTACGCGGACTTGTCGGTTCTCGAAGTGGGTTTACGACTGATATGAGGAAGGATCGGCCATGCGACGTCACAGCATGGATTGGGGTGACGTGTTGGTGGTCAAGATCGTCAGTAAATCCACTCAGCATTGACAATTGCGTGTTGAGGGACCGTTGCCTCTTCAAATCTGCAAACAGAAGTGCAGAGGAGTCGACGAGCCGCTTATGATCGAACTCCTGCAAGGAGCTCGATAGTAGGTAGTCTACCAACGCGACTCCGGAGTGTCGGTCAAGAAGCCCATGATCAAGTCGGTTTCGGAAGCTGCGAAGACACCGGTAGCACGACAAGTTGCACCCTTCGGCGCAGTTTTGCATGAGGTCACGGGCTGCTGCGAAAAGAGCCAAACCTTTGCGCGCTGCTTCCTGTGCAAAGCCTGCGCCGCCCGGAAGTGTGTCGTATAGGAAAATCTCGGCCTCACGTCCCTCACAGCCAGCTTCAGTTACCGCTGGCCGAAACTCCGCCATGACTTCCCCAGCCTCAATTTGGAGCAACTCGGTCGCCGCTCGCGAGAGCGCTTCGCAAAGGGTTCGCAATGCGACATGGGTAACGGAGTCCGCGGGAAGCAATTTGATCGGTGCGTCGATCTTTAGAGAAAATAGTGCAACATCCGTGATGAAATCTGTTCCCAGAACTACCTCACGGGCCGCTGCAGCGCCACGACAAGTTTGCTTGCCCGGATCAGGATAGGGTTTGGGATGAGGTCCGGCCAGCAGTCCAGATGATGCGGTCGATGCTTCGATTCGACCACACCTTACGCAGTAGGTGTACCCACGTTTGGCAGGCCCCGTGTTTGAAACCAAGAGATGGGTATGTGCCGTGCAGAACCGAATGCAATTGGATAGCTTCGTCCAGTCCAGCGAATCGTTGCTTTCCATTGTGAGTTTCGCGCGGGTCGCGTAGCTTGTTTCTGGAATTTCCTCGGGCGAAAGGAGTGCGGGTTGCTCTTGGGGATGTGCAAAACCCGTTGGTCTAAACCAATGACGCGCCGGACCGAGCGTCATCTCCCCTCGGCAGGCTCGACAATCTTTGCTGGCTCCGAGCTCTATGCCATTACCCATGTCTTCCAGACATGTATAACCGCAGCGAGCACACTCCATTTGGAGCCTGCGAGTATCCCATTGCTTTTTACGGTCCTTCGCCATCGGCGAATAGATAGCGCCAGACACGTAGCAACGTCCGGCGATCCACACTTGCTTGCCTGGAGCGTATTGCGTCAGTGCAACCGGCGCGCCTTGGGAGGGCGCAAACTCAAATACGGGACGAAACCGCGTTGAGCGACCGTTGTCGAACACATGGAAAGTCGCCACGTCAGTGGGGAATGCATACCGCGGTAAGACTCCCTTATACAAAAGGGTATCCAGCAGATTTGTGTTAGCTGGAGACGCCGAAGGGCGTGCATCATCTACCTCGGCTTGGACTTCGAGACCTTCGGACTCTTCGATCTCGGATGTTGTAGGTTGCATGGTCAGCTCGTTCGCATCGTAGCTGATGGCATCATCGATGGCCGTCAAGCAGTCCTCAATCATGTTGGTCAATAACTGTTGACGATGAGTAGGGCTGAGTTCCGTGGGCAGCCATTGATCGGCGCGAGTACTGAGGACGTCCGAATTCTCTGAGAGCCACGACTGAAAGTCTTGGCGATTGAGTGGTCGCTCGGGTTGCAAAAAATGGGCAACTTTCCCTAGTACAGAAAAGAGGTTGGCATCAGCGTTCGCTGGTGAAAGTACACGTGCTTGCAGATAGCACTGGATCAGGAATGCCCTCAGATGACGGCGCGCGATATCTGCGTTGTCCAGGCTCAACTTCGGGTCGACAACGTCACCCGTTATCATGTCGGCGGGGTGACTGAAGAAATGCTCATCGTGAGTGTCGGATCCGCCGAATGCCACAACGCTCGCGATGGCACTGGCTCGACGCCCGGCACGGCCAGCACGCTGTTGATAGTTCGATCTTCCGGGTGGCATATTTCGCAACGCAACGCCAGACAGTTGCCCAATATCGATACCCACTTCCATCGTCGTTGTGCTCGATAGCACATCAACGGCCGTGCGCGTCTGGGAGCTACCATCCGGTGGCAGTTCGACGTCTTGGAAAAGCAGTTCGTTGATCTCAGCTTTGGAAAAGACATCTTCCTTTTGAGCGGAATTGAGCTGTGCAGTGTGTTCGGCCGCAATGATCGCCATGGGCGCAATGGGATGATCGCCTAACGCTGCGAGCACACCGTTGCGGTAGTAGCCTTTGCGTTTGAGGAACACATCGTCCGTAGCTGGATCCAGTGGCAAGACATTGGATCGGCCACAGTCGAGGCATACGGATAACAGCCGGACGGGGCGGTGTACCGACTTACAGTCCGCGCAGCGCACCCAGGTTCCGTTGAACGTCAGAGTGAGAGATTGGCCATTAAGTTTGTACTGCTGGTTTTCAACTTGACTGGCAAAGGTAGTGAGAAGCACAGGAAGCCACTGTTCTTTGAATACTCTCTTGGCGACTGGCGAAGGAAGCAGTTTTAGGAATTTCCCGAATTTCCCTCCGAGGCTTGTAACGCGCACCTTTCGATTGGGATGAATGCGATACCAGTGCCCCCCCATGAAGCGAAGCCAAAAGCCAGCATTTCGCCATTGGCGAAGCCAGGCTCGAGCAAGTTGCAATTTGTCTTCGGGTATCTGAGTCACGCCTGGCACGTCAGGCAGTGCAAGAATTACAGACTCCTTGTCCGAACGCTCGACGATTGATGCAAGCGCCAATGCCTCCAATCCTAAAGAGCCATCGCGTACTGTGGCCATGATGTCAGCAAGCAGTGACTCGGGTGGACCATCTCCGTCTCTTACTTGGAGGCATATGTCCTTGAGTTCGCTATCGGATGCGAAGCTGCCCTGTCTGATGGCGTTTCCGACATTGTGGTAGTCCATAAATTGCTCGTGCGGCGCTAGTTCAGGCCGAAGGCGGACGCCCAACTGATGGGCAGCAATAAGAACGGCGCTATAAATGTCTTCCAGTCTCAGAACGAATTGCGGAATCTTCGCCAGACGCTGCCACCCCATTGCGATCAACGGGCGGAGTGAGTCTCTTGCCGCGAACATCTGTAGGTTGGGTGCTAAGCGGGCCGCGACTTGTCGGGAGTCAGAGAACACCAGCACTTTTCGGCCACGAAGAGGTGCAAATGCTGTTTCTGGCTGCGGACCGGGAGGCTGAACCTGCAGCTGGCGGCTAACCAACACCTGAAAAGGTTGGTCGCCTTTGGTCTCATGATCCTGAACGGGGGACGCATTAGCGAGGCCACTTCGGCGGCGACAAGCGCCACATACGTGGAAAACGCCAGCGTCGACGCTTTCAGGTTGCGCTGTTTCATCGTCATCATCCACCGCAGCGGATGTGCTTTGCCCTATGGCCAAGTACACCAAACGTGTCCGCTGGCTGGGTTGGCCGGGATTGATCGTTCCAGTGATCAAGTCATATGTGGCCGGCTCACTAAATTCGTCGAGGGCTGATGCGGAGAGCATCATGTCCAATGGCTGCAATGGGTCGGATAATTCGCCCGCAGTCCGCAGTTCCGCGCCAGGCTCGTTCCACACCGTAGATGGTTCAGCCGGTTGGGCGCAGTATCCTCGCGCGTAAGCCGTACCGCATAACCGACACGTAAAGAGCTCCAACACACGTGCGCCGCAATTGCAAAAATCGATAGGTTGGGTGTAGAGCTTGCCGACGACCCCTCTTAAAGACGGCTCAATCTCCGAGCATCCCGGGTCGATGCACGCCCACAAGCCCCGCAGACCACGAAAGAAGGTGTGGATTCGGCATGGAAGCAAACTGGGGTTTTCCGGGCGCACGCGTGCATTCGTCGCCAAGGCCGCTAAGTTTGCTAGGGCTTTGTCAGAGACTTCTTTCAGGAGCGAGGGGAAGATCTGTCCACCTAGGTCTTCCAAAGGCTGGGCACGTTTCATCGTCGTGTTGATAAGCAATGCGAGAGGGCCGAAATTCTCGAGTGCCTGAAAGAGATTCTGGTCGGCGGTGGCAGTGCTGCCGTGCACGCCGCGAAAGGTAAGCAGAGGTTCAATTGCAGCTGCTCTCAGATCTGGCACGGAGGAATAGAATCCGGACATATCTAAAGATGCCAGTAGCCTTCCTTCCTCATCAGTGCCAGCTCGTTCACCTTCTCTCGTGAGTAAACTGCCAGTGATGATGTCGAACGAATTCGCCGGAGCACCTGTCAATTGAGACGCGAACTGTGGTGCGTACGTTTCGCTACTGAAACTTGCGGTTGCACAGATGACTTGAAAACGATTCATCGGTATCTGTAGCCGATCCCTCAATCGCCGAAGAAGCAAACCTACCTCTGCACCTCCCGCACCTCGATAGAGATGAGCTTCATCGAGAACCACCATGAATCGTTCCTGCGGATTGTCTCTAAGCCACGTGCTGGTCTGGTCGAATATAGTTCTTTCGACTGGTCGCATCAGCATGTACTCAAGCATCGAATAGTTAGTCACCATCAAATCTGGCGCAGCAGCTTGCGCTTCATGCCGTGTGACAAGCTCACTATCGTCCGGGAGTGTAATCGCGCGAAGAAACTCACCTGCGCTGTTTTGCCATCGTGTATGGTCGGCCCCGTACCATGCAGCAAGATCAGGTTTGGCCGGCCATTTGCCGCGGGCCGTCAGTTCAGTAATTAGCCGCAACGCCGCACCACGCTTTTGTGGATCTGACGACTGGGCGTTTTCTATGGCACCGACATAGAAATCTCGGAATTGGCCAAGATTTCGCTGATCTTTGCCGCTATCACGCAGGCCAGCATACGGTGTGCGACTGGTGTAACGAGCAAAACGCGGAGGCCGATTCGCCCAACTCTTGAATTGGGTCACCAAGCGTGGATCACCAAAAATGGCGCGCAGCCTACCGAGCTGATCGTTGACGAGCGCATTCATCGGATAGAGGATCATTGCTCGCATAGCGCTTTGCGCAAATGACACACGACTTGAATATGCCTCTTGGGCCAGCTTGCCTAGAATAGGCATCAGGAATGATTCGGTTTTGCCTGAACCTGTGCCAGTCATGATCAATAGGTTGCGATTGGCTACCACCGCCTTCTGTATGGCTTCGCTTTGATGTTTGTAAGGCGGGTCGTAGAGAATCACTTTGCCTTCAGCACTAGGCTTCGCCAATAGCTCGAAGACAGCCAAAGCGGCAGGTGACAGACCCTCAATTTCCCCGAATCGTTCACCCAGTTGATAGCGTGGTGTGGATTCGAGATATGGGGCTTGGTGAATGATTCCGCGTGTTTCGAGCAATGTTCGCCGTTGTTTGAGTATCGCGGGATCGGCGATATGGTAAGTCGCCTCGATATATTCAATCAGTGCGTTGCTAAGGCCGCCTGCGGTCTCATGAATCGTCGTCGCGTTCATCGAATCCTTCCTTCCGTTACGTCGATTGAGTATCTGATTTGCTAAGCCATAGATCGGTCTGCAGGAACCGCTCCGCGGTTTCACATGCCGCAAACGGGATCCAGAACGAGCCATCGTGTCTCGTTTGGTGATTCTTCATACCGCCGAGGTATAGGAGCCTGCGTTTGGCGCTGAGTGGCAACGGGAAGCTGCTATCGATACGACAACCATCGCTTTCGTTGCGCATGCTATAGCTCGCAGGATGTCCGCTATGCGCGTCGATCGCTAGCTGGATTCGCCACGCCTGGTCACAGGCGCGGCTAGCGATGTCGTAGAACGGCAACACCAATGCCCGTTCCACTTGACCACCGTGCAAATCCATCACGTACCATAGTGGTGCACCATAGGGCTGCTCCATACGACCAATGAATAGGCCGGATTCGGCTTCGAGGGGAGCCCACCGATCGCGATAGCGAGTCTGGATGCTATCGGCGTGTCGCAGCACTGAAACACCTGGCATTGCCCCGACTAGGCCACCCTGCCTTATTCGGGGCAGAACGACGCGCTCTATGAATGCTCCCGGTGCCTCGATTGAGGTTTTGGTCAGCCATGTGGTTTCTACAAGCCGTCGTAGCCCTAGAGAGGCGAATACTTCATCCAGGCTTTCATTGGTGGTTGCATCTACAAATCGTGTTGATCCGTCATAGCGCAGCCTGTCGAGCAACCTCGCCGGCAGGAACGGTGCGTCATCGGGTGCGATCCCGAAGATATAGAGGCGCTCGGCGCTTTTCAGGAAGCTTGGTGGAGCACAGAACAACCATGTCGGCTTCTCCTCCAGTCCGGTCAATGCGACCTGCGCGAGTTCGATGAGATCGCCGCCGACAAGTAGATCCTCAAGGACAGCCGCAATGACCTCGTCGATCTTTTCGCTGATATCAGGTAGCGCCCTAAGAGAGCGCTTTGCAGCTGTAGCGAGTGCAGATTGTGGGCATGGACACATAAACCCACACAACCTTCGCACTACGGACGCAACTAGAGCGACCGCATCTTGCGGGGAAGCAGCCCGCTCCAGGCAGAGATCGTCTTTTAGTGCTCGAAGCACCATCGACGAGGCCCCTACCTGAAAGCGTGTTGAACTCATGGCGTATTGACTCGATTGAGATCTTTGCATAAGTACATAAGCCGCGCGCCTCTGATCATTGTTCCCGAGTTGGAAACACGAAGCAGCGCATCCCAATCCAGCACATCGTCTTCCAAATCTTGGGGGCGATTGGCGATCAACCAAAAAATTCGTGCTGCATGAGCCTGGTCAGATACGTGATAGGCATTCGAGATCGATACGTACTTCTCTTCTAGTGCGCGTTCATCAGGCTGATCTGTTAGCCAAACTCGTGAAAGCGAGACGCCGTAGTTGAACCACTGACGCGGGCCCACGGCTTGATCAAGTCGTTCCCACGCACTGGCGGTTGGTCTTTCGATCAGTTGGTCTTCAAGACTTGTCCATATTTCCCCACAAGTGATGCTTAGCAACCGTCGATGAATGGCTCTGACTACCTGGTTCTGTTTGAATCGAGCCGATGTATTGCACGCTCTAGCGCGACGCCATTGCTTATGGGCGGACATAAGCAGCGCGGGATCTTGTGCTGATTGAAGACTCTGCACGTCAATAGATGCGCGCAAAGCGCTGAAGCCTGATCGAGCTTCTGGCACGTCAACAATCACCGACTGCGAGATGTCGGGTGCTGTGACCGAGAACAGTCCCCCCATTTGCGTGATGTCAATGCCAAGAAGAAGATCATCAATCGGCTCGACGTTGGCGATCAGAGGCATACGGAAGGTATAGCGTCGCACTTCGAATCCTGACTCGACGCCTTCATTGATCAAACGTAGATTGATATGCCCTTGCATGTTCCGAATAGCCCATCGCAAGGGCTCACACTGCGTCGTAAGCCGAATTCTGTGCTCACCTAGGTCCTCCGATTCAATGCAAAGACAACCACTTGAAGCCGCCGATAATTCGTGGTCGCCTGTTTGTTGCTTTAGAAATTTGTTGAGGGCTTGAGACCAAGTAGCCGTTGTGATGGGAAGAAGATGTGGCTTCAGTAAAATTTCCCGATGCAACTCCGCACCGGCGGCATCCATAAGGATGAGAGAGCACGTCACTTTTCGAGCGCGATCACCTTCGACGTGCAAATCCAACCGACCTGACAAGAAGTCATCAAGGGTTGGCTCCAGCGGACTCACGTTCGTAACGAATGCCTCGTGGCACAAGATGCCTGGCGTCCAGGTGGCCGGCGACCGAACCGAAAGATTGATGTCGCAATTGGCGTTGCTTCGCCCATAGGGATGCGCGTGGTCGGAAACACCATCGTAAGTAGCGATCGTCAACTTGTGCACACCGGCAGGTAGGCGTTCTACCAGGACATAGCTTGGCTCATCAGACACACATGGGATGATGGTCTCAGGCGAATTGTTGAGCCGGATGGCGAAGGCGGAAAACTCATGGTCGTGTTCTAGCAGGAAGCAAGGGTGTTCCGTGGTAAGCCACTCGCCCTCACCATTGCCGGTCCAGCGCCTCGGTGAGAGACCTATGGGAGTCACCGTCACTGTTTGGCGCATGACCAATCCAGCCGCGGCTACTGCACGCTGCTGCTCGCGGCCCACTTTCGCAGGAAGAATAAGCTCGACACCGAATATCCCTTCGCACGCGACGTGTACCCGTTCACCTAACTGATGAAGTCGTTGTAGCTCATTACTCAATACGATGTATGAGTTTCCAGGTCGGACCATCAAACCTGGACTGAAATCAGCGATGTCACCGGCGCGAAACCTAAACAACCAGAGCGCTGCGGGCGGGAGCTTGCACTCACGGGCGACGAAGTGATCAAAGTCGCCAAGCGGGGGTTCAAAACGCAACAGGACCTGATGATCAGCTGGCCACTTGGTGAGAATCCTCTCTAGTGGCTGCCCCTTCAGGAGTCCCAACGATGGGATCGCGCTGTCGCCATGCCCTTCAATCCGATAGCGAGCCCGCTCCACGTGTGGCCGGAACTCCGGGAAGCGTGCACAGAAGGCCTGAAACGATGGAGGCTCCAGGTAAATGTTCCACCGCCGATGCGCCACCATGCGCATCATCAGGTGCGGCGTTAGTAATATGGGCTCTTCGGATAAGGGCGGTGATGATGGTTCCTGATCAGTCGGGCTATCGATATATCGACGCTGGCCTGCGGACATACGAATGGATGCAGATGAATAGAGTGAACGTGCTTCCTGCATCCATTCACGGGCGTGCCCCATAAGCGTGAGGTCGTGGGTTATTCGATCCAGCGTTGGTCGATATAGTGACGCCTGTTCTTCGCTGTCCTCCTGCAAAAGTGCACGAACGATGCGCCCGACCAAATCCTGTTGCTGAAGGAATCCTTCATATCGTGAGGATCCGCCATAGGTGTAGCGTGCGATCAACGCCCCCAGATCTTCAGGATCAAGCCCCGGGGCAATGTCTAAGTTGAATCGCGCGTTATAGATCGACTCAGCCAATTGAACTTGTAAGTCGCGCGGAAGCAGCGCATGGGTCACTGGCCAACTAATGTATCGATAGTGCGCACTCCATCGTCCACGTGGACATACGCCGTTGTACTTCCGCTGGAATCGAGCAAACCAGTCGCGGAGCAATGCCCGATCGCCAAAAGTGTTCCATCCTTGGGTACGTTGCGCGAAGGAATCCCAATATTCTTGGCCATTGAACGCGTAACCCTGCTCAGCAGCATGCACGACCCACGAGACCCAATAGCGATCAGTTAGACGGCGGTCGCTTCTCAGGCTGGATGATAGCGAGCTAGCTAGTTGCACCACCTGTTCGGCATCCAGGCAATGCTCGAGTGCGAATACGGGATCACCCATCGCGCGCTCAGCCTTGGCTTGTTTGAGCCCGGTGAAGTGAGCACGCAAGCTTGACTCGGTTGCATCGGCGCTCAAGGTAAGTTTCCCCTGGATACGCGCCGCTTTCCCATGCGCCAATGGTTTAGCGAATCTCGCTGATGAAGACCGCCTCGATGAAAGCGCCTGCATGGACGATAGCGCGATGTATCGCCAGCGGATTCGCTTGCTAAATCTACGCAGGCCGCGCTCAGCATGTGCCGTAGCGTGAGCAGTGTCAGCGCCGTATGAGAGCGTACCATTACTGTCGACATCGTTGAGAGGTCAACGCAAAGACTGCTCTGGTTACTTGCCGCAAATGAGCCAACCTTCCCTGACATCGTGCTCCCCCAAGCCCAATGCTACTCCAGCATCATAGTCCTCAATTGTCTGAGCACAAATGATTCCATGATTCAGTATTTGTAGCCCAACCGGATATGTATGGATGCTTCCGGCTTGGTAGCCAAACTAACTCCTACCTTCCCGACGCAAACCCAATGCGAGACCGATGAAGGCAAGTACGAACGTACATCCAGGGATCAAGAGTGTTCCGATATTCCAGTGGCCGCTCTCTGGCACCTTGTAGGCTGCGAGCGCAGCCGCGGTGGCCACCATCGCGGATGCAATCCAAGGCGTCATGCGACCGATACGAAGTGGAAAGTCGTATCGTGCAACAACGGTTTCGTATCGCCCCTCAGCTGAGAGGATGCGAGCTTCCTCACCCGTCAAGGAACCATCGCTTATTAGCTGTTTTCCCCTGCTGAAGACCACGGTTCGTACCGAAAGATGTCCGTAAACTCTGCGAAACAATGCTGTCGAGGAAAGGCTGATGACGCGCACGTCACGGCGTGAGTCAACCCGAACCCGCCGGCTGCTTACAAAGCTTGCAGCAGGGTGAGATAGCTCAAACAGCACCTCTCCTACTGGATTCAGGAAGGTTTCGGATTTGTTCCCAGCGAGCGTATGGACTTCGAGATTGAGAGAATTGCCAGCCTCAATCTCAATTGCCCCAGTTTCAGCAAGTGACCGGCCGACTCGCCCTGGAAGTTGGGCTACGTGATACAGAAATGGCGTACAGGAAGAGGCATTTCCTGACTTCCCCGCATTGGCACTGTCGATACAGAAAAATGCTTCGGCTACAGCCTCCCAAGTGCCGATGTCATCCCCGGCCAAGACGGCTTGAGGTGGACTTGAAAGCGCCTGCAGGTAGGTCCCCTCAACACCCTCTTTGGTTCCAAAGGCGCTGGGTAGATCCTTTGCTATAAGTTGAATTTCGTCCCAAAAACTAGTTGAGATCGCGGAGCAGTAAACAAAACTCCGCAATTGGATGTCGATGATCAGCACGCTACCCTCGCAACGCGCCGAAACGACGCGCCCCTCCCGTAGAGGCGAGACGATGTTTCTGTCATCTGACCCTGTGACTCCGAGCGCAATCAATACGACAGCGTCTGAATCAACCCGTCTTGCGGATATCTCATTCCACAATGAAGGGTCAATGTACCGCCGGCGGTATCTCAGGCGAATCGGTGACCCGTGCGGTAAGCCAATGACATGAATGGCATCCTCCACAAACCGTCGATGGAGAAGCGTGGTCAGGCAAAGCCAGACATGCTCGTTCGGATGAAAAGCGATCTTTGCGCTAGAGAAAGAATTGGACGCCATCGACATGATTCAGGCGCGTTCTACGTCGAGGGTGCCTACCTGTGCCATGCGCTGCACAATTTCGCGAAGCTCCTTGAACTCAATAGAGAGCATGTGACCCACTCCTTGTGAATAGGTGCGCGCTGCAAATGCTTCTGGCCTTGCGCTGACCAAAGCAACTTCAGGTCGGCTAGCCAACGCAAGCGCTACACCTATCGCTTGTAACTTTGTACCCATATGAATCACGGAAATATTGGCTCCAGCATTCGCATCGATCTGTTCCATGACGATCCTGATGCAGCCCCCATAGTCGGAAACATCGCAATGCGTATGTCGTCCATCAGGAAGTTTTCGTTCGACTTCGCTATCTTGATCCGCGTCACCATGTATCAAACCAATCAAAGATTGCTTTACAGCTTCCTGGCGCCAACGATGCTCGTCGTCAGTAGTCGTAGGAAGCACCCAGTAGACGCTTTCATCCGCGCCGCTTAGTGGGCCAACCCCAAGATGACTCAGGCAACGTTGTAGCCTGGCTGGATACATCGACGGGAATGCGACAACAAAGCCCGGAAGATGATCATGGTGAATGCCGGAGTAGATTTCATTGTGATCAACTTCGGTAACACCAACCTCGCGAAAATCCTGCTGCCCCCAACGCATGACAGGCTCATCACGTCCGACTGACTCTGGTTCGTGGTACCTCGCTGCTGCGACGTACAACACGGTCAATTGGAAATCAGTGTTTGCTCTGAACAAAGAGGAGAGCGCGGAAAAAATGAGCGTTGAGGAAGCTCCGCTGATGTCCAGTACGACATGATGGCGCTCCTTCCCGGATAAGGCCCTAAGAGCTCCCGTAATTGCGCTGACAGTGCCCTCGGGGCTGTCAGCGTCGAATACTTCTATCCTGGCACCGAGATCCTCGAGGATTGGCCTGAGCTCACTCTCGCGTAAGGCGTTATCTTGCGGGTTGGTCCGATATCTCCCGAGGAGAGCTTGTCCCCGGATTGTTGTGCCGGTTTCCTTGAGTCGGGTCGGAACCGCCAGAACTCGTTCCTCAAATCCAGCGGCCCCTATAAACAGATCAATGGGAGCCAAGGACCCATCGAATTGGCGAGCTTGAGGTAGACCCGCTATGACGTCTTCGACAGAGCGTTTTTTCACAACGAACGGCTTACGATTGGTCATTCGTCATTTTCCTCAGCTCTGAGATCTCCGAATAAATCCCCTCCACGCGTTGGCGCGTAACGGAGGTAAGCTTTCTCTGCAAACTTGTCTGGATTCGTAAGCAACTCGGCAAAGTCTTCAATCCGTTTGACATCGATATAGTTTTTGCGAACTAACGAAGTACCAAAACTAGGTAACAAAGATGATCGCAGCTGCCAGCGCAGCGTTCTACGTGCAGCGTCCTCTTTGCCTCGGCTTGCAGAGAGTTGAACAAAAATTGCACGCCGAACTAGTTCGTGCATCACGGAGACCATATGCTCCCCGCCGGGAAGAAGGAGCAGCTCCGCCTCGAGATCGGCACCGACAGGAAGGCTCATTTCAAGTCGATACTTGCGATGAATGACCAAGGCCCCCTCACGATTTTTTCTGTCAGGTGCGTCAATCAGCAAGCGTCTGGCCAGGTCGCCAGATGCTGCGAGGATTTTTGCCATCTCCGCGCCATATGGATGGTATCCGCTAACCCGGTCGCGTAATGCTGTCGAAACCTTGACGATCGATTTATGTTGTATGTGTGCTGGAATCGTCGTGGTGACATCGCTCTTAATATCGGCACGAGCAAACATTTCCCGAACCATGTGAAGCACGGTTGCAACGTCACCACTCCATGCGTTGGAGAGCACGTGCAGGCCTTGATAGTAAGATCGCTGACCCGATCGATCGCCTTTCTTGGCGCGAATATGCGTTGCCAACTCAGGGTCAGAACGGTAATCACTGTTCCCGATTAGCTGCTGCGCAGTCCCCTTGTACTTGGCTGCCCCTAGCCGCTTGTTGATGAGCTTGGTGATGAATTCACGGCGATCAGCTTCCCGCTCATTTTCTATGGTGAGTTCGCCTGCATCGATTGGCACGTATTCGCGGTTTGCATCAATTCTTGCCTTGTCTACGTGCCCCGCTTCGAAGCCATGCGGCTCACTCGATACCTTGAATACATGAGTGGCAGTGCGTTGCCAAAGAATTGCATTGAGAATGTACTGCACTGGCTTGGAGAGGCGGTGCGATGTGTAGTCATCCAGAAGGAAGACGATACGCCACTGCTCGAACCCGGGCGCGGCAGCAATCACGCGCTGACACAATTCACGCAGAAATGTTTGCGGGAGTTTGAAGCCAGGCTCCCGACCTTCGAGCAAATCTCTACTCAGCTTTAGCCGAAGTCTATCGATGACATCTGCGCACGTCTGAAGCGGATCCATGCCGCGTAAACGAATCAGGTCTAATTGATCGCCAAGCTCATCCTGGATGTAGTCGGCAATCGATGTACGTGCGCGATCAGTCAATCCCAGAGCATTAGCAACAGCCGTAGCACGTCCGCATAGAGCCAGCGACCGTAGGAGCTCTCGCGTGAGGACCAAGTTGAAGTACGTCGTGATGCTGTCGGCCCATCGCTCGGGACGCCCCTTCTCACGCGCGATCCAAAGCAGATCGTTGCCTAAGTCACTGGCGCAACCGATATACACACCGAAAAATCCCAGCTTCTTGAGGATTTCGGGACTAGCTGCGGTCGATGAAATATGTGTTCGAATGCTCAGATAGCGAAAAACCATCGATTTGCCACAGCCGCGCGGTCCTATGAGAACTGTGGGTTCAGGCGTCTGAACTAGTGAAATCCATGGCAGATGTCCTACGAACAAGTCGAGGAGCAATTCATCGTTGGCTAGATGCTCCGCGCTGATGGCATCGAACGGATGAAAGGTAGCGTCGTTTCGAGGAAGGATAGTCAGTGTGTCAGCGGCTTCTCGAATGCGTGCTAGATAGGACGATGCCGCCGGGAAATGTCGGCAGGGATCCTCATCGGAAAGATCTTGAATGAACTCTGCTAGGCGGCGCAGGAAGTGCGGGTAGCGGGAGGCAATGCCGCGATCCTGATGTAGAACATTGTGAAGCTGAGCAAGACATTTCGCGACAGATGACCAGTCGTCATCACCCTTGAAAGTAGGGCGCTCGATGGGCTTGAGACTGCCCAGGTCAATGACTTTGAGACGCTGCTTCGGTGCTTGAGGATCAATTTCCAATAGGTCAGGATCATTGGGCATCAGCATCAAATTTCCCAGATGCAAGTCGTCGTGCTTAAGTCCACGTTTCTCAAGAAACAAGACAGCGCGCAACAACGTTTCTGCGATTTCTGCGACCAGTCCCGGCGTGATGCCACCAGTGGGATCGTCTAGGACGTCTTGCAAGGTTCGGCCAGGGAGCCAATCACTCAGAAAACAGACCCAGGGGCGTAAATCGTCAGATTCGGGTTGCCCATCGAACGGAGCCACACGCCCCACACCGGTAACGAGCTGAATAAACTCCTCACCACCCTTGAGTTGAGTTGCGTGGTCGATCTCCCGGATTGGTGAAGTGGGATCGTCGTAGTCGGCAGGAATGCACAGCTTCGCGGCGATCTCTCGCTTTGACGTGGGCTCGCGGACCCGAAGCACAAATCCCTTTTTCCCTCTGCGTCCAGTTCGCAAGCTGGCAATGATCCCATCCTGATCCCGATCCAGAATCTCGTAGTTGAGTTCCTGCGGCTGATCATCAACACCAGGTACTAGAACTTTGATGGTTGAGGGGAACGGCCCACCCTTATCCAGCCACTGACAGATATCGGAAGCCATCACGGGCCCCCTGTGTTCCGCCATCGTATTCATCCCTGCTCCCCTAACTTGCTTTCCGCTACCCCTTGCTTAGCGGCTACGGTTGAAGATTGAATCCTACCGCTTCATCCCGCCAAGTAGGATAGAAATCCAGTTTAATAGTCATCTGCTGTCGAGTCGCACTTAGTCGGTAAGACGCACAGGATCTAGCCCTAAGTAGCCAAACTAGCTTGGCTCGAATCTTTGCCAACGCATGGGTGAGATCTCATATCTTCCTTTGAAAGCTCGGTTGAATGCTGCTTCGGACGTATACCCAACTCGACTTGCGATATCAGATATCGGTGCGCGGCTGTAGCGCAGCAATTCAGCGGCGTGATCCAAGCGTCACGATGTGAGGTAGCTCAACGGTGTTTGACCAACGATGCGTTGGAACCGATCCGCAAAAGCCGAGCGAGACAGGCTCGACAACTGCGCGAGATCACTGACCGTCCATGCCCGACCAGGATCAGCGTGGATGGATGCATCGTTCGCACGGAGCGGCTCCGATGTCAAAGGCTATCCATCTGGTGCGCGGCGCATGGGCTAGCACGAGCTACGGAACCAACTTCGAGAAATTCTAGAGGCAAAAGACAACGAAGTTGTCATCCCTTCAGCAAGTCATCAGGAGCGATCTATATGAGCAGCGCACTTCGCTATCTCGTCAGAATTTCAATCGCCATCGTGTTCCTTTCCGCCACAGGATCCGCTTGCGCGGCTGACTCAAGTTCCTGTCTGGATACGAAACCTGGCGCGGCACCCGCGTATTTCCAGACGAAGACCATGCAGACGAGTGATGGCGTGTGCCTTCGGTCCAGGCTTGCGAAGCGATCTCAACATGCAGCTCGCCACACCCAATTGGAATTAGCGCGCTTTCGCTCTTCTTGCTAATTTTAGCAAGGCTCAGCTAATTCTTTAAAAACAATCGCTTGCGATGCAAGTTGCTGATCAAAGACTTTGGGCCCATTGATCAAGTTCGTCGGTGCACGCACCAGAAACGCACAAATTCACAGCGACATTGTCTATCTACAGATGATTCATCTGAGGCCTAACTCGAACGCTACCGGATTGGCATAAAGGTCTACATCGCTATCGCGTCTTGGCCATATCTATCTGCCACGCAGCCACTGCTGCCGTTAAGAATGCGAATCCTGCGAACAACCATCGACGATGGTCCTCAGGAAGCACGGCTACCAGCAGCATCTGGAATATGGCTAATAGCAGCAGTGCTACGCCAAATCGGTAGCGTTTGACATTGCCGGATGGAGACGGTGGATAGGAAACGACTCTGCCGATACGAGTCCATGCGGATTCCCGCTTGCCGTCTAGTTCGCGCAGTTTTTTTCGAATTTCTTGAGTCTCGCGGGGGGAGAGTCGCTCTGTGCGGTCACGATTGCTCATTTCACCAACCGAAAGGTAGCGCGCATCTGTTCAACATCAATGCGGTTGTCCGTGCAGAACTGGGCATAGAGTGTGCGAAGAAGGTCATTCCGCTCCGAAGTGGAGGTCGGCTTGCCGCGCTCACTCATCCATTCCTCAATGAGGGCAAGGATGTCGAAAAATAGCCCCCATTGAACGGTAACCGCAGCTCGTTTCCCGGTGAGCAGCCAATGCACGTCGACCCCCGCACCGATGATCTTGGCCAAATATGCTGAATCTGGCCGAGTGCTATCAGCCTCGTACGCTACCTGCGTCGCCTTGCTTACGCCCCCGATGTCCGCCAACGACGTCTGATTCAAGCCTAGGCGGAGGCGCTCCATCCTTAGATTCTTGCCAATAAGTCGATATTCTTGTCTTTTGTTTCCCATTTGTACATAGTGTATAGAAATCGGCAGAAGGCCCACATGTATGGCTACAGGGATCCAAACACGGGAAGACATCCGCAAGGCCTTCGACGCCGCTGGACTTACAGTCTCAGGATGGGCCGATACGAGAGGCTTTCGTCGAGAGAGCGTTTACGCAGTGCTTGCCGGTAGAACAAAGGGGCGGCGAGGCGAGGCGCATCGCATTGCCCAAGCACTGGGTCTCAAGGCAGAACCGTCATTACGCGTTGTGCGTCTGCTCTGCGAGCAAGCCGGAGCAGCGGACGATGTCCGCGGCAGGGAGGAATCCCCTATGGGCTAGGTAATAGGGGGCCCAGAAACGACAAACCCCGGCGTGGGGCCGAGGTCGTCGTAGAGAACTGCGTTGGTAGCGCGTGTTCGGACTGTAACCCCCTTTTTGACTTGACTGCAAGCCCCGATCAGACCGGGAGGCTCGGTGCTGTCCAACCGACAGTCGCAGCCTTCCGATTTGCCGCGGGCGAACTCTCTTGCAACGAATTTGCCGTACGCGGCGAAGGGGTGACTATGCCTTTTTCACGGTCCGACCTAGAAGCCTACATTTCTGCCCATGAACTCACGCAAGAAACTGCCGATTACATCCGTTATGCGGCAGCTGGTCTTGCAAGAGATGTAGGGACTAACAGCTACACCTGCATCAAGACCGAGTATCAGTCACACAAGATGGGTTTCTCGGTCAACACCGAAAGCCGCACGGGCGAACTGTCTTACGCCATTCACCTGGACTTTGATCCTGATGTATTGGCGTTCTTCGAGCAGCCTCCGAAGGTAGATTGCACTCGTTGCATGAAGTCGGGGAAACGTAGGCTGGTGAACTACGTTCCTGACATGTTGGTGCTGCATAAGGACGGTCCGTTCGTCGCTCAGGTCAAGCCTAAGGACGCTCTCGATGCTTTAGTTGCGAAGTCCGCAGATTGGAAATTTGAGGAAGGTATTTACCGAGACCTCGCTGCTGAAGAAGGCCTGTCCCGCTTTCATCTTCCGCACAGAGTGGTATGTAGCGCTCAGTTGGACCGGCAGCGAACCTCAAACATTGCACTACTGATTCAATCTCTGGACGAGCCGTGCGCAGATGAGGCAACTACAGTCGCGTGCTTGCAGTACTTGCGCAAGTCAGGCATCAGCTCGTTAGGGGCTGTGGCAAGCGCTCTTGGCTTGATCGATTTGACGCCTTTGCTGGGTCTGCTGGCGCGTCGCAAACTCTTCACTGACTTGACACGCTTCGCGCTGACACAGCCAGACGCGTGCTTCATAACTGATGACCCAAGTCTGCTGCGTGAGGAGGTGTACGGTGCGTGGCTTCAATTGTCCCGCGATTGCGATCACCAGCTCGTCGGAAAAGCTGGCCGGGCGAAGCTACCTTTGGCGCGGCACCTGAAACGAGGCGTTGACATTGTTGAGCAACTGCAAGGCGGAGTCACGGGAAGAACCGCCAGACGCTGGAGAAGGAAGCTCAGGGATGGCGAGTTGGCTGGCTTCTCGCCAGTGGTGGCGGTTACTCCAAAACACCATCTTTCAGGGAACCGGGATGCTAAGCGGCCAGAAATCGTACTAGCCTTCGCCGAGCATGTGATCAGAGAGCATTGGCCGGCAGCCACGCGGCCGACCCCGAGCGCTTTGAATCGAATTTATCGAACCGACGCGAAGGCATTTCATCCGGACTACATCCCGCTAAGCAAGCCCACATTTCGCAAAATTTTTCATGAGGTCAAGGACGAACTGGCTAGAGCACGAGGAGGCAACCGCGCTGCAAACGCCGCGGACGAGCCTACGGATGTCGCGGTCCGCGCGCTTCAAGCCAGCAGGCCATTCGAGTTGGCATCCTGCGACCACTACCTTCTCGATTTGTACTCGGCGGTACTCGACGCAAACGGCGTGACCTATGCGATGTTGCCATGGCTCACTGTGTTGCGGGACTGCTATACGAAGTCGGTGCTGGCCTTCTGGATCACTCTGAAGTCGCCAAGTCGCCGCAATTGTGCGCTGATGATGCGCCAGTGCCTACGCCGGCATGGGCGGCTGCCCGAAACCATCATCGTCGACGGTGGTGCGGATTTCTCTTCCGTTTACTTCTCCGGATTGCTGGCGCATTGCAAGGTCAACTTGATGCGTCGTCCCTCGGGCCATCCTCGTTACGGAAGTGAAGCTGAGCGATTCTTCGGTCAGTTCAAGGACCTTTGGCTGTCTTTGCGCCCTGGCAACAAGATTTCGATCAAGGAAGTGCGGAGCGTTTCTGGTAGCCATCGCCCGGAGAAACATGCGTGCCTGTCACTGCTTGATCTCTGGGAAGACTTGCTGGCCTTCAGCGAATGGTTCGATAGCTACGCTACCGATTCGAGCCTCGCTTCACCTCGTGTGCTCATGCAGCGCGGGCTGGCTCAGTATGGTTGCTCTGGCCGGAAATGCGAGTACGACGACACGTTTGTTATCGCTTCAGCTGTGGATGCGGGAACATACAAAGTCGACCCGCAACGTGGTCTGCATATCGGTGCGTTTCATTACTGGGAACCACGCCTATCGGGACTGCGTGGCCGTGGCACGGTCGAGGTTCGCATTGATCCCGAAGATCCATACCGCGTCTATGCATTGGTCGGAGAGACATGGGTGACCTGCCTGGCGTCTCGGGCACCTATTTACCTCACCCAAACCTCACTGGCGCAGGCAGCCGAAGGCGTCGTGATATTGGACGGCGGTAAGATGCGCGAGGTCGTGAAAGAAGACGCTGATCGAAATCTGGTCCATGCCGTTCGCGCCCGCCAGCAAGGCCCAACTTTTCCATGGTCCGCCACGACGGCACCACCGGCCATGACTGAAGCCGTCGAGCCGCCGGGAGCAGTGGACTTCTTCGCCGAAGCAGCATCGAGCGAGCTCCACAAGCTGGAGACGCCGCAATGGTGAAGAAGGCAGACTGGATACCAAAAGCGATCGATGCCATCCGTGACCGCAAGATAGAGCACAAACGATACGTCCATGTCAGAAAGCGCATTCTTTCCGGCGTACGTGCCATCTGGCCCGGAGAACTGATCGTTCTAGTGGGGCCTTCGCGAGTGGGCAAGTCACGCTGTATCAGCGACGCGCTTTCCGTTGCTCTTGTGAATGTGCCTGATGCCGAGGGAACAATGCGTGTGGTGATGGTTGAGGCGGAGAATTCGTCGAAAGGCGGCGAATTCTCGACCAAGGCTTTTATGGTCGCCTGCCTCAAAGCGATTCACCATCCCATCTATGGAGGCCCTGCAGACGATGACCTTTGGGGATCCAAATTCGATCAGCTGCTGCACAAGACGTCTGAAGCTACCCTACGTGACGCATTTGAGCGCGCCTTAAAATTGCGACAGGTCGAGTACTTGGTCATTGATGAGGCTCATCACGTCCAATATGTCGCGGGTGGGGACAATACGGCTACCCGAGTGCTTGATTCGTGGAAATGTCTGGCCAGCAAGGCCAAGGTCAAACTCGTACTCTCCGGTTCCTACAAGCTCCTCTCGCTATTGGGCTTGGCGCCTCATCTGATTGGACGTCAGCAACCTCTTAATTTCGGTCGCTATAAGGCAACTTCTCGTACTGAAGTAGAGAATTGGGAACAGGTGCTGCGCGAGTTCAATGAACTGCTTCAGTTCAAAGACGGCGAATCGCTTAGTACTTGGAATCGCCCGCTGTTTGAAGGCTCGTTGGGTTGCGTTGGTCTGCTTTCCCAATGGATTCGTGCATGCCTTGCTTCGATGCTGGCCGACGAAGCCGATACCGTAACCCTCGAACGTCTCCAGTCCACCAGACTTCCTTCGTTGCAGGAGCGCGACCTTCTCGCGGAAATTTTGATCGGAGAAGAGGACCTCAAACGCGCCCACGAGCAAGTTTCCCTTCCTGCCCCAAGCTCTGCGTCCGATAGCCCATCTAAACCTACGAGCGAAAAGAAAACGTCGACCCGAAAACCGTTTCAACGAAAATCGCGGCGCAGTGCGGCTGGCGGGCGAGCCTAATGGCCGGCCTGCTTCCGTTAAGGATGATCGGAACGGGAACGCAGGATGTCGAAGCTTTCCCGTCGTATCTCATCCGCCTAGCATCCAGCCACGGCATCACCACGGGGCACCTATTGCGACTGTTGCTCGCGGGGGACGCGGGTACATGTCCCGCGCTGGCAGCAGGAGTCCAATCGCAGCCTTTTGCTGGTTTGGTACGCCCGAACGCGACGACGTTGGGGGTTCTCGCATGTACTTCTATGCATGTCATCGAGTCGCTCGATACGCTGACTCATGGAACATTTGCGCATCTCATGCCCGCGCTCAAGCGGTCAGCGAACACATATACCCGTACTGTTCGATGGTGTCCGGGTTGTCTGGGCGAACAGGAGGTCGAGCACGGTGCCGCTTATCTGAAACTAGTTTGGTTTCTGAATGAAGTGGAGACCTGTGCAGTTCACCGTATCCGCCTCCGGGATCGGTGCCCTGTCTGCCAACGGATTGCCCGGCCAATGAATCGTTGGGGAGCCTTTGCCGCATGTCAGCACTGTGCGGCTCCCTTGAACAGAGTGGCTGCCGATGACGTTCTTCAGGTCAACTCAGAGGCAGCAGCGCCTGACCTGATAAAATTCGTTGGTGATTTAGTACACAGGAGTGTCCCCTTTCCTGAGGGAGCAACCAATCGCTACGTCGATCACATATTCGATGAGGCTTGGGCAAGCAAGCGCGAGCGAGAACTCTGGGAACGACTGCCTCGCGATGATTGCATCAGGTATGCATCCGCCATCGAGCCGGTGACTTTGCCGGCCGCACGCCGAATTGCCTATTTGCTGGAGATGCCGCTCTACGAGCTTCTCGAAGGTGACCTTCCTTCCGTTCAATCATTTGGCTTTGCCACGGAGCAGCTTTTGCCGGAGTCTATGCGGCCAGGTAAACGTGGATCAAAGGTTGACACGAAGGCAATTGAGGAGAGGCTGCTAGCCGCGCTGGAAGCAAGCACTCCTATATCTTTGAGGCAAGCGGCGCGAGACATCGGGACCACGGTCGGGGCCATGCGTTACCATTTTCCCGGACTTGTGAACCGACTGTCGTTGGCGTGGGCCGGGTATCTCACAGCAGAGCTCAACAGGAAGAAGGTCCAAGCTCGGGAGGCGACGTTCCATGGAATCCAGACTTGGCGTCAAAGGCACACCAAGCCGCTGTCACGGAAAGGGCTCTTGGCGGATTTGATGCGCGAAACCGGCATCCCAAAAAATGTGCTACGAGAGGCCATTCAGCAGTGGTGGCTGTCGGCGCTGAGAGCGCTCGAGCCATAAGTGGCTGTCTAGCGAGGCCCCGGTCCGACTATGCTTTCTGGAAATCATAAGTTGGCCATTCAGGCCAAACTATGCTTTCCAGAACATGTCCGCGCCGGATTGATGCAGGAATGGGCCCACCAGGACTTGAACCTGGAACCAGCGGATTATGAGTCCGATGCTCTAACCAATTGAGCTATAGGCCCGTACAAGGGCGGCAGTTTACCGTAGGGTGCGGGTTGCATACGAGGATGGTGGAGTGGACGTCAGTGGTGCATGCGGTTGTCCTGGGGGGTAGGCTTGTCGTCCCCTCACAGCTGGAGAGTGCGCATGAACACCCAGGCGATCGCGAAACGGTTGGTCGAGTTGTGCCGCGAAGGCAAGTACGAGGACGCGCAGCGCGAGCTGTATGCCGAGGATGCGGCGAGCA
>Ga0134128_10001685_pt1 | contig 28024 bp, 27 predicted proteins | sample KB31754_FD_96462 | JGI IMG/M metagenome (GOLD analysis project Ga0134128, IMG submission 96462) | Terrestrial soil microbial communities with excess Nitrogen fertilizer from Kellogg Biological Station, Michigan, USA - KB3-175-4 | ecosystem: Environmental > Terrestrial > Soil > Unclassified ... | reverse complement strand
GGCTGGCTGGTTCTCGCATCCGATGCGAGCCATTACTCGGCCAACCGCGAGCTCGAAAGCCCGTTTCCGGTCGTCGCGGACGTAACCGCGATGGTCGAGGGATGGCGACGGCTCGAGGAGCTCGCCTCGCACCCGAGATTCATCGTGCCGGGACACGACCCGGCCGTCATGCGCCAGTACCGCGCGCCGACCGCCTCGCTCGAGGGCATCGTCGTCCGACTGGATGCCGAGCCGGAAGTTGACAGCCTCGCATCGGCCGCGGGCGGCAGCCGGCCGCCCGCGCACACGGCATCGGGGAGAGCGCGCTGATGAGCGAAGTGCAACGCGAGGATCCCGGGCCCGAGCGCGACACAACCGGCGCGCCGCCGCCGGCGGGTTTCAAACCTCACGAGTATTTGGTAAACGGCGTCCGCACCGTCGTACAGATCGGCGGCAGCGGTCGGCCCGTCGTCTACTGGCACGGAGCGGGCTGCTGGCACGGCCTCGATTTCGCGCGGGCGTGGACCGATCGAATGAAGGTGATCGCTCCCTACCACCCGGGCTGGGGCGCCTCGGACGATGCACCTGAGCTCGACTCGATCGGCGAGTACCTGCTCCACTATCTCGATTTGTTCGATCAGCTCAATCTCGGGCAGTTCGATCTCGTCGGCTTCTCGCTCGGGGGCTGGATGGCGGCGGAGTTCGCGGTGGCGCACACCCAGCGCGTGCGGCGGCTCGTGCTCGTCGCGCCCGCGGGTCTGCCCGATCCGCGCCATCCCGGACCTCCGATGGGAGAGTGGACGCTCGAGGAGATGTACTCCTATATCGCCAACGACCGCTCCGTCCTCGCACCGCACCTGCCGCAGAATCCCGCAGCCGAAGCGCGCCACGCGGAAACGATCGCCCGCGAGATGCGCTCGACGCGGCGCCTCGCACCGCACGGTCCTTTCAATCCTCACCTCGCGCGCTGGCTGCATCGGCTGCACATGCCGACGCTCCTCGTGTGGTCCAAGGACGACCGCCTCGCGCCGGTCGGGCGCGCCGAGCAATGGATGGAGCGCTTGCCGAACGCAAAGCTCGCCCTGTTCGAGCGCGCCGGCCACCTCGTGCTCGATGAGCTCGCCGAGGCACGCGACTGCGTCGCGAAGTTTCTCGCGTAACGAGCGGCACGATTCCAAGCGCTCGCGCGCCGCAAGAGGACTCGATGAAGCTCATCAATTCCGACGGCAGCGAGCTCATGCGCGTCGAGTCGATCGAGCGCGACGGCAATCGCCTCGTGATCCGCGGCAAGGTATTCGGCGCCATGCCGATGAGCGCGCGCCTCGAGCCCGAGGAGGCCCGCAAGGGGCTGAAGCTCCTCAACGCGCGGCTCGTACTGTTCCTCCTCACGTTCCTGTTTCGCCGCTCGGCGCGCCGCTGAAGCGTGCGCCCGTGAGCGGTTTCGCGAGAGCGTCTCGACTCCGAGCGAAGTCGAAATGTTCCGGGAGCGCGCAGCCTCACTTGTGAGCGATCCGCGGCGTTACCGCGCAATTGACAGCCTGTCAGGCCACCCGCTACCCTCGAGCGGGAATTTCCCGGATCGTAGCCTCGTCGCCGATCGGCAGGAACGCGGAGCATCGGGGCGCGGTTGCACCGCTTATTTGAGGGGGTAGCGATGCGACTCTTGCGTGATCCATCCAGAATTGCAGGTCTCTGCGGCGCGCTCGGGCTCGTCGCGGGCACCGCCGCCTGGGCACAGACCGCGCCTCAAACAACGGCACAGAATCAGACCGCACAGACGACGCCTGCGGCCGGCGGCAACCAACTGCAAGAGGTGGTCGTCACCGCGCAGTTCCGCGCGGAGAACGTGCAGCAAACGCCGCTCGCCATTACCGCCATCAGCGGCAACGCCATCGCCGAGCGGGGCCAGACGAGCCTCACGCAGATCACTCAGGACGCCCCGAGTGTCTCGCTCGCACCGGAGACCGGTGCGTTCGGACCTTCCATGTCCGCCTTTATCCGCGGCATCGGGCAGGCCGACCTCGACCCGGCCCTCGAGCCGGGCGTCGGTATCTACATCGACGATGTGTACTTCGGCACGCTCACCGGATCGCTGATGGACCTCCTCGATCTCGATCGCGTCGAGGTGCTGCGCGGCCCGCAAGGGACCCTGGAGGGAATGAACTCCGAGGGGGGCGCGGTGAAGCTGTTCTCCAAGCGGCCCGACTCGACCGAGAGCACCACGTTCGACTTGCTCGGCGGCAGCCGCAATCACGTGGAGCTGCGCGCCTCGACCAATTTCCCCATCACCGACAGTCTGTTCGTGCGCTTGACCGGCGTCGGCAACCATCAGGACGGTTACGTCACGCGCTATGACTTCGGCTGCGCGAATCCCAGCTTTACGGCGACCGATATCAACGGCGTCACGGGCACGTACTCAGTACTGCCGGGATTCCTCTCGCAAACCTCGCATTGCGAGCTGGGCAAACTGGGCGGCACGGGATATGCCGGCGGCCGAGCCGCGGTGCGCTGGTTGCCGAACGACCGCCTCGAATTCAATCTGATCGGCGACCTGATGAATACGAACCAGGAAGCCCCGGGCGAGACGCTCGTCTACGCGGGCCCGGGACCCCTGACCACCCCGCCGAACCGCTCCGCGGCCGCGGTGTTCGCGCCGACCCTCGCGGTACCGACGACCGACGGGCATCTCCTGCCCTACAGCTCGGCCGCCGTGCCTGCGATGCTCCCGCCGAGCTTCTACGCGGCGTACACGAACTTCTGCCTGCCCGCGGTCACGAACCCGATTCCAGCACCCGTCGAGATACCGGGCCTCGGCGATAACCGCAACAATCCGGCGTTCTGCGTCAATCCGCGCCAGACGATCGAGAATTGGGGCGTGTCGCTCACGACCGATTGGAAGGCCACGGACAGCCTCTCGTTGAAGAACATCGTTGCGCTGCGTGGTTACTCCGCGACCTGGGTGCACGACAACGACGTCTCGATCTGGCCGATGGATCTCGGCGCGGAGTCGATGGGCCACCATCAATTCAGCGAGGAGCTGCGCCTCACTGGAAGCGTGGGCAAGCTCCTCGATTACACGGTGGGCGGTTTCTACTTCCGCGAGGAGACGGTGTACTTCGGCCACGAGGACCTCTGGTATGCCATCCCGACTTTCCCGGGAATCTTGAATTTCTATCAGAACGATCCCATCGATGCGCACGACAAGGCGGGGTTCCTGCACACCACCTGGCATCTCACATCGAAGCTCAACGCGATCTTCGGCACTCGCTTTACATCGCAGGACAAGGAATACCACTACGTCCGGCGCAATCTCCAAGGAGGCCTGGGCGGCTCGGCCACGCTCGTGAGCCCGCTCGATGGGGCCTCCTCGACCTACTCGGCGACCCGGTGGGACTGGCGCGCGGCCCTGCACTACCAGTTCACGGACGAGGCGATGGCCTACGCCCAGTACTCGACGGGGTTCAAGGGCGGCGGCGTCGATCCGCGTCCCTTCTATGTTCCGCAGGCCATTCAGTTCCAGCCCGAGAGTCTCACCACCTACGAGGCCGGGCTGAAAACCACGTGGCTCGACAATCACCTGATCTTCAACATCGACGGATATTTCTCGCAGTATCGCGACATTCAGCTCACCCTCACCAACTGCGACAGCATTCCCTCGATCGCGGCGGCCACGGCGGCCGCGCATGCGTCGGGCGCCCTCCCTCCGTTTCTCACCTACGGCGCACCCTGCGCGCTGCCTTACAATGCAGGCGCCGGCCATCAGAAGGGCTTGGAGGTCGAGTCACAGGGCCGCTTCGGCGGCTTCCAGTTCGACCTCAACGCGAGCTGGCTCCACTTCGAGTACGTGTCAGTCAATCCCGTCACGGGCGTGACCCCCTCGATGGTCACGCCCTGGACGCCGAAGTGGTCGGGCGGTGCCGGCGTGCAGTACACGATGCCGGTCGGGAATGCGGGCTCGGTGACCGCGCGGCTGGATGCCAACACGCGCAGCGGCGTCTACACCAATCCCGTGAACGATCCCTACAATCGGCTCGGCGGCTACACCATCTACAACACGCACCTCAGCTGGCAATCGAGCAAGGCAAACTGGCAGGCAATCGTTCAGGTGCTGAACCTCACGGGCAAGAAGTATTACCTGAACCTTTTCGACTTGGTGACCGCCGGCCAGGGAACGAATGCCGGCGTCCCGGCCCCACCCCTCGAGCTCGATCTCGAGATCAAACACAGCATGTAAGCGTGACGCGCCTCGAGGAGCTGCCCGGCTCCTCGAGGCCCGCGGTGCTGGCCGGCTATCGAGCCGAGCCGAGTGCACGGCAATCAGACGGCCGCGAGGCGCTCTCCCAGGTACTCCACCGCGCGATCGATCGCAATGCGCTCCTGTTGCGCCGTGTCCCGATCGCGCACCGTCACCGTCTGATCCTGAAGGGTTTGCCCGTCGATCGTGAAGCAGAACGGGCAGCCTGCCTCGTCCATCCGCGCGTAGCGCTTACCGATCGACTGCCTCACGTCGTGCTCGATCAGCCCGAGCCGCGCGAAGCGGTGCTTGAGCGCCGCGTGCAGCCGCTCGCTCACCTCAGGCATGCCTTCCTTGTTGACGAGCGGGAAAACGGCCGCCTTGATCGGTGCCAGACGGCGCGAGAGGAGCAGCAGCTCCGGGCTCGCACGCTCCGAGTCCTCCGTATACGCCTCGCACAGCAGGGCGAGCACGCCGCGGTCGAGCCCCGCCGAGGGCTCGATGACCTGGGGAAGGTACTTCTCCCCTTTATGCGATCCGTTCGGCAGCAACTCGCCGCGCTCGGCATCGAAGTACTCGAGTGAGGAGCGCGCGTGCTGCTGGTGCTGCGTGAGATCGAAATTCGATCGGTGCGAGATGCCCTCGAGCTCACCGAAACCGGGCGCGGTGAACGGGAAGCGATACTCCACATCGCTCGTGCCCGCCCCTTCACGGGCGTAGTGCGCGAGCTCGTCGCGCTCGTGCTCGCGCATTTGCAGGCTCTCGCCGGCAAGTCCCAGGCTGCGCCACCAGCGCATGCGTTCCTCGCGCCAGAAGGCATACCACGCGTGCGCCTCGCTCGCATGGCAGAAGAACTCGATCTCCATCTGCTCGAACTCGCGGCTGCGGAAGGTGAAGTTGCGCGGCGTCACCTCGTTGCGGAATGCCTTGCCGACCTGGGCGATACCGAAGGGCACTTTCACCCGTGTCGTGTCCACGACGTTCTTGAACTGCACGAAGATCCCTTGCGCGGTCTCGGGCCGCAGATACGCGACATCGTCCTCGGTCGCCGTTGCGCCGACATACGTGCGGAACATGAGATTGAAGGCGCGCGGCTCGGTGAGAGTGCCGGGCTTCGCGGCCTCGGGCGCGAGCACACGGTCCCACGGACGAGGGATCGAGGAGAGCGACACGATGCGCGGCTCACCGAACGCCTTCTCGGCCTTCTTGCGCTGCTTCGCCTCGCTCGGCGAGTCGGGCATGAAAGCGAACAGCACCGCAGCGCGCGGCGCCTCGGACGACGGCCGCTGCTGCGGCTCGATCGCGGGCACGTAGACCATGAGATGATCGAAGCGATAGCGCTGCTTGGTCTCGCGGCAGTCGACCATCGGGTCCGAGAAGCCGGCGATGTGACCGCTCGCTTCCCACACCCGCGGATGCTGGATGATGCTCGTGTCGAGCGGCACGATGCGGACCGGCTCCCCGTTCGGCCCCGGCCGGCCGCCGCAAGGGTCGAGCACGACGTCTTCCCACCACGCATCGCGCAAGTTCTTCTTGAGCTGCGCCCCGAGCGGACCGTAATCCCAGAAGCCGCTGATGCCGCCGTAGAGCTCGGATGCTGGATAGATGAATCCGCGGCGCTTGGCGAGCGCCATGATCTTGTCCATGGATTTCTGAGGCACGCGCACTACCTCTCGGCGTCGGCCGATCGCTCGGCGCCGCCCGGCCGCTCGACATCGAACGCTCGCGCGGCAAGAGTGCGGTCCGATTTCAGGATGTGCTTTGCCACGCGATGCGAGGGTGTGTGCGGAAGCGATTCGGCGAGCAGCACGAATCTCGGCACTTTCATGGGCGCGAGCCGCTCCCGGCACCACTCGACGACATCGAGCGGCGTGAGGGACTCGCCCGGCTTCGCCACGACGACGACGAGGATCTCCTCCTCCCCGAGAGGTGACGGGACGCCGACCGCGGCCGCCTCGAGCACACGCGGATGCTCACCGATCACGCGGTCGAGCTCGGCGCCCGCGATGTTCTCGCCGCGGCGGCGGATGATGTCCTTCTTGCGCGCGATGAAATAGAAATAGCCATCCGCATCGCGGCGCACGAGATCGCCCGTGAGGAACCACCCGTCCCGGAAGGCCGCGGCGGTCTGGACCGGATCGTCGAGGTATTCCTTGAACATCATTGGCGTGCGTACCACGAGCTCGCCGATCTCCCCGGTCGGCCGGTCTCGACCCTCGTCATCGACGACCTTCAGCTCGGAGAAGGCACCCGGATAGAGCGGATGCACGGCGGGCAGACCGATGCTGCCCGACTTGTGGGGCCCCAGAAAGGGATTGCAGCAGGCGCCCGGTATCTCACTCATCCCGTATCCCTCGATGAGCGCCGGGACGTGGAACTCCGCCGTGAACACCTGTGCCATGCGCTCGCTGATCGGGCCGCCGTAGAGCTTCTCGATGCGGTGGGCCGGTTCGAATTCCGCGCGCGGACGATTGATGAGAATGTTGCCCACGGCGGCGAGGAAATTGAACTCGGTGGCGCCGCTTTCGGCCGCGAGCCTCCAGAAGCGCGAGGCACTGAAGCGCGGCACCGTGATCAGCACGCCGCCCGAGGCGATCGCACCGCCGAGCGAGTAGAAGAGCGCATTGATGTGGAAGAACGGCATGACCGTGAGCAGCCGCTCATCGGGCTGCAGGTACATGCGCGACACGAAGCCCTCGGCCGCGAGGATGTACGTCCGGTGCGTGTGCACGACGCCCTTGGGAAACCCGGTCGTGCCCGAGGTATAAATGACGACGACGGCATCGTCCGGCTGCGCGGTGCTCTCGAGCGGCGCCGGCGCGCGACCGCCCGGCACCTCCGCGAGCTCACGCAGCCGCTCGCGAATCTCGCGTGCCGAGCGCGCATCCGCGCCCCACTCATCGAGTGAGACCACGGGGCGGCCTTTCGCGACGTGCTCGACAACCTCCCGTACGCGCTCCACCTCCGCGGCCTGAGCGACGATCAGGCTCGCACGCGAGTGGCGCAGCAGGTAATCGAGATCCGCGCGGCTCGCGGCAGGATTGAGTGGAATGAACACCGCACCGAGGCGCGCGGCCGCGAGGAACAGGATGACGCTCAGGTCCGAGTTGAGTGCAATGAGCGCGAGGCGCGTGCCGGGGCCAACACCGCGCCGTGCGAGCACCTGCGCGAGAAGCTCGCTCGCTTCCTCTAGCTCGCGGTAGCTCCACTCGCGCTGCTCGACGCGCAGCAGTGGCCTGTCCGGCTGCGCGGCCGCGCGCGCAGCGAGGAACGACGGAATCGTCCCCGCGTGCGGCGCGAAGCGCGCGAGCACGGCGGCCGGCGCGAGCGGCGCAGTCTCCTGGGGCACGGTGCTCGAGGTGCCGTCAGGCCGCCTTACGCAGGCGGAAATCGTAATGCGCGGTGTAGTACGGCGCGCTCATCTGCTCGCCGGTCGGCGCGCGCCCCGGCGCGCAACGCTCGAATTTCACGACGAGCGAATCCTTCGTCCCGAAGACGGCATCGGAGTCCAGATACGGACTGTCGGCGACGAACAGGTGCGTGGTGACCGGCTCATACCCCGGTGCGGAGACGATCATGTGGATGTGACCGGGACGATAAGGATGACGGCCCATGGCGCGCAGCATCCGCCCGACCGGGCCGTCGGTCGGCACCGGGTAATAGTTCGGACGGATCGATCGGAACAAATAACGCCCCTCGGCGTCCGCGCGAACTTTCCCGCGCGCGCGCATCTCCGTCTCACCCGGTATCTGCATGTCGTAGTTGCCCTCGCCGTCACCCGACCAGATGTCGAGCAGGGCTCCAGCGATCGGACGTCCCTCGACATCGAGCACGCGGCCCGAGTAGAAGGTGGGATCGCCCTTGACGCCCTCGGCGAGATTGCTGCCGAGCGGCCGCTCGGGAGCGCCCTCCCAGTAGTACGGACCGAGCACCGTCGATTCGACGGAGCCGCGCTCGGGTGGATGGTTGAGCGAGATCGTGAGGATCGAGACGCCGAGCGTATCGGAAAGCAGGATGAACTCTTGCCGCTTGTCCGTGCACGTCTTGCCCACGTCGGTCAGAAACTGGATCGCCTCGATCCACTCACGCTCGGTGAGCTTCACGTCGCGAATGAAATCGTGCAGATGAGTGACGAGGGAGGTCATCACCTCTCTGAAGCGGGGATCGGGACTCCCCGAGAGCCGATCGATCACGGCCCGCGTAATGGTCTTCTCATCGAACTGAGGCATCGCGTCCCCCTTTTACCGAAAAATCCGGCCCGCCCGCAGTCCCGCGAGGTCCCTCGGGCGTAAGCAACCGTCGCAGCTCACGGCACCGTGAAGCCGCCGTCCATCACGAGCGTATGGCCCGTGACGTAAGAGGCCGCATCGGAGCAGAGCCAGAGAATGCCTGCGGCGATCTCCTCGGGCTTCGAGATGCGCCCCATCGGCACTCCCTCTGCGATCGTCGCGAGATCGACGTGACCACCGACCATGCGATGCAGGAGCCCCGTATCGACGGGGCCCGGTGCAACCGCGTTCACGCGGATCTTCGCCCGCGCAACCTCGAGCGCCGCCGCCTTCGTGAGGCCGACGACCGCGTGCTTGCTCGCCGTGTACAACGCGATATTGGCCATGCCGGTGACGCCGGCGCAGGAGGCCGTGTTGACGATGGCGCCACCGCCGTGCGCGAGCATGTGCGGGATCTCGTGTTTCAGGCCATGCCAAACGCCGCGCAGGTTCGTGCCGATCAGGCGCTCGAAGTCGTCCGCCGTGGTCTCATGCACGGGAACGTAGCGCCCCTCGGTGCCGGCATTGTTCACGGCGATGTGAATGCGCCCATACCGCTCGGCGGCGCGCTCGAGCACGCCGCGCACGGCGGACTCGTCGCGCACGTTCGTCTCGAGGAAAAATCCATCGGTGTGGGAGCGCACCTCGGCCTCGACCGAGCGGCCCTCCTCGGCGCCGAGACCCGCGATCGCGACGCGCGCCCCGGCCGCAGCGAATGCGATCGCCGTCGCACGCCCGATCCCCGCCGTCGCGCCGAACACGACGGCCGTCTTGCCTGAAAAGTCGCCTGTTGCCATGAGAGTAAAACGTGATCGCTCGCAAGCGCGTCATCGACGACTCTAGTCGGGCGCTCCAGCGTGGGCAAGCGGCAGAGGCTTCGCAATGAGGCTTCTGCAGCTCGATGATGTGACGTTCGCGTACCTGCGGGCGAGCGATTTCCGCGAAAGACGCCGATCGCAAACGGCGACGATCCCGCAACGCTCCCGCAGCGCTCGGATCGCCCGAGAGATATAAGTACGCCAGCCTGTGCGAGACATAGATACTTTACGCAACGGTTGTGGCAGGATGCCGAATAAGAAAAGGTCTTGTCGTTGCGTTTCTACAACACTCGCGTTTGTCTCGTTGCAGGGGGGTATATGGGGAAGCTTCTGGTCGCCGGGGTGCCGGCGCTAGTTCTGGCTATGACGCTGGGCGCTTCGACCGCCTTTGCTCAGGCCACTGATCAAGCCACGCAGAGTCCTGCCGCTCAAAGCACGACCACCAACCAGGAAGGCCTGCAGGAAGTCGTGGTCACGGCGCGCTCCCGGCAGGAGAACCTGCAGCAGACTCCGATCGCGATCAGCGCGATCACCGCGGAGGACATTCAAGCGCGCGGCTTCACCAACTCGACGGACATTGCGTATACCGTTCCCAACGCAAGCTTCCGTCAGGCGCAAGCAGCGTTCGGCAATACCGTCACGGCATTCATCCGCGGCATCGGCCAGAACGATTTCAACTTTGCCTTCGAGCCGGGCGTCGCAATCTACGTCGATGACGTCTATTACCCGACGACGATGGGATCGCAGTTCGACTTGATGGATCTCGAGCGCGTCGAGGTGCTGCGCGGCCCGCAGGGCACACTGTTCGGCCGCGGCGCGATCGGCGGCGCGGTGCGCTACATCTCCAAGCCGGCGGTAGGCGATGGCTCCGGCTATGTCCAGGTGAGCGTAGGCGACCTGCACCGCGTCGACATCCGGGCCGGTTACGATTTCTCCATCATTCCCGACAAGCTCTTCATGCGCGTCACGGCCATGTCCAAGCGCAATGACGGCTATCAGAAAGACATGGATTTCGCCTGTCTGTATCCGGCGCTGTCCGGAAGCCTGCCGGCGCTCACGCACAACCGCAATGGCGGGTGTCAGATCGGAACCCTGGGCGGCACCGCCATGACGGGGGCGCGCGGCACGCTGCGCTACGTGGCAAGCGACGCGCTCGAGTTCGGGATGATCGTCGACTATCAGCGCGACGATTCCGAGTCGCGTGCGGATGCGATCACGGGCATCGGCCCGTTCATCCCGCCCGTCGCAGCCTGGAACAACTTCATGGTGAACGGGACGCTCGACGGGACCGGCATCCCCTCGCATCGCCCGAATCCCAATTTCGGCGGCTACGGCGTGCCCTATGACACCCGCTTTGTCTCGAGCGACCCCTACATCACCTACGAGACCTTCCAGGATCCCTACACGGGCTTGCAGATTCCGAGGCAGGAGAACCTCAATCAGAAGGGCATCTCGGGAACCATGGATTGGAAGCTCACCGATCACCTGTCCACGAAGTTGATCCTGGCATGGCGCAATTGGAACAGCCTCTTCGGCACCGACCAGGACGGCTCTCCGCTCGGATTCGCAGGTGCGGACGGCATCCAGCACTTCACCTACCGCACCGCGGAGCTGCGCTTCAGCGGCGATCTGCTCGACAAGCGGCTCGACTGGACCGCGGGCGCATTCTTCTACGATGCCAACGCCAGCAGCGCGCAGGAGGTGCCGCTGCCCGCGTTCGGGGGACCGAACTATTACTCGAACCCGACAGGCTTCACGGGCGACCTGCCGAATGCCTTGCTCGTCAATGGCAAGGACACCGGCCACTTCGAGAATGCGTCCGGCTTCGTGCATGGCGTGTTCAACATCACCGACAAATTCCACTTCACGGGAGGCGTGCGCTACTCGACGGACAAGAAGCACGATCTCAACGACAACACGATCGTAGTGCTGCCGGTGGAGAGCGATCAGACCAGCGTCGACTGGCTCGCCGGGCTCGACTACCAGTTCACGCCGGGCCTCATGGCGTATTTCTCCGCCGCGACGGGTTACCGCCCGCCGGCATTCAACCCGCGGCCGTTCCAGCCCTCGCAGTTCGTGCCGGTTTCCGGCGAGAAGGCGACCTCGTACGAGGTGGGCGAGAAGGGCGACTTCCTCGATCACAAGCTGCGCTTGAATCTCGCCGCCTTCTACATCGATTACTCAAAGCGCATCATTCCCGCGGCGGGCGTGGAGTGTGTCAAGGACAATGCCGGTAACTGCATCGGCCCCGTGGTCGTGCCCCTCACGGCGTACGTCAACGCGCCGGCCAAGATCACCGGCGTCGAGATGGAGCTGGAGCTGCGGCCGGTCGAGTCCTTGCTAGTCACAGCCTCCGGCGGCTACACGCACTACGACGCGAGCACCACGATTTTCCAGGGCGCACCGTTCAGCGGCGTGACGCCGAGCGGTTTGGCAGCGTACGTGCCGAAGTACAACGGGGCAGTGAGTGCCTTGTATGTCTTCGACCTCCCCAATGGCGCGACCATCACCCCGCGCTGGGATTCCTACATTCAAACGCAGATCTGCTCGGGCCAGACCGCAAGCTCGTGCACCGGCGGATACACGCTGCATAACTTCCGCCTGGAGTACGCGAACCAGAACCGCGAGTGGACCGTTGCGGCCGGTGCCAACAACATCACCAACAAGGTCTACTACTACAATATCTTCGATCTGACGCCCTTCGGCGAGCCGACGATCGAGGCGCAGGTGGCACCGCCGCGCGCCTGGTTCCTCGAGTTGACCCGCAACTTCGGCGCGAGCAAGTAAGGGGAACGGCAGAACAGGAGGCGCGCGTCCGCGCAAGCGGATGCGCGTTCTCAGCGCCCCGTCGCGGCGAGCTTCACCGCGATGCTGCCGTGCGTTTCCGGCACGTGATAACGCAGGTGCACCGCGCGCCAGGCGTCGAACTGGGTGAGCTGCAATCCGGGCGGCGCTGCGGACCATGACGGCTGCTTGAGGTAGCGCCAGACGTATTCCCGCATGAAACCTGCAGACTCGACGCGGTCGAGGTCATCGAAGTACCGCGATCCGAATCCGGGATCATCGCGCTCGAGCTTGCGAAAGAGGCCAACCGCCACGCGGCGCGCGCGAACCTCGCCCTCGAAGCTCGGAGCACGGACGCCGAGCGGAAGCGGCTGCGCGTCGCTCTCGCTCGCCGCGAGCGCCGCCCGCGTGTACAGGTAGATTGCCCAGAGCTCGCGCTCGTTGGGCGGGGTCTGCGGGTCTGTGAGAATGGCCACGTAGCGCATCCCCGTGTGCGCCTGCGAATCGGCCGGCGCTGGCGTCGCAGTCGCTGCGGGGGCGGCCGGGGCGGGGGCAGCCGCGGTGATGGCGCCGAGCAGCGCAGCCGCTGCGGCGAGCGCCGCGATTGGCGCGAAAGGCCGCTCCTCAACGCTCCGCCGGCCGGAGTCGCCGCCCCGATGATGCCCCACGTCCGGTCCCCCGCGATACTTCTGTTCGGGGCATGGTGCAACGATCGTGCCGCGGGGGAGATCACCCCACGAGGCAGACACTTACGAGCCGCAGCCCTCTGGCTGCCCCTCGGTGCTGTCAAACCGTACGACGCACGAGCTTCCCGCGGATCACACCCATGGTTTGCCGGTCGCAGGATTTGGGTAGTGAAACGGCACGACGGGCGTCTCCGGCCACACCGGCGGCGGCATCGGCAATACCTCGTCGGGTCCGAGCGGGTCTTGGGGATAGACCTTGCGCGCGCCGCTCTCCTGCACGATGGCGGTGTGTGCCCAGCCGGTCTCGTACGGCGCCTGGTAGACCGTGCGAAAGCTCAGGCGCGCAAAACGCCAGTGCCCGTCTTCCACTTTGACATAGGTGTTCTCGTAGATGCCGCCTTCCAACCACTGCTGCGGAGGGGCGGAGCTCTCACCGTCCGCATGCGGGACCTTGCGCGAATCGTGCGAGCCGCCCTGCACGAAGGTGCGGAACCTCGCCTTTGCCGTGCGCCCGTCCGCGGCGACGTCGATTACGTCCTGCAGCATCAGGTGATCGCGCAAGAGTCCATACGCCGGTCCCTGTGCGATCCTCGCTCCGCTCGCCGGTGCGGCAGATTCCGCTGCCTGACCCGGCTCACTGCTCGAGCTCTCGCTGCTCGTTGCGGGCGCGCTTTGCGCGGAGCGCCCGGCGAAGAAGCGTCTCTGCCCGGCTCTGCCGCGATAGATCCCGCCATCGAAGTGGATCTCGCCATCGTCCGCGAAGAGGTCGACGACTTCGGTGTATAAAAACTTGTCGAGGTAATAGCCGTAGGCGTGCTGGAGCCGCCGGATCTCCTCGATGTCTTCGAGCATCGTCAAGCGCGCAGCCATCAACTCCATCTGCCGCTCCATCGCGAGAACGCGCTCGTCATGGCTCACCGGCACCGCGTGGCGCTTGGAGGCTCTGGCGAAGGCGGCGGTGGACGTGAAAGCGACCGGAACCAGTGCGATGAAAGCGCCCATCCTGCCGATGAACGAGCGCCGTTTGAGCTCGTGCATTGCACCCCCGTACGAATGTGAAGCGCGCGACTATACGAGCATGCACGCGCTCGAGTCTCGCCGCGCCGCTCACTTCAGTGATGCAGGTCACTTTATTTGGGATGCCCCCGCCGCAGGACGTATACTGCCGAGCTCTAAACGCTTTCGGATGGGCGCGCATGCTCTGGCTCAAAGCATTCCACATCGTGTTCGTCGTCGCGTGGTTCGCGGGCCTGTTCTACCTGCCGCGCCTGTTCGTCTATCACGCGGCGGCGGTGCGCGCTGCAGAGCAGCCGATCGCCGCCCGCACGGCCGTCATGGAGCGGCGCCTGTTCGTGATGATGACGATCGGCGCCGCACTCGCGCTCCTCCTCGGGATAGCGATGGTGGCAGCCGCTCCGGCCTATCTGCAGTTCGGCTGGCTTCACGCGAAGCTCGGGCTCGTCCTGCTGCTGATCATCTATCACTTCTGGTGCCTCAAGCTCATGCGCGCGCTTGCGGCGGGCGAGATATCGCATTCCGACCGGTGGTACCGGGTATTCAACGAAGTGCCCGGCGTGCTCCTCATCGCGATCGTGGTGCTCGCGACCGTGAAGCCTTTCTAGCTTATTGCGGCGACCGAGAGGCGCGACTTACGGTCGCCGCTCGCCGCCTGCGGCGGCGGGCACATCCATGCGCCTCCATCTGGGCTAAAACAGCCCGGAGATTCTCCCGTCCTCGTCCACGTCGATGTTCGCGGCGGAGGGAACCTTGGGCAGCCCCGGCATGGTCATCACGTCGCCGCAGATCATCACGATGAACTCCGCACCGGCGGCGAGCCGCACCTCGCGGATATTGACGACGTGGCCGGACGGGGCCCCGCGAAGCTTCGGGTCTGTCGAGAAGGAGTACTGAGTCTTGGCGACGCACACGGGGTAATGCCCGTAGCCCGAGTCCTGGTATTTCTTGATCTGGGCGCGGACCTTCGTATCCGCGGTGATGTCCGAGGCATGATAGATCTTGGTCGCGATCGCCTTCATCTTCTCCCAGAGCGGCTCGCTCTCGTCGTAGACGAATTTGAAATAGCTCGGGTGGTCCATGAGCCGCAGCACTTCGCGTGCGATGTCGGTCGCACCGGCGCCCCCCTCCGCATAGTGGCGCCCGAGGATCACCTTCGCCCCGTGGTGGCCGGCGCGCTCGATGAGCAGCCGCACTTCGGCATCGGTATCCTCCGCGCGATGATTGATTGCGACGAGGCACGGCAGGCCGTAATTGTCGCGCACATTGTCGATGTGGCGTTCGAGGTTCACGATGCCCTTCTCGAGCGCAGCGAGATTCTCGCGGCCCACGTCGGCGACTTCGACACCGCCGTGGAATTTGAGCGCGCGCACCGTGGCGACGATCACGGCCGCATCGGGCTTCAAGCCCGCCTTGCGGCATTTGATGTCGACGAACTTCTCCGCCCCGAGGTCCGCGCCGAAGCCCGCCTCGGTCACGACATAATCTGCGAGCTTGAGCGCGGTCTGCGTGGCCATGACGGAGTTGCAGCCGTGCGCGATGTTGGCGAACGGGCCGCCGTGGATGAACGCCGGATTGTTCTCGAGCGTCTGCACGAGATTCGGCGCGAGCGCATCGCGCAGCAGCGCCGCCATGGCTCCGTGCGCCTGCAGTTCCGCGGCGAGAATCGGCTTGCCCGCGGCGGTGTAGCCGACCACGATCTTGCCGAGCCGCGCCTTGAGGTCCGCGATGCTGGTCGCGAGGCAGAAGATCGCCATCACTTCCGAGGCGACGACGATATCGAATCCGTCCTCGCGCGGATAGCCGTTCGCCGTTCCGCCGAGGGCGATGACGATCTGCCGCAGCGCCCGATCGTTCATGTCGACGACGCGCCGCCAGCTGATGCGCCGCACATCGAAGTCGAGCGCGTTGCCGTGATGGATGTGATTGTCGATGAGAGCGGCGAGCAGGTTGTTCGCGGCGGCGATCGCGGCGAAGTCGCCTGTGAAATGTAGATTGATGTCCTCCATCGGGACGACCTGAGAGTAGCCCCCGCCCGCCGCACCGCCCTTCATCCCGAACACGGGCCCGAGCGCGGGCTCGCGCAGGCAGATGATGGCCTTCTTGCCGAGGCGATTGAGCGCATCCCCGAGTCCGACCGTGGTCGTCGTCTTGCCCTCTCCGGCCGGCGTCGGCGATATCGCGGTGACCAGAATGAGCTTGCCGTTCGGGCGATCCCGCAGCGAATTTATGTAATCGAGCGAGATCTTCGCCTTGTAGCGCCCGTACGGCGACAGACTCTCCTCGGGAATGCCGAGGCGCTCGCGCGCGACCTCGACGATGGGCCGCATCTTGGCTTGCTGGGCGATTTCGATGTTCGTTTGGGCCATGGGGCAGTTTCCGACAGTTTCGCCTCCGGTGGCGGCGAATGTAGCATGGCCGTCGCGACCCCCCTATTGACGTGCCGGATAGCAGATATTCGGAGAGTAGATATGGCTCAGGTAACCGGTGGAGAGCTCCTCGTCCGCACGCTCGCGGCGGCCGGAGTGGAGACGGCGTTCGGCCTGCACGGCGCCCATCTCGAGACGATCTTCCAGGCTTGCGCGGCCCACCGCATCCCGATCGTCGACACGCGCCACGAGGCTGCGGCCGGCCACGCAGCCGAGGGGTACGCGCGCGCGGCTCGACGGCTCGGTATTGCGCTCGTGACGGCCGGGCCCGGATTCACGAATGCGATCACCTCGCTCGCGAACGCGTATCTCGACCGCACGCCCGTTCTGTACGTGAGCGGTTCCGCCGCGCTGCGCGATGCCGAGACGAACACACTGCAAGCGGGAATCGATCAAGTCGCGGTCGCGCGGCCGATCAGCAAATGGGCGCACGCGATCACGCTCACTCGGGACATCCCCCGCCTCACGGCCCAGGCGATCCGGATCGCGACATCCCCGCCGAGCGGTCCGGTTTTGCTCGATATGCCGATGGACGTGCTCACGGCTACCGTGGATGAGGAAACCGTTCGCATCCCCGGCACGATCCAGATCGAGGCGCGTCCCGCCGCCGATGCGGCGGCTCTCGATACCGCTCTCGATCTACTCGACACCGCGGAGCGGCCCGTAATCCTCGCTGGCGCGGGCGCGTGGCAATGCGACTGCGCGAAGGAGCTCGCCGAGTTCGCGGAGCTCGCAGGCATTCCGGTGTTTTCCGACTTCCAGGCTCACGGTCTGCTGCCGAGCGGGCATGCACTCTACGGAGGCACGTTCCACAAGCTTGCGGATTTCGCAACTGCAGGCTCGCGCCCCGACGTGGTGCTTGCGCTCGGTGTGCGTTTCGGACTGTTCACGCTCGGGGCGAGCGACCGGCTGGTGCCGGCTGACGCTCGTGTCATCCATGTCGAAATAGACCCGAGGGAGATCGGTAAGCTGCGCGCAGCCGATGTTGCAATCGTCGCTGACAGCCGCCAGACGCTGCGCGCGCTCACCGCGAAGGCCCGCACCCGGCGACTGCGCGAGCGCTCGGCGTGGCTCGAGTCCGTACGCGCGGCGAAGGCCGCGCGCCGCGAGCGTCTGGGCGCGGCGCTTCGCACCGCGAGCCCTCCCATCCATCCTTACCAGGCCGTCAGCGCGATCGTCGAGCACATGCCAGCCGAGACGATCGTGATCGGCGACGGCGCGGAGGCATATCAGTGGATGAACGAGGTGATCCGCCAGGATCGTCCGGGCAGCTACATCACCCATGGCTTCCTCGGCGCCGTGGGCTTCGGGCTGGGGCTTGCGATCGGCGCGCAGACCGCTCATCCCTCGCGGCCAGTGCTCTGTCTTGCAGGCGATGGGGCGGTGGGCTTCACGATTGCAGAGTTCGACACGCTCGCGCGACACCGCCTGCCGGTGGTCGTGGTCGTGATGAACAATCGCAGTTGGGCGGCATCGCAGCACTTTCAGGAGCTGATCGGCAATCCGATCGCCGGTACGCGGCTCTCGGGCGCCCGCTACGACCAGGTCGCTGAAGCATTCGGCTGCGAGGGAAGGCACATCACGCGCATCGAGGAGCTCGGCCCGGCGCTGCGCGAGGCATTCGCCCGCGCCCGTCCGGCCTGCCTCAACGTCGAGATTGACGTCGCCCCGATGCCGCCCGAGCTCGCACTGCTCGCGTCCCGGCACTCCTGAGCACGCGTCGGTGAGCAGGCACGGACGCAGGTCTTGCCGGCACACTACTTGCGGGCTTAACGTGCTCTGGCGCAGCCGGTAAGGAGCTTCCCTTGGCTCTCGAGTCCCACCCCACGGCCGCCTCCGGGCGGCGCGAGGCATCGGCATCCGCCGTCCCCTCTCAGCAGGAAGGCCCGGGCGGAATAGCCTCCGCGCGCGCGTCGCTCGAGCGCGACGCGACTCTGCTCGATCGGGAGCTCGCGCGCGGTGCGGATGCAGCCCCGCGAGTGTCGACGCTCATCGATTCATACGGGAAGGTCCGCCGCGTGACCGAGGCGCTGTGCTCATCGCTTGCGCTCGACGATTACACCGTGCAGTCGATGCCCGATGCGAGCCCGACGAAGTGGCACCTTGCGCACACCAGCTGGTTCTTCGAAGAGTTCGTGCTGCGGCACTTTGCGGAGGACTATCGCTTCCACGACGAGAGCTGGCGTTACCTTTTCAACTCATACTACGAAGCGGTCGGACCCCGCATGGCGCGCGCAGAGCGCGGATTGCTCTCGCGCCCGACGGTCGAGGAGACATTCGCATACCGCGCGTACGTCGACGAGCAGATGTCGCGTCTGCTCGAGCAACGCGAGGAATCGGATGACCTCTGGCGCGTAGTGACGCTCGGCTTGCATCACGAACAGCAGCACCAGGAGCTGCTGCTCACCGATATCAAACACGCCTTCTCGCGCAATCCGCTGCGGCCCGCTTATGCGCCGCCGCTCGCCGCGCCCCGTCGCGAGTCGCCGACACTCGCTTTCCTCGAGCTCGAGGGCGGCCTCGTCGAGATGGGCCACGAGGGCCGCGGCTTCTGTTTCGACAATGAGCTGCCGCGTCACCGGGTGTGGCTTGCGCCCTTCCGCATCGCGAACCGGCTCATTACGAACGAGGAATTCCGTGGCTTCATCGGATCGGGAGGCTATGCGTCCCCTGAGCACTGGCTCTCGGATGGCTGGGCGTGCGTCGAGCGCGAGCGCTGGGACCGGCCGCTCTACTGGGGCGAGTCACTCGACCACGAATTCACGCTCGCCGGCGTGCGGGAGCTCGATCCGGATGCGCCCGTCTGCCATCTGAGCTACTACGAGGCCGACGCTTTCGCGCGCTGGGCCGGCGCGCGGCTGCCGAGCGAGTTCGAATGGGAGCTCGCTGCGACGGAGCTCCCGGTGCGCGGCAACTTTGTCGAGGAGGAGTATCTGCGGCCGCTTGCACCCCCGCCCGGCGGCGGGTCGCATCCGCAGCAGATGTTCGGCGATGCATGGGAGTGGACCCGCTCCGCCTACGCGCCTTACCCCGGATATGCGCCCCCCGAAGGAGCGCTCGGTGAATACAACGGCAAGTTCATGGTGAGCCAGCTCGTGCTCAAGGGCGGCTCGTGCCTCACCCCGCGATCGCACATCCGCGCAACATACCGGAACTTCTTCCCGCCCGCCGCGCGCTGGCAAATGAGCGGCCTGCGGCTCGCGATGGATGTCTGAGGTGCGGGGGGCGGTTACGCGCGCGCGAGCTGCCTCGCGCGCCAATGGCGCTGCGGAGGCCGAGCTCACCCGACAGGTGCTGAGCGGACTCGCACAGCGGCCGAAGCGGCTCTCACCGCCTTATCTCTACGACGCCCGAGGCTCGGCGCTGTTCGAGCTGATCTGCCGCCAGCCCGAGTACTACCTCACGCGCACCGAGCTCGCGATCATGCGCCGTCACGGCGCAGAGATCGCAGAGCGAATCGGCTCGAAGGCACTACTCCTGGAGCTCGGAAGCGGAGCGAGCCTGAAAACGCGCATTCTGCTCGATCGGCTGCCGGACCTTGCCGCATACGTGCCGGTCGACATCTCCCGCAGCTCCCTGTTCGCGGCCGCACGCTCGATCCGCGACTCCTATCCGCGACTCGAAGTGCTGCCGGTCGAGGCGGACTTCACGCGGCCCTTTGCGCTGCCCGCGATAAGAGCCACGGCCGCTCGCACGATCGTCTATTTTCCCGGCTCTACGATCGGAAACTTCGATACCGACCCGGCCGTCGAGCTGCTCGCGCTCGCGCGCGACCTCGCCGCAGAGGATGGGGCGCTGATCATCGGCATCGACCTGGTGAAGGATCGCGAGCTGCTGCTGCGCGCGTACGATGATGCGGCGGGCGTCACAGCGGCATTCAACCTCAATCTCGTCGCGCGCCTTAACCGCGAGCTCGGAACGAATTTCGACGTGGGCGGCTTCCGCCACGACGCCGTCTGGAATGCCGCCGCTAGCCGCATCGAAATGCATCTCACGAGCCTCGTGCCGCAGAGCGTGCATCTCGGAGGCGAGCGGATCGAATTCGCCGCCGGGGAGCCGATCGTCACAGAGCATTGCCACAAGTACACGATCGGCTCGTTCTCAGCTCTCGCCGCGCGCGCCGGCTGGTGCGTACGCGCCTCCTGGTCGGACGAGCGCGGCTTCTTCAGCGTGCTGTATCTCGAGACGCGAGGCTGAGTTTCTCGAGCTACTTTCGCAGTTGGAATCTAACCAGGTAGTCGAAACAGGAATTCACGGGCGAGCCGTTGTCCGTGCTAGAGGATCACGACACGACGTGAGAGCAGGCGCGAATGGCCGTCGAGCCAGACCGCCAGCGCCCTTCCGTTGCTCTGCACGGCGGGCGGTGACCGTGGCGGGACTTCCCGCCCAACCCTCGCGAGCGATATCACCCGGCTCGCCCAGTAGCACCCCGTCGCGAAGCGCAGACGCCACAGCCCGCCGCTTCGAGCTGCCAGTTCCGCGAGCCATTCCTCCTCGAGCCGCGCACAGAGCGAGGATGGCGCAGGGCGCGCGGCACGCTCGATCAAGCCGCGAGCCAGTCCATTCAACCACTCGGAATGCTCGCCACCCGGGGCTGAAGAACCGGGCCCGGTACCGGAGCTTCGTAGACTCATGCGAGCGCTCCTCGTTGAAAGCTCGCGAAGATCTCACTGGCCTGGGCAAGACCGCTCGAGGTGAGGCGATAGAGCCGACGCCGGGGACGGCCCGCGCGCGCGGGATCGATATTCTCCCAGCGACTCACGAACCAACCGGCGGATTCCAAACGCAACAGGATCGGGTACAGAGTGCCCGAGGCAAGACCGCTGCGCCGCTGCACGTCCGATCCCGCGAGCTCCTCCGAAGGTCTCTCGAGGAAGGCCTCGAGCACCCGAAGCGCCTGGAGCGAAATCCGCAACTCACCGCTGCCCTTACCCATGGTAGATAATCTACATAGGCCCTTGCCGCTTATCTACGAGTGAACTCTCGAGTCCGGCTCTGCTATCGTGTCAGGAACGAGATGAGCACACGCCCGATGCAGCCGAGCGCGCCCGCCGATCTGAAATCGTTCGTGCGGACGATTCCGGACTATCCGCGGCCCGGAATCCAGTTTCGCGACATCACGACGCTGCTCGGCGATGCCGGCGCGTTCCGGCGCGCCGTCGATGAGCTCGTGAGACCCTGGACCGGCTCGCGCATCGATCGGGTCGCGGGCATCGAGGCGCGCGGCTTCATCCTCGGGGGTGCCATGGCCCATCAACTGTCCGCCGGCTTCGTTCCCATCAGGAAGCGCGGCAAGCTGCCGCATTCGACCGTGCGCGTCGCGTACTCTCTCGAGTACGGCATCGACGAGATGGAGATGCACACCGATGCGATCTCGCGAGGAGAGCGGATCATCCTCGCGGACGATCTCATTGCAACGGGTGGGACCGCAGAGGCGGCCGTGAAGCTGTTGCGCTCGCTCGGCGGCGAGCTGCTCGCGGCGTGCTTCATCATCGATCTGCCGGCGCTCGGTGGAGCACGCAAGCTCGAGGCGCTCGGCGTACCGGTGCGTACGCTCGTCGCCTTCGAGGGGCATTGAGCGGCCCCGCCGCTTCGACGCCTGCCGATGCGCGTGCAAATGGGAATGATTGTTGCTCCGAGCCGACGGGTCAGCCTGTTCGAGCCGCGCTCGTGAGCCAAAGTTCTGAAAATGCCGCAGCGCTCGGCGAGGAGCTGCGCAACATCGTCGATCATGCGGAAGCGCTTCTGCAGGCAATCTCCGACGAGGGCGATCCGAAACTGAGCTCCCTGCGCGAGCGCGTCTCCGTCAGCATCGATACCGCCCGCGTGCACCTCGATGAGATGCAGGCCGATGCGGAGCGAGCGAGCGAGAAGGCTGCCGCGGCGCTCGGGCGCTGGATCGAGCAGAACCCCTGGATGGCCGTTGCGATCGGTGCCGGTGCCGGGATCGCCGTCGGCTTACTGCTCGCAGCACGCCGAGGCCGGTCATCCGGCGGACCACCCGACACCACATCCGACGGCGCTGCGCGATGAACGATGAGCCGCAGAATCTCTTCACCCGCGGCCGAGCGATGCTCATCGAGGGGCTCAGGATGGCGCAGACGCGGCTCGAGCTCGCGGCGCTCGAGCTCGAGCAGGAGAAGCTCCGCATCACGCGCGATCTGCGGCTCGCGATCTTCGCCTCGATTTGCCTGTGGCTCTCCGGCTTCTCGCTCGTGCTCTGGGTTGCGCTCGCGCTCAAAGCGCAGGCGCGCTTCATTCTGCTCGGGTGCTTCTTTTTCGTGTTCCTGATCGCCGCGCTCGGCTTCTGGATCGCACTCAGACGGTCGCTGCGCCGCGATCCGCCGTTCACCCGATTGATAGGCCAGCTGCGGCTCGATCGGGCGTCCCTCGGCGGGGAGCCGTGAGCGCGGATCGCTCGCGCCACATCGCGCGGCGCCGCGAACTGCTCGAGCTCGAAGCCGAAGTGCAGCGCGCCGCGCTCGCAGCGACCTTTGCGCGTCTCGAGCAGCGCCGAGCGCTCTCCTGGGCGGCCGGTGCGGGCCGCACCGCCCTGCGCGTCCTCGCGATGCCACGCGTGCGCTGGCTGCTGCTCGCGGCACTCCTCCGGCGCTTCAGAAGCGGCCGGCATGCGCGGGCCGCGTCCTGAGCGCGGCCTCGAGACCATGCCGGATCATCGATCCAAGCGAGCGCCGGACGGCGGATCACCGGACGGTGCATCCGACGAGCATACCCGCGAGCTCGAGAGGCTGGTCGAGGAGCGCACGCGCGAGCTCTCGGCACTTTCGACGCACTTGCAGGATTTGGCGGAAAGGGAGAAGGCGGCGCTCGCCCGCAATCTGCACGATGAGCTCGGCGGCCTGCTCACCGCCGCGAAGATGGACCTCTCATGGCTGCAGAGCCGCATCACGGGCGATAAGGGCATCGAGCAGCGGCTGCACCAGCTCGGTGCGGTTCTCGATGAGGCCATGGACGTGAAGCGCCGCGTCGTGGAGGACCTGCGCCCCTCCCTGCTCGATCATTTCGGCTTGCCTACCGCCCTCGAAGCCTACGTCGAATCCGTGTGCGCGAAGTCCGCTCTGCGAGCGGACATCGCCATTGCAGCGGAGGAAGAGTTTCCGAAGGATATCGCGATCGCGCTGTTCCGCGTCGTGCAGGAGGGCATGACGAACGTCGTCCGGCACGCGCACGCGCACGCGGTACGCCTCGAGCTCGCAAGCGAGGGGGAGCTCTGCTGTCTCAGGCTGATCGATGACGGTGAGGGGATCGATCTCGCGGACCCCGCCTTTCAATGGTCACATGGGCTCATGGGAATGCGGCAGAGGGTCCGCGCTCTAGGCGGTCGTCTCTCGCTCGACTCGAAGCGCGGCGGCGGGACTACGCTCCTCGTGGAGCTGCCGCGCCAGCGCTTGGAGCAGCGGCACTAGTCACAGCTCGCCGCACGTGTCCATCCCTGGATGCGCTTCCGGCCCGGTCATCCTGACCGGGCGCTCGCTGCTCAATCGCAGCTCGCCCACTTCGACCGGCCGTCCGCGACGATCGGCTTCAGGCGTCCAATGTCGCGCATCTTGTCGAGAAAGTAGTCAGCACCGGCGGCGAAGCAATGCTCGCGCACGAAGTCCGATGCGTAGTTGGTGAGCACGATGATCAGCGGCTGCAGCTGCGGCTGATAGAGCTGCCGGGCCTGACGGATTACGGCGACCCCATTGCCCTCGGCGAGCTCGATGTCGACCACGAGCACGTCGTAGGGGGTCTCCTTCAGCTTCAGGACGGCCTCGCTCTGCGTGGCAGCTTGCGCGGCGACGGTGAGTCGACCGGGCTCGGAGAGCAGATCGACGAGTCGGCGGCTTAGAACCGTGGAATCCTCGACGAGCAGGATCCGGCGCTCCGCACCCGATGCCGCGTCGGGCCCCCGCGACCGTGCCTTCTCCAGCGTCATGGCGGCCACGGTCACTGCACGAGATTGTTCTTGATCGCGTAGTAGGTGATATCCGCGTTGGTTTTCATGCCCATCTTCTCCAGGATGCGCGCTCGGTACGTGCTCACCGTCTTGACACTCAAGAACAGCTTTGCCGCGATCTCCGACACGCTCTTGCCTTCGGCGAGCTTGCAGAAGATCTGGAACTCCCGCTCCGAGAGCACGCTGTGCCGAGGCTCGCCGGGTCCTCCTTGAATGCCGCTGACGAGCACCTCCGCAAGCTCGGGGCTCACGTAGCGCCCGCCGCGCACGGCGGCTCGGATCGCCCGACACAGCTCGCTCTCATCGGCAGTCTTGCTCACGAAGCCGCTGGCTCCGGCCCGCAGCACGTTCAGTCCGTACTGCATCTCCGGATAGGCGGACAGCACGAGCGTCGCTACCGTCTCGTGATGCGCGCGAACCGCGCGCAGCACGTCGAGCCCCGAAATATCGGGCAGCGAGAGATCCAACAGGAGCACATCGACCGGCGAGCTGCGCAGCAGCGCAAGCGCTTCGCGACCGGTGCCGGCCTCGCCTGCCCACGCGAAATCCGCCTGTGCATCGACGATCTGCTTCAGTCCGATCCGGACGAGTTGATGATCGTCGACGACTGCGATACGTGTGGCTGGCATGACCCCGATCGGAATGCGTCGCACGCCGGATGACGGCTCGAGGGCAGCGTAGCCGCCGCGACGCGCGTTAGATAGGCGCTCCCGGGCCGCTCCCGCGCCCCGGTGGTCTCAAACTGCTGTCAGAAAGCGCCGACAAGCCCGAGCAAGCCCCGTGCCTATCGCAGGACCTGCGTGCGCTCGCAATCGCGCCTGTCACTCCGCGTGATCGCCTCGCGGCGAGCGCGCTGGCGGTTCGATTCTCTCAGTGCGCGGCGTCGCCTCGTGCCGCATCGCCCGCCGCCTGCGGGCCGGTGCCGGTGCCTTCCTTGCCGTTATAGGCCTCAAGCCGGTTGTAGAGCGTCTTCAAGCTCACACCGAGGATCTCCGCCGCCTTGCGCTTGACGTGGCCGCAGTAGGCGAGTGTCGCCATCGTCACGCGGCGCTCGACTTCCTCGAGCGGAGTGCCGACACGGATCGTGATCGTCGTACCGTCCTCGGGCTTGGTGACCGCCTCGGGCGTGCCGAGATCGCACTCGATCTGATCGTCCGCCATGATGTACGCGCGCTGCACGTAGTTCTTCAGCTCCCGCACGTTTCCCGGCCAGCTGTGCTGATACAGGCGCGCGAGCGTCTCGCGCGAGAACGCCTTGTGGGTCGCCTCCATCCGATTCAGCTCATCGAGGAAGTACTGCGCGAGCTGCTCGATGTCCGAGCCGCGCTCGCGCAGTGGCGGCAGGCGGATCGGAAACACGTTGAGCCGGTGATAGAGGTCCTCGCGGAGCTTGCCGTCTACTACGGCCTTCTCGGGCTCGCGGTTGGTCGCGGCAATGACGCGCACGTCGCTCGCGATCTGCTGCGCGCCGCCGACCCGCGTGATTGCGCCGGTCTCGAGCACGCGCAGCAGCTTCACTTGCAGCTCCATGGGCATCTCGGTGATCTCATCGAGGAATATGCTGCCGCCGTTCGCCCGCTCGAAGAATCCTTTGTGCTGGCGGTCCGCACCGGTGAAGCTACCGCGCTCGTGTCCGAAGAGCTCGCTCTCGATGAGCTGCGGGGCGACAGCGCCGCAGTTGAGCGGCAGAAACGGCGCATCGCGCCGCCGCGACAGCTCGTGCAGCGTCTGTGCCGCGAGCTCCTTGCCGGTGCCGCTCTCGCCGATCAGCAGCACGGTGGCCGAGGTCGGCGCAACGCGCGAGAGCTGGTCATAGAGCGCCTGCATGCACCGCGAGCTGCCGAGGATGCGGCCGAAGCGGCCGAGCCTGCGCAGCTCGTCACGCAGCTCGACGATTTCGTGCTGCAGAGCCGAGGTTTTCTTCGCGTGGCGGAGCACGGCCTGCACGCGCTCGAGGTCCGCGGGCTTGACGAGATAGTCGCTTGCGCCGGCGCGCAGCGCAGCGACCGCGCTGTCGACGGTCGCGTGGCCCGTCACGACGATCACCTCGGTCGCGTCGGGCTTCTCGAGCTCGCGCATGAGCTCGATCCCCTCCCCGTCCGGAAGTCTCAGATCGGTGAGCAGCACGTCCGGGCGCTGGCGACCGAGCTCAATTCGCGCCTCGCGGAGGGAGTGGGCCCGCGCAATCGTGAATCCCTCCATGCGCGCGACTTCCTGCAGCCATTCCACGACGTCCGGATCATCATCGACTATCAACGCATGTGCCATGTCAGCCTCGTGAAAACGTTCTGCCGAGCATCTTATCGCGATCCCTGCGCTCCGGCGGGCCGCTTGCCGAGCGGCAAGGCGGTCAGCCCATGCAGCGCGATCGAGGTTGCGAGCACGACGAAGGTGATCGCCGCAAGATCGCCACCGTTCGCGACCGACGGCCCGTCGAGCGCCAGGAACAGGTAATAGAGCGAAGCGATTCCCCGCACACCGAACCAGGCGAGCTCCTGGCGGTCGCCGCCCGCGAGCCGCTCCGCATCGCCGCTGTGCTCATTCGGCAGCCGCCCGCGCGATGCGGCGCCAATGCCGAGCCGGGCGGCAAGCGGGCGCACCGCGACGAGGAACAGCAGCGCAAACAGCACGAGCACCGGGCGTGCCGCCGAGCTTGCGAGGAGCACTCCGAGCAGCAGCGCGGCCGGCACCTCGAGCCAATGCTCGATCCGACCCGCGCCGGATGCGAGCTGTCGGGCGAGCCGGCTCGCGCGCGAGCCGGCGCCCCAAGTGAGCCGGCCGCCTCGCCACACGATGCCTCCGCGCGAGAATACGAGGCCTGCCGCGAGCGCCGCCACGAGTCCATTGACATCGATCATCATGGCTGCGCCGTACGTCGAGGCGAGCACGCTCGCGGCAAGGAGCGCCGCAAGCCAGCCGGTCTCTGCGCGCGCATCGAGACGCGCGAGCGCACGGGCTCCGAGCGTGCCGAGGAGCGCGCCAAGCAGCGCGCCGCCCGCGATCGCCCACAGCACATCGAGCGCGAACCAGCGCATCGCGAGTGGGCCGAGATCGAGCTCTCCAGCGAAGCCGATCGCGAGTGCGAGGAGCGGGAGCGCGAGGCTCGAGCTGAGCGCGCCCTCGGCAAGGAGTGAGGAGCGCGTTGCGCTGCGGCTCTCTAGATGAGGATGCTCCAGGCAGGCCGCGAGCACAGGATCGGTCGGCGCAAGGATCACCCCGAGCACGACGGCCTCCTCCAGAGGAAGGCCGAGCAGCACATGGGCAGCGCCTGCAGTGAGTGCGGCGGTGACCGGCATCGTGATGACAGCGAGCCGCAAGGGCACACGCCAGTGGGCCGCATCGAGGGGAGCTGTGAGCTTCACACCGGCGCAGAAAAGGCCGACGACCAAACCGGCCTCGATGAAGACCTGCGCCGTACGAGCGTGCTCGATCTCAAGCGGCGGAAGCAGGCCGAGTCTCGCGGCGGATACACCCGCCGCGACGCCCGCGCCGAGGCAAAGCAGGGCTTTCAAATGAGTCAGCCCCGGTGTGCTTCGACCGCCGCACGCGCGATGCGCTCGAGGCCCATACGCACGCGCGCGTGCGACTGGAGCACCGATTGTGCGAGAGCCTTTACCTGGGGGCTGGTCGCCTTGCGCCCGGCGAGGCTTGCCGCCTCGATCTGAAACACGTTTGCCTGTGCGGCCGCGAGCAGGAAGGCTTGCTCATCGGTCGTAAGGGGTGTCGTAGTGCGCATCGGCGCCCAAGTTCGCCCGCTGATTCCGAGCCCTGCGGCCGCAATCACTACGAGCCACCCGATCCTCCAGGTCGAGTACATTTTACCCAAATTTGTAATTTCTACGGTAGATCAGT
>Ga0134128_10001681_pt1 | contig 28086 bp, 26 predicted proteins | sample KB31754_FD_96462 | JGI IMG/M metagenome (GOLD analysis project Ga0134128, IMG submission 96462) | Terrestrial soil microbial communities with excess Nitrogen fertilizer from Kellogg Biological Station, Michigan, USA - KB3-175-4 | ecosystem: Environmental > Terrestrial > Soil > Unclassified ... | reverse complement strand
CCATCCCAGGCCAGTACGCCGTCGGTTCCAAGGGTAGCGGCCGCGAGACGGGATCCGAAGCGCGATTGCAGCCTTTGCAGGGACTTTCGAAGTTCTCCCTCGCCGGAGATTCGTGCCGGAAGATCTCTGCTCACGATCAGATAGTCAACATTCTCAAGAAGGCTCTCGACATGCGGATAAACCTCATCGAGGTCTGCAATGACCGCCGCTCCCGCCTCACGTGCCCACTTGGCGGCCAAAGCCGCGGCCTCGGTGTCGCAGCCGTCAACCAGCAGCGCGCGTGTGTTCCCGAACCATTCGCGATTGAGTTCCTGTGGCTGAATAGCGAGCCGTGGATCACGATGCCAGAGGACTGAACGTTCACCATGTCGATCGACAAGAATGTGGGATTGGGCGCTGGAACATTTGGGAGCGGTGATGATTTGGGTTTGGACACCTGCCCCGGCAAATGCACTGCGGTGGATTTCAGCCGCCGGATCATCTCCCAACTTCCCGATATAGCGGGTTCGCATTCCCCAGCACTGGCACGCGATCACTGCTGTAGCCACCTGCCCGCCCGGCATCACCTTGAGTGAATGTACGTTGGCCTTGGCGCCGGGCTCGGGAAAATCCGAGATGGATATCAAGGTGTCGGTGGCGTTCAGGCCGAGGCCTACCAGATCGGCGGCAGTCCTATTCACTGGTGAAATAGTCCACCGTAATCGGATTCTCGAACAGCGAATAGTCTCGCGTCACCACCGTGATTCCGGTATCCGTCACGAAGTACTTTTGCCGATCGGAGTCAGGATCGAAGCCGATGTGTGTTCCTTCGGGAATGTGCACGTCGCGGTCGATAATGGCGCGTCGGATCTTGCAGTGCCGCCCGATGTTGACATGGGAAAACAGAATGCTCGAATCCACGTCGGTGTAGGAGTTGACTCGGACGTCGGGAGAAAGGATGCTGAACCGAACGGTGCCGCCAGAAACAATACACCCCGCCGACACGATCGAATCGAGCGCCGTGCCAGTTCGGCCAGGCTCTTCGAACACGAACTTAGCCGGCGGATATTGCCGCTGGTGAGTACGAATGGGCCAGGCTTCGTCGTAGAGGTTGAAAACCGGTGAAATCGAAACCACGTCCATGTTGGCTTCGTAGTACGCCTCAAGTGTGCCTACGTCGCGCCAGTAGAGGGCTTCCTTCTTATTTTCGTCGACGAAGTTGTAGGCATACACCCGATAATCATCGAGCATCTTGGGAAGGATGTCTTTCCCGAAGTCGTGGGAAGATTGCTCGTCCTCGGCGTCTTTTAACAAAATAGGAATCAGGACGTCCGTGTTGAAAAGATAGATTCCCATCGATCCCGGAACTTTCGTCGGATTCCCAGGTGAACGTAACCTTGTGAAAGTAGGCTTTTCCTCAAAGCCGGTGACGCGGTTGTCACGATCGATCTCCATCACCCCGAAGCGGTAGGTCTCATCGGGATCAATGTCAATTACGCCTAGCGTGACGTCGGCAGCCGAGTCCATATGCTGCTTCAGCATCAGGCCGTAGTTCATTTTGTAGATGTGATCGCCGGAGAGAATAAGTACATGCTTCGGTTGCTCCGAGCCAATGGAGTAGATGTTCTGGTAGACGGCATCGGCTGTGCCCTGGTACCACTGGTCGCTGACCCGTTTCATCGGCGGGAGCACCTCGACGAACTCCCCCATTTCCCGGGCAACGATGTTCCAGCCTTCCCGTATGTGTCGATTCAGGGAAAGCGCCTTGTACTGCGTAAGGATGTAAACCCGGCGCAGGTCGGAGTTCACACAATTGGAAAGCGTGACATCGATGATGCGGTAGATGCCGCCGAACGTGACAGCGGGTTTGGCCCGGTCGCGAGTAAGAGGGTAAAGGCGTTCCCCTGCTCCTCCTGCCAGAAGCACTCCCAACGTATCTTTCATGTCGTTCCGCTTTGATGATTACGGGGGCGCGTGCGACATACGCCTGAGAAAAAACTTAGCAACCCACGATGCTACATGCATTTTGGGGGAAACGCCAAGCACGGGCAGGTGAGTTGTTGCGTGGTTGGCGCAGACTCTCCCTCAGAACTTGGATTCCCCTCAATGGCTGTTTAACATGCGAGAAATGCCCACGAAAAGAAGGCTCCATAGCGCTCTTGCCTTAGTCCTATTTACATCGGTGAGTCCGATGTTGGCAGTCGATCGCGGCGCGGCGACCGCGGTCACATGGCAGCCGGTCAAATTGGTCCGCGGGTCCGCAGTGCTATTTCAAGTCAGGACTCCGGCTGGGGTGCGCGAGCTCTCGGGCAAATGGTTTGGACGCGATCTGAAATTTTATCCCCTGCAGAACAACCACGGATTCTACGCGCTCGCCGGAATTCCGGTTGAGACCTCGCCTGGAACCTACGTTCTGGAACTGAATGCTCTACGAGGCGCGGGTAGGTTCCGACTGTTGAAAAAGGTCCGGGTTGGCCCCGCACAATATCCCAAGGTGGCGATCACGGTGGCCAAGCAGTACACCGAGCCCGACTCGGAGCAATTGAAACAGGTTGATGCCGATAAACAGGTAAAACAGACCGTCTTTTCAAAGATGACGGAGGCGCAACTGTGGAAGGGAGATTTTCAAGCACCTGCGGAAGCGCCGACTTCCGGGGTGTTCGGGACCGAACGCGTATTCAATGGCAAGGTGCAAAGCCGGCACCTCGGCCTGGACTATGCTGTCCCCTCCGGTACCCCCGTACGGGCCATAAACGACGGCCGCGTGGTGTTGGCGCAACACCTCTACTTTGAAGGCGGGTTTATCGTGATCGACCACGGGCTGGGATTGATGAGCCTCTACCTCCATCTCTCGGAATTTAAAGTGAAACCGGGCGATGACGTCCTGGCCGGCCAGGTAATCGCCTCGAGCGGCGGCAGCGGCAGGGCCACTGGGCCCCACTTGCACCTGGCGGTTCGCTGGCAGGGGCTCTATTTGGATCCTGCGGGAGTGCTGAGATTACGGGTGCCGAACTAACGCATTTCCCAAGAAACCCGACGGGCGTGGAACCGCTTGTTACGCTTTCGGAACAACATTCCATCCAGATTAGCCCCACCCAAACCAACAGGTAATCGTTTTTCTTGGATATTTTCGGGGTGTGTTCTGTTTTCGTAACAAGTCGCTCAAAACCGGGGCAAAAACACAAGACGCGCGTACTCTCGGCATTAAGCTTTTGCCGGTTAAGCGTGGGGAAGCGCGAAGTTTTCTCTCCGGCCAAAAGCTATCGGGATCTTGAAGGCCCCCCTGACAAGCTCCCGATTTTTTGTGCCTGGGATTATTCCCCTCACAAGCGAGTTTGAGGGCTCAGACGGCGGCGACATGAGTCTCTATTTCAGGCTCTGCGTCCACAGCGACTCCGTCCCGATAGATCACTACCCGGCCGGAGATCGCCGGGACACGCTCGCCAGGAACGACAATTCCAATCAGATTCAGAGGGTCGGCGGCAGAGATCGTGACAACTTCCCCGGAGGGCGGGAGCTTGCGGGTTGCCCGCAGCGACTCAACCGCGGCCGGCAGAGCAAACTGCTCTCCCAGGAATCCATCCACGAAGCGGCCGCCGCGGATCTCGCCACGGGCTTCTAGACGACGAAACGCCCATTGGAGTTCCCGCCACTTAGGGAGATTGCTCTCGCGGGCCAAAAGGTCTCGAAAGACTACGCCGTAACGCCTGAGAAGCATCCAGCAGGTCGCTTCGACCGCACGATCGCGCTCCACAGCGGAATCGGTGTGGAGGATTGCCCAGCGTCCCGCGCTATGGCGAGGACGAGCACTACGCGCACTTCCTTGCCCGGAGCGCCGCTTGGGATCAATGAGAGCACGCAGGTTGTCAAAGCCATCAGCCGTCACAAGGCCTGCAGCAACCAGTTCCCACAGCCCGGTCTCGACTTCTGCTTTGAGTCTGCCAATAGCACGCACAATGTCGGCGAAGAATGACGCGCCGCGATGGCGGAGAAACTCAAGAACCTGCCGGGCCACAGGACTTAATCCTCGACCTTCCTCGAGTCGTTCCTGAGGCAGCATCCAGTCCGCTTCTTCGCGGACAAAAAAGGTAATGGGCGCCACGCTGGTCGGAATCACGCGCCGGCGGCCGGAGTTCCCATCCGAAACCTCGAGGGTCGCAGGATGGGGTGACAGTCTTCCCCACCCAACAGCCCCGGTGAGGCATAGTTGATCAAGCCAGCTTGGATCGTAGTCCGCTATGCGGCGGGCTAGCACCTGCCGCTCCCAGGCGTTCGCTGGTATTTCAAAACCTTGCAACTGTCGCACTATCTCTAGCGCCGCACGCTGGCCACGAGTTTGTGACTCCGGCGTGACGTGTTGCCACCGCAACAGCCAGCGCATGAATTGCGCGGGCGTAACCGGCTCCACCTGCTTACGAAGGGTTGCGACCGTGAGGCGATGAATGCGCGCGAGCAGCCGGCGGTCGCACCATTGATGGTCAGGCATTTCCTGGCTGTGCGAGCCCTCGACTCCCGTCGGCGAGACGGCATCGGTGAACTTGCCTCTCAGGATTGCGCCGGTCGATTCCAGCCGCAACATGGTTTTTTCGATATCGCTCGCTGCGACTCCCAGCAGCAATCCGAGTTCGGGCGAGCTGGTGGGGCCAACGTGGCCCATCCAACCTGTCATCAGCGCGAGCAGCGCGTCTTCTTGCGATGCTCGGCCGAAATCGGGCAGAGCCTTCTCAAAGATCGCTTCTGGAAAGATTTGTCGGAATGACTGGGCGCGCTCGGCTGCGATCCAGTAGGCCCGGTTATTCACCTGGCCGCAAAAAACCCGGTTCTGAATTTGAAGGCGCTCGAATAGTGGCTGCCAAGCCGTCGCACTCCGCTCCACCGCGCGGGCGATGGCCCCCGTCCCTCGAAGGGTGGATGGAAACGCAATCAGCGTGTGCAACACGTCGTGCAGCTCATCGGCATCGCGCACATCCGGCCAAGCCTCCGATCTGACTTGGTCGATCGCCGCCGGATCGAGCTTACCGACCTCTTCGAGAACAGATTCCGGAAGAACTCGGCGCATTTCAACGGCGCGTGCCCGCCGCTCTTCGAGAGGTGCATCGTCGAGGTAGGCGTAGGGGTTCGCATTGAGAATCTCGTGAGAAAACTGCGAAGGAACCGGAGTATCCACGGCGATACAGCGGATTCGTCCGGCCTCCATGCCGCGAAGGAGTTCCTTCAGCCCTCCAATGTCCATCGCCTCGGTGAGGACATCTTTCATGACTTCCTTCACCAGCGGATGATCCGGAATCTGAATATCCCCGACGATGTTTTCTTGACAGGCGGCGACGTCGGGGAACACGGATGCCAACAAGTCATCAGAGCGAATACGTTGGATCTGGGGAGGAACCTTCTTTCCTCCCTGAAACCGCAGCAAAGCGAGGGAACGATTGGCATCCCACCTCCATCGCGTGCCGAAAATAGGGGAAGGCAACGCTGCTTGCTCCAGGATGGGTTGAACCGTCTCCGGGTTCAGGAAATGAAAGACATCTGCGAGAGGAAAACTGTGCTGCTCGGCAAGCGCGATGTTGAGGCCATTGTCGGTGGCAGCTGCCTGGAGCTCGAAGTTAAAACTACGGCAAAAGCGTTTGCGGAGCGCCAGCCCCCAGGCCTTGTTGATACGCGCGCCGAATGGAGCGTGGATCACCAGTTGCATCCCTCCGCCCTCATCAAAGAAGCGCTCGGCAATGATGGTGGCCTGAGTGGGAACCTCGCCCAGAACTGCTCGTCCTTCGAGGATGTATTGGATTGACTGCATCGCAGCAGATTCCTCGAGACCGCACTCCTCCTGCAGCCAGGAGACCGTTTCCGCGACTGCCGGAGTTTTCCCTGACAACGACACCGGAGAGATTCCCGATAGGCGCGCACTGAGTTCGCGGCGCAACTCGGCCACATGCCAGGAATGCTCCTGTGTACGGGCGGGGGCTTCCCCCAGCCAGAACGGGACGCTAGGTGGCGCACCATGTGCGTCTTCCACCAGCACCCGGCCGGACTTACCCTCCACGCGACGAATGCGCCACGATGTGTTGCCCAACAGCATGATGTCGCCGGCATTGCTCTCGACCGCGAAGTCTTCGTCCAAGGTGCCGACCACGGTTCCTTCTGGCTCCGCCACCACCGTGAACAATGCGGTCTCCGGAATTGCACCGCCGCTAGTGATCGCCGCCAGGCGCGCTCCTCGCCGGGCGCGCAGCTTGCGATTCACGCGATCGTGGTGCAGATACGCTCCATAACGTCCACGCCGGGCGGCGATTCCCTCTGCGAGCATCTCAACAATGGAGTCGAAGAGTTCACGCGAAAGATTGCCGTATGGGTAGGCGTGCTTGATCAGCGCAAACAGTTCGTCTTCGTTCCAGCCGGGCTCGTCTGGGCCGGAGACTCCCGTTTGGCCATTCCCTGCCTCTGCTTGCCCGGTTTCGAATGACAATGCCCGGCCCCCATGGTCCGCAGACGTCGCACAGGTTGCCACAATCTGTTGAGCAAGCACATCGAGTGGACAGTCGGGAATGATCAAGCGGTCAAGATCACCCTGCCGAATGGCCCGCACCAATGCGGCGCATTCAAGCAGATCGTCACGCGTGGTTACGAAGAATCGTCCCTTGGGAATAGCCCCGCGCCAGTGGCCGGAACGCCCAACCCGCTGCAACGCAACCGCAATCGAGCGTGGAGAGCTGACTTGGATGACCAGATCCACTGTCCCGATATCGATTCCAAGTTCCAGGGACGCGGTAGCTACGAGAATCCTGATCTGACCCTCTTTCAACTTTCGTTCTGCGGCGAGGCGCAGTTTTCGTGAGAGGCTGCCATGGTGGGCACCGACGTTCTGTTCCCCGATTCGTTCTGCCAGGTGGTGGGCAACCCTCTCGACCAGCCGGCGGGTATTCACGAAGACCAGGGTCGAGCGATGCTGTTCCGAAAGCTCGACGATGCGGTCGTAGATCTCCTCCCACATCTCATTACTGGCGACAGGGCCGAGCAGGGTGGATGGAATCTCCACGGAGAGGTCGAGTTTGCGCTTGTGGCCAACATTCACCACCACGGGATCGGGACGGCCGTTGCCAGCGAGAAAATGTGCCACTTCTTCAATGGGCTTCTGCGTGGCCGAAAGCCCAATGCGAATAGGAGGACGGTAGGTCAACGCCTCGAGGCGCTCGAGTGACAAAGTCAGGTGTGCTCCCCGTTTGTCGTCAGCCACGGCGTGGATTTCGTCCACGATGACCGTTTGGACATCCCGGAGGATAGCCCGGCTCTTTTCTGCTGTGAGCAGGATGTACAGAGATTCGGGGGTCGTGACCAAAATGTGGGGAGGACACTTCAGCATGGCCCGACGCTCTTGCATCAAGGTGTCACCGGTACGGACTGCAGTGCGAATCTGCGGCATGAGCAGACCGCGCTCCCCTGCTAGTTGAAGAATCTCGCCAAGCGGGATTTCCAGGTTCTTCTGTATGTCATTGCCAAGAGCCTTGAGCGGCGAGATGTAAAGGACTTCCGTTCGATCGAGCAGCTCGCCATGGAGCGCCTTACGAACCAAGCGATCAATACAGGCAAGAAACGCGGCAAGAGTCTTGCCCGAACCAGTAGGCGCCGAGATTAGCGTCGTGCGGCCGGCGAGAATATGGGGCCAGCCTTGCTCCTGCGGCTCGGTGGGCGTTCCGAACTTGGAGGCAAACCATTCCCCGACCAGCGGATGTGCCCACGAAAGAGACTGCATCTTTGTCATTGTAGGCCGGCCGGCTTGCTTTCGCAAATTGTTCGCCCGGCATCCGAGCCTATAGCGATCAGGCCTGAGAGCTAGAACCGTTCCTTTCCCCCCGGGAAGAAAGATCCCTAGACCTGAAAATGAGACTTGGTTTGATGACGGGGATCACCAAAGGTATTCGCGGTACACACCGAGATGGGTTGCTGGATTCTACAATGGGTGGAAGTTTCAAGAGGTAAGAGAGAATGTTTTGCCTTCCCTGCTTGCCTTCTGCGAAACTGGCTTGACTCGCCATGGGGCGCATCCACGTACTTTCTGAGAACGTTGCCAACAAGATCGCTGCCGGAGAAGTGGTCGAACGGCCTGCGTCGGTGGTGAAGGAACTTCTCGAGAACTCCCTCGACGCCGGTGCTACGCGAATCAAGGTTCAAGTGGCAGCCGGTGGCAAAAAACTGATCCAAGTCACCGACAACGGCTGCGGCATGGTACGAGACGATGCCTTGCTCGCCTTCGAGCGGCATGCGACTTCCAAAATCAAGAACGCCGAAGACCTCCTGAGCATTTCCACCTTAGGCTTTCGGGGCGAGGCATTGCCTTCAATCGCCTCGGTCTGCCGGTTGCGTATGGAAACTCGCGATCACGAACAAGATTCAGGTACGGTGGTTGAGATCGCCGGGGGGAAGATCTCTCGCGTCGAAGAGGCCGGCCTAGCAGCGGGCACGTCCATCACGATCCACGATATTTTCTTTAATACGCCCGCGCGGAAGAAGTTTCTCAAGTCTGAATCCACCGAGATGTCCCATATTGCTTCGCTGGTCACGCACTACGCGCTGGCCCACCCTGAAAAACACTTCGAGTTGCATTCTGCTACCCATGCAATGTTGGTAGCACCTCCTGTAAATGGATTCCGCGAGCGGGTGTATCAGGTTTTTGGCAAGAGTGTGCTCGATCAGATGATTTCTGTGGCTGCGGAAGAACCGCTCCTGCATGTTGGTTTGCCGCAGCCACCGCCATGGAGGCGTAAACCAGAGGAGGAACAAGACGCCCCAACGAAAGATCCCGGCAGCTTGCGCCTGCACGGCTTGGTATCGAAACCAGAGATCCAGAAGTTGAACCGAAATTCGATCTACACATTTGTGAATGGGCGTCTGCTTCGCGACCGACTCATTCAGCATGCGCTGACCGAGGCCTATCGGAATATCCTCCCGCCGACAGTCTTCCCTGTCGCGCTGCTGTTTCTCGAGATGCCGTTTGCCGAGGTGGATATCAATGTTCATCCATCGAAAACCGAGGTGCGTTTCCGTCAGCAAACCGTCCTGCACGATTTTTTCCGCGACTCAGTGCGTGCCGCCCTGATGAAAGCGCGCCCGGTACCACAATTCGTGACCGAGATCCGCGCGCATCCTACGTCTGGCCCGGCTCTAAGAGCGGGCGAGCAAGCCTCGAGCGGCGAAGCCAACAGCGCTTGGAAGGCCTTTTACAGCCAGGCCACGCCTAGTGCATACGCGTTGCCGGCCCAGCCTCAGCTCCAGCCTGTGACCGCCGAGCACCTTCATTTTGCTGAGGCCATTGAAGCCGGGAACGGCTCTGTCTTGACCGGGCCCTTCCCTCAGCAAACTTCTAAAGGCACGATTCAGTCTCTTGGCGAAGACAGCTGTGCTCCTCCGTTGGCGGAGGAACCCGTTCGAGAGGGCGATGCGGTGCCGAGCCTGTCATCCCTCAAACCGCTCGGGCAGCTACGCGAGTCATTCATTCTGGCAGTGAATCACGAAGGTCTTTGGATCATCGACCAGCATGTCGCACATGAGCGCGTTCTGTTCGAAAAGGTCCTGAAGCAACGGGCGCGGCAGCAAGTCGAGAGCCAGCGCTTGCTAATGCCGATTGTCATTGAGTTGACGCCCGCCCAGCAGGTGATGTTCAGAGAGATCTCCGACGAACTGCAGAACAATGGATTCGACGCCGAACCGTTCGGAGCCCGCAGCCTGGCGGTGAAGGTTGCGCCTGCCGGAGTGCAGGGTGCTCAGATAGAACATATGCTCTATGAAATTCTGGACCAGCTTTCGCGCGAGCAGCAGGTACTCAATCTCGATCAAGTGCGAGGACGGATTGCGGCGTCGATCGCCTGTCATGCAGCCATCAAGGTCAACATGCCGCTCGAGCAGAATAAGATGGAATGGCTTCTCGGGGAACTGGCGAAAACGGACTGCCCGATGTCGTGCCCGCACGGAAGGCCCGTAGTTCTGCGATACTCAATGAAGGACATTCAGAGAGCCTTCAAGCGAATTTAAGACACGGCTCATCAACCACAAGGGATGTAGGGGCAGAGCGAATAAGCACACCGAGTATGGGGGAGCAAACCACAAAATCGCGAACCTCTCGCCGGCTTACATGGGCCATTGGGCTTTTGGCTCTGTTCATGTCGATGGCGACGGTCTACCAAGTGCATCGCTATGGTTCGACCCGGCCTACGGTGGCCGATTCGGCAAGCGGCCGCACGCATCCCGTGAGGATTCACGAGAGAGTGGTTTATCTCACGACTGGAGAATTTGGCGCTGCGGTTACCTCGCACTTGATGGCGGTGGGCGCTATAGGAATCTTTCTCGGCTTGCTCCTGAAGTCCCGCGCCCGCAAATCCACTCAGGGCCAGTCGAGCTAGTGTTCCCATGACCGTTCAGGAACTCATTGAACAAAGGCGAGAGAAGTGGCACGTCGCTGGCAAGCCGGTGCGAACGCTGGACGATGCACGCGACTTCATCGAGACGGTGGGATTTTGCCTTATGTTCCCACTGCCAACGCCGATTCTTGTTCCAACTTTTATCGGCGCATGGTCCGGATCGGACGAGAATCTGCCCACGCAAAAGCAAGCCTTCACTGATCCCCGCGCAAAAGATGCGACGGAGCTCATGGTCAGGACCTTGCGCGGCAAGTTCGCCTACGAAGCGAATCCCTTCGATGAGAACAACGCCTTCTTGCTCTCGGCGGCAGTTTTTCCTTACTTCTATGCTCTGGTGGGCGAGCGCAACCCGCGGCAAGCGCCGAAGCCCGGACCGCGTTCCACATATTCCCAGCTGGCTTGTGATGCCTACCAAATCATTCACCGCAAAGGACCGATTTCGAAGCTCAAATTGCTCGATGATCTCGGCAAGGGGATTTCCGTTCCCGCTCTCGATCGCTCACTCGCCGAGCTGTGGTCGAAGCTGCGCATCACGCGAGTCGATTATGACGAACGCGAAGGGGCATCTTGGGACGTGCTGCAGCGCTGGGCTCCGGATGCAGTGTCGGAAGGCGTGAACGCATCGGTCAACTCCGCGCTCTCTGCCTTGCTATCCAAATACCTGGATTGCGTAATCGCGGCAGATTTGCCGGAACTGGAGTCTTTCTTTGGAAACTTCGTGCCACGATCGAAGGTAAGGGAGGCAGTGAATGCGCTACTTGCGGCGCGGGAACTGAGTTTTGTGCCTCTCGGACATCGGTCACTGATTCATATCACCCAGACACCCGTAAGACGCTCGGGGACAAGGTAAATAGCCGGTCTCAAGCAAGAGCGTTCGAGTGGCCCGGCCCCGCCGTGGCTGCGCGCACTTTGTGGCCTCAGTGAAGTTACCTTTGGTGTCAGGTATTTGACGATCTCTCATTGACTCCTTCGCGCAAGCCGCTAACAATTACAGTTACAACACTTCCTTGTGCAACAACACCTGGGACAAACCTTGAAAAAACAGAAACGACAGTCTCAGCGCGGAACAGAGCGGCATCAGGTAACGATTCCCGTTCAAGTTACCGTTTTCGAGGGCGGTCGTTACGTCGATTTCAGCGGCGAGGCTTCTGATTTCAGCGCCACCGGCCTATGCCTGATCCTGACTCGCCAGCTAGACAGGGACACGGTGTTGACCATGAGATTTCATCTTCCTTACAACTCAGAAGTAATGGAAATGCGTGCCGTGGTGCGACGTCGGAGCGGATTCCATCACGGTGTCGAATTCATGAGCATCACTGCGTATCAGCAAAAGCTTCTGGAGCGAGCCTCAAAGATTCTGGGCTTGCTCAGCTGACGGCCGACCCTCCTGGCATCCTTGGTCAATCGCACGCGCAAGAAAAGAGAGTTCTTCCGGCAGGCGAAAGGTGCGTGCATCCTGGTATTGACTCGTTCGACCAGCAACCAGTAGGCTTCCTCCCTCAGGCAAGGAGAAAACTTCAGTGCCCATTGGCCGCCGTGATTTCATCCAGTCCGTTCTCGCGGGTACGGTTGCGCTTTCGGCGCCCAACCCCATCAACGCCGCCAGTGCTATTGCCGATGAGAAGGATTCTGCAGGCAAAGCCAAGCCCCCTGTGATCATCAGTGCCGAAAACGCCTCAAATTACCTGGACGGTGCATACTCGTTGCTTTCAGGTGGCGGCGACACCCTTGACGCGGCGTTGAAGGTTGTTCAAGGGCCGGAGAACGATCCGAATGACGAGAGTGTAGGACTGGGCGGCCACCCGAATGAAGATGGTGTGGTCGAACTCGACGCGTGCTGCATGCACGGTCCCACGCATACGGCCGGATCGGTCGGGGGCGTTCGCAATATCAAAAATGTTTCCTTGCTATCGAATGTGGTGCGCCTGCACACAGGGCACGTGATGCTGGTGGGGGAAGGCGCGGAGAAATTCGCTGTCGCGCAAGGCTTTCCGCGAGAAAACCTATTGACCGACAAATCCAGGAAGGAGTGGCTGCTGTGGAAGGAAACCCACTCGGATTGGTGGGGGGCTTCGCTTTCGAATCCTGACTGGCGATCTCGGCTTCGAGTGCGTGCTCTTTCCGAGGAATGGCGGGGGCATCTTGACCGCATGAATGAGATTGCGGCGCAGATTGGCATTCCGCCCGCGGCGCGCATGGACGCTATTCGTTACGTTGTCTTCCCTCCTACGGGAACCACCCACTGCTCCGCCCTAAACGCGAAAGGCGAGATGTCGGGCTGTACAACGACGAGCGGCCTGGCTTGGAAGATTCCAGGCCGGGTTGGAGACTCAGCGATTATTGGAGCGGGATGCTACACCGATCAGGACGTGGGTTCGGCGGGAGCCACAGGGAGCGGTGAAGAAAATATCAAGGTGGCAGGCACGCACACGATTATTGAAAACATGAGGCGTGGAATGTCGCCGCTGGAAGCCGGCATGGATGCGCTCCAGCGTATTGCCCGCAATTACAACGGCGACAGGGAGCGCCTGCAATACATCGACATGGTGTACTACATCTTGCGCAAAGACGGCGCGTATGCCGGGGTTTCGCTGTGGGAGGGATATAGCGATGTAGCCACCCCGCACCGCATCGCTGTCCATGACGGCACGAAGCGGGTGGAGAAAACTGCCAGTCTATTTCGTGGGGTGTCGCAGATTTGGCCTCCGCTGTTCAGGAGTTAACTGGGAACGGCAACGATCAAACTAAGGGCGTTTGTAAACCGTTCCGCCCTTCATGACGAAATCCACGTTTTTCAATGCGGAAATGTCGTCAAGGGGATTGCCGCGCACGGCGATAACATCCGCCAGGAAGCCAGACTTTAACTGACCGATCCGCCCTTCCCAGTCGAGCAATTTAGCGCCGTTGATCAAATCAGCCTGTAAGGCGGCCAATGGCGTCATCCCATACTTCACCATCAGCTCCAATTCCCTTGCTTGCGTTCCATGAGGAAACGGCCCAACGTCGGAACCCATGGCGATCGGCACGCCAGCGGCAAGCTGCTTGCGAAACTCGCGGACATGCAGGTCGAGTAAGTCTTTCTCAAGTTGCTCCGTTCCGGGGCGAAGGGGATGAACCTCAAAATACTCTGAAATGGTGAAGGTCGGGACGGCGAAGATGCCCTTTTCCCGCATCAAGCGCATGGTTTCTTCACTCAGCTGGTAGGCGTGATCGATCGAGGCGACTCCTGCTTGCGCGGCGTACAGCGTCCCAATTCCTCCCGTCGCGTGAACCGCCACCCGCTTGCCGAGCCGCTTGGCCTCTTCGACGGCTGCGGAAAGTTCCGCTTGCGTGTATTGATATGGGGTCGAGAGCTGGCCGTTCACGATCTGATCGGGCCCGGTCTGGTAGATTTTCGTGAAATCGGCGCCCTCTTTGTATTGCTGGCGCATAACCTCGATTAGCTGTTGGGCATCGTTGGCGTAGTCGGCATTGGGAAGCACATGTTGCGCAGGGTTGTAGCCGATGGCGTCCTCGTGTCCGCCTAGAGTATTGATCGCATTTCCGCTGAGCCGGAGCCGTGGTCCGGGAATTTGCCCGTTGTCAACGGCATCACGGATAGCAGTGTCCGCCGAGCCGGCGCCTTCGGTGCCCATGTCGCGTTCGGCGGTGAATCCCGCCATCAGGTCGTCGCGGGCTGCCAGGGTCGCCATGATGGTGCGTTGAGGCACGGACTCGATGACAGTCTGGAGGTCTTCCGCGCCGGGATGCAAAAACAGGTGAATGTGCGCATCAATCAATCCTGGAAGCAAGGTGCGCTCGCCAAGGTCAATAACCTCCGCTCCGGCCGGCCGCGTCACATGTTGAGCGACTTCCGCGATTCGATCGCCCCGAACCAGAATCTCCCCCGGCGCCACCATGCGACCAGTCTCGACGTCAAGCAATCGCGCGGCATGCAAGATGACGACGCGAGGCGATGACGTTTGCACCCACGCCGGGAGCGCCAAAATCAACAGGAGAGGGACTAGCACCGCGATGCGCTTGGAATAACACATAGCACGACAAGATATCAGCGGTGAGCCGCGGTAACAACTTCTTACTCAACCGTTACGGCACCAGACAATGTGGACCACCCCGCTGCCTCTGCTTGACTGCAGGAAAGGACAATCCCGAGTCCTGCTACAGCGAAACCGGCTCTTTTGGCGAAGGAGACTTCCTGATTCCGTATAATGGCGGGCGCATCGCAGGAACGAGGCGCCAATGTACCAACCTGAAGCTTATTTCGCAGCCCTCACCTTCATGCTGATCAGCATGATCTGTTGGGGATCTTGGGCAAACACGATGAAGCTGACCCCGGGCTATCCCTTTCAACTCTTCTATTGGGATTACGAGATTGGCATCATTGTGGGAAGCCTGCTTTGGGGTCTGACGCTCGGCAGCCTGGGCGGGGGGCAGCTTTCATTCCTCAGCAACATTCATCAGGCCGATTCCCGGCACATTCTCTTTGCCCTTGCGGGGGGCGCAGTGTTCAACGTAGCCAACCTGCTTTTGGTGGCCGCGATCGATATCGCCGGCCTCGCTGTGGCCTTTCCAGTCGGCATTGGGCTGGCACTGGTGGTCGGAGTGCTACTGAACTATGCGCTCGCACCAAAAGGCCAACCGTTGTTCCTCTTTTTGGGAGTTGTTCTGGTCATCATCGCCATCATTTTGGACGCACTCGCCTATCGGCGGCGCGAAATACAACGACAGGCGCTCAGCGCCCGTGGGATTTGGATCAGCATCGCTTGCGGCGTCTTGATGGGCAGTTTCTATCCACTGGTAACCAAGGCGATCACGGGCGGGTACTCGCTCGGTCCTTATTCCGTAGCCTTTTTCTTTGCACTCGGCACAGCAATCTGTGCGATTCCCTTCAACTACGCGCTGATGAAGAAGCCTCTCACGGCAGCTGCGCCAGTCACCATGGGGCAATACGCACAAGCGAAGGGTTCTTGGCATCTCTGGGGAATTGTGGGTGGGATGATTTGGTGCACGGGAGCAGTCTTTAACTTTGTTGCCTCCCATGCACAGATCGTCGGGCCTGCCATCTCATACGCTATCGGTCAGGGCGCCACCATGGTTTCCGCCGTATGGGGTGTCTTCGTTTGGAAGGAATTTAAGGACGCGCCCCGTGCATCGCGGAAATTGATTCCAGGCATGTTTTTCTTTTTTCTGCTCGGGCTGGGCCTGATCGCCATCGCCCCAATGTTCGGGAGCCACTGAGATGACAAAACCTGTCGTTGTTGTAGGCAGCATCAATTTCGATCTGGTCGCGGGAGCGCACCACATTCCGAAGCCAGGGGAAACCATCATTGGATCGAGCTTTCAGACCTTTCACGGGGGCAAGGGCGCGAATCAGGCGGTTGCCGCGGCCAAACTCGGGCACCCGACCTATATGGTCGGAAATGTGGGGCATGACGTGTTTGGCCCGCAGCTCCGGCAGGCGCTCGCGGAAGCTAAGGTCAATACGAGTGCGGTTACCACTGTGGATGCAGTCTCGGGGGTGGCACTGATTACAATCTCTGCCGGCGGGGAAAATAGCATCGTCGTGGTGCCCGGAGCAAACGGGATGCTCTTGCCCGAGCAGTTAGAAAAAGCGGCTCCCGTTATGAAGCAGGCCGGGTTCCTTCTGACACAACTAGAGATTCCACTCGAGACAGTGGAATACCTTGCCACATTTGCTGAGCAACACCAGATTCCGCTGATGCTCGATCCGGCGCCAGCTCGCGATCTGTCACCGAGCCTGCTTCGCAAGGTGGAATGGCTTACGCCGAACGAGACTGAAACCGAGATTCTCCTGCGCCGGGCGGTTGATGGAAATAAAGACACTGCCATCTTTGCGGCCGCCGACGAGCTACTCACCTTGGGCGCTCGCAACGTGCTGTTAAAGCTTGGAGCGCGTGGCTGTCTGGTTGCGGAAAAGGACCAAGACAAGCAATTTATCCCGGCGTTCTTAATCAATGCCGTAGATTCAACCGCCGCCGGGGATGCGTTTAACGCCGCATTCGCCGTGGCTTTGCTGCGCGGGCAGACTAGCCCACAGAGCGCGCAATATGCCTGCGCGGTTGCGGGCATTGCCGTCTCGCGATATGGCGCACAACCATCGATGCCAACCTCCACGGAAGTGGAAGAGTTCATCCAACTCAGGCGTTAAAAGCCGCCTTTATGGCGCTCGCTCAGCCCCCGAACGAAATCACACGCTGTTGCTCGTGGCCTGTGTAGGGGTGTAAGCCATGTAATCAAGGTCTGACGGACTTCCCGGTGCGAGCCGACTCACGCGCGGCGGACAGGATGCGCACCACGGTGATATTGGTGTCCAGGGCTGACAAACCGTCAGGCTTGATGTTCCCTGACACAACCGCAATCAAGTAAGAAATGGAATCATCGTAGGGGCTGGGAAGCGGCGGGGTCACTTCCGAATGCTCTTCCTTGTCCTCCTTTCGCCGTACTCGGAGCGTGTCGCGACCGATGGTGATGGCCTGACCGGTCTCGCCATAGACTTCCATGTCTTTTCTCCCGAAAGGCCAGTTCCACGACGCCTGCAAGATGGCCTGAGCCTTGGGATAGGTGAGGACGATAGTTGCCTCGTCGTCAACCTGAGGATAGATTTGCGGCTTCATCTGCTGGAGCACCGCGGTCACGGTGACAGGAGTTTCGCCGTGCATGAGCCATGTCATGAGGTCGGCGCCATAGCAGCCGAAGTCGAACAGCGCACCTGCACCGTTGCGGCGAGGATCGCTAAGCCAGTCAAGAAACTCGGGTTGAACCCCGATCTCTTTTGGTCCATTGTGACCATCGTGAATGACAACTTTACGAATCTCACCTAGAGCACCCTCCTGCAGCAGCTTAGAGACGGCGGCATTGCTCGGATACCAAGTGGTTTCGTAGTTCACCAGGACTGTTGTGCCCGAGGAATCAGCAGCATGCTTCATGGCCAGTGCATCCTCCACCGACACTGCTAACGGCTTTTCCATCATCACCGGAATATGGTGCCGAGCCGCGATCTCGACCACGCGTCGATGCTCTCTCGTGTCGGTGTAGGCGAGAACCGCCTGGGGCTTGACGGCTTCGAGCAGTTGCTCGAGATCGGCGTAGAGCAAATTCGACTCGAGCTTGAACTGACCGGCATAGCGTTTAGCAAGCTGCTGGTCGGGTTCAGCGATACCGACGATCTGGATGTCAGGTCGCTTTGCCGCGGCGGACAGAAAGCCAGCGACGTGCCCGTGCACCAGACCGGCGATAGCAACGCGAAACGGTTTGGGGGCTGATTGCGCGTGCGTGGAATTTGGACCCGCGAGTGCGCACGCGAGAACTGTCAAAGCAGTCAAACGCAAGAGCTTGAGCATCAGGATTCCTCGAAAACTCCGGAATCATCGTACAGGGAGGGATCAAACGAATGGAAATTTCCACGCTGGGGCCACCTGATAGATGGTCTGCCGCTTCGCAGAGGACACACAGGCCACGCCTTCTAGCTTAGGGTGACCTGAAATCCGGGGAAGGCCGTTCAATAAAAAAACTGCCCGGCCACTGGAGGCAGGACCGGGCAGTTTTCGCATGTATTTTCGCTCAGGAACTATTCGAAGGATAGTGGGGGACACTGCCTCCCAGGAACTGTCAAGTTTGACAGGGAGGCTCCCTGTTGCAAGTGGTCATGGTGGACCGCAGACCGCAACGTTGAAACGATGCTCTCCGCATGCGATGGAAGGATCCGTCACGCGCCCTTCCGGCATTTCATAATGTGAGTGGCAGATTCTCTAATCCACGCAACACGAGTCCCGGCTTCCATCGAAGAGATCCTGGTGGCGCCGCCAGTCTTACGTTGGGGAACTTATCAAAGACAGTCGCGATACCGATCTGCGCTTCCAGGCGAGCAAGGGACGCGCCAAGGCAGTAATGCATGCCAAATCCGAACGCAAGGTGCGGGTTCGGATCCCGTGTTATGTCGAGTTCATCGGGAGTGGAAAATCGCTGCTCATCCCGGTTCGCCGATGCCAGCACCGCAAAAACCAAATCGCCTCGTTCGATCGTCACTCCGGCGGCCTTCACGTCGTTACGCGGGAACCGTTCGGTTGCTGTTTCTAGCGGGCCGCTGTGTCTCAGCAGCTCCTCAACCGCCGATTGGATGAGTGTGGGATTGTTCCTAAGTTTATGCAGCTGCTCCGGGTTTTTGAGCAGTGCCAGTATGCCGTTCCCAATGAGGTTGACCGTGGTCTCGTGCCCAGCAACCAACAAGAGCACAATCATTGCCAACAGTTCGTCTTCGCTCAGACGGTCTCCGGCTTCCCCCAGCCGAACCAGGGCGGAAATCAAATCGTCTTGTGGCTTTTCCCGGCGTAGTTTGACCAGCGAGCGGATGTAGCGGATGAAAAGCACCAGGTGGGGAATTGCCTTTACGATGCCAAATCGAGAGGCACCGGCTGCCGCGCCGACGTTCGACCACTTCCGGAACTTCAGGCGGTCTCTTACCGGAACCCCGAGCATCTCGGCAATAATCGTCGTGGGTATCTCGGCGGCGTAGTCACGGACTAGGTCAATCTCTGCTCCGGGTTGCATGCGAGCTAGCAACTCATCTGCCAAGCTCTGAATCCTTTCTCGAAGGTTTCAATAAGGCGAGGCGTAAAAACTGTGTGTACCAATCCTCGAAGTCGCGTATGGTCAGGGTCGTCCAAATCGAGCATGTTCTGAGTAAGTGGCTTGAACATGCTTGGCATCCAAAATGGCTGACGGGCGCTTGCTTTGTCCTTCGAGAAGCGACCATTCTTTAGAACTTCGACGACATCGTCGTAGCGGGTAATTAACCAAGCCGTGCGCTTGTCCGGCAGAGTCGTCCGGTAAACAGGTGCTTCCCTCCGCAGCTGCGCGTAGAACGGAAATGGATTCGCTTTGAACTCCGGACTGGCAAGGGTAACTTGAGCAATCGGCATTTTCGCTGAAAATCTAACCAGAGAACGAGCCTGCGAGAGATATTTGCGTCTTTTTTCCAGTGGGGCTTTTATAAGGTTTCGGTTTCGAGTCGCCCTTGGGCTTCTTTTTTAGATAGCCGAGAGTGCCGTCGCAGCAAGGCACAGGGTGGAGGAGAACGCTCCCGGAGTGGCACGGGCAATTGCAGTCACGTCGGTTCTTCATCGTGCCCATTCTCCGTCACTCGGTCAATTCCTGATCCAGGCCGGCACGACCAGGATCTGGTGACCACGAAGCACGAAAAAGGTCGCAAGCCAACCACGTGGTTGCAGTGAATTACGGATCTTTTCTTAGGGAAGCGCTATCGCTCCTTGCTGGTGAGGTCCAAGGAAACAGGAAGGCGTCACGAATTCTCTGGAATTCTCCCTCCGAGTACACCGGCCCCAGGACACTCTTCGGATCAATGGGTTTGCCCTCAAACGGATCACCTCGATAACGAGGAAAGAAATGCATGTGCAGGTGAGGTAAAGAGTTGCCATGAATCTCATAATTCAACTTCACCGCCCCTGTTGCGGCGCTCAGAGCCCTGGACACTCTTTGTGCATCTCGCATGAAGGCTGCAGCCACGTCCTGCGCCAGGTCGTGCAGTTCAACAGCATGAGTCCGAGATACCAGGCACACGTACCCAGGGACCGGAGCAAACTCTTGCATCGTGACCCAGGAGGCTTCCACTGCGGCAATGACCTCTAGAGGTTCTTGGCGACAGCAAATCGGACACCCATCTCTAGAACACATGGCTGCCCAGCGTTCATGATCGTTCCATGTGCTCACTTCTGGGCTCTCCGACCCAGCGGTAGTTTACAGGGGGGGATACCTGGCGATTGTAGCAAGCCTGCGCTTTCTATTCGCTTTTGCGGGTGACGGACAACCCGATGCTTCCTGAGTTTCCCTGCCCTGGGGAGATCATCGAACGCGAGGAGCTTCGACTGGACAAGTCCGCGTTGCGATCTGCTCGGCGCGTGGAACGGATTTTCAATACGTTCCGGACTCAGATTGGCTAAGAGTGATTTCCCGGAATGCGAACCCTCGCTTAACAACCCTGCCGCCCCCAGGCGGTGCTATCCCGCCGAGCCGTTCATTTCAGGGCACCTGAAAATAGGGACGCAACATTGGATCCTCCCTTCGATCCAATGTAGTTTTCGAGAATTGGGACGAACTTGCCGGCCATGGAAGGAGAAAGGCCCAAGGATTGAAAAGAACCAGCCAGCGAAGTGAGACCGCCTGCACCCCCAGGTAAGCTAGGCGCCACAGAACCTGCCACGGATCCTCCCGCCGCAGGAGCTGCGCTGAGAAATTTATTCATCCCGGGTACTGCCGCTGCCACCTTACTGAAATCTCCAGGTGAGAGATGGCTTTTCACCTGCGCAAAGATTGCTCCGGCTCCGCCAGTCGCCTGTGCTGGCGTAACGTTTAGCTGACTAGTAAGTTGGTTTACAAGATCTGGATTCGGGTTCTTAGGATTCGTGGATGTTTGTGCGCCGAGAATGCTGACCAGGGTGATTAGGCAACAGGTCACTCGCACAGAACTAACTAGAATCTTGTCACGCCTCATAGCTACCTCCGAGCGTCTTGAATCTACGGCCATCGGGATGGTTCCTCCAAAGGCACCGCTAATTTACCGGAGTTGAATAAAGATTCCTCCTGTCATCAGTGTCAGTAGCGAATAAAACTGGGGCACAACGCAGAAGAGCAGCAAAAAGCGAAAGGCCGCAGATCCCTGCAATGCACCAAATGCGGGCACAGACGTTCACCTCAGAGAAGCACACCCCTTTAAACCTGTCCTTCGCGGACCAGTCGGTAACTGGTGACTACGGGTCATTGGTAGCAGGGTACCGTTGCGATAACGTCAGACTCTCGAAGAAATGCCGCCGCATTGAGCCGAACGAACACTTAGGTAACATTGACTGCTCTCGCCTCCGCTGCAATCCTGCTTGCAATGCCACGGAAGATCGACAAGGGCCGCAAACAAGGCCGACCGCCTCGAATCCGTGTCCCCAACGGAGAAAAAGTAATCTTTACGGTCGATCACCAGAAGGTCCTTGGCATCGTTCAGCGCCTTTCGTTGACGGGGGGATCGGCACTGCTGGTTAAGGGATCGTTTCCAGTGGGGACGCTTGCTGAAATGGCTCTGGGCACCGTTTTTGGGAAAGTAACTGCGCATATCGAATTTCTGCATCTCGCAGCCGATGGGGTTGCGCAGGTGCAGGCATTCCGCTTCCTTGCGATGGACGACGTAAGCACCAAACGGTTTAACGCCGCCCTGAAAAAAATGCAGATGGCCGGGTTTTCGGACGCCGTTGAACGGAAACCAACGCTCGTCGATACGGCGCTCGAAGGCTGGAATAAATTGCGCGACAGTGTCCGCCAACTTTCGGGGCGATGAACCTGATCGAAGCTTAGCAGGCGAGCCCGAGGAACAAAGCTGCCGTCGGGCGTGGAACGAAGCACCAGGCGGCGGTTTAGACCGCTCAGGAACCTTGCCTCTCTCTCTCTGTACTCGGACTACTCCTCGAAACTAAGCTCGTCGCGAGCCGTAGGTTTCGGTAACTACCTCAGAATCTGGCGGCTTGAATGGTGGGCAGTGCAGGACTCGAACCTGCGGCCTCCTGCTTGTAAGTTGCGACGATAGAACTCGATAGAGCCAATCCTTAGAGTCAATTCTGCACACCTGTGAAGCTTGAGTTCAATTCACAGGTGAGCAAAATGAAGCTGCAACAGGGTTGGTTGACTCGCAAAAGCGGGTCATGGATGGGTCACTATTCCAAATGGATTGAATCTCCGACCGGAAGAAAAGCGCGAGTTCAAAGAGCTTTCGTCATCGGTGCTGTTGAAGAGTTTACGAAAGTCGAAGCGCGACTGATCCTGCGCAACCGCATCGATGGAGACCTGAATTCCGCAGGCGTGAAACCTAGCGGACGAGTCACTCTCGCGTGGTTCATTGAGAACCATGGAAGCCGCTCCGGGAAGCTACGTGGAGAGGTAACACCCCGGTCGCGAACCAGTACTTCTTCTCGCACATCTTGAACCGGTTCGGGTCCTATCGCTTGGACGAGATCGACTCGGTAGAGCTTCAGGTGTGGATTAACGAACTAGCAAAGGAATACTCTGCTTCAGTTGTCCGGCACGTGCGGCAATATCTCAAGTCCTTTTTCGTGGAAGCGGTTGAACAGGACTTCATGAGGAAGTCCCCGGCTCGGTTGCTACGCCTTCCCTACTTCTCGCCGGTCGCAAAGCCATTCCTCAGCCAAGAAGAGATTCAGCGGGTGTTAGCTGTCGCAACCGGCAGGGACCGCGTGCTGCTGCGTACTGTATTCGCGACAGGCCTTGCGTCCCTCAGAACTGTTCGCGCTCAGATGGCGCTGCTTCGACCCGGAGCGCCGATTGCTGCGTATCACTGAGAGCGTATATCGCTGCAAGATTCGTCCCTTCACCAAGACAACTGACGAGACCTCAGACAACCGGCTTCAGCAAGTTTTCCTGCCTGAGGTTCTAGTCCGGGAGCTTGAGGAATGGCGGAGAAGTGCTCCGGACGATGCGTTCATATTTCCCAACGGAAATGGGAACCCGATCAACCGGGAGGGTTACCGAACGCGGTATCTCGTCCCACTCGCAAAGAAGGCAGGCGTTCCGAAGCTGACCTTCCAGATTCTCAGGCGTTCGGTCGCAACCCACATGCAGAGCCTTGCGAGTCCGCAAGACATCGCAGGCATGTTACGGCACACAAGACCTCAGACCGCTGCTGAGCATTTTGTGCAGATCGTTCCTGAGTCAGTCAGACAGGCAAGCGAGAGGCTTGCTGCTGCGATTCTTACTGTTTGACGCGATTGGCAGGAAGCAGTTACGTGCGGAGTAGTGCACTACTCCGCACTCGTTTCTTGCGCTCTTTGTTGCTGCAACCTCTGCTCCTTCGCTTCGAGAAGCTGGTCTATTTCCTCAATGAGCGCCATTAATCGCTCAGGGTCTTTTTCGTTTGCAGCCTGTTCGCAGAGCCTGTGCCAATGTTCTCTCGTTTCCCCTTGCATGTCTTCCTAACTTGCGCGACCTTTCCCGGTCGAAGCATTGTCCTTCCTCATCTGCTCGAACATCTTGCGGAGTGCTTGGCAATAAGGACACTCCGGGTCGGAGCAGTACGGAGAACCGGCTTCGGTTTTGTGCTGCGGTGTTGAAATAGGTTGGGTAGCCATATCCGAATCTCCTCCCCCCAAGCAGACTCGAACTTGAACAGTTAACCAAGTCTACCGCCGAAGTATCAATCTGAGTACATGAAATCTTCGTAAAGGCGCGTCAGTGGCGGCTTTCTGTGGAAGGTGCACCCAAAGCAGGGGGACCTATGCAAGCTGACTGGGAGTGGCGGGATTCTGGCACGCTTTTTAGGGTAAAGCGTCCAAGTTGTTGAAAAGAAGGTAGCTTGCAATCAACATTGCTGAAGTGTCAAAGATGTCAGTTTTGTCAGCTAGGAGGGTTTTTGTGGCGAGATTCTGGCAATGCTGTTCCGATCGATCATTTCTCTGGAACTGGTGGACGCAATCGAATCGCTTCCTGCACCTCTCGTAGTTCTTTGCAGCTTTTGCAGTTCGGATCGAAACAATAAGGCGATGCGTGAACTTCCTGCTTGTGTTGCTGAGAAATCGGCTGGGTTCCCATCTCTCCTCCTCTGTCAAACTTATTCAGAGATGGTCCCAGATTTCAACCGGCAGCAATGGTCAATCTTGAACACCTTGCCAAAAATAGCCGATTGCCAAAAGGCCGCTGTCGGCGGAGCAGCGGGTGCTGAGCAGCGGCTTTGACCTCTAGATAGAGGCGGGGAGGGACTTTGCCGGAGCCATTGTGCAGCATCTCGTCGCGAAAGCTCATTCCGTGCGGACGTATCTCATTTCCGGTTTATCGAAATCGGTGATGTAGTCAACTTCGCGTTTTCCGACCATTATCGGCTCTCCCCGAAGGACGCCTCTATTCGGCGTACAGAGCAGAAAGGTGTTCGACTCCAGAATGGCAATTAACATTTCTCCGCAGATTGGTTCATGTTTCCCAACTTCCGCATGTACCGTCTTCTTCTTGTCACGAAAGACGATGCCTTGGATTCTTCGGTCGGTTATCTTCCACCCAGTCGTTTCTGCCGCGAATGTCTTCGTGGCGTTGCAAGTGTGCGCTGCTTCTTCTTCGCTCTTAGCTTGTGGTACAAAAAACTTCATTTCTCAATCCTTTCGCTGTTCGGAAGCGTAGGGTACGAAATGCCTGTGAATACCATGCAGAAAATTACGCCACACCCCTTGGGGAGCTTTGGAAGCGAAATCAACAACGACCTTGGCAGCAGTTCGGCAAGACCACTCCGCAACAGCTTTGGTCTCGATTGCGTGAAGCCATGATCCCGGCTCCATGTCCTCCGCAAGTATCTGCTTATTGCCGAAACTCTGAATTAACTCCCTGTGAAACTCTTCCGCTGTTACATTCTGCTCAAACCTCTGGTTGCCTTTGAAGTGCATGACGCGGTTCCTGAGTCGAACTAGGAGGTCAAAATCTTGGTATGGTTGCACACCCTTGTTGAGTTTCGTCCCGACCAGTATCCAATTTGCAAGCGCGAATTTCGATGGGAGAGATGTGTGGTTGTCCTCAGCTTCGACCATGCACTCTGCAAAGAGTCTTACTGCTTGTGGCTCAGATGGCAAACTGGCAAAATCCGAAGCCATTTTGGTTGCTTCATTCAGGAACGCTTCAACCGCAGCCGCTGAGAATGTGGTGCTGACCAACGCCAATAGCTGACCACCGGCACGAGCGGGAGATGGAATGCTGTCAGCGGCACCAGTCGCAGCTCCAAAGAGCACGCTTGCTTCATAAATCTTTCGCGTAACCGGCACTATCTAAGCCTCTCGAAAATCAATGTATTTCAAGAACTTCTGCTCTGCGACTCTGGTCTGACCGCTGAACCACTCGATTATCTGAGTGTCAATCTCTATGTCCTCAGGTCTTATGACATGTTGCGGGCCGCTCATCTGATGAATCGTGTGTAGCCGCAAACCCCTCTTGTAAAGCTCCTGTATGTACTCCCCGATTTCGGCACCAAAGAGCAGGTGGTGCTCTCGGCAGCTAACATGAGCAAACAGAAGCGATCCAAGAAGCAAGATGACTTGATGGATGACCCGATTGGGACCATGACCACACTTCTGCAGATTTCGCAGGGATGCACGATGGAGCAGGCACACGAGCAGACGCTTCAGGAGATTTCGGACCTGTTGAACCTGCGACCGGCGCGGAGTGCCGATTTCAACGAAGCGGATACAATACGCGGACGCGGGATGGGAATCATATTGTGAGTAACCCAGAGGAGCCGACGATGACTGATGAGGAACGATTGGAATCCTACAAGAACCTCGAAGAACTGGTGGCTGCTCGTACTGAGCAATTGAGGCAAGCACTGACTCAGAAGCACGAGTTAGTGGAATCCCTTCGACAACTTCAATCGCTCGAATCCTTAGCACAAATCAAAGAGGCACTCCAATCTGCAATCGAGAAGTTTGCAGACCCTCCAGTGCCGGTCCCAAAATTCGGAGGTGAACCGGGAGAACCGGTTCCAGAAGTTGACCCGGAGGACATTAAGTCTATTTGGCGAGAGCAGCAGGAGCTTCAAGCTAGATTCCCCGGTGAGCAGGTCGCGACAGGAATGGGATGGGGAGAACAGCTTTGCACACCGGGAGCCAACATTCAGGCAGTTGGCTACCGGACGACGCTGATATGGATGATGACGCAGTTCGCGCCAGAACAGATCGCGCCATTCCTACAGAATGATCAGCCGACTGATGGAGTGTTCCGCGCTGCTGCAAAGGTTCCACTCGAATGGATGGGGGTTGGGATAGTGCGGCAGGGTCCGCCATTCGACATGAACGAGTTTGTGCGGCTATGCGGGGAAAAATTGCAATGAAGGAAGACGATAGCCAATAAGGAGGTGCGGAGGCTATGGCAAAAGGTCAGGAATTTTCAGCAGACCGGATGTGCGATTACTTCATTCACCTGCTGAGCAATGGCTACAACAACCGGCGTCATGTTCTACGTGTGTCGTCGTGGGTTGGTCTCATCGTGCTAGGAATTCAAAGAGCAACCGGCGTGCAGTGGCGCATACCACGCCAGAAGCAGCTAGCTTTCGAGTACGCTGGTCGCATGGTCAAGGCACGGTACAGCCATCGAATCAAATCAAGAGGCGGTATTGAGATCGTTGAAGTTGAGCCGGCTCGCGGTCTCCCTGACAAGAAAAAGATACTCGAAATTCGCAGTCTTGAAGAAGCTGAGCGGTTCTATAACACAGCACCGGTACTGTTTCAGGATGCAATTAAGAACTAGCAATGAGAAGCACAAACCTGCCTCAGCATAGTTTCGGCACTTGGTTCACCTTCAACCGGAACAGCGAATCATTCTTGGTTGCTGCTCTCCCCGGTTAGGGTACGACCCAAAATCGTTGGTGGTAGAGTAAAACGCACGATGCTGGAAGAGGACCTAAGGACCCGTCTCGGTGAGGCGGAGCAAGAACTAATAGCTGCTGAGAAAGCGGTTGAGTCCGCTCCGAACGAAGAAGTTCGCGCTGCGCGGCTGGAACTCTTGAGGATTTGCAAGGAGAACGCGGAGCGACTTAGGTCGCAGTTCGCGGATGCTGTCAAGTCCCACAATTGAGCGGTATCCGGTCAGCACAGGTCAGCAGTTGGGTCAGCGCAACGACTCTGATAGACTGCTTCGCGCCAGTCTTCCAGATGTGCTCGGATTGAGTCAATTGGGTTTAATGGTGGGCAGTGCAGGACTCGAACCTGCGGCCTCCTGCTTGTAAGGCAGGCGCTCTAACCAGCTGAGCTAACCGCCCGGAATAAAAGGCTCCTCTGATTCTAACCCACGACGGCTGCTATGCTTGTGCCAACCATGGAACGGAATCCCTTCGACTCCGACAATGCGCACCTCTTCGAGATTCAAAGCCGGGCAAAAGGCCCTGCGGGTAGGCTACCGCTTACACCCGAACAACTGCAGAATGAACCCTCTGGAAATCTTTTTGGATGGAGCCAGAATGCCGGCATGGGGTGGAAGGCGTCGGAGTTAGGTGGCAAGGAATTTCTCATGCTCTCGACCCATGGGGGAATCCGCGATCGGGACGGTACGCCGATTGCCTTGGGATATCACACCGGCCATTGGGAAATTGGTTTACTGCTCGAGGCCGCTGCCCAGGTGTTCAAGGCAGCAGGGGCCATTCCCTTTGCCGCAGCCTGTAGTGATCCCTGCGATGGCAGATCGCAGGGTACGACCGCAATGTTCGACAGCCTGCCGTTCCGGAACGACGCCGCCACGGTATTCCGCCGCCTAATCCGCTCACTGCCCACTCGGAGCGGAGTTCTAGGAGTTGCCACCTGCGACAAAGGCTTGCCCGCGATGATGATGGCTCTCGCGGGCAGCCGCGAGTTGCCGTGCGTGCTAGTTCCAGGCGGGGTCACGTTGCTCCCGGAAAACGGCGAGGATGCGGGACGTTCACAGACCATCGGCGTGCGGTTCGCGCACGGCTTGATCACGCTTTCGGAGGCGGCCGAGATCGGATGCCGCGCATGTGCGACCCCAGGAGGAGGCTGCCAGTTTCTCGGGACGGCGGCAACATCGCAGGTGGTCGGTGAAGCGTTCGGGCTCTCGGTGGGGCACTCAGCCCTGGCACCATCTGGGCATCCCATATGGATCGATATGGCCCGGCGGTCGGCGTTGG
>Ga0134128_10001680_pt1 | contig 28094 bp, 22 predicted proteins | sample KB31754_FD_96462 | JGI IMG/M metagenome (GOLD analysis project Ga0134128, IMG submission 96462) | Terrestrial soil microbial communities with excess Nitrogen fertilizer from Kellogg Biological Station, Michigan, USA - KB3-175-4 | ecosystem: Environmental > Terrestrial > Soil > Unclassified ... | reverse complement strand
TCTGCACTGGCGATTCACGGCGTCGCACGAAACGCAGGATCGCCTCGCGATACATGCCACGCCGTGGCGCGGTGCTTTCGAGCCGACTATCCCCGCGTGGTCCATCACCGAAGAGCGCCTGGCGCTGGACATTGAACGTCCCGCATTACTTGCGCTCTGGGGGAGCGAGCTGCGACTGCGCGCGCAGCTTCGCGGCGGCTGGTTCACGGGAAACGATACCGGTTTCACGTCGAGCCAGCCCTGGCTCGTGCGCGGCGCTGTCGAAGCCGAGATCGAGCGGCCGGTCGGCGACGACCGGCTCGTTACGCGCACGACCGCGGGACTCGTGCATGGTTCGCCGGGCGTGCCCGCACAGGAGTACGTCTTTCTCGGCGGTCCAACGTCTGCGCCGGGATACGACTTTCACCAGTTCGCGGCGCGATTCGCGGCGAGCGAGCACGTCGAGTGGCGCACCCGCGTGCCCTTCGTGCCAATCGGCCTTGGCGCCTTCGGTCGCTCGCCCGCCTCGGCGACGCTGGCGCCCTACGTGCATGTGGTCTACGTGGATGACGCGGCACCATTTGTCGCGCCCGCGCGCGGCTGGTACCCCGCGGTGGGCGCGGGCCTGTTCGTCCTGTTTGACGCCCTTCGCTTCGACGTGTCCCGCGGACTCCGACAGGGACGCTGGACGTTCTCGGTGGACGTGACGAAGGCGCTGTGGGGTGTGATGTAGAGGGTGGTAGTTGGTAGCTGGTCGCTGGTAGCTGGTTTAACGGCGGTTGCTGGTGGGGGGGTAGCTGGACGCGCTGCCAGTTACCAGTCACCAGCTACCAGCTACCGTCGTTCAACCAGCTACCGCCTTTCTCCCCTTCACCCAGACGCCGATCACGATGAGAAGCACCAGCACTGCCAGGAGCCACGTGGCGCGACCGAGAATGTGTTCGAGGTGAGGAAGATTCTTGGCGAACAGATAGCCGAGTGTGCCGTACCCGGCTGCCCAGACGATGCCGCCCAGCGCGTTGTAGATGGTGAACCGCTTGTACGGCATGTCGCCGGCGCCGGCGAACATTGCCGCCCACGTGCGCAGCAGGGCAATGAAGCGGCCGAAGAACACGGTCTTCGCACCATGATTGTCGAAATAGCCATGCAGCTTCGTCATCTTGTCGTCATTGACGTGCAGCAGACGGCCGTAGCGTCGGATGAGTGCATGCCCACCCTTGCGGCCAATCCAGTAGCCGGTGTTGTCGCCAAGAATCGCGCCTGCTGCGGCCGCGGCAATCACGAGTCCGATGCGCAGATGTCCGCTGGCCGCATATGCCGCTCCGGAGATCAACGCAGTTTCGCCCGGCACGGGGATGCCAAGGCTCTCAACCCCCACGAGCACGGCAATGAAAAGGTATCCGTAGTTGTGGAGGAGCGACGCAATCGAGTAGTGCATGATCCGGGCGACGACCTGTGGGGAGCGAGCGACGAGAGACGGACAGTGCTGTCCATACGGGAGATTGCAAGGACCGGCCCACTTCCAGGCCTCTGCACCGCGCGCGCTCGTTGAGAACACGCACGATCATCCAACCTGACTCGCGCACGCAGGCGCCGTGACGCATGTTCACCGTGGCGCGGCACGATGGACGCTCTTGCGTACAGGGAGATGACAGCGGTGATGGATGCCAAGGTCGCTACGGTGGACGTGTACCTGCTTCGCCGCGTCGCGGATGGCTGGGAGTCGCTCGCGCTCGAGCGGGCCGCCGGGACGCGCTGCACGGGCGCATGGGAGGTCGTACACGGGCGGATCGAGGACGGCGAGCGCCCCGAGGACGCGGCGCTCCGCGAAGTGAAGGAAGAGACTGGCCTGGATGTGCTCCGCCTGTACAACGTCACCGTGCAACCCTTTTACCTGCAGATGTTCAACATGGTGACGCTGGCGGTGGCGTTCGCGGCGTTCGTGAGCGAGGGGCCGGTGCGGCTGAGCGAGGAGCACGCGCGGGCTGAGTGGCTCCCGATTCCCGCTGCGGTGCAGCGGCTGACCTGGCCACGCTCCCGCATCGCCCTGCAGGAGGCGATCGCGCTGCTCCAGACCGGCGACGCCGGACCGGTAGAGGACGTGTTGCGCGTACGGTAGGCCCTCCGCCCCCGCCCCCCGCCCCACGCCCCTGGGAATCGGCAATCGGGAATGGGGAATCGTGGCAATAGGAAATCGGCCTCCCCATTCCCACCATTCCCCATTCCCGATTGCCGATTCCCAAGGGGGTGGGCGGTCGAGGCGAGGCTGATTGCCGATTCCCACGGGAGGGGTGATTGGGAAGAGGCAGATTGCCCATTCCCAAGGGCGGGGAGGTGGGGAAAGGACTAAATTCCGTCCCTCCCCCCCAACGACCCTGCATGAGCGAACGTCGCGTCCTGGCCGCACTGATCCTGCTGTTCTCGCTGTTGCTGTTCTTCGAGCTGCCCGGTTCCTGGCTCACCGAGCCGGATGAGGCGCGCTACGCCGAGATCCCGCGCGAGATGCTCGCGACGCGCGACTTCGTCACCCCGCGGCTCGACAGCGCACACTACTTCGAAAAGCCGCCGCTGCTCTACTGGGCCAATGCCGCGTCCATGGCGGTGCTCGGCCAGTCCGCCTTCGCCGCGCGGCTGCCCACGCGCATCGCGGGGCTCGCCACCGCTGCCATGCTGATCCTGGCTTTCGGCGTGGGCGAGGCCGAACCCTGGGGACTCTGGGCCGCGCTCATCTTTCTCACGGCGCCGCTCAGTTGGGTGCTCTCGCGCTACAACACGACAGACGCTCTGCTCACGTTCGGGATGACCCTCTCGTTCCTGGCGTTGCGCGCCTTTCTCGTGCGGCGCGAGGCAGGGAAGGACGCCACCGGCATGCTCGCGCTCCTCGGCGCCGGTGTCGCGCTCGCCACGCTCGCCAAGGGACTCATTGGGATCGTGCTCCCCGGGTTGGTCTTTCTCATCTGGATGGCGCTTACCGGACGGTGGCGGCGACTGCCGGAGCTGCTGCTCTCACCGGCGCCGGTGGTGCTGCTGCTGCTCGCCGTGCCCTGGTTCGTTCTGGTGGAGCGCGCCAATCCCGGATTCTCGCGAATCTTCTTCATCCGCGAGCACTTCGCGCGCTTCGCCACGCCGGAGGCGTCGCGGCCTGGTCCGATCTACTACTTCGTGGCCGTGTTCGTCGTGGGATTTCTGCCGTGGACGTTCGTGTGTCACCGCGCGATCGTCCCGCTCCGTGACGCGTGGCGCGCGCGCGCGCGGGCATGGTCGGACGCACTCTTTCTGGCGCTCTGGTTCGGCGTCATTCTCGTGTTCTTCTCGGTCTCGCATTCCAAGTTGATCCCATACATTCTGCCGGCGTTTCCCGCGGCCGCGGCACTCACCGCGCGGGGCGTGCTTCACGAGGCGGGGACGTTCCGGCGTCCGCTCTGGTGGCACGCGTGGCTCGTGACCGCCATTGGTGTGGGGGGGGTGACGTACGGCGTGCGGAGCGGAACGTTCGCGCACTATGCGCTCACGGGCATCGCCTGCGCTGGAATCGCGGTCATGGTCGTGCTGGCATGGCTGGCGGTGTGGCGCGCACGCATGGCGGGCCGCCGCGCGCTCTTCCCGGCGGCGCTGGCCTGGGGCGCGCTCTATCTCACGCTCGTGCTGGCCATGCCGCACGTGGCGGACGAACTGTCCGGCCACGATGTGGCGATCGCTGCACGAGCGGCGCACGCAGCGCGCGTGGTGTCCTACAAGTGCTATCCGCAGCTGTTCCCCTGGGTGCTGCAACGCCCCATTGTCGTTGCCGACTTCACCGACGAGCTTGGCTCCGACGGCGTGCGGCCGCCGTCACTCTTCTGGTCAGGTACGGAATTCTGGCGCCGCTGGCGCTCCGGTGAACCCATGGTGGTCGTCGTGAAGCGGCGCACGCTCCGCGAACTGGCGGATTCCACCGCCTTCACGACGCTGGCGGGCAATCGGAAGTATGTTGTAGTCTCCAATGTCGCGGCCTCCACGGGCCGCGGCCAATGACCACGGATTCCTCCCGCGTGCGCGACACCTTTCTCCCGTTTTCGCGTCCGAGCATTGGCGATGCCGAGATCGCCGAGCTCCTCGACTCGCTCCACTCGGGCTGGATCACGACGGGCCCCAAGGTGGAGCGCTTCACCGCGGAGTTTGCCCGCTACGTGGGCGGCAGCCACGCGACTGCGCTCGCATCGGCCACCGCTGGATTGCATGTGGCGCTGCTGGCGCACAACATCGGGCCGGGCGATGAGGTCATCACCACGCCGCTCACCTTCGCCGCCACCTTGAACGTCATTGTGCTCGTCGGCGCGACGCCGGTGCTGGCGGACGTCGACCGGCACACGTTGCAGGTGCGCGTACCGGAAATCGAGCGGCGCCTCACGTCGCGCACGCGCGCCGTCATCCCGGTGCATTTCGTCGGCCAGCCGGTGGACCTCGATCCGCTCCTCGAGCTCACGGGCGCGCACGATCTCGCGGTCATCGAGGACGCGGCGCACGCCGTGGGGGCCGAGTACAAGGGACAGCGCATCGGGTCCTTCCCCACCACGTCGGTGTTCTCCTTTCACCCGAACAAGAACATCACGACCGGCGAGGGGGGCATGCTCGTGACGCACGATGATGCGATCGCCGATCATGCCGCGCTCCTCAAGTTCCATGGCATGGACCGCAACGCCTGGAAGCGCTTCGACAGGGCGGGATCGCCACGCTACGACATCGCGCTCCCCGGGTTCAAGTACAACATGATGGACATCCAGGCGGCGCTCGGTCTGCACCAACTGCCTCGACTGGACGGGTTCATCGAGGCGCGCCGCCGGATTGCGCTGCGCTATCAGGATGCCTTTCGCGACCTGGATGCGCTGCTGCTCCCCGAGGCGGTGCCGTATCCCGCGCGCCATGCGTGGCACCTCTACACGCCGCTCGTCAACATCGACGCGCTTACCATTGACCGCGACGCCTTCATGCGCGAGCTCAAGGCGCGGAACATCGGCTGCGGCCTCCACTATTCCGCCGCGCATGAATTTTCCTACTATCGCGACCGCTTCGGATGGCAGCCCGACGACTTTCCGGATGCGCACTTCGTGTCGGAACGCATCGTCTCCCTGCCGCTCTTTCCCGACATGACCGCGGACGATCAGACGGACGTCATTGAGGCCGTACGCGACATCTGTGCGAGGTACATCCGATGACCGCCGCGGAACAGGGCAGGATCTCGGTGGTCATCCCGGTCTACAACGAGGCAGCGAACCTCCCCGTACTCGTGCCGCGCCTGCTGGCCGTGTTGCGCGACCTCGCGCGTCCGTTCGAGGCGATCTTCGTGGACGATGGCAGTCGCGATCGGTCGCTCGAACTGCTCCGCGCGTACGCCGGGGAATTTCCGCGCGAACTGCGCGTCGTGGAGCTGTCGCGCAACTTCGGGCAGCATCCAGCCATTCTCGCGGGATTCGCCATTACGACGGGCGACGTGGTCGTCACCCTCGACGCCGACCTGCAGAACCCGCCCGAAGAGATTCCCAAGCTCATCGCCCTCGTGGATCAGGGGTTCGACGTGGTGGGCGGGGTGCGCCAGTCGCGCCGGGACTCGCTCTTCCGGCGCGCGGCGTCCTGGCTCGTGAACCGGGTGACCATGGCCATCACGGGCATTCGCATGACCGATTACGGATGCATGCTGCGGGCATACTCGCGTGAGGTCGTGGATCTCATCAACCGCTGCGAGGAATATTCCACGTTCATCCCGGCGCTTGCCCAGACGTTCTCGCGCCGGCCCGCCGAAGTGCGCGTCGCACACGCGGAACGCGCGGCGGGGGCGTCCAAGTATTCGCTCTACCGGTTGATCCGGCTCAACTTCGATCTCATGACCGGCTTTTCGGTGGTGCCGCTGCAGCTCTTCACACTCTTCGGATTCATCACCGCGTCCGGCGGTCTCCTGTTCGGCGTCTACCTGCTCGTCCGGCGCTTCGTGCTGCTGCGCGCCTCGGAAGCCGAAGGAGTGTTCACGCTGTTCGCGCTGGCGTTCGTGGTGATGGGTGTTCTCATGGCGGGGCTCGGCATCGTTGGCGAGTACATCGGTCGCATCTATCAGGAGGTCCGGGGACGACCCCGCTACCTCGTGCGTCACGTGTACGGCGATGCGACGGGCATCGTGCGCCTCGACGACGCGCGCGCCGACAGCAACGTGCAGCGCTGATGCCGGAGCCGCGCATCGTGGTCTTTGCGTACTCCGACGTGGGCCATGCCTGCCTCGAGTACCTGCTCGCGGCGGGCACGCAGGTGGTCGGATGCGCGACGCACGCGGACGCGCCGGGGGAGACGATCTGGTTTCCTTCCGTGCGCGCGCTGGCCGATGCGCACGGGATTCCCGTGCTCATCGATGTGGACGTCGCCCGAACCGACCTCATCGCGGCGCTCGCCCCCGATCTCGTGCTTTCCTTCTACTATCGCGCGCTCCTGCCACGTGCCGTGCTCGCGCTGCCGCGACTCGGCGCGTTCAACATGCACGGCTCGCTGCTCCCCGCCTATCGTGGTCGCGCGCCGGTGAATTGGGCGGTGCTGCGCGGCGAAACCCGAACCGGCGCGACGCTCCACGTCATGACGCCCCGAGCCGACGCCGGCGACATCGTGGATCAGGAAGCGGTGCCCATTGGCCCCGACGACACCGCCGCGCAGGTGCAGGCCCGAGTGCGCGACGCGGCCACCGTGGTCCTGGCGCGCCAACTCCACGCATTGCTCGAGGGCAGGGCGCCGCGCCGTCCGCAGGATGAGTCGCGCGCATCCACCTTCGGGCGGCGCCGTCCCGCCGACGGGGCCTTCGACTGGACGATGCCGGCAGCGCGCATTCACGACCTCGTGCGCGCCGTCACGCATCCCTATCCCGGCGCGACGACCCTGCTGGGCGCGCATCCGGTGCACGTCTGGCAGACCCGGCTCACGCACGAATCAATGGGCGGCGCCGCCCCGGGAACGTTCGAGCTGCGCGGCGGCATGCTGCGTGCCGCATGCGGCGACGGACAGTGGCTCGGGATCCTTCGCGCGCAGCTCGATGGCGACACCGAACGCGGCGGCGACGACCTGGCGCGACGGCTCGATCTCCTCACTCCGCACTCCATGCGATGAAGATTCTCATTCTTGGTGTCAATGGTTTCATCGGCAACGCGCTCACCGAGCGCATCCTCACCACGACACACTGGGAGGTGTACGGGCTCGACATGTCGGCCGAGAAGATCGAGCCGTTTCTCGGCAACCCGCGCTTTCGCTTTCTGGAAGGCGACATCGCCATCAACAAGGAGTGGATCGAGTACCACGTGAAGAAGTGCGATGTGGTGCTGCCGCTCGTCGCCATCGCCACGCCCGCCACCTACGTGCGCGATCCGCTCGCCGTGTTCGAGCTCGATTTCGAGGAGAACCTGCGCATCGTCAAGCAGTGTGTGCGCTATCGCCGGCGCGTCGTCTTCCCGTCCACGTCCGAAGTGTACGGTATGTGTCCCGACGCCGAGTTCGATGAGGAGACATCCAACCTGGTGTACGGGCCGATCGCGAAGCCGCGCTGGATCTACTCGGCGAGCAAGCAGTTGCTCGATCGCGTGATCTCCGCCTATGGCCAGCAGCACGGGTTGCGCTACACGCTCTTCCGCCCGTTCAACTGGATCGGCCCGCATCTGGACGATATCGACTCGCCCAAGGAAGGCTCGTCGCGCGTGCTGACGCAGTTCCTGCACAACATCCTCTATGGGGAGCCCATCAAGCTGGTGGATGGTGGACGCCAGCGACGGTCCTTCACGCACATTCGCGACGGCATTGACTGCCTCATGGCCATTCTCGAGAATCGCGACGGCGCCGCCGACGGCGGGATATTCAACATTGGCAACCCGGCGAACGACGTCTCCATTCGCGAGCTGGCCGAGCGGCTGGTGCAGGCCGTGAGTACGTATCCCGGTTTCGAGGCCCAGGCCGCGAACGCCCGCATCATTCCGGTGGAGTCGCGCGCATACTACGGCGAGGGGTATCAGGATATCATGACGCGTGTCCCATCCATTCGCCGGGCCGGAGAGAAGCTGGGCTGGCAGCCGAAGATCGGCTTCGACGAGGCGATCCGGCTCACGCTCGACTTCTACCTGTCGGGGCGCCAGCGACCGGCGGTGCCGTGACCGCACCCGCCGTGACAGAACGACGCGTGGCGCTCAAGGTGGACTGCGACACGTTCGAGGGAACGCGCAACGGGCTTCCCGCACTCCTGCGCCTCTTCGACCGGCACGCGATTCGCGCAACATTCTTCTTCACCCTGGGCCCTGACCGGTCAGGGCGCGCCATCCTGCGCGTCTTCACGCGCCGGGGGTTCCTGCGCAAGATGCTGCGTTCGAACGCACTTGCGCTGTACGGGCCCCGGACGGCGCTCTATGGCACGCTGCTGCCGGCGCCGCACATCGGCCGCAAGCTCGAAACGCTCATACGATCCGTGGGCGACGCCGGCCACGAAGTGGGCGTGCACGGCTGGGATCACGTGCGCTGGCACGACAGACTGCATCGCATGAGCGAGGCGCGGATCGAGCGGGAGTACGGCCGCGCGCACGATGAGTTCGCGCGCATTTTCGGGCACCGTGCCCGCGCCTCCGCGGCACCAGGCTGGCACGCGACGCCGCTCTCCCTCCTGGTGCAGGACCGGTACGATCTGCTCTATGCCTCGAACACGCGCGGCGGCCGGCCGTTCTTTCCTGAAGCCGGTGGCCGCGTATTCCGTACCCTCGAGATTCCAACAACCCTCCCCACGTGGGACGAGACCTTCAACGCGCCGCACTTCAGGGACGAATCCGCCTTTCTCGAATTCTATCGTGACCTCGTGCGGGGCACCGAAGTGCACTCGATTCACACCGAGGTGGAGGCCACGGCGCTGGTCGCGCTCTTCGAGCGTCAGCTGGAGCTCTGGATTGCGGATGGCGTGCGCTTCGTGACTCTCGAGGAGATCGCCGGGGAAACACTGGCGGCGCGCGAGCGCGTGAGCGCGCGCGCTCTCGAGCGGGTCACGCTTCCGGGTCGGGCGGGAGCGGTGAGCGCGGGCGGGCGGCGGCGCGCCGGATGAAGGCGACCGCCGCGCGCCGCCTGCCGCGGTTCACGAGTGCTTGCGCTCGCTGGCGGTAGGCAGGCACTCGTTCTCGTCGGGCGGCGCGCCCGGCTTCACCCGGATGCTCTTCGCCGGGATCCCGACGTACACACGGTGCGCCCGCACATCCTTGGTGGCCACGGCTACCGCGCCAACCATCGCGTCGCAGTTCACGTGCACGCCGGCCAGCACCGTCGCGTGATACGTGATGCGGACGCCGTCATCGATGCGCGTGAGCGCGTTCGTGACATCGAGCTGATCCACGATGCTGTGCGTATGGCTGTAGATGTTCGCATAATCGGAAATGGACACCTTGTTGCCCAGCACGATGCCACCGCGATCGTCGAGGAGCACGTGACGGTGCAGTACGACATCGTCGCCCACCTCGAGGTTGTAGCCGAACGAGAATTCCACGTGCTGGAACGCCTTGAAGTTCCGGCCGCAGCGCCTGAAAATGTGTGGCGCGAGAATCCGGCGCAGTCGTACGCCCGTGTCCACGTTCTGGCCGCCCATGGGCGTACGGTCAAAGCTGTACCAGAGCCAGAGGAGCGGCTTCACGCGCTGGAACTTCGTCTGATCGCAGTCCGCGTAGTATTCGGGCTCCAGCGTCACATTGCGCGGATCGAGCGCCAGCAGCGCGGCGCGCGTGGCCGCCGGGACGGCCGCATCCTCCACGGCGCTCTCCCAGTTCGCGGCGAATCCCGGATACGCCATCTCGCACAATGTGCGACGGCAGACGACGTTCCAATCGGCGCCGGGTGCGCGGATCTCGCTGTCGAGCTCCTCCAGCCATGCATCGACGACAGCGGCACCGGGTCCCGGACGTAGCGGTTGCAGAGGCAGCAGAGCCATGTTCTCGGAGAAAAAGGTAAACCACCAGCTACCAGCCACGAGCTACCAGCCACCAGCTACCGACTACCAACCCTCCCCCTCACCAACGCCCGCTCCTGCTCGATGGTTCGCATCACGGTGGTCCAGCTCGTTCCCCCCACTCCGTCGACCGTGATGGTGAGCGGCTGAGAGAGATCGATTCCGTTGTCGAACACGTATACCGCACTCTGGACCTGGCGCTGGTCAACGCGCTCGCTGCCAAATCCTGCCGTGAGCGGCAGTACGTCGAGCGGCCGGAAATCATGGGCGCCCGACATGATGTCCACGTCGCGCGCGGTGTAGCGCGAGTCCGGCTGCAGCCCGAAAAATGAGAGATACCACAGGCTGGGCCGGTTGACGCCGAGCTGCGCCGCCGCGCGGTCTACGGCGCCCTGCTGCCCGTCGCGCAGCGCGCGCATGGCGCGGTACGAATCGGGCGACAACAGCCGGATCACCGATTCATCCAGTGGCGTCGCGCGGACGAGCACGGATGGCAGCCGGATCTGCATGGAGATGTCATCCTGTCGCAACGTGCCATATCCGGCTGGTACCAGGATGCCGGGCGTGCTGTCGACCACGGTCGTCGCCCCGTGTGTGGCTCCTTCCGCGTAAGCCGGTCCGTGCGACGCACACCCGGCGCACAGGGCGACCGACACGGCGCACAGCGCCGCCGATCTCGTAACCCGGCACGCGTGTGTCCGTGAACGCATCATGTTCCGCCTCACTCGCTCCTCCAGGGCGCCTGCCCCAGCAGCGCGACGACCGCGGCGGCCAGCTCGTCCCGTCCCTCGCCCGTCACCGAACTGAACGGAATCACCTGGTCCTCGTCGAGCCCGAGCGACCGCGCCAGCGTCGCTGTGCGGCCGGCCACCTCCGCGCGCCGCAGCTTGTCCACCTTCGTGAGCGCGATCACCGCGGGTACCTCCAGCTCCGCCAGGAAATCCAGCATCTGCAGATCGTCAGGCGTTGGTTCGCGGCGCGCGTCAATGAGCTGCACGACGCCGCGCAGGGCCGTGCTGCCCCGGAGATAACCCTCGATGAGCGGCCGCCACTGCGCGCGCACCTCCTTCGAGACGCGTGCATACCCATAGCCGGGAAGATCCACCAGCGTGAACGCCCGATTCACCAGGTAGAAATTGATCTCGCGTGTCTTCCCCGGCGTCTGGCTCACGCGTGCCAGCGCCTTGCGGCGGACCAGCCGGTTCAGCAGCGACGACTTGCCGACATTCGAGCGTCCGCCGAAGGCGATCTCCGGAAGCGCCGATTCCGGCCGCCAGCCATCGGGCGATGCCATGCCACCCAGAAATTCCAGATGACGGATGACGAGCGGATCGGCCACGAACGCGGCGCGCTCGGGAGTCGTGCGCATCTCAGTGGGCAACCGTCGACATGTCGAGCGCCGTGTGTGCGCTGCTCACATCACGCCGGAGCGCCAGCAGCAGCACTTCGTCCATGGCGCTCACCGGATGGAATTGCAGATCACCGCGAATGTCCGGCGGAATCTCCTCCAGTTCGCGCGCGTTCGCCAGCGGAATGATCACGTGCGTCACGCCGGCGCGGCGCGCCGCCACGAGCTTTTCCTTGAGTCCGCCAATGGGCAGCACGCGGCCGCGCAGTGTGATCTCGCCAGTCATGGCGGTGTCGCCGCGCACCGCCACGCCTGTGAGCGCACTCACGAGCGCGGTTGCGATCGCGATGCCGGCAGAGGGCCCGTCCTTGGGCGTCGCGCCGGCCGGAATGTGGACGTGAATGTCGCGGCCGCGCGCGAACTCGCCATCGATGCCAAGGATGCTGGCGCGTGACCGCGCGTAGGTCAGCGCGGCGCTCGCCGATTCCTTGAGGACGTCGCCGAGTGTTCCCGTGAGCTGGATCCGCCCGCGCCCCCGCACCACGGCGACTTCGATTTCGAGCAGGTCGCCGCCCACCGCGGTATAGGCCAGCCCGGTGGCCACGCCAACCCGGTCCTCCAGCGTCGCGCTCTCCTCTTCGAACGGCGGCACGCCCAGCAGCTCGCGCAGCGCCTCCGGCCCGACCGTGATGGGATGCGCCGCCGCCTCCTCGACGCCTTCCACCGCGCGGCGCGCCAGCTTGCGCGCCACGCGGGCCAGCCGCCGTTCCAGCTCGCGCACACCGGCCTCGCGCGTGTAGTTGCGTGTGATCTCGGCGATCGCCTCCGGCGTAATGGTCACGTTCTCGGGATCGAGGCCGTGCGCCCGCAACTGCTTCGGGACGAGATACTGTCGCGCGATCGCGTGCTTTTCCTGATCCACGTAGCCCGGCAGTCTGATGATCTCCATGCGGTCGCGCAGCGCATCGGGGATCTGGTTCAGCGAATTGGCCGTCGTGATGAAGAGCGTCTGCGAGAGATCGTAGTCCACTTCGAGATAGTGGTCGTTGAATGCCCGGTTCTGTTCCGGATCGAGCACTTCGAGCAGCGCGGCCGCGGGATCGCCGCGCCAGTCCTGCCCCATCTTGTCCACCTCATCCAGCAGGATGACCGGATTCACGACCTGGGCCCGGCGCATGGCCTGGATCACCCGGCCGGGCAGGGCGCCGATATACGTGCGACGATGACCGCGAATCTCCGCCTCATCACGCACACCGCCCAGCGACATGCGCGAGAAGCGGCGGCCCAGCGCTCGCGCGATCGAGCGCCCCAGCGACGTCTTGCCCACGCCGGGCGGCCCCACGAGACAGAGAATGGGACCTTCCAGATGCCCCACAAGCGCCAGCACGGCGAGGTAGTCCAGAATGCGGTCCTTCACGTCGCGCAATCCGAAGTGGTCCTCATCCAGAATGGTCTGGGCGCGCGCGACGTCCACGGCATCGTCGGTGCGCTCGGTCCAGGGCAGCGCGACGAGCCAGTCGAGATAGTTGCGCCCCACGGTGGACTCCGGCGAAAGCGGCGGCGTGCGGCGCAGCTTGCGCATCTCGCGCTCCGCGCGTTCGCGCACGGGATCCGGGAACTGCTTCTTCGCGATCGCCGCGGCCAGCTCGTCCACGTCGTCCGCCTCCTCTTCGCCCAGCTCGCGGTGAATCGCCTTGAGCTGCTCCTGCAGATAGAACTCGCGCTGATTCTGGAAGAGCGATCCGCGCACGTCGTTCTCGATCTTGCGTTCGAGTCGCAGGATCTCGATCTCCGACGCGAGCAGCGTGCTGCACCGCTCGAGCAGGGCACCCACCGACGGCGCCTCGAGGAGCTGCTGGCGCTGCTCGACGCGGACCAGCAGGTGCGCCGCCACCGCGTAGGCCTGTCGTTCGCGTGACTCGCTGCCCTGGACGAGCGCGACGAGCTCCGGCGGCAGCCGGCGGTGGAGACCCACGTACTCCTCGAACAGGCTCGCGACCCGGCGCGCCATCGCGTCCTCGTCGCTGTCCGGCGTTCCCCGCACCGGTGGCATGGCCGACAGCGAGGAATACAGGCATATTCCGGGTGCGTAGCGCGTCACGCGCGCGCGCGCGAATCCCTCGAGCAGTGCCTTCGTCGTCCCATTTGCCAACCGGGACAGCTGCAGTACCCTGGCAATCACTCCAACCCGGTACAGATCGGCTGCCGCCGGTTCCTGTACCTCGCCACTCCGTTGCGCGACGAGAAAAATCCAGCGGTCATGCGGCAGCGATGCATCCACCGCTGTCAACGACGCCTGTCGTCCAACCAGCAAGGGGATCACCATGTACGGAAACACGACCATGTCGCGCAGCGGCAGCGTCGGCAGACGATCCGGCACCTCGTGACGTTCGTCGCCGCGCGCAATGAAAATGGACATGCCGGAAATATAGCGGGCTACGCCATTGGGAGCGGCGCACTACGCCATTGCCGCAGCGCACATACGCTATCTGACCGACAGCGAGTCGGTTCGGACAGCAGGCATCTTCGGGCGCATGGCAGTCACGCCCAACGCACTTGGCCCGGAGGCCCCATGCAAGTCCTGTCCCTTCCAGTCCTGCTCGCCGCGCTCACGACGCTGGCCGGCGCGCAGCAGCCCATGTCGCACGCGATGCACGCCATGCCGGCGGCGGAATCCCCAGCGCTCCACGTCACCGTGGACAGCGTGCGTTCGCTCGTCGTGCTCAGGGCTGGTCCGTTCCGGATCGAACCCATGGGGGAGGACATGCAGATGCAGGACGAAGAGCTGTCCTTCCGGCTGCCCGTTGACGGGTGGCTGCACGGCTACCACGTGGACCTCGTGGACGGGGCCAATCAGCCACTTCCACGCGACGACATCCATCACGTTGGCCTCGTGAATTTCAATCGCCGCGAGCTGCTGTATCCGGAGCTCGAGCGCATGCTGGCGGCGGGCGCCGAGACGGAAGGCATTGATCTTCCGGCGAGCATGGGTCTGCCGATTTCCAGGGACGACAGTCTTCATTTCTTCGCCGGTCTGCACAGCGCCAACGGGAAGAGCGTGAGCGGTGCGTACGTGCAGATCACGCTCAAGTGGACGCCGAAGCGCGGTCATGGACCACTCGCCGTGTTGCCCTTCTACGTGGACGTCAACAGTCACGTCGGGGGAACGACGGCCTTCGACCTGCCGCCGGGACGAACCACGCGCTCCGCGGACTTCACGATGCCGCTGAGCGGTGGCCTGATTGCCATCGGCGGCCACATGCACCCCTACGGCAAGTCGCTTGCGCTGCAGGACGCCGAGAGCGGGAAGACGCTCGCGCGACTCACCACGGATCTCGGTCCCGACGGCACGGTCAGGAAGCTGACCCGCTTCGTGTTCGGGTACAATCAGGATGCGCTGCGACTGGAGGCGGGACACCGCTATCGCGTCATCGCGGTGTACGACAATACGTCCGGCAAGACGCTGCCCATGGGTGGCATGGCGTCCATGGCGGGCCCGTTCGTTCCCGACGACTATACGCAGTGGCCGAAGCTCGATCTGACGAATCCCGACACCCGGCGCGACATCGCCAGCTTGCGGTTGAACAACTGAGCGGCGCCGGCCGGTCTGCCGGATGCGGCAGGGGCCAGACGCCGACGGTGTCTGGCCCCTGTTCGTTCCGTCGCTCACGACCCGTCAAGCCTCCTTCTTTCTCCGTTTGGTGGAGAGTTCCAGCAGCGGCGGGTTGCCATCGAGCACCGCGGTCTCGGTGATCTTCACCTCGGTAATGTCGTCGCGGCTCGGCAGGTCGAACATGACGTCGGTCATGATCTCCTCGAGAATGGCGCGGAGCCCGCGTGCACCCGTGCCACGCTTGAGCGCCTTCTGCGCCACAGCACGCAGCGCCGACTCCTCGAAGGTGATCTTCACATCTTCGAGGCCGAACAGCTTGGTGTACTGCTTGGTGAGCGCGTTCTTGGGCTCCTTGAGAATGCGCACCAGCGCGTCCTCGTCGAGCGCCTCGAGCGCCACCGCCACCGGAAGCCGGCCCACGAGCTCGGGAATGAGACCGAAGCGCAGCAGGTCGTCCGGCTCCACTTCCGCAAAGGGGTGGCGGGCCACGTCCCTGGGCTTCCCGTTCTGCACCTCTTCCTTGGTGAAACCGATCTGCCGCCGGCCCGTGCGGGCCTCGATGATCTTCTCCAGTCCGTCGAACGCGCCGCCGCAGATGAAGAGGATGTCCTTCGTATTGATCTGGATGTATTCCTGCTGCGGATGCTTGCGGCCACCCTGCGGCGGCACGGAGGCAATCGTCCCTTCGAGGATCTTGAGCAGTGCCTGCTGCACGCCTTCGCCGGACACGTCGCGCGTGATGCTCGGATTCTCGCTCTTGCGCGCGATCTTGTCGATTTCGTCAATGTAGACGATGCCGCGTTCGCACTCGGCAACGTTGAACTCGCCGGCCTGCAGGAGGCGCACGAGGATGTTCTCAACGTCTTCGCCGACGTACCCTGCTTCGGTGAGCGTGGTGGCGTCGGCGATGGTGAAGGGGACATCCAGGATGCGGGCCAGCGTCTGGGCGAGCAGAGTCTTGCCGACGCCGGTGGGACCGATGAGCAGAATATTGGATTTGTCGAGTTCGACGTCATCATCCCGGCCCGACGAGCAGTTGATGCGCTTGTAGTGATTGTAGACCGCCACCGAGAGCGCCTTTTTCGCCCGCTCCTGTCCGATCACGTACTGGTCCAGGATGTCCTTGATTTCCTGCGGCGTCGGAACCTGCGTGATCGCCTCGGCAACCTCGCGCTCCTCATCCTCGGCGAGAATCTCGTTGCAGAGCGAAATGCACTCGTTGCAGATGTAGACGGATGGGCCGGAAATGAATTTCCGGACTGAATCCTTGGACTTTCCGCAGAACGAGCAGCGCAGGTGTTTATCGTGCGACATTAGCTGTCCGTGAAGCAGGTGAAGCGGACGGGCGGCAGCGGGTCTGAGGACCGCTGCCGGAGGGCTTGGAGATGTTTAACGTGCCCTCAAAAGACGGTCAAGGATCACAACTGACACAACTCATGTGATTAATTTCACAAACTGGCCTTCGGCTCGCTGGCCACCAGGCCCCGGGCCTGGACCACCACATTGTCGATAAGTCCATATGCCTTGGCCTCTTCCGCCGACATGAAGCGATCGCGGTCCACGTCGCGCTCGATCTGCTCGACCGTCCGTCCCGTGTGCTTCGCCATGAGCTCGTTCATTTTGGCCCGCAGATAGAGGATCTCCTTCGCCTGGATCTCGATATCCGCGGCCGTACCCTGCGCACCGCCCGACGGCTGGTGAATCATGATTCGCGAATGCGGCAGCGCCATGCGCTTGCCCGCCGTGCCGGCCGCCAGCAGGAATGCTCCCATGCTCGCCGCCATCCCCATGCAGATGGTCCGGATGGGCGACGTGAGAAATTGCATCGTGTCGTAGATCGCCATGCCGGCCGACACGCTCCCGCCCGGCGAGTTGACGTAGATATTGATGTCGCGCTCCGGATTGTCCGCGTCCAGAAAGAGGAGCTGGGCAATCACGATGTTCGCGACGTCGTCGTTGATGGGTGTGCCGAGGAACACAATCCGGTCCATCAGCAGCCGTGAGAAGATGTCATACGTCCGCTCGCCGCGCGGCGAGCGCTCGATGACATAGGGTGGGTAGATCGTGGACATGGGCATTGTCGTGTAAGTCAGTCGCAGGGAAGTGAACGCACGAAGCCGACCGCGCGGTGCCGCCGGCTATTCAACGGTATTTCTCTCCATCAGCCACTTCATCACTTTCTCCTCCGTCAGGCTCTGCTCCAACTCGGCCAGCCTCCCGGACTTCTGGAGCGATGCGTAGAGCTGGCCGACATTCGCCTTTCCCTTTTCGGCCAGCTCGGCGACGCGCTCGTCAATGTCCGCCTCGGATGCGCTCAACCCCTCGCGCTTGGCGAGCGTCGAAATGATCAGATCGCGCCGCACCTGTCGCTCGGCGAGCGGCTGGAAATCGTGCGTGAACTTTTCCCGTCCATCTTCCGGTACCTTGTACGCCTCGGCGTAGGCACTCACCAGTTGCGCCACCCAGCTCGGCGGCACGTCAAAGGCATTGGCGGCGATGAGTTCGTCAATGAGCTTCTGCCGCACGTCGGCATCCGCCTCGCGCTCGGCCAGCTTCACGAGGTCGCCGTGCACGGTCTTCCGGAGCGCATCCAGCGAGTCGAAGTCGCCCGCCTCTCGCGCGAAGGAATCGTCAAGCGGCGGCAAAGCCTTCCGCTTGACGTCATCGAGCGTCACCTGCACGCGCTTGGTCTTGCCGCGTTGCGCCTCGTCCGGAAAGTCCTCCGGCCACTTCACCGGGCGCTCCGTGGTGGCGCCCGGCGCGGTCTCCATGATGACTTCCTCCACCGCCGGCAGCGCCTGTCCCTCGCCCAGCACCAGGCGGTATTCCTGCGGCTCGGCCATGGCCTCGCCATCATCCGTCGTGGCGAGATGCACGGTCACCATGTCGCCGGGAATCGGGCGCTCGTCCACAGGTGTCCATGTCGCGCGCTCCTCTCGCATCTCATCCAGTTGCACGCGCACGTGCTCGTCGCCCACCGGGCGCACGGTGCGGGTGACGCGGAAGCCCTGCGTACGCGGGAGCTCGATGGTGGGCCGTACCTCGAGATGCAGCTCGAAGGTGAGCGGTTGCCCCTCGTCAGCCTTCACATCGTGCACGTGGGGCTGGGTGGCCAGCTCGAGCTTCTCGCGTTCGAGCACTTCCTTGAACGCGTCCTGCACGAGTGACTCGATCGCTTCCTGGTGGATGGCATCGCCGAACTTCCGCCGCACCATGGCGGCTGGTGCCTTGCCGGGGCGAAACCCCCGGAGCCGGACCTGCGTGGCGTAGCGGCGCGCGGCGCGCTCTTCGGCGTTCCGCACTTCATCTACAGGTACCGACACTTCCAGCAGGCGCTCCAGCCCCTCGCTCTTCTTCGGCTTGATGTCGATGTTCATGGACAGAAAGATAATGAAGGGGCGCGCGCGAGTCAGTTCCGCGCGCCCGCCGATGGCCCGGCTGCCGGCCCGCCGGCCTGCCACACATTGTTGCTCCGATCCACATCCTGAAAGCGGTTGTCCGGATCCAGGGTGACGCGTGCAACCCGCCGGCCGCGGGTGGTCACCGAAAAGCTCACCATGCGGTTGCCGCTGAACCAGACCGAAGCGGGACGCGTGATTGTTTCGGTGCCGCCTCCCACATAATCAATGCGCGCGATGATGGGCATGGTCATGCTGCCCCTGGCGGCCACTGTTACGCGAACCGCACCGCGCGCCGGGGCGCTCACCGTCGTGATGGCCTGGTCGAACGTCCCCGTCGTGAACCACCACGCATTCCAGAACCAGTCCAGGCGCTGTCCCAGTGCGTGATCCATGAACATGAAGAAGTCCCATGGTGACGGGTGCCGGTAGCGCCATGCCTGGGCATACGCGGCGAAGGCCTGACGGACCACCGAATCGCCAACCACGCCGCCCAGTGCGCGAAGCGCGAGCGGCGCCTTCTCGTAGGTCTGCAGCGTGTAGAGCGGGCCAGCGAAATCGGACGGCCACATCATGGCGGGCTCCAATTCCGAACCGGCCACGCGGCGATAGTCCTCGCCGATGCGCATCGGGTCCTCCAGCTGTCCGGTGAAGTCCGCGCCCGCCGCTGCGTCAATGAAGTCGTTGAACCCTTCGTCCATCCAGCCATACCACGTCTCGTTCGACCCCACCATCATCGGGAACCACTGGTGTCCCAGCTCGTGCGCAATGACGCCGAAGCCGGGCCCGCAGAAGACGATCATGGGATACTCCATCCCGGTCTCGGGCCCATCGGCCACGGTGGCCTGAGGGAAGTCGTATGGCATGACGTAGCGCGCGTGGTGCTCGAGCGCGAACTTCGCGTACTGCGCGCTCTTCTCGTAGCTGCTGTGTTCCGGCAGGTAGAACACCTGCACCAGCGTGGGTTTGGGCGTCATGGCGCGCGTGGCGTCATACACGAAGTCCGCGCTGGTCGCGAAGGCGAAGTCGTTCACGAGCGGCGCGGTGAAGTGCCAGGTGAGCAGCGAGTCTGCCGCAGTGGCCCTGCCGGCGCCCCGTTCCGCGGCCGTGACGACGCGCACCGTCGTATCACCCTTCAGGGCGACGGCCAGCCGCTCTCGCGTGCTGCGCGAAAGCACCTGTTCAGGGTTCGCGAGCGTTCCCGTTGCGCCCACGAGCCATCCGGCCGGCAGCGTGAGCCTCACGTCGAAGCTCCCGTACTGGTTGTAGAATTCCGCGGTGCCGAGGTACTGGTCGTGATCCCAACCGCGCAGATCATCGTACATGGCGATCTGCGGGTACCACTGCGCGACCTGATAGAGTCGTGTTCCCCAGCGGCCCATGCGCTCGCCCCGTTCGCCAGGTGGCACGTTCGGGACCTTGAACTCCCAGTCCGCCGTGAGCGTGGCTGTCGCACCCGGCAGAACGGGGGATGCCAGCTGCACGATTGCGATCGTGCCGTCGACGCGGTACGCCTTCGGGTCGTCGAGCGCAACAGGCTCGCCGTCGATGATGAGCCGGCTCACCCGGATGCCGTCCGTAATGTCGGTGACGTAATCGTTGCGATCCGATTCGGCGCGGAAATAGTTCTGATAGAGGCGAAGGACGATCTGCCGGAGCGTATCCGGCGTCGTGTTGCGCAGCGTGATGGTCTCCGAGCCCGTGAGATTCGCCGTTTCGACATCGAGGCGCGCAGTGATCGCGTAGTCCACCCGCTGCTGCCAGTAGTTGCGGCCCGGCGATCCGGTGGAGTCGCGCGTGCCGGCCCGATAGGCGCGCGAGATCATCGGGCCGAGCGGGATGTCGCGGGGCACGACCCGATCGGGCCATGCCGGTGCGTGCTGCGCCCGGAGCGGCGCAAGGAGGGGGAGCGCGGCGCAGCCGAAGGCCAGCGCCAGTGCGAGGACAGGTGATTGCATGTGGAGACAGTGGGGAAATGAGTCCACGACACCAGGCCAGCGCATCCCGTCGTGTCGCGCCGCGGTACGAATGCTCGGGGCGGGACTCGAACCCGCACGCCTTTCGGCACGGCGTCCTAAGCGCCGCGTGTCTGCCGTTCCACCACCCGAGCGCGCCGCCCTGAAGCTAATGCGCATCACGATTTTTGGTGAACCGGGTGAGCTCCGATGGCGGTGGCGAACGGCGTTCCGCGCCCCGGCGAACGGCGGGACAGGATTTCAGGATTGACAGGATTTACGGGATTTTCACGGTCCCTTTCCCAAAGCTTTGCCGTCATTCGGCGAACGGACTGAAATTTTGAGACTCGGCTCCCAACAATCCTGTTCATCCTGTCAATCCGGTAAATCCTGTCATTTGTCTCTGTTGGTCACGCAAACCTGTCAGCTGTCCGAAGCTGCTACCTGTGCCGCCCGCAATCGGTGAGCATCGGGAGTACAGTACCAAGCGCACCGGCGCGAGGCCGCCGAGCTGCGCCACGCGCCGGTCCGATACACCACGGCCCGGCGATGCTGAGCATCGCCAGGCCGTGGTGTACTGCTTGAGCGCCCTCGCGCCATCAACGCGCCGCCAGCATCAGCTCCCATCACCCGTGGCGAGGTTCACGACACGCGTCTCCTTGAGGCGCGTATTGTAGACGAGCAGACTGATCACCTGGTCCTTGCCCACCTGAGCCAGCGCGGCGTTCAGGTCAGCGTCGGTGCGGAGAGCGCGATTCGCCGGATTGAGCACCTTGACCAGAATGTCCTGGTTCGGCGCCAGCTTCTGGAACGCCGCTCCGGTCACGCTCACGTCAGTCACCAGCAGGCCACGCTGCACACCGGCTGCGTTCAGGCTCGCGACCTGATCGCTGCTGAGCGGTTTCACCGTGATGCCCAGCTTCTGCCAGGCAGCCGGCTCCGGATGGCTCCCACCATTGCCGGAATCATTGCTGGCTACGTCACTGTCGCTCGGCGCTTCGCCTAACTTCACCTTGAAGCTCATTTTCTTGCCGTAGCGCATGACGGTCACGTCCACCACATCGCCGGGCTGGTGCTGCCGGATCATCCGCTGCAGTTCCGCGGTGCGGTCAATCGTCTTGCCATCGAGTGCGATGATCACGTCGCCGGGCTCGATGCCGGCACGCGCCGCCGGACTGTCGGTGCCGGCCGAGGCGCCGCCCACCAGCGCGCCATGAATGCTGTCCAGCCCTGCGGCCTTCGCCGTCGCCGGATCGACATTCTGAATGGCCACACCCAGAATCGGCTGGCGCACGTGACCGTACTTGATGATGTCGTTCATCACGTTCTTCGCGAGCGAAATGGGAATCGCGAAGCCGTACCCCGCGTAGTATCCCGTGGGGCTCGCGATGGCGCTGTTGATGCCAATGACCTCACCGCGGATGTTCACGAGCGGTCCACCGGAATTGCCGGGATTGATGGCGGCATCGGTCTGGATGTAGTCAACGATGGCGTACTTGCTGGAATAGAGCTGCGTGAGCTGGCCGCCACGACCCTTGGCGCTCACGATGCCCGCGGTCACGGTGAAGTCGAATCCCAGCGGGTTGCCGATCGCGAGCACCCATTCGCCCACCTTGGCGTCTGCGTCATCGCCCAGTGACACGGTGGGGAAATCGTTGCCGTTGATCTTGATGACGGCCACGTCTGTGGTCGGATCGCGACCAATGACCTTGGCGGTGAACTGGCGACGGTCGAGCATGGTGACGGTCACCTTGTCGGCGCCCTGCACCACGTGGTTGTTGGTGAGAATGTAGCCGTCAGGCGACACGATGAAACCGGAACCCATGCCTTCCTGCGGTCCCTGCTGCTGAGGCTCGAACTGGCGGAAGAACTGCTCCATTCCGGGAGGGAACTGCTGCCCGCCCTGCGTGCGCGGCTGCTTGGCTTCCGTTTCGGTAGTGATCTGCACCACTGCCGGCGTCACATGCTGCGCGATGGAAACGAACCCGTTACTGAGGTCCGCCAGCGGCTGAACGACCTGCGACGGAGGTTTGGTGCTGGTGCGCTGCTGCGCGTACCCGAACGGTGTGAGATTGAATCCCGCGGCGATGATGACACCGCCGACGAAAGCCGCAAGCGCGACCGCACCCAGTCGCGCACGAGAAAATGTTCGAGAAGGCATGAATGGTATCTGGTTATTGGTCGCTAGTAGCTGGTTGAATGACGGTAACTGGTAGCTGGTAGCTGGCGCTGTAAGTGTGTACCGTCGAATCCCCCAAAAGTTGCTTTTCGACACAGCCTCAGCGTCTCCCCCACCAGCTACCAGCCACCAACAACCAGCTACCGTTTCTTATCCTCATCCACGATTTCATAGTCCGCTTCGACAACGTCGTCCGGCTTGTCGCCGGGCGCGTTCCCCGGCTGACCGGCGGTGGCACCAGGTTCGCCTGTGGGACCGGCCGCCTGCTCCGCACTTCGCTGCTGTGCGTAGAAGGACTGCCCGGCCTCACCGAACGCGTGTGACAGCTCCTCCTGCGCGGCACGGATCTCGTTCATGTCGTCGCCACGCAGTGCCTTGCGCGAACGCTCCACCGCGGACTCGAGCTTGGACTTGATGTCCGCCGGCAGCTTGTCGCCCCACTCCTTGGACTCCTTCTCCACCTGGTAGGCGAGGCCGTCCAGCTTGTTGCGCGCATCGATCTCCTCGCGGCGCTGCTTGTCCTCGTCGGCGTGCGACTCCGCGTCCTTCACCATGCGCTGAATCTCGTTCTCGGAGAGTCCGCTCGATGCCTCGATGCGGATCTTCTGCTCCTTGCCCGTGGCCTTGTCCTTCGCGGTCACGTGCAGAATGCCGTTCGCGTCAATGTCGAACGTCACCTCCACTTGCGGCATGCCACGCGGTGCCGGCGGAATGCCGGTGAGCTGGAACTTGCCGATCGTCTTGTTGTACGTGGCCAGCTCGCGCTCGCCCTGCAGCACATGAATCTCCACCGTGGTCTGGTTGTCATCCGCCGTGGAGAAGATCTCCGACTTCTTCGTGGGAATCGTCGTGTTCCGCGGAATGAGCACCGTGGTCACGCCGCCCAGCGTCTCGATGCCGAGCGACAGCGGAGTGACGTCGAGCAGCAGCACGTCCTTCTGCTCACCCGTGAGCACCGCGCCCTGGATGGCGGCGCCGATGGCCACGACCTCATCCGGATTCACGCCCTTGTGCGGCTCCTTCTTGAAGAAGTCCTTGACGACCTGCTGCACCTTGGGCATGCGCGTGGAACCACCGACGAGAATGACCTCGTCAATCTCTTCGGGCTTGAGTCCCGCGTCCTTGAGCGCCTGCTGCATGGGCGGAATGGTCCGCTGCACCAGATCGTCCACGAGCTGCTCCAGCTTGGCGCGCGTGAGCGTGTAGTTGAGGTGCTTGGGCCCCGACTGGTCGGCCGTGATGAACGGCAGATTGATGTCCGTCTGCTGCGTGGACGACAGCTCCATCTTGGCCTTCTCGCCGGCTTCCTTCAGGCGCTGGAGCGCCATGGGATCCTTCGAGAGGTCGATGCCCTGATCCTTCTTGAACTCGGCCACGAGCCAGTCGATGACGCGCTGGTCGAAGTCGTCGCCGCCCAGATGCGTGTCGCCATTCGTGGACTTCACCTCGAACTGGCGCGAGCCGTCCACATCGTAGAGCTCGAGCACGGAGATGTCATACGTCCCGCCGCCCAGATCGAACACGGCGACCTTTTCGTCCTTCTTCTTGTCCAGTCCGTAGGCGAGCGCGGCCGCGGTGGGCTCGTTGATGATGCGCAGCACGTCGAGCCCCGCGATGCGTCCCGCATCCTTCGTGGCCTGGCGCTGCGAGTCATTGAAGTAGGCCGGTACGGTGACCACGGCCTTCTGCACCTTGAAGCCCAGGTAGTCCTCCGCCGTCTGCTTCATCTTCTGCAGGATCATGGCGGAAATTTCCGGCGGCGTGTAGCGTTTGCCCTGAATCTCCACCACCGCCAGATCGTTCTGGCCGGCCGCGACCTTGTATGGGACGCGTTTGATCTCTTCGGTGACTTCCGGCATCTTGCGCCCCATGAAGCGCTTGATGGAGAAGACCGTGTTTTGCGGATTGGTGACCGCCTGGCGCTTTGCGACCTGGCCCACGAGCCGTTCGCCGTCCTTCGTGAACCCGACGACGGACGGGGTGACGCGGCCCCCTTCGGCATTCGGAATGACAACAGGGTCACCGCCCTCCATGACAGCAACCACGGAGTTCGTCGTGCCCAGGTCAATGCCAATGACTTTCTCAGCCATAGCTTCCTCGTGAAGTGTGATGTGGCGAGCCGCGCCGAAGCGTCAGAACCGCTCGCCGGATGCTTGAACAGGCTCCCCGCTCGCTGCGGGGATACCACCGGCAAGACCTTCTCGCAATCCTGGTGCCGGTGGAGTGCGCCATTATGGCAGACGGAAGACAGGTCGAAAAGGAAGACAGGATCGCAGGAATCGCCATCGCGAACAGACGATCGCCAACCAGCGAGTAGCCGAACGTGATCCCGCTCAGCGACGAATTGCCGACGCTCCGGACGCCGTGGATGACCTACGCCATCCTGGCCGTCACCTGGGCAGTCTGGTTGCTCGTGGAACAGGCAGGATTTTCTCCGATGGTACTTGCCGCGCGCGTGTGCGATCTCGGCATGGTACCGGGCGAACTGACGCACAAGGCTCCGCTTGGGCTCGCTGTGCCCATTGGCGCCGGTATGGCATGCGTCGTGGACAATCTGCCAATCAACATCCTCACGCCGCTGACCTCCATGTTCCTGCACGGCGGCTGGATGCACATCATTGGCAACTCGCTCTTCTTCTGGGTGTTCGGCAACAACATCGAGGACTCGATGGGGCCGTGGCGCTTTCTCGCGTTCTACCTCATCTGCGGCCTGATCGCGGCGGCCACGCACGTCGCCTTCAATGCGTCGTCGCCAGTGCCGACGGTGGGCGCGTCGGGGGCGATTTCCGGGATCATGGGTGCGTATCTGCTGCTCTACCCGAAGGTGCGCATCCGGATGTTCTTCTTCTTCATCATCTTCTTCAAGGTCATCCCGATTCCGGCCTGGCTGGTGCTGCTCTACTGGTTCGGGCTCCAACTCCTCGCGGGCCTGCCCGAACTGTCCCAGATGAGCCCGGACGTATCCGGTGGTGTCGCCGTATGGGCGCACGTGGGTGGATTCATAGCGGGGCTCGTGCTCATCAAGCTGTTCGCGAAGCCGGGGCTCGTCGAGGCGCACCGCGTGGCATTGCCGCCGCGCTACCGGGTGCAATTCCCCGGCGCCTGACTGCCCGCGCCGCGCCTGACTGCCTGCGCCGCAACTGCCCGAGCCGCGTCTGCCAAGGTTTCCGATCGCGGCTGGCGCGAGTAACTTCCTCGCGCCCCTGACGACGCCCGAGGATCCGCCCGCCGATGCCTGCTGCCGAGCGTATTGCCGACCTGATCGACCACACACTCCTGAAGGCGGACGCGACTCGATCGGACATCGAACGTCTGTGTGCCGAGGCGCGCCACTTTGGCTTCGTGGCCGTGTGTGTGAATCCGGTCTGGGTACCGCTCTGCCGTGAGGTCCTCCACGCATCGCCTGTGCGGGTGGTGACCGTGGTCGGCTTCCCGCTGGGTGCCAATCGGACGGCGACCAAGGTGGCCGAGGCATCGCTCGCCGTGGCGGAGGGCGCCGATGAGCTCGACATGGTTGCGGCACTCGGCTACCTCAAGGGGGGCGACTGGCGCTACGTCGCGAGCGACATTCGCGCGGTCGTCAGCGCGGCCGGTGGCCGGCTGGTGAAGGTGATCATCGAGTCGGCGCTGCTCACGCCCGATGAGATCACGCGGGTCAGCACGGTCGCGCGGGACGCGGGTGCCGGGTACGTAAAGACGAGCACCGGTATGCACGCCCTGGGTGGTGCCACGGTTGCAGCCGTGTCACGCATGCGCGCCGCGGTGGGCAGCTCTGTCGGCGTCAAGGCGAGCGGCGGGATTCGCGATTGCGCCGCGGCGATTCGCATGCTCGCCGCTGGCGCCTCCCGCCTCGGGACGTCCAGTGGCGTCAGGATCGCCGAATGTCTCGGAGACATGCCGTTGTCGCGGCTCGTTGCGGATGCCGCGGCGCACGCCGACCGGTGCACCACCTCCATCCGGAGCGTCACACCAGCGACCGCGCCACAGTTCTGATTCCCGACACGCCTGTTCATCTGACGCCTTCCAGATTCCCGACATCCCGTGCGCCTCATACCACGCGACACCGCATTCTTCGAAATGTTCGAGCAGCTCTCCAGGCGGCTGACGGTTGCGTCCCGCCTGTTGAGCGAGCTGTTTGCCGACCCGAGCCGCCTGGAGCACTTCGTCAGCGCCATCAAGGTGGTGGAGCACGAGGCGGACACCATCACGCACGACATCATTTCGCGCATTGACAAGAGCTTCGTGACGCCCATCGACCGCGAGGACATTCACCTGCTGGCCTCGCGGCTGGACAACGTGGTGGATCTCGTGGATGGCACGGCACGGCGCGCGCAGATGTTCCACATTCGCGAGGTGCACGACATCGCGCGGCGCATGTGCGACACGCTGGTGAGTGCCACAGAGAGTCTGGACGCCGCCGTGGGGCGCATGAAGGACGCCCGCTTCGTCGTCGCGCAGGGGCACGAGGTGAAAACGCGGGAGGAAGAGGGTGACGCCCTCTATCATGAAGCCGTCGGCGACCTGTTCCGCGGCACGCCCGACCCGCTCCACGTCATCAAGTGGAAGGAGCTGTACGATACACTCGAGCGCGCCCTCGATCAGTGCGAGGACGTGGCCAACGTGCTCGAGAGCATCGCCCTCAAGCACGCCTGAGCGGTGATCACGTACATCCTGGTGATCATTGCGATCGCCTTCATCTTCGACTTCAGCAACGGATTTCACGACTCGGCAAACTCCATCGCCACGGTGGTGGGGACCCGTGTGCTCAAGCCGCTTCCGGCGGTGCTCTGGGCTGCCGCGTTCAATTTCCTGGCCGCGTTTCTCGTGGGGACGAAGGTGGCGCAGACGATGGGGAAGGGGATGATCGACATCACCGTCGTCGACCCCAACGTGGTACTCGGGGCGCTGCTCGGCGCGATCGGCTGGAATCTCATCACGTGGTACTACGGGCTGCCCTCGAGCTCATCGCACGCGCTCATTGGCGGATTCGGCGGCGCGGCCGTGGCCAAGGCAGGCTTTGGCGCGATCATCGCGTCGGGCTGGACGAAGACCATCGTCTTCATCGTGCTCTCGCCGGTGATCGGGCTGATCCTGGGTTTTTCGCTCATGGTTGCGGTGTACTGGATCTTCCACCGGACGCCGCCCGGCAAGGTGGATCGCGTGTTCCGCGTGGCGCAGCTCGGGAGCGCGGCGTTCTTCTCGCTCTCGCACGGCGCGAACGACGCGCAGAAGACGATGGGCATCATCGTGGGACTGCTCGCGTCATCGAACGCGCTCTTCGCGCATCAGGCGGGAATGCTGCACCATCTCTACGTACCGGCCGCGGACCACATCCCCTACTGGGTGGAGATCTGCGCCTACACGGCCATCGCGCTCGGCACGGCGTTCGGCGGCTGGCGCATCGTGCACACGATGGGCTCGCGCATCACGAAGCTGCGCCCGGTGGGCGGCTTCTGCGCCGAGACGGGCGGCGCGTTGAGCATTCTACTGGCGACGAAGTTCGGCATTCCGGTGAGCACGACGCACACGATCACGGGCGCCATCATGGGTGTGGGCGCCACGACACGGCTCTCCGCCGTGCGCTGGGGTGTGGCGGGGCGCATCGTGTGGGCGTGGATCCTGACCATTCCCGCGGCGGCCATCATGTCGGCG
>Ga0134128_10001679_pt1 | contig 28109 bp, 25 predicted proteins | sample KB31754_FD_96462 | JGI IMG/M metagenome (GOLD analysis project Ga0134128, IMG submission 96462) | Terrestrial soil microbial communities with excess Nitrogen fertilizer from Kellogg Biological Station, Michigan, USA - KB3-175-4 | ecosystem: Environmental > Terrestrial > Soil > Unclassified ... | reverse complement strand
CCAGCCATATTCCTTTGGTCTATGGCTCGTTCCCGATGTATATCATCATGGGCGTATCGATGTACATCTATGCCAGCACGCGCCTGCCACTCTACAACAAGACGACCTCGTTTCCGCTGGTGATGGTCATTGCCGGTCCGATCATGAGTCTCCCGAACGTCGGCCTGAACGAATGGGGCCATGCCTTCTGGTTCATGGAGGAACTCTTCAGCGCACCGCTGCACTGGGGCTTCGTGATACTGGCTTGGGCCGGGCTGTTCCAGGGGGGCCTCGCCGTCCAGATCATTGCACGTTTCTCCAACCTCCTGGACGTGCAATGGAACAAGCAAAGCCGGGTAATCCTGGATAACGTTGTTTAAGTTTTAATCCGGCTATAACAATCCGGCTATAACAATCCAGCTGTAACTGCGCAGCCCACCCCATCCGCTTTCACAGGGATGGGGTTTTGTTTGTAAAGCGGATCAATGGCTGCCGTCGGACGAGTTACATGAAACGGCGTTGCCCGGAAATCTCAATGTGCCAGCTGCAGTATGACAACGCCGGAGACGATGAGCGCAACCCCGAAGTATCGAGCAATGGACGTCGGATCTTCGTAGAAGAAGACGCCGACAAGAAACGTGCCGGCAGCTCCGATACCCGTCCAGACCGCATAAGCGGTACCAATAGGGATTTGACGCTGGGCGAGCCACAGCAGGATGCCACTGGTGGCCATAAAGACGACAGCTACAGCGACACCGGTTACACGGGACGACGGCTCTTGTGCCATCTTCAGCCCGACAGGCCATCCGATTTCAAACAACCCTGCCAGGACAAGATAGGCCCAACTCATGATGACTCTCCTTCGAAATCGAATGTGAAAGCTGCGGCCAGGTCAGCAGCCTCGCACTGCAGCACCAGAAATTCTCTGTTTTTTAGGAGCCTCACTGCCTGCAAGCCCTCACTTTATCATAGCGTTCGAAGTTCCTTAAGAGAATGCCAAGGCAGCAGTTACTTCATAAATTTTGGTAAAATATCGAGTTTTACCTTGATTTGCCCCGACTATGGCGCTCCTGGAAATCCGTAATGTTACGCGGCGTTTCGGCAGTTACACTGCGGTCGACAACGTCAGCATCGATGTGGAAGCCGGCGAATTCTTCACGCTGCTGGGTCCCTCCGGTTGCGGCAAAACAACCCTGCTGCGGATGATAGCCGGGTTCGACCTGCCGGACTCCGGTCAAATCCTGCTGGACGGCAAGGATATGGTAGGCATCCCACCGGAAAAACGCCCTGTCCATACCGTATTCCAGACCTATGCTTTATTTCCGCATATGACGGTGGCGGACAATATCGCCTTTCCCCTCAAGATGGCAGGGAAAGCGCCACAGGAAATAAAAAAAAGGGTGAATGAACTGCTGGAGCGGGTTCACCTGCCGAACTTCGGCAATCGCTTTCCACACGAACTCTCTGGCGGGCAGAAACAGCGCGTGGCTTTCGCCAGAGGATTGGTGAATCGACCGCGACTGCTCCTGCTCGATGAGCCATTGGGCGCACTGGACGCAAAGTTGCGCGAAGAGATGCAGATCGAGCTTATCAATCTCCAGAAAGAAATCGGTATTACCTTTATTTTTGTCACTCATGCACAGGATGAAGCACTGGCGCTATCGCATCGCATCGCGGTGATGAACCGGGGCAATGTCGAGCAGATAGACGAACCCTCTAAAATCTACAGTGCCCCGAGAAACCATTTCGTTGCAGATTTTATTGGCAAAATCAGTGTGATGAACGCAGCAGTTATGGAAGCTGCTCCATCGCATCTGAAACTCGCGATAGAAGGACTGGGAGAGGTAACGGCGCCGGCCAGGGAAGGTGTGGAGGTGGGCGACAGGGGCGTGCTGGCCATCCGTCCGGAGCAGGTGCGAATTTCTCACCCGTCCAATGAATCGCAGCTAAAAAACCATTTCCGCGGCAAAGTGCACGACTTCCTGTATGTCGGTGACGTAACCACTTATATCGTGGAACTCGTCAACGGTGCCTATATTGAAGCTTTACTGCCCAATTCCGCTCCTGGCCGGGCCAAGTTTTTCGAGGTGGATGACGAGGTAACGATCTCCTGGCGCCACGACGCGGGCATTTTTCTCAATGATCACCAATGATTAAGGACGGAACGAAAGAAAAGCAGCTTGCCCGGCTGCTGGTGAGCGGGCCGCCCCTATTGTTTCTGATAGTGTTCTTTGTCGCGCCCAGCCTGATCATGATTCTCACCTCGTTTCGCTTTCCAGGTGAATTCGGCGGGCTGGCACCCGTTACGCCGCCGTCGGACAAAGCGATTGGCGAATATGGATTCACCTCGGATGCTTATCAGTTCTTTTTCAGCGACTTTATCTACACGGAGATTTTTCTCAAATCGTTCGCGGTTGCGTTCGGCACGACCTTGATCTGTCTCATCCTCGCTTATCCACTGGCAGTACTGATTGCCCGCAGCAGGAAACACTTGCGCAACCTGATGGTCCTGTTGGTGATACTTCCATTCGCGAGCAATTTCCTCATCCGCATCTACGCCTGGATGATCATTCTCGGTCCGGAATCAGCGCTCAGCCACTTTCTCAATACCGTTCTCGGCGCATTCGGAATCGCCCCGGTCACATTATTATTCTCGCCTTTTGCAGTGTTGGTTGGCATGGTGTACGTACATCTGCCGTTCATGGTGCTGCCTCTCTATACCAACCTGGAGAAGCACGACCTCTCGCTTCTGGATGCGGCCCAGGATCTGGGTGCGAATGCCTGGCAACGCTTCTGGCGGGTTACCTGGCCGCTATCCCTGCCGGGCGTATTTTCAGGGTCCGCGCTGGTATTCATTCCGGTGCTGGGCATGTTCGCCGTGCCGGACATACTCGGCGGCACAGGCGATATCCTGATCGGAAACCTGATCAAGGATCAGTTCCTGGGCACGCGCGACTGGCCTTTCGGTTCTGCGTTATCGATCATGCTGACAATGGCGGTACTATCCATAGCAGGCTTGACGACATGGTTCGCCCGTTCCGCAACCGGCCAACGGGCGATATAACGTGAAGCGCGGCAATCTCTGGTTGTGGTCCGCGGCCGTGCTGGTTTACGCCTTTCTTTATATCCCGCTGATCATCGTAGTGCTGTACTCGTTCAACGATTCCAGACTGAACGCTGAATGGGTCGGCTTTACCTTGTTCTGGTACAAGGCGCTGTTCAACAATACCGAGATGCTGCTGGCGGCACGCAACTCGCTCGTCATCGCACTGTGCGCCAGCTTCTGCGCAACCCTGCTGGGCACGATGTCCGGCCTGGCGATACACCGGTACAAGCTCAAGGTATTGCCGGTACTGGTATTCACTCCCGTAGCAATGCCCGAAATCCTGCTCGGAGTATCGATCCTGCTATTCTTTTTGCAAGTCCTGAATTTCACGCTCGGAATGGTGTCCATCATCATTGCGCACACTACCTTCTGCATTGGTTTTGTTGCCATCATCGTGCGGGCGCGGCTGCAGGGAATGGATGAAAGCATCTTCGAAGCGGCGCGCGATCTGGGCGCCTCGCCGTGGCAAACTTTCCGGCTCGTCACCCTGCCGCTCATCATGCCGGCCGTGGTTGCAGGCGCCCTGATGTCGTTCACCCTGTCCATCGACGATTTTGTCATTACATTCTTTACCAAGGGTGTAGGCGAACCGATTCTGCCGATCCAGATTTATACGATGATAAAAGTTGCAGTAACGCCTGAAGTGAACGCCATCTCCACATTATTGATGCTGCTGACATTGGTCATGATCATCATTGCCGCCCGGCTTGAATCAAACGGCTCATCGGAAGGGAACGCGAAACCTCACACGGCTGAATAAGCGGCGAAATGATGAACTCTCCACGACTCCTTTCTTTTCTGCTGGTGTCACTGCTCACATTCTCCGCGGGGTGCACTCCACAGGATCCGGATGCGGCCAACAGCGGCAAAAATGTCCTACACCTGTTCAACTGGAATAACTACATCGCGCCGGAAACTGTTGCGCGCTTCGAGAAATCCTGCAAGTGCGACCTGGCGCAGGATTATTATGCCGATAACGAGGAAATGCTGGCGAAGCTCGCGGCGGGCGCCACCGGTTATGATGTTATCGTTCCCACGGGCAATGCGCTCGACACCCTCATCCGCCAGGGAGTACTGAGTCCGCTGGACAAATCGCTGCTGCCCAATTTCAGGAATATCAACCCCGCCTATCTCGATACGGCCTTCGACCCCGGTAATATATACTCGGTCCCCTACGCCTACACGCTCTCTCTGCTCGGCTTCAACAAGGAGAAGATCGAGCAGCTTGGCCTGCCGACTGATAGCTGGGCAATCATTTTCGAACCAAGATACCTGGAAAAAATCAGGGGACGGGTGACCGTGCTCGACAGCCAGCGCGAGTTGATGGCTGCCGCGCTCAAGTATCTGGGCTATTCCGCGAACGATACGGACGAGAAGCACTGGCAGGAGGCTGCCGGTCTGATCGTACGCGCCAAACCCTATTGGGCGGCCTTCAGCAATACCAGCTACATCAAGGAACTGGCAGTGGGAAATCTGTGGGTGGCGCACGGTTATTCCAACGACATGTTCCAGGCGGCGCTCGACGCCCAGAAAACCGGGCGAAAATTCACGATCAGCTATTCGACGCCCAAAGAGGGAGCGGTGCTGGCAGTGGATAGCATGGTTCTGCACAAAAACGGGAAACGCCCCGATCTTGCTCACCAGTTCATCAATTTCATGCTGGATGGAAAGAACTCTGCCGAACTCACCAACCTCATCGGCTCAGGCAATCCCAATCTCGATGCTTTGCAATACATCCAGCCCGAGATTGCAAGCAACAAGGCTATTTTTCCCGATCTGGAACTGATTGCCCGGCTTGAAATGCTGCGCGATCTCGATCGCAAGCAGCGGCGACTGCTGAGCCGCTTGTGGACAGAAATTAAATTGCGATAATCGTTATAATTTCTGCTCATCCATTCAAGACAAAAACCATGAGCTACTACCATCGGCATGTATTTTTCTGCGTGAACCAGCGTGAACCCGGAACCTTGTGCTGCAATAATTTTGGCGCCCAGACGATGCGCGACTACGCCAAAGAGCGTGTAAAGGCACTCAAGCTGGACACTAAAAACAAGAGGATAAGGATTAATAATGCAGGTTGCCTGGACCGTTGCAATGAAGGCCCTGTCATCGTCGTGTATCCCGAAGATGTCTGGTATACCTACGTGGACAAGGAGGATATCGATGAAATCATTGAAGAACACCTGAAAAACGGCCGTGTGGTCGAGCGGTTACGAATCTGATCTCAGTGTATGATATTGCTCATTCGACTCGCGATTTTACGTACATCCATTGACTGCGCATAATTCCCAAAACTTGTCCCGAAACCTGTTCATTGACGGCCCGGCGGGAAAGCTGGAAGCGGTTCTGGCGGAACCGGCTTCGCCTTTCCCCCGAGGTATTGCCGTTATCGCACACCCTCATCCGCTCTATGGCGGAACCATGAATAACAAGGTAGTGCATACCCTGTTCAAATCCTTTCTGGAACTCGAATTTATCACGGTCAAATTCAATTTCCGGGGTGTGGAGCAGAGCGAAGGCCCTCTCTATTCAGGCAATGATGATGGCATGGGAGAAGTCGAGGATGTGGTGGCAGTGGCGGAAGCTGTAACAGCGGAATATGCCTCCCGCTTCGATTCTTCTCCGCCGTTGTGCCTGGCGGGATTTTCATTCGGGGGTGCAATCCAGGTTTTCGCCGCGCAACAACTCAAGCCGCAGCAGGTCGTCCTGGTCGCCCCAGCGGTGGAACGCTTGAGCGCCCCTCCCCTCTCCTTTCCGCAGGATACGCAGGGTGTCCAATCTCTACCGCACGTCCTGATCATTCACGGCGATCAGGATGACGTCGTTCCGCTTAAAACCGTTCTGGATTGGGCGGCCCCGCAGGAGTTAACCGTTGTCGTTGTACCCGGCGCAGAGCATTTCTTTCATCGGCGCCTGCATATACTCAAACGAATTGTCCTCGATTCCTGCCGCCCCTAGAAAGTCCTTGATGAGCCGATAGCCGTAGGGCGGTTCTACCCGCCCTACGATCTGCTGCACCGCCCCCACCGTCTATATCCCTAAAAACCCATGCCCAACTATAGACGTTGTAGAACTCCGGGAGGTGTTTATTTCTTTACCGTGGTAGCGGCTGAGCGAGAACCGGTTTTTACTCGGGAAGTTACGCGTGCGGCACTAAGGACAGCAATACAAACAGTAAAGAGGGAGCAACCGTTTCATATTGAGGCATGGGTACTGTTGCCCGACCACTTGCATTGCCTCTGGCGCTTACCACAAGGAGATGCTGATTTCCCGTTACGATGGGCAAAGATAAAACGCCTGACCCGGCACAATCTGGAATTGAGCTCTGGGGCTAAACTCTGGCAACCTCGATATTGGGAACACTTCATCCGTGACGAGAATGACTTTGCATGTCATCTGGATTACATTCATTGGAACCCGGTTAAACATGGCCTCGTCCACCGAGCAGCAGATTGGCCTTATTCCACCTTCCATCGTTTTGTGACGGCTGGTGTTTATTCTGTTGATTGGGGTATTGCCCAGAAAGAAATTGAGGGGAAACCTTTCGGCGAATAATATACAGATCAAAGTTGTCAGGCAAAGCCTGACCTACAAATTAAATCCATCAAGCTATAGTTCGTAATTCGTAGCTCGTAGGGCGGGTTCTACCCGCCATCCGGTTGCGACGGCAGATGGAACCTGCCCTACGATCTGCTGCACTCACTACTGCTATCTCTAAAAATCCATCCAAATAGCGCTTCCAAATAGCGCTACAGAGGCAAAACTGCCGAGGAAGCAGCGACGTCCAGATATCTGACGCGATTCCTTTTGCTGTCTGGCCATGCGGAGCCCACTTACAAATTCCAGTGCCCCTTGAGCCGATCAGATCAACGAAGCAGACGGCAAATCAAATACAATTCAGCACCATTGAGCGGAAGTTGTCAAAAAAACCCATTTCCTTCGACAGATTAGCGACGTCCGCACCGGCATCGAGAAACTTATCCTCGTCCCGGTAATTGTGATTGTCAAAAATGGTGAGATTAGCCTTGGGACCGACCTTGACGCTGCGAACCTTGTTCTCCCAATCGTTGCCAAATGGACCAATCAGTTGAGGCAAATTGACGGGACCGCTGAGAAAGAGGCTATCGCCTTGAAAATTCTTCTTGTCAAAAAATTTCACCCAACATCCTTTGTTTTCCAGTTCGGCGAAAACCTGGACTGGAACGAACATCAATACGGGAACTTCGATAGCTGTCTTGCCACCTTTGGCTCCGGGGTGTTTGCTCTCGGCCGGTGCAGGCTTCTTATTCATTGCCGGCTTGCCAGGATACTCCTGCGCGCTGAGACCCACCGAAACAGACATGCCGAACACCAATATAACTATGGTCAGTAAACTACGGGAGTTCTTCTTTACCAGAATATTCATTTTATCCTCCTTGAAAACAGAAATCTGAGGACTGCAATCGGATTCGATTAACCAAGATAAAAATAAACCAGCAAACCCGGAGGCGTTCTTCATAAAAAAGAAGGAACGGTGCAGTCATTTTGCCGATTCTAGTGGTAGCCCCTCACGCGTTCCGTTCGCTTTCACACATAATCGACCCGCCGATGGGATGGACAACAGGAAAGCAGCCGTGATTCGCCCCTCTCTATTGACTGCAGAACTTTTCTGTTGATGCAGGTTCCCAGATTCCCTGGGAGGAATAACTGGCGGATAAGGCAGAGTGCACCGGATATAGCCGGGAAGAGCGAATTGATCTTTCCGGAAAAACCGGTTTACACTGGCTGGAACATGTTCGCAGAAAATGACGAGTCGGGAATTCTTATGCAGCGTCTGCTCATCCTATCCGGCATACTCCTGTTATTGGCGGGATTACTGTGGCCCTGGTTGTCGAAACTGCCTTTTGGCCGTCTCCCCGGAGATATTTTCATCGAGCGCGAGAATTTCAGGCTCTACTTCCCGCTCACCACGGGACTGCTGGTGTCGCTGGTTCTGTCGTTTCTGCTGTGGTGGTGGACCCGAAAATAAATCAGGGGAGAAAATGTGAATTTATATGAATCGATGGTGTTCTGGTTTGTGAAGGAATTTGCCAAGGCTATTCTGGGCCTCGCCCTTGTGCTGGGGATAGTCGTTTTCCTGTGGTGGATCAACACAGAGGACTGAATCCGGGCGCCGCCGGACACAAGTTGCGTTTCAAGTATTATTAGCTGGAAGCCGGTTGCGGCTTTTCCTTTTCTTCCGGCAAAGTTTTCCTGATCGCATCCTCCGCCAAGGTGGATTCCGGCCAGGATGGAGGCCTGTCAATGAGGGGTTTGAGGACCGGTACCAGTTTCTTCATCACCTGTGTGGAAAGTGCCGAGGTAAACGTATAGTTTGCTGCATCCGCCCCCGGAACGAATGCAGTCATGGTCCCGAAAAAACGGTCGCCGATAAAGAAGACAAAAGTTGCAGAACGATTCACCACACGCGATTCCTTGATGACTCCGGGTGAAGAAAAGGTGATATGACGATGATCACCCGTTCCCGTTTTCCCGCCAATCAGGATTTCCGAGCCATCCTCTTCCACAATTGCATGCGCCAGCCGCGAAGCCGTACCCGCCGCCACCACCTTGGTCAGGACACTGCGCACCGTTGCCGCCAGTTCGGGAGAAAATACTCTTTCGCCCTTGACAGGTTTCTTCTCGACGATTGTCTCGAAAGGTGTATCGGCTGCAAAGCGAAGGCGTTCAATCAGCAGCGCGGGCACCCGGACGCCATCGTTGAGGATGACGCCCATAAGCTCGGCAAGGGCTGCGGGGTGATCTGCGGAGCTTCCTATAGCCGTGGCGAGCGATGGCACGAGGGAGTCGAAAGGATACCCGAGGCGTTTCCAGCTGCGGTGGATTTCGAGAAATGCTTCGACCTCCAGAAGACCGCGGATACGCACGTCCTGGGAGTTTTTATGGATGGTATTGAACAGCCAGTGGTAAACGGCAATGCGCTCGCCGGCGCTCGCGTCGATCACCTCCTTGTAGTCGGCTGCCGGATGCAGGATAAGGTAACGCGCCAGCCATAGTTCCAGAGGATGAACCGTGACGATATGCCCCTGATCCGCCAGCGAATATTTTCCTGGTGCATAAGCCTCGTACAGATCCTCTAGTCTGTAGGTATCCAGCTGTTTGAACCGGGGCAAATGCGGCGTCATGAAGGCCACGAATTCGACCAGCCTAGAGGCTGGGTAAATATAGCGGTAAGCTGCCGCGAGACGCCGGGGCGTGTGCCGGAAGCTGGAAAAGAATATGTCGCTCACCTCGCGCGGATCAGCGGCCTTGTCTTTGTACTTCAGGTAAAAACGGTTGATGAACACTCTGCCTTCCTTGTCGGCAAAGCGCCGAAGATATTCCGCCCGATCGGAATTACTTGCATCCCTGAGTATTTTGGCGGACGACCCTCCCACCTGGAGCATGTAGTAACGCACGATATCCCGCATCAACCGTATATAAACGAGATTGACCGAGTTAGTCGTGGCCTCGCGCACGCTCATGATCCTGTAGTTGTCTTCGGGTTTGAAATTATGAAAGACATGCTGACCCCCGCCGGTAAAGAAGCGCTCATAGGGGCTGGCGGAATATTTGCGCTCCATGGCCGCGTTCAACATGGATTTCAGGCTCTTGTCTCTGCTATGCAAAAGATGGTCGATTGCCCAGCGGCTGAGCGCGTCGCCCGGATCGACCTCTTCCGCGCGTAACGCTTTCGGTTCCCAGGCTGCATATTTTCCATGCAGCGCCTCGACAATTTCGAGATAAGTCACGAGTGTTCTCAATTTGGCCGTGGAACCCAGATCCAGCTTGGTCCCGTTGTTGATATCGAGAGGCTGGTCGAAATTATCAGCGAGAATGCGGAATTTGGCCCCGTCGGGAGTCAATTCTGAAAGTGTGAAGCTATAGATGATTTTGGATGAATCTTCTTTCCCCAACAGACGATGGCCATACAGTCCCGCCGCTACCGCATTTATCGGGTCCCTCAACTGGCGTAGCATTTCGGTGGTTTTTTTCTGCAGATCAATGTCGAGCGTGCTCTGCACGGACAGATCCAGCCGATCCAGGTCATACAGCCCCTGTAACCCGAGCTGGGACGCAAGGCGCACCCGTGCCGCGTTGACCGCCTTCTGGGCGGAAAAATCCTTGATCTCCTCCGGCTTGAAAGCATCCCGAAACCGCAGAGGTTGCCTAAGTGCGGCATCCCTGAGCCTGGGTGGAATCACTTTCACCTGGGTGAGCACGCGCAGATAGGCATTGGTGAGTTTGCCCAACTCCTGGCGGCCAACCAGCAGGTAATAGGAAGGCCTCCGCTGCGCGATCATGAGGCTCAGTACGTGCTTGTAGCGCCCTGCGGCTTCGACAAATTCGGCTTCGTTCCGGTATTGCCAGTTCAGGATGCGGTTGGTTTCGTCGAAATCGAGCCCATACCAGGCCCACAGGGCGTCACCGATTCCATTCGTTTCTCCGAATCCGAGAGCGCCCGCAAGCGGAACGGTATTAAGGTAATCCACCACGATTTGTTTGCGGACCGCCAGCGTGTCGTCCCCCTGCAGGTACGCACGCACGGAGGCGGAAGCAATCTGCCGGAACTTGTCGCCGCTGGTAAGCGTCAGCCCGTTGGGAGAATGACGGTACTTCTCGATCTGCGTTGCAAGCGTACTGCCGCCGGGAACGTCATGATCGGAGTTGAAAACCTGAATCCCTTTGTCCAGGATCGCCCTGCCAAGCCGGGCCCAGTCTATAGCGGGATTTTTTTTCGGCAGGGTCTCATCCAGCAATTCTCGGTTTTCGATAAACAGAAGACTGCTCGTGATCACCGAGGGAACCGATTCGAATTTGTCATACACCCGTCCCGGAAACGATACGCGGTATAACGATTTCCCGTTGCTTCCGGTTATTTCGAGGCCCGCCTGGGATTTTTCGCGATACGGCACGAACACGCCCCGCCGGACCAGATCCTTCATCTGCCTGGAAGCATGCGCCTGCGCCTGCACCTCGAAACCATGTTTTTCCAGATTCTGAAGCAACCGGGGCAAGCGGCTGTAGCCCAGACGAATGTCATACGGTCCAGTCTGGGAAAGAGCGAGCCGCGTGAAGTCTTCATTCGGACCGCTTCTTATCTCCCACTTCAGATCATCGGCCAGCTTCGACAGACGCCATGCCTGATACCAGGACGTTTCTATTTCCCGGTAAGCAAGAAAGACTGCGACTGAAAGCGCAGCAAAAAGCAGGATCAATACGCGGAGAGTGAAAAACCTGAGCGCACGCCGCACAGTAGGAATCAGCAAGGGTAAAAATACAACATTACTGTTTTATGGATATCAACCAAACCATGAAATGCAGCATTTTCCTCGACTTGTTCGTTTTTTTGAATTCGTGTCGAATCTCTGATCAAAAGGGTCGTTAAATTTTTCCGCTGCTTATTTCGTTTCCGGGAGCAAACCTGCCTCCGGCCTTCCAGACATGATAAATAAGCGGATATCGAACTGCAATGTTTAAGACAATCAACAGCAAGGCTGATTCGCAACGCCGGATATACCGGAAATATATTCCGTCGAGACGATGAAACCTTCTCTATCAAATCCGGCGCGAGTGCGCAATATGACATGCGACAATTTGTCACATGCGGCAATATGCCACATTCCTAATTCCCACGATTTGCCTTACATTCCACCTCAGCAGCAATACAGGGTTTGTCAATATTCTCCTGGCCGCGAGTGACAAGCTCCTCCCGGTTTTTCCCGGTACAAGGCTTCACTTCAGGCTTCACTTCGATATGCATTCCGCCTTCTAGAAAATGACTTCGTCATTTACAGCATTGATGGTTGGTTTGGCCCTGTTGCATAAGCCTGCTTGCAGCAATTCACAGGAATTCGATGAAAACAAGAAAAATGATAAGAAGAAAAAACACGGTATCCGCACTATCTGCGGTTTTGACGATAATCTGCCCCGGTTTTGCCATGGCGCATGAAACTGAACTCACTCCGGTTGTGGTAACCGCCAATCCGATCATAGATCGCGTTCGTATCGACGGTTTTTCCAGCACATCGGCAGTCGTCACCGAAAGCCAGCTTCACGATCAGAATGCTTTTGATCTTGCTACGGCGCTACGCCGCACGCCTGGAGTGCAGATATCACGCTACAACCCGGTGGGCGCCTTCGGCGGAGATCAGGGTGGCGCAGTCTTCATTCGTGGCATGGGTGTCAGCCGTCCGGGCAGCGAAATCAAACCTACATCGATGGCGTTCCATTTTACATGGGGGTCTGGAACCATCCCTTGCTTGATCTTCTGCCGGTCAACGGCATGCAGTCCATCACAGTCTACAAGAGTCCGCAACCGCAAATCAACGGGAACAACTTCGCTTCAATCAATCTTGAAACCAAGCGCGCAACCGAAGACGGCATAAAGGCTGGCGTAAGAATTTCCGGCGGCTATTTCAATACCTTTATTGAGCAAGCCGATCTGGTGGGCCGCTATGGGAACGTGGATTTCATGCTGGCGCAAGGCCATGCCCAGTCAGATGGTCAGCGACCCAATGCAAGTGGCGAACTGAATAATGTTATGGGCCGCATTGGCCTGCGTCTGGGCGAACACTGGTCGGTTGGCACAAGCTTTCTTTTTGTCGATAACAACGCGCGTGACCCGGGCGACAACCGCCTGCCAAGGCCCGCGGTGGCGCCGCAATACCCCACCCAGGCAGGAATGGTCACCGCTTTCATGTCACATCGCCACGATAACTGGCGCGGCGATCTGCGCTTTTATTACACCAAGGGGAAAGGCAACTGGCTGCATCAACCTGCCCCGGATGGGGACACACTCACCAATTTTGAAACGATTGGCATGCGCTGGAAGGAACAGTTCTCGCTATGGAAAGGTAGCGCGATCACAGCTGGCCTGGATAGCGACTGGATTTCGGGTGACGTCAAGTTCAATAGAGTGGCGCCGGCTCCGCAAGATAGTTTCAAAGCGCCCACTTTCCGCGTCACGTCTCCTTACATCGCACTGAGCCAGACGATCGATCTGGGCAAGGGTTGGTCGCTGGTACCCGCGATCGGCGTACGAATCTACGACCATAGCATATTTCACGCAAGAACCTCGCCACATGCGGGCCTCTCCCTGATATCGGACTGGATCACCCTCTTTGGCAACGTTTCTCGCGGCATCAATTATCCGGGATTGGAAACGCCCGTTCTCTCCGCCGCGATACCTGGGTTGGGACAAAGCTGGAGAAAACTCTCCGCGGAAGAGCTCGATCATGCCGAAGTCGGCTTTAAGTTGGATCCTTTCGAATCCACACAAATTAATGTCAGCCTCTTTATCGATCAGGTAAAAAACCGGTACATCTTCGGCTTCCCACCCAACGTCCCGCCGCCGCCCCAGTTTCTGAATCTCGGCACCTATACCATCCGCGGGACCGAAGTTGCAATTCAGCAAAATATCACGCGCAACTGGACAGTTTTCGGTGGACTGACCCTGCTCGATCCGAGCATCGCCAATTTGCCCTATACACCAAAACGGGCTTTCACGGCGGGCATTAACGGCCAGATGGGACCGATCCGCTTAACGGTCGATACTCAGTACCAGTCCAGCGTGGCCGCGTTAAACCGTCCGCGCGCGGCGAGTGCCGTTAATACCGAGCGGGTGGATGGATTCATAATCATGAATGCGCGTGTCTCCCACAAATTGCCTTTCCTGGGCAAGAAAGGAGAAATTTTCGTGGCCATGGAAAACCTTCTGGATGTCAATTACGCCTACCGTCCGGGTTATCCCATGCCGGGCCGATGGGGACAGATCGGCATATCCGCAAGTTTCTAAAAAATAATGATCCTTTGACTTGAACATGGAGGTTTCGAATGCAGCTATCACCGCTGGTACATCCCTCGGAAGAATTGAGTAAAGAAGAAATTTCGCGCTACAGCCGCCACCTACTGATTCCTGATGTCGGTCTGGAAGGGCAGCAGCGTCTCAAGAACAGCAGGGTCCTGGTAATCGGTGCCGGAGGCTTGGGATCGCCGGCGCTCCTCTATCTGGCCGCAGCCGGCGTAGGAACCCTGGGTATTATCGATTTCGATATTGTCGATGAATCCAATCTGCAGCGGCAGGTCATCCATCGGCAGGAGGATATCGGCAGACCCAAATGCAGGAGCGCGCAGGACTCGGTCAAGGCACTGAATCCCTATATCCAGGTTCAGATTCACGATGAACGCCTCGAAACAACAAATGCTATTGACATCATATCGGACTACGATCTGGTAGTGGACGGAACGGATAACTTCTCCACCCGCTATCTCGTCAACGATGCCTGTGTACTGGCTGGAAAGCCCTATGTCTGGGGGTCCATTTTCCGCTTCGAAGGGCAGGCCTCCGTCTTCTGGGAAGATGCGCCAGGGGGATGCGGCTTGAACTACCGCGACCTTTATCCCGAACCCCCGCCACCCGAAATGGCCCCATCGTGTGCGGAAGGTGGCGTGCTGGGCATACTGTGCGCATCCATCGGCGCGATCATGGCTACCGAGGCCATCAAATTGATTACCGGCCTGGGCAATACGTTGCTCGGCAGGCTTGCTGTTTACGATGCCCTGGATATGACCTTCAGATTCATCCCGCTGCGGCGGGCTCCGGTAAGAACGCCGATCACCAGACTGATCGACTACCAGGCATTTTGTGGGCTCCCGCGGTCGGTGGCGGACAGTAAACCGAACGTTCCCACGATCAGCGCGCTGGAACTGAAAGAGATGCGGGAAAGCAGCGTACCCATGCAGCTTATCGACGTTCGCGGAATCCAGGAATGGAACATCGTGCATATCGAAGGGGCAAATCATATTCCCAAGGACAGGGTGATGTCCGATGAAGTTTTATCCCGATTGAACAAAGATGACCTCATCGTGCTTCACTGCAAAATGGGCGTTCGGTCCCGGGATGTTCTCATGGAGATGCGCAAACGGGGCTTTACGAACGTCAAAAGCCTGGAGGGCGGAATCCTGGCGTGGATCAGGGATGTGGATCAGACATTGCCAGGTTATTGAACGAGTTGTCATTGTGGGTAGAGCTTAACCGACATACCCGGACGTCGGGCAGAGCTTGGCCTACCCTGGCAATCAGTATGCGAAAAACCTTTGGATTCCGGATCAGGTCCGGAATGACGGAATTATATTTTTCTCGACCGGGAATATGCCGATTAATGTCAACATCATGGAGAACAAGAATCATGCTGACCATACACGCCAAGCTTGTTGAAGCAATGCTTGCTCAAGCACATAAAGATCATCCTTTCGAAATCTGCGGAGTCATTGCCGGTCCGGAAAAATCGAATCTTCCCCTGCGCCTCATCCCGATGCGCAATGCGGTCCGGTCGGAAACATTTTTCAAGTTCGACCCGCAAGAGCAGTTACAGGTCTGGAAAGAGATGGAGGCACGTGGCGAAGAACCCATCGTGATTTATCACTCCCATACCCACACCCCAGCCTATCCGAGCCGTACCGACGTGCAATACGCGTCCCAGCCCCAATCCCATTATGTCATTGTTCCAACCGATCCCGCATACGGAGAAGAAATCCGCAGCTTCCGTATTCTCGATGGAATGGTCACCGAAGAGAGAATCAGAGTGATGAATTCATATAAGACGGAATGGGAATTATCGATGGGGGCAATGGTAGCTTAGGAACCTTCTGAAAGGACCTTTTAAAAAGGCCTGCTGAAATGACCTTCTGAACGTTCGATTCTTCGCAGGCAGGGCGATGGTCGATCAGGAATATTGGCAGTGGCAACGGGATTCAAGCACGCGTGAAAGCGCCTGAATCCGCAAAAAATCGGATGAACGCGATACGCTTTTTATTTGAATAAAGGCGTTAATGCGAATTGAAATTCTTATTAATACTATTCGTGTTTAAAGCCAATTACGGAGAAATAAATATGCCGATAACCATAAGTATCCCAACCATACTCAGACCACTCACCGGCGACCAGAAGCGTATCGAAGTGGATGGCTCCAGTGTGCTCGATGCCATCGAACGGATGGAACAGCAGTACCCCGGCGTCAAGGAAAAACTGATCACCGGAGGCGAGGCGCACCGCTTCGTCAATATCTATGTAAACGACAACGATATTCGCTTTAGCGAGGGCCTCTCAACCAGACTCGCTGACGGCGACTTGTTAACCATCCTGCCTGCCGTTGCAGGGGGTTGAGTCCAAAACTATTCCTTTCCCGTGAGAAACATGCGCATTAATCGAACATTAACGGGTTGTGTGATGAAGGGTCCGAAAAGCATAACTCCTGATTTTGCCCCCATAGCCACCTCGTTTCTTTATCAGTCCGAAGCGTTGGGGATGCAAACCGTAGCAAATGAGAACTGTGCAGGCGATGAGGCATTGTGCTTCGAATTCGAAACACCCCACACCGCCCCTGTCATATGCGAGATCACCCGGTGGGCAGATCCCTCCCGGCAGGCCACCGTAAGCGAAAACATCATGCAGGCAGCATGCGGGCTGATGTCGGTGCACGGGCGAACTCATCGGCAGCCGAAACCTCTAGGGCTGAATTACGTTTCGACCTTGACCGCGGCACTGGCGCTTCAGGGAAGCATCGCTGCTTCGATTGGCCAACTGCGGGGGCTGCCTGTTTCCAACAGCACTGTCTCGATGGCAGCCGCAGCCTTATTGAGCATGAGCCAGTATATCGCCGGGGCGACTGCTTCGGAGTCCCCTGAAACCGCTGAAGCCACTGAAGCCACCCGCCCACTCCCTGGTTTGTCCCCCGCTTGCCCTCCTTTTGTTTCACTGGACGGCGTCATTTTTGAACTCGAAACACTTGATGCCGGCCCCTGGCAAAAATTCTGGGCGGAACTGGGCGTAAGTTCAGCAGCAGCGGGAAAAGGATGGAGAGCTTTTCTGCTGCGATATGCGAGGGCGGCATCGCCATTGCCGGATGAACTGCCCCTCGCTATCTCGAAGCTGACTTATCACCGTATCTCACAGGTGTGTGCGAGAACCGGCATGGCTATCTGCCCTATCCGCTCGATCGATGACAGGGCGCAGGACGACGATGCCAGACAAATCTGGCAGCAAGGCCCGTGGTCGTTTTCGTCGTTCTCATCCGAACCAAGGCCGAATGGCGAATACCTGCGCCCCGCTGGTGCATTGCCGGGGGAGGATCTGCCGTTAAGCGGATTCACGGTGATCGAATCATGCCGGCGCATACAAGGTCCTCTCGCCGGGCATTTGCTCGCACTCCTCGGGGCAACCGTTATCAGGATAGAGCCGCCAGGCGGCGATCCACTGCGAGGAATGCCGCCCATGGCTGAAGGTTGCTCCGCGCGTTTCCAGACGCTCAACCGTCTCAAGACGGTATGCGAAATCGATATCAAATCCGCGGCTGGAAAAACAGAAATCAGGGAACTGGCACGGTGCGCCGACGTTTTTCTGCACAACTGGGCGCCTGGCAAAGCGGTGCTGCTCAATCTCGATCATGGCGATCTGGCGACGATCAATCCATCCCTGGTTTATGCCTATGCGGGTGGATGGGCAACCGATTGTGCCGAGCACGTCTCTTCAAATTCAATGCCCGGAACGGACTTCATGGCCCAAGCCTATTCGGGAGTGGCCGGAAAAGTCGCAAGAGCCGGCAGCAACCGTGGCGGTTCCTTGTTCACCGTCCTGGATGTGCTCGGAGGGGTGGTAGCGGCTCAAGGCATCACGATTGCGCTGCTTAACCGGTGCATGAACAATGTGGGCGCGAAGGTCACTTCCTCGCTCATGAGCGCAGCAACACTTTTGTGTGCCGACGATTTCCGGGATATATACAGCTTGCCGACTTTCGGCTCAAAACCTTCGGCAAGTATCATCAATGAAGTCAATGACGTTTACGCCACAAGACGGGGCAGGATTGCAGTCGAATGCCCTGATATGGATACGGTATTACGGCTCGCGGAAGTCCTCGGCATTACTGCCGGCATTGAAAACAAAGGCTTCCAGCGATGCTTGAGCGAAGTGTTCCTCTCGAAAACGGCTGGCCAATGGGTTGAACTCTTCCAGCACGCAGGCATTCCCTCCGCCATTGTCATCGAAGATCTTGCCGACCTGCAAACCCTGGCGCATCTGCAACCAGGATTGACTCCCGGCTCTTACACCCAGGTCAATTCTCCATGGAGATTTAAATGAACCATTCCGGCATCCTGGATAGGGTCCCCGCAGAAATCCGCGCTCAATGGGCCCGGCAGGGAATCTATCCGAATAAATCCCTGTACGAGTTGTTTAGCGGGCAAGTGCGACAACACCCTGAAAGTCCGGCGGTAATATCGCTCGACCATACCATCAGTTACACAGCACTGCTGGACAAGGTTCATCGCCTGGCTGCCAGTTTCCAGGAATTGGGCATTGTTGCGGGCGATGTAATCTCATACCAGCTGCATAACGGCTGGCGTAGCTGCGCAATCGATCTGGCGGCAGCCGCGCTTGGAGCCATCGTGGCGCCTTTTCCGCCGGGACGAGGCCGCCTCGATATCCAGTCCCTGCTCAGGCGCTGTGACGCCCGTGCAATTATTGTCGAGCGCGAATATGGAAAAACCGACCTTTGCGAATTGATCGAATCCATACGGCCCACCTTGCTTTCACTGCGCATCCTCGTTGTCGATGGAACAGCCGGAGACGGTTGGCACGCACTGGATGACTTGTTCCGGACCGGCCCCATTGGACCAGATCTGCCGACAGTCTGCCCGGATTCACCTGCCCGCTTCCTGATCTCATCCGGCACGGAATCCGAGCCAAAATGGGTTGCCTATTCTCACAACGCGCTGGCGGGCGGACGGGGCCGTTTTCTGCAGCGAATTCATCCTGAAGGAAAGACTTTCAGGGGACTTTATCTGATGCCGCTCGGCACAGCGTTCGGCTCCACGGCGACCTTCGGGGTTTTATCCTGGCTTGGTGGATCCCTCGTTGTCCTGCGGCAATTTGACGTTGCAGCCGCTATTCAAGCCATTGCGGAACTGAAGCCTACGCATATATTGGGAGTTCCCACGATGTTTCAGCGCATCGCCGCAGATCCTGCTTTGGCGCAGGCGGATACATCCAGCCTGATTGCCATCGTCAGCGGTGGCGCGAAAATCGATGAGGCCTCCATTCGCCGGTGTACCGAGGCGTTCCGATGTGGATTCATCAGCTTGTATGGTTCTGCCGATGGCGTCAATTGCCACACGATCCTGGATGATGACCTGGAAACCATTATCAGGACAGCGGGAAGGCCCAATCCGGAAATCTGTTCCATTCGCATAATCGATGACCAGAAGCAGGAAGTGCCGCAAGGTTGCATAGGAGAAATAGCGGCCAGGGGCCCGATAAGTCCCATGCAGTACGTCAACGCTCCGGACCTCGATGCCCTGTACCGTGACCAGGATGGATGGGTGTATACCGGTGACCTCGGCCTGATTGATGAAGAGGGGCATCTGGTGCTATCCGGGCGCAAGAAAGACATCATCATTCGGGGCGGCATCAATATCAGTCCCACTCAAATTGAAAACATTGCTGTTTCCCACCCGGCTGTTGTCAGCGCAGCCTGCGTTCCGGTGGCCGATGCGGACCTGGGACACAGGGTTTGCCTCTGTCTCGTCACGAGAGAGGGAGCGGAACGTCCGTCACTTTCCCAGTTCACCCGTTTTCTCCATGAAAAGGGCCTGGAGACAAGCAAGCTTCCCGAATACCTGCGCTATTACCACCAGCTGCCCCTCAGTCCGGCGGGAAAAGTCGATAAGAAGCGACTGGCTGCCGAAGCCGAATTCACCCAGCATTCCGCCCACCGGAGTCATCCCGAATGGGCACATTGATGCTGCAAGCATATCAGGAGCATAAGGCATCCTCCCACACGGAAGCAGCCCGATCTCTTTCGCGCAAGGTAAGAAAGTTCGTCGACAAGGTGCTCATCCCCTGCGAGCCGCGCCTGGCCGAGGGAGGAGATTCGGCAGCGCAACTGCAATCGGAATTGACCGAAAAAGCGCGGCACGCCGGGCTCTGGGGCCTGTTTTATCCGCTCTCCCACGGCGGAAAAATTGCTTCTCTCGAAGATTACCTGATCGTAGCCGAACAGGAAGGGCGCTCAGAGTTCTCATCCGCAATCTTCGGCACCCATTCAGCCCTTGATGCACACATACTGCTGAAGTTCGGCAGCGATGAAATCCGCAAAAATTTCCTGGAGCCCATGGTCGCCGGGGAAGCCATTCCCAGTTACGGCATGACCGAGCCCGATCATGGCGGTTCGTTTCCCACCCTGATAACGACTTGCGCCCATCTATCGAACGGGAACTGGACGATCAATGGCAGAAAATGGTTTGTCGGCAATGCGGATCGTGCCACTTTTGTCACCCTTCTGGCGCGCACTGCGAAAGAAGAAATCGATACCCGCCAGACGCTTTCAATGATCCTTGTTCCCACGAATTCGCCTGGATTCAGTATCGAGCGCCAGATTCCCATACTGGGACGTTTTCTGGGCCAGGGTGAAATGTCTTTCACCGATGTGCAGGTCCCCGAATATAACCGGTTGGGCGAAAGCGGCAATGGCATCGAGCTGATGAGTCAACGGCTCCGTCTCGGCCGCCTGCTTCGTGCGATGAGCTGGGTGGGATTGGCGCAACGATGTTTCGACCTGATGGGCATGCGCATCAACTCCCACCGCGGCCTTTCAGCCCGGCTGCCGCACAAGCAGCTCGTACGGCAGCACATCGCCAACGCCTATCAGGCGATTGCAAGTGCGCGCGAATTGATTCGCATAGCTGCGCGTGGAATTGATATTCAATGCCCCAGTGACGTGCGAATCAATGTCGCGAAAATGGCCGCGTCACAAGCGCTCTGCATTGCCTCCGATTCGGCGGTGCAGCTTTACGGGGCCGAAGGCATCAGCGACCTCACACCCCTCTCCGGAATTTACAGGATAGCTCGTACGTCGCGAATTCTTGACGGCACCGACGAGTCGCTTATCAGTTCGACAGGCCGCCGGCTCATCGATTTCTTCAAGGAAGAGGACGTTTATCACTTTGGCTAAATCACTATTTGCAGCCATCTGGTTCAGGATTGTCCTGGTATTTGCCATGGCCCTGCCCATGCTGGTCTTGTATGCCATCAGCACGCTGGGGCCATTCCTCGTGCGTGATCTGTGCTTCGAGGCCGGGTTGCTGGGTTATCTCGTGATGAGCGCATTCGGCATCGCGGCCATTCTATCGCTCTGGGCAGGCGCGTTCGTGGATCGGATCGGGATACGCCGGGCGCTTGCAGTGCTTTTCTTCGCCGTAGCGCTTGCTTTTGCGCTGATTGCAACGGTTGAAGATTATTACTCGCTCGTTGCAGCAGCTGCCATTTGCGGAATCGCCCAGGCCCTGGCAAACCCGGTCACCAATTTACTGATTGCACAGCAGGTCTCACCAGAGAAAAAGGCGACAGTCGTAGGACTCAAGCAATCCGGCGTTCAGCTCGCGGCGCTTTTTGCGGGTCTGGTTCTTCCCGCCATCGCAACTCAATACGGGCGGCATGCGGCATTCGGCATCGTTGTTCCGGTAGCCATACTGTTTGGAATTACGGCGCCATACATCGCTCCGCGGAAACCCTCGGGAACCCGTAAGGCTTTCACGGTCCCGCTGCCGAATGTACTGCTGCTGCGTTTGATGGCTATCCAGTTTTGCGTGGGTATAGCGCTCTCCGCTTTCGTTACGTTCCTGCCGACTTTTGCCGTCCGACAAGGCATGCCGCTCTCGGTGGCGGGAAGCTTAATCGCTGTCTTCGGCGTGATGGGGATACTCTCGCGGATAACATTGACACCCCTTGGCGCCAGAATGAAAGACGAGTCGCTGCTTCTGCTTGTGCTCATCGCTATTGCAACTTGTGCAATCGCAGTGACGATGAAGGCCAATGCGGACAGTCATTGGCATCTCTGGGCAGGGGCTGCGGGAATGGGCCTCACCGCCGTCGGCACCAATGCAATCGCAATGAGCATGCTGATCAGGGATTCCGCATTTGGCCCGGTAGCAACGGCATCGGGTTTTGTTTCCGTCGCTTTCTTCGGCGGCTTCGCATCAGGCCCGCCTCTTTATGGTGCGTTTTCGAATTATTCCGGCAGCTCTCAGTCTGCCTGGGGCTTGCTGATCGGCGTGCTTTTATGCGGGTGCCTGATGGCCCTGGGACTAGCTTCCGCCCGACGCCGCAAGGCGCAAACACTGGCGCCAACTGGCGCAATTCAGCATGCAACCACTGCAAAGCCGTAAGAACCTGAGATGTAAGAACCTGATGAATCCATGAAGCTGATAATCCCCATGACCTCACGATCTGCACTATCTGTCCCTCAGCAATTCGAGTGACCTGTTCTACTCGGGCTGGGACCGACATCCCGCTCTGGCGCATTTGGCTACTCGGGTCGCCCCTCCGGCGGCAAAAGCGATGTAGGCCAATTGGTGGACATCAGTTTCACGCACACACTCAACAAGCACTTGTCATGGCGGTTCTATTACGGCCATGCATTCGGCGGCAGCGTCGTCAGGAATTTTTATCAGGGCAAAAAAGATGCGGACATGGTCTACATCGACTTCAGCCTGATTTTTTGAAGCGGCCTTTTTACTTGATCCAATACATACACTTGATATGCACACGCTTGAAAAGACCCAATACAGCATCGAGGAACAGTCGTCAGGCATCCTGTTGAATCATGCGGAAATGAAGCAGGCACTGGAGTTGCTGGTGCAGCGCATGGAGACCATTCATTCGAGCTGTGCCAACAGTTTTCCGCTTTATTCGCCGGGAGTTGCCGATCAATGGATTTTATCGTCAGGCGGTTCCTGGGTCGGGGGATACTGGGGTGCGTGCTGGTGGCTTCGATCACGGATAACAGGTTCCCTGTCCGATCGCCATAAGGCTGTCGCCATCTGCCAGCGGCTATCGCCGAAAATCACAAACGACTCCATTAACCGAAACCCCATATTCTGGTACGGGGCAAGGCTCGGCGATCTCTGGTTCGGTGACGTAAAGGCGCGTGGCCTTACATCGGCATCCATTTCCGCGATTGCCGCTTCCTATGATCCGGAAATGCATTGCGTTCCACTCGGTAGAGATATGGGGGGCGGAAGGGAAGGCAATCAACTCATCTCCGTGGACTCGCTGGCTCCCCTGATCCAACTTCTGAGTCGAAGTGAAGATAGTGCTCATCATCAAATCGCGCGTACTCACGCAAGTACCGTGTCAGCGGTGTGTGGTACCGGGAACGGCGCATTTCACCCCGGCGCGCGCTTCGCTGACGGGCACTTTCAGCCAACGGAGCCGGCAGGTACATGGTCTCGCGGTCAAGCGTGGGCCATGCTGGGATTAAGCCGCGCAGCAGCACTGTGGGGAGAACCTTACCTGACCTGCACGCTACGCGCGTGCGAATACTGGAAGCGCTCGCGGCCGACGCCCCTGCCCCTGAATCGCCTGGATGATCCATCAGGCCTTGCCGACCCTTCGTCCTCGATCATCGCGTCCCTCGCAATGCTCGCCCTCGCTGAACTGCTGGCGGATGGAACGCAATGGCGTACCTCTGCGCATCAGGAGATTGCCACGATCGTTCGAAGCGATTACTTCACCGGTTTTTACCAAACCGGCAACCGTGCAAAAAGTGAAGATCCACCTTCCGGAATATTCTGGGGCTGCTGTTATAAGACCAGCGACAACAAAGAGGAAATGGTCGAGTCTGCCTGGGGCAGTTTTTTTCTCATGGCCGCCCTCTGCGTTCTGCTGGATATGCTGAAGCCGGACGAGTTTTAAAAACGCTGCTGAATCGAGCAGCATCTGAAACGCAATCAAGGATAAAAGGAAAAAGGAGAAAAGGCTATGAAAAGCACCTGCCTGAAAATCACCAGCCTCACCAGCCGCATCACGGCAGGTTTATCGCTGATGTCGATCATGCTGGCTTCCCCTCCGGCTGTTGCCCAGACAGGGAAGCACGAAGCGCTTCTCCTGCATGCTGCGCGGGTTTTCGACGGCCACAAGATGAGGACGAACACATCGGTGCAGATAGTAAACGGAAAGGTAACGCAAATCGGCCCTCGCGGCTCATTCACCTCCGATAATGCGAAAGTCATCGATCTGGGAGATGCGACGATACTGCCCGGTTTTATCGAATTGCACGCGCACCTTTCGTTCCAGCGTGTTCCTGCTGATACTGTATTGAAGCATGGGATCACCACCATTCGGGATGTAGGCGGACCGGTACACAAGCCCTACGGGGGAAATGGCGCCTTGCGTGTGCTTACCTCGGGACCCATCATCACCGCCCCTGGCGGTTATCCTATTCCGCTGACAGGGGAAAAGAATATCGCAACACCGGTATCCACGGAGAAAGAAGCACGAGAAACGGTTCGCAACCTGATCGATGCGGGCGCGGTCGTGATCAAGATTGCTCTGGAACCCGGGGGCGAACCCGGCGCGCCGTGGTCGGGCGGCCATGCGCATGGGCATCACCATGACAATCACGCGGCTACCCATGGTCACGCTCATCAAGAACCGCCCAATCATGAACCACCAAGTCACGAACCGACAGGTGACAAACCGGCAAAGCACGCCCATTCCTCTCACCCACATCCCAATACTCCCAATACTGGTTTCAACACTGCCTGGCCCCTGCTGCCTGAAAACATCGTAAAGGCGATAGTGGATGAAGCCCATGCGAACAAACGCAAGGTAACGGCCCATATTGCCGAGACAAAAGGCGCGGAGATTGCCATCAACGCAGGCGTGGATGAATGGGCTCATGTGCCCTGTGACATCATCCCCGAACTCCTGTTAAAAAAGACCGTGTCGCAGGGCGTCAAAATAGTTACGACACTCGATACCTTGTCGAAATGCCCTGGTGTCGCGCACAATGCCCGCATCTGGCGAGAGCAGGGTGGCGAACTGCTGTATGGCGCTGAAATCGCACACCCGGATGTTCCCAGGGGAATCGACGCCCAGGAGCTTATGTTCATGATGCAGATGGGAAATATGGGAACCCTGGAGGTCCTCCGCGCAGCCACGTCGAAAGCGGGAGAGCACCTCGGCTTGCCCCTTCTCGGCACCCTCCAACCCGGCGCGCCTGCCGACCTGATCGCTGTCAGAGACGATCCCACCCATAACCTGAAAAACCTGGAATACCCGGACCTGGTTATTTCGGGCGGAGAAATTGTTTTGAATAATTTTCCAGCCATTTTCCAGCCAAGGGCAGCGGCAGGTGACAGGCAACAGAACAGGTAACAGGGCCAACCCCGCTCGATGATCAGGGATTGTTGAACGAAGCCTCGAAGTGCAATGTAACTTGCATTGAATAGCGCGCTATAATCCCCACCCTGGGTATAAAAACGATTCCTCTTTAATCAGGAGCAAAAATGAAGAAGACAACTTTGATATTGACGTTTGCCGCACTGGCCGGCCTGATGGGCTGTTCGAGAACAGATCCTTACACCCCGCCCTCGGATGCCACGGGAGAAGATATATTCAGCACAAACTGCACAAAATGCCACAAACCCGAAGCTGGCGCGGCAATGATATTGAGCGAGAAGATGGCCAATAAGGATGCCATCATTCAGAAGGTCCAGAAGGGAAGCATGGGTATGACCGCTTTCCCCAATATTCAGGGCGAACCGGCCCAGCGTCTCGCAGAATACGTTCTAGCGAACAGCAAGACGAAATAGCGGCCGCGCCAGAGTTCTGACAGGAAATGACGATAGGATATGAGACCGTAGCCGGCTATCGCCTGTATCCAGCTGGATGGCGAAAAATTCCAGCTGGATGGCAAAAAATGACGGCGGAATCCATCCGGGAAAAGCTTTTGAGCTCCTGAAAACGCCTTGCATATCCCCTCCTGTCGGCATAATCCGCACCCAATAGTCATTCCGCACGTTATCAGTGGCTGTTTCGCCGCAGCGAATCCGCCTACATGACTCATCGGGCGCCTTATCGTCTGGCCCGTATTGCCTGCGCCCTTGTTATCCTGGCGCTGCTGTCCGTTGGCATTCTCTGGCTGGTATTGCGTGGAAGCCTGCCGCAATACGAAGGAACAGTGCCAGCGGACGCCCTGTCTGCACCTGCGGCTGTCGAACGCGATACCCTCGGTACCGCCACATTGCGCGCCCAAAACCGGCATGATCTGGTTTGGGCACTGGGTTATGTTCACGCGCAGGAACGCTTCTTTGAAATGGACCTGATGCGCCGGCAGCCTGCAGGCGAACTGGCTGAGTTGTTCGGATCACGCGTCCTGCCCGCCGATCGGGAAGCACGCAAGCATCGGATGCGGGCGCGCGCGTCCTCGATGCTGAAAGAGTTGCCGGTTGAACAGCGTGAACTGCTCGACGCGTATCGCGATGGGGTAAATGAAGGCCTCGATGCGCTGACGACAAACTCCTTTCCCTATCTTCTGCTGGGCTTGCAACCTCTGCCATGGTGCAGCGAAGACAGCTTGCTGGTCATCGGGGCGATGTATTTCACGTTGAAAGAAGCAAGCGACGTGCGCGAACTTGCCTTCTCTACCCTGCGGGATGCGCTTCCCCCGGCGGCCTTCCGGTTTCTTAGCGCCAAGGGTGGCAAATGGGATGCCCCGTTGCTGGGCCCTCCCCTTACCTGGCCGGATATCCCCTCTGCGAGCGAACTCGATCTCCGCAAACTCGATCCCGGCCTTATGCCTCCCGTGGATACGCATAGCCCCGACGAATACATCGACGATGTGCTTGGGAGCAATAGCTTCGCCGTGACCGGCTCCCTGGCAGGGGGCGCGGCGCTGGTTGCCAATGACATGCACCTGGAACTGCGCGTCCCCAATATCTGGTTTCGCACACGCTTCATCTATCCCCACCCGCAACGACCGGGGGAAACAAGCGACATCACAGGCGCCAGCCTGCCGGGCACGCCGGCAATCACGGTCGGTTCCAACCGGCACATTGCGTGGGGTTTTACAAACAGCTACGGTGACCTGATTGACTGGGTGCGGATAATGCGCGATCCGGATGATCCCCTGCGTTACCGGACGGCGGATGGATGGAAGCGTATCGAGGTGCATCGCGAAGTACTGCGTGTACGCGGATCGGCAGATGAAACACTGGAGGTCCAGGAAACAGAATGGGGGCCTATTGCGGCAACCGATCATGACGGAACGCCCCTCGCATTTGCCTGGACTGCGCATCAACCCGGCTCGATGGATATCAAGCTTACCGATCTGGAACAGGCGGAAAGCGTGGATCAGGCAATCGACATCGTACGGAACGCCGGTATCCCGGCGCAGAACTTTATCGTCGGTGACCGGACAGGCAGAACCGCCTGGACCATTGCCGGAAGGCTTCCGGCACGGGACAAGGGGTATGACCCGCGGCTCCCGGCAGACTGGAGCACGCCGGGTACCGGCTGGAACGGATGGCTGGCGCCCGGGCTCTATCCAACCATCCTCGATCCCGCCGACCAGCGCCTGTGGACTGCGAACGCGCGCACCGTGGACGGCCTGATGCTGGAGAGGCTCGGGGATGGCGGCTTTGATCTCGGCGCACGGGCAAAGCAGATCCGCGACACCCTTTATCAACATGATCATTTTACGCCCGCCACCATGCTGGCTATTCAACTGGACGATCGGGCGCTGTTCCTCGCGCAATGGCGGCAGCTTCTCGAACAGACCCTGGAAAGAACCGAAGCGGCACCCTGGCGCACCGAAATGCAACAAGCGCTCAAGGATTGGGATGGGCATGCATCCACAAAATCCGTGGCCTACCGCGTAGTGCGCGCCTTTCGCCAGGAAGTTGTAAGCGGCGTGCTTCGTGGCTTCGAAGCAGCCGTGCGGGAGAAATATCCGGAATTCGTGCTGCCACCGTTGAACCAGGCGGAATATGCGGTCTGGAAATTGATAGAGGAACGTCCCCCGCATCTTTTACTCCCTGTCCATGCGGACTGGGACGATCTCCTCGGCAAGTGCGCGCACCGGGTTGCCGAACGTTTCCGGCGCCAACCGGGCGGTATCGCGGCGAGAACCTGGGGTGAACGCAACACGGCGAACATCCGGCATCCTTT
>Ga0134128_10001678_pt1 | contig 28113 bp, 31 predicted proteins | sample KB31754_FD_96462 | JGI IMG/M metagenome (GOLD analysis project Ga0134128, IMG submission 96462) | Terrestrial soil microbial communities with excess Nitrogen fertilizer from Kellogg Biological Station, Michigan, USA - KB3-175-4 | ecosystem: Environmental > Terrestrial > Soil > Unclassified ... | reverse complement strand
GCGGCGCGCTGCAGATCGCCCCAGGTTTCCGAAAGCGCGCCCACGCCGCCCGCGACCAAAAAGCCGTAGATGATGAACTTCACCAGCATCCCGCCGCTGATCTGGCCGGCGACAATATCGTGCAGTCCCACCAGGGCGATGGTGGCAAGACTGGCGCTGGCGGTGAAGATCGCCACGGCCGTCAGCAAAGCGCGGGCAAAGGTGCGGTTGCGGGCATAGGTGAAGGCGCGTTCCACCGTGACGGCGAATTCGCGCCGCTCGTATTTTTCCTGGGTAAAGGCCTGCACGGTGGGCACGGCGTTCAGGATTTCGCCGCCCCGCGCCGACGTCTCGGCGATGGAATCCTGGCTCTTGCGCGACAGCGTCCGAACCCAGCGGCCGAACACCAGGATCGGCACGAACACCAGCACCACCGCGCCGACCACCAGCAGCGCCAGCTTGAAACTGGTGACAAACATCAGGATCAGTCCGCCGGTGAGATTGACCAGATTGCGCGCCGCCAGCGACGCCGATGACCCCACCACGGTCTGGATCAAGGTCGTGTCGGCGGTGAGCCGCGACAACACTTCTCCGGTGCGGGTGACTTCGAAGAATTGCGGCGTGAGGGTCAGCACATTGTCGAACACCGCCTTGCGGACATCGGCCACCACCCGCTCGCCCAGCCAGGTGACAAAATAGAAGCGCGTGGCCGAAGCGATGCCCCAGACGGCGCCCGCGATCAGGAAGGCGAGATAATAGCCGCTGAGGAATTGCGCCTCGTGCGCCGAGAGACCCCTGGCGTCGATCAGTCCGCCCGCGATCTGGGGAAGTGCCAGAGTGGTGGCGGACGAAACTACCAGGGCCACAATGCCGATGGCGATCCGGCCCCGATAAGGCTTGAGGAAGGGCAGGATTCTTCGCAGCGGCGTCAGCGAGCGGGAGACCGGGCGTCCCGACAAGCGTCCCAGTTCCTGGTCTCCTCGGGCCATGCGCCTGATCTTTAACGGTTCCTGGGCTTATATAGGAAGCCGAAATCCGAGGACAAAGCGCAGGATGCCGCGCCGCTTGCCAGCTCTGAAGCTTTTCCCTATAAGCCCCCGCTTCTGAACCGAAAAAGGCCGTTTCCATGAAAAAGGGCATTCATCCCGGCTATCATTTCGTTGAGGTCCAACTCAACGACGGCACGACCTACAAGACCCGGACCACCTATGGTCAGGCGGGGCAGAAGATCACCCTGGATATCGACCCCACCACCCATCCCGCCTGGACCGGCGGCCAGCAGCAGCTGATGGACCGTGGCGGAAGGTTGACGCGGTTCAATAAGAAGTTCGCCGGTTTTGTGAAGTCCTAAGCGGACGCGCCTTCAGCAAATTCGAGAAGCGAACCGCGCGGCCTAATCGCGCGCGAAGGCCTGTTCCAGCCGGTTGAGATGCGCATGCACCCCGGAGGTGCGTGGGCCAGGCTCGGGACGATCGCTGAACAGAATCTCGTCCAGGCGCATGATGCGGCGATAGAGATTTTCGCTGCGGGCCAGAAGATCGCGCAGCGCTTCCGGCAACAAATCCACGCCATGCTCGGAGGGCGCGCCCAGGCAGATTTCCTTGGAGCCCAGGCGATAGCGGCTGGAGGCTGCCTGGTCGGCCGCCATGTCGCCGTCATTGACCGCGCGCTGCACCAGAAGCCAGCTCGCCGCCTGCATCATGCGGGTGGTGAGACGCATGCTCTCGCCGGCATAAAGGATTGCGCCTTTGCGCGACAGCGCGCGCGCATCGGCGCGGCCGGGGCCATCGAGATAGCGCGCGGCTTCTTCCACCAGCGCCATGCCTTCATCGAAGGTGCGGCGAAACAGAGCCGACCCGCTGAAAGACATCTGCGTGAGGGTGTGCACATTCTCGACTTCGTCGTGCCGCATGCGCGTGTTCCGGATTTCAGACGGTGGGACGCTAGCAAGCCCTGACCCCGAGTCAAAGCGATATGGTTGGTAAACGACACGAATTGTCTTAACGCGCGTCTTTTCGGATGTGCATATTAACCAATTAAGACAGGTATTTCAGCGCTTGAAGAAATTCTCGGCCGCCGATTTGGTGGCGTGGCGTTGCGCAATCGCAGCCTTGCAACGCGCGATCTCTTCCTCCAGCCGCGCAATGCGTGCTTCAACTTCATGCGCGGAGAGCGCGGAGATGTCCTCGCCCAATTGAATCTCCGGCATTTTTTTGGGCCGCGGCAGAAGATCGTCGCTATCCATCACCGCTCGCATTGGCGTTAAGATATTCAACCGCTAGTGTGAGCGCGCGCATCATTCCTGGCAAGGTTCTTATGCAAGCGATTGAGATCGAGAATCCCGGGCCTGACTACCGCCTTAAGCTTGGCAACATTTCGTGCCCCACGCCCGGACCGGACCAGGTTCTGATCAAGGTCGCGGCCGCGGGGGTCAATCGCGCCGACCTTCATCAAGGCCGCGGTTCGTATCCGCCGCCGCCTGGCGCCCCCGAAACATTGGGCATGGAAGTGGCCGGCCATGTGGTGGAAGATTCCGGCCCTTACAAAAAAGGCGATGCGGTCTGCGCTCTTTTGGGCGGCGGGGGTTATGCCGAATATGCCGCGGCCGATGTCGCGTCCATTTTGCCCGTGCCGGCCTCGCTCGATCTTGTCGATGCCGCTTCTTTGCCCGAAGCGCTCTTCACCGCCTGGACCAACGTGGTGGACACATGCCGGCTCAAGCCTGGCGAGACATTGCTCGTCCATGGCGGCACCAGCGGCATCGGTGTGATCGCCATCCAGATGTTCGCGGCCCTGGGCCACACCGTTTTCGCCACCGCAGGCAGCGAGGAGAAATGCGCCCTCTGCGGGAAACTCGGCGCCAAGCGCGCCATCAATTACAAGCACGAAGATTTCGTCGCCGTGGTGAAAGAGGTGACCAGCGGCCGGGGCGTGGACGTGATCCTGGACATGGTGGGGGGCAATTATGTCCAGCGCAACATGAAGGCGGCTTCGGTCTGGGGCCGCATCGTCAACATCGCGTATCAGGATGGCGCCAAGGTTTCGCTCGATCTGGGACCCATGCTGATGAAGCGGCTCACGCTCGCGGCCACCACGCTGCGCGCGCGATCGGCCGGCGAAAAAGGCGCCATCCGGGGTGCGCTTCAGAAGACGGTCTGGCCGCTGGTGGCGGATGGCCGGATCAAGCCCGTGGTGGATCGCCGGTTCCCCCTGGCGGAGGCCCAAAAAGCCCATGAATACATGGAAAAACCCGGGGCTACGGGAAAAATCCTGCTCCTTCCTTGAAGGAAAAGCTGGCCTTCCGGAACTAGCCTCGGTAAAAAGCCGGCCTTCCTCGACAATTCATCATCGAGCGAAGGGACGGGCCGGATAGGCCCGCCCGGGACGAAAGGATTATTGCCATGGCCGTCGAAACCAAGCCGCTGATGCCCAAGGCCACCGCCGTCTGGCTGGTGGACAATACCGGACTCACCTTCGAGCAGATCGCCGATTTCTGCGGCCTACATCCGCTGGAAGTGAAAGGCATCGCCGACGAAGACGTGGCCAAGGGCATCAAGGGCATGGATCCCGTGACCTCGGGCCAGCTGAGCCGTGAGCAGATCGAGGAAGCCGAGAAGAACCCCAAGCTGCGCCTCAAGATGGCACCACCCAAGCACAAGATGCCCAATGTGCGGTTGAAGCGCGCGCCGCGCTACACGCCTGTTTCCAAGCGCCAGGACAAGCCAGACGCGGTCTATTGGATCATCCGCAACCATCCGGAATTCACCGATGCCGACATCATCAAGCTGGTCGGCACCACCAAGGCCACGATCCAGAAGATCCGTGAGCGCTCGCACTGGAACGCCACCAACATCAAGGCGGTGGACCCGGTGACCCTGGGTCTCTGTTCGCAGTTGGAACTCGATCTGGCGGTCTCGCGCGCGGTCGCCAAGCATGAGCGCGCGAAAAAACGCGCCGCCAAGAAGGGCGCGACCTTGAAGTCGGTGAGCGAAAGCCTCAGCCCCCCCGCGCCTCTGCCCGAGATCGGCGAAGGCGCGCCCGCGCCGGATCACTACAAGACCTCGAGCGAACTAGAGCAGGATTGAGCGGTATTTGAAGGCGATCACCCCCAAAATTAGGGCCAGAAAGATCACCATCGCCGTTTCAAGATATTTTTCCAACAATTCCTTCGCCTTTTCGCCGAAGAAATAGATCAGCGCGCCTTCCAGAAACACGAAGCGCAAAGCGCGCGCCAGAGCCGAATATCCAATGAACAAAGGGATCGGCACGCCGGCCAGTCCCGAAGCGATGGTGACGATGGTGTAGGGGATCGGGAGGCCTGCCTGCGCGACAATCCAATAGGAGTGCTGGGCATATTGCTGGCGAACATTCTCCACCTCGGCCAGGGAGATATGAAATACCCCGACCAGCCAGAGACCCGCCGTGCTCCAGAACAAGGCGCCAATGGCATAACCGACCAGGCCTCCCGTTGCCGACCAGAACGCGCACCAAAGACCAAGCCGGAAGGCGCGCTTGCGATCGGCCAGCATCATGGGGAGCAATACGATGTCGGGAGGGACGGGCAGGAAAAATGCTTCGGCGAAAGCGACGCCGGCCAGCACCTTCCAGGCATGCGGACTGCTCGCCGCCTTGAGTGCCCGGGCATAAAGCGCGCGCAGCCCGCGCGGTTGGGCAATGTCGGACATAAGGCCTTCTAGCAAGCTTCGCGATGGCGTCCAATCTTGCTGTTTTGCTAATCTTGCCGTTTGTAAAGTGTTTCACTAGCGTCCGCGCATGGCGAAACCACCCGGGCGCGGCAAGAAAAAGGCGCAGAGAGCCAAGAAGGCTGCCAAATCGGCGAAGCGGCGCGCGGCAAAAAAATCCGCGCGCGCCACGACGGCGAAAAACGTCAAGTCCGCGCCGCCGAAACCAGCCCAACGCCTGTCGCCTTCGCGCATCCGTCCCCGGCGTCGTCCCGCGTTGGCGTTACCGCCCCGGCCGCGCGCCAAAAGCGCCTATGATCAGCTTCTGCGCACGCCCGCGAATTTTCAGCCGCTCACGCCGCTTTCCATGCTGGAGCGTGCGGCCAGCGTGTTCCCTGATCACACAGCCGTGATCCACGGCAACCAGCGCTCGACCTACGCGGAATTTTACCGCCGCAGCCGCCAGCTTGCGTCAGCGCTGGTGGCGCATGGCATCGGCAAGAACGATACGGTGGCGGCGATGCTGGCCAACACGCCGGCGATGCTGGAAGCCCATTATGGCGTGCCTATGGCAGGCGGCGTCTTGAATGCGCTCAATACCAGGCTGGATGCGTCCTCGATCGCCTATATGCTGGAACATGGCGAAGCGAAAATCCTGATCACCGACCGGGAATTCTCCGCGACCATCGCCGAGGCCTTGAACGCGCTCAAACACAAACCGCTGGTGATCGATTATGACGATCCGGAATTCCCGCAAAGGGGCGAGCGCCTGGGCGAGGACTACGAGGCCTTTCTGCAATCGGGCGATCCCGATTTCGCCTGGAAGATGCCCGGTGATGAATGGGACGCGATTTCCCTGAATTATACCTCGGGCACCACCGGCAGGCCCAAGGGCGTGGTCTATCATCATCGCGGCGCCAGCCTGATGGGATTCAGCAATGTGCTGGCCGGCAATATCGGCCGCCATGCCGTGCTGCTCTGGACCTTGCCCATGTTCCATTGCAACGGCTGGTGCTTTCCCTGGTCGCTGTCGGTGGTGGCGGGCACCCATGTGTGTCTGCGTCAGGTGCGAGCGGGCGCGATCTATCAGGCGATTGCCGAGCATGGCGTCACCCATCTCTGCGGTGCGCCCATCGTGATGTCCACCATCATCAATGCGCACGAAGACGAAAAGCGCGCCTTCGATCAGCGCGTCACCTTCATGGTGGCGGCGGCGCCCCCGCCCGAAGCCGTGCTGGCGGCGATGGACCGGGCCGGTTTCGATATCGTCCATGTTTATGGCTTGACCGAAGTCTATGGCCCGGCGGTGGTCAATGAATGGCATCAGGACTGGAACGGCCTCAAAGGCGATGCCCGGGCCAAGCGTCAGGCGCGCCAGGGCGTGCGCTATCACACCCTGGAAGAATTGAACGTGCTCGATCCGCAAACCTTGGAGCCGACCGCGCCCGGCGAACTTGGCGAAGTGATGTTCCGCGGCAATATCGTGATGAAGGGCTATCTGAAAAACCCCGACGCCACACGCCAAGCCTTCGCCGGCGGCTGGTTTCATTCCGGCGATCTGGGCGTTATGCACGAAGACGGCTATATCCAGCTCAAGGACCGCTCCAAGGACATCATCATTTCCGGCGGCGAGAACATCTCCTCCATCGAGATCGAGAATGTGCTGACGCGGCATCCCGCGGTGATGTTCGCCGCGGTGGTTGCCAAGCCCGACGAGAAATGGGGCGAGACCCCTTGCGCCTTCGTCGAGAAAAGAAGCGGCCATGACGCGGTGACCGAGGAGGAGCTGCTGGCCTTCTGCCGGGAGCATCTGGCCAAATTCAAGGCGCCGCGCTTTCTGGTGTTCGCCGAACTGCCCAAGACCTCGACCGGCAAGGTGCAGAAATTCGCGCTGCGTGAGCGCGCCAAGTCTCTATGAGCGGCACGACCAGCCGCTTCGCGCTTGCCTTCATCTTTTTCACCATGCTGATCGACACGATCGGGTTGGGCGTGATCATCCCCGTCTCGCCGGGCCTGATCGCCCAGCTCACGCATCAGACTTTGTCCGGCGCGGCACGCTGGGGCGGCTGGCTGTTCTTTTCCTATGCCTTGATGCAGTTCTTGTGCGCGCCCCTGATCGGCAATCTTTCCGACCGGTTCGGCCGCCGCCCGGTCTTGATCCTGTCACTGGCAATGCTGGGGGTGGATTATCTGATCACGGGGCTTTCGGCCGCTATCGGCTGGCTGTTCGTCGGCCGCACCTTGTCGGGCGTGGCGGTTGCTCCCTATCCCACCGCCAATGCCTATATTGCCGACGTTTCTCCGCCCGAGAAACGCGCCGCCAATTTCGGCCTGGTGGGCGCCGCCTTCGGAGTGGGGTTCGTGTTGGGCCCGGCGCTGGGCGGGTTTGTGGGTGAGCATTTCGGCCTGCGCGCGCCATTCTTCACGGCCGCCGGCCTCTCCTTCGCCAATGCCCTGTTCGGCCTGGTGGTTCTGAAAGAATCCTTGCCCGTCGAACGGCGCCGGCGGTTTGAATTATGGCGCGCCAATCCTCTGGGCGCGCTCAAGGCACTGAACCATTTTCCACAGCTGGCTTTGCTATTGGCGGTTCTGGTGCTGGTTCAGTTGGCTCACGATTCCCTGCCCTCCACGTGGAGCTATTACACCATGCTGAAATTCGGGCTGGGGACCGGGCGACGTCGCCTGGTCGCTGGTGGCGATCGGAGCCCTGAGCGCTTTTTCCTATGCCGTGCTGCCGGGGCTGGTTGTGTCGCGCATCGGCGAGCGTGGCGCGGTCTATATGGGGTTTGCCTTCGGGACCGTGGCGTATCTGGGGTATGCGCTCGCGGCAAAAGCGTGGCTGTTCTATGCCTGGATGATCCCGTTCACTTTGAGCGGCGTAGGCGGCCCGGCGCTCAACGCCATCATGTCCCACAGCGTGCCCCCCACCGAGCAAGGCGAATTGCAAGGCGCGACATCAAGCGTCACCAGCCTGACATCCGTGGCGGCAATGTGGGCGATGCCGACCTTGTTCGCCTGGTTCACCGGCAAAGGCGCGCCGATCTATTTTCCGGGCGCGGCCTTTTTCGCGGCGGCGATCTGCCAGTTGGGAGCGTTGCTGCTGTTCGCGCGGGCCAAGCGGGCCGCGACTAGTGAAGGGCTTTAAGCCGTTCCAGTTCGTCTTTGATTCGGAGTTTTTGTTTTTTGAGGGCCGCGACCCGGGCTTCGTCCCATCCGGGTTGGGTCAATTCGGCGGCGATGATTTCTTCCAGTTTCTTGTGCTGAAGCGCGAGATTTTCGATCTGCCCTTCCATTTCCATGCTTACACCTCATCGGTTCAAGCGCACGAAAAAGTAAAGCACCATGCCCCCTCCCTGTCATCCCAAAAAGTTTTGGAACCAAAACTCTTTCGGCTTACGCGGGCTGGATGTAAACGAAGGTTATGGAGCAGGAACGGGCGGGAAAAAACACGGCGGAAAAGCTGGTTATCGGCATTTCCGGCGCATCGGGCGTGGCTTATGGCATTCGCCTGTTGGAGGCCCTTAAGGAGTTGCGAATCGAGTCGCATCTGGTGATGACCAAACCCGCCCAGATGACCATCGGCTACGAAACCGACCTCACCCCCAAGCAAGTGGCGGCCAAGGCCGATCGGGTCCACGCCATTGACGACATCGGCGCGCCGATCGCCAGCGGAAGTTTCAAGACCCGTGGTATGATCGTGGCACCCTGTTCGGTGCGCAGCATGAGCGAGATCGCAACCGGCGTGACCACCAATCTTTTGACCCGCGCCGCCGATGTGGTGCTGAAGGAACGCCGGCCCCTCATCCTGATGGTGCGGGAGACGCCGCTGCATCTGGGCCATCTGCGCACCATGACAGCGCTGGCGGAAATGGGGGCGATCCTTCTTCCGCCCATGCCCGCTTTCTATGCCGAACCAAGAACCCTGTCCGATCTGGTGGACCAGATGGCGGGGCGGGCGCTTGATCTTCTTGGGCTTACCTGGCCGATCAAACGCTGGGGCGAGGACCTGCCCTCTGCCAACTCCCGCAATGGCGCCAAGCGGAGGAAGCGGTCATGAATGAGCATGTCACCCGCCCCGATGAGGTGGCGGCGCGCGCCAAACTGGCGGCGCTGGTGCAGGAACATCGCGATCTCGACGCGGCCATCGAAGCCTTGTCGGTCTCGGGCGCGGGCGATCAATTGGCGCTGTCGCGGCTGAAAAAGCGCAAACTCCAGCTCAAGGACGAGATCACCGAGATCAACAATTCGCTTCTGCCCGACATCATTGCCTGATGCGTCAGGGCCATCGCCATTTACAAGGCGATTATCCCGGACTTGACTAATTGACCCCGAAGCCCTATAAATGGGTTGTTTTGAGGGGCTACCCCATGGCTAAGAACCACCTTAAGCGCATCCACCAGATGACCTTCGCGGACTGGGAAAAGGCCTTCCCGGACGAGCACTCTTGCGCGGCCTATCTGGTGCGCCATCGCTGGCCTAGCGGCACTGTACGCTGCCCCAGGTGCGGGTCTGTGCTGGTGAAACCCCACGGCACCATGGAATTTAACTGGCTCTGCAACGCTTGCTCGCCCTCTGGCACGAACTACCGCTTTTCGGTGATCGCGGGCACGATCTTTGAGAACACGAACAAGCCGCTCCGGGACTGGTTTCGAGTGATCCACCTGATGCTGACCAGCAAGAAGGGCATTAGCGCCCTGCAAATCCACCGGATGATGGGTTTCGGCTCTTACAAGACCGCTTGGTACATGTGCCACCGGGTGCGCGCCGGACTGGCGAATGAGGAATTTCGCAAGCTTATTGGGCTGGTCGAGGTGGATGAGACGTATGTGGGCGGCAAGGACAAGAACCGCCACGCGGACAGGCGCCAACACGCCTACGGCGGAAAGAAAGACAGCCTGAAATTCGCGGTGATCGGCGCGGTGGAGCGCAAGGGCAACGTGGTAGCGCGGGTGCTGGACAAGGTGAACTCGGCCACGATGCAAAGCTTTGTGCATGAGGTTGTCGCGACGGATGTATCGCTTCTCACAACCGATGACGCGCTTGGCTATCGGGGCCTGAAAGACACCCATCCCATGCACGGCACGGTTGACCATGGCCGTCGCCAGTACGTTACCGGCGCGCTGCACACGAACACGATTGAAGGCTTCTGGAGCTTGATTAAGCGGGGCGTTATGGGGAGCTACCACAAGGTGTCCCGCAAATACCTCCCGTTGTATGTCGCAGAGTTCCAATTTCGGTATAACAACCGGACGAACCCGGACATCTTTGGGGAGGCAATTCGCGGGTGCTGAAATGGCTGCGCACAAATTGGTTTGCCGCCATAATGATGGCACTAGCCTTCGTTTATGGGAGCTATCCGTTCGTCGTTTTATTTGAGCCATCCCATGCCCCAAGCAATTATGCCACCCAAGAAAATGCCGCCCATCAACCCAATGACCATCAGCCTTGGGATTTGGCTTCGATTGGTGCGATAGCCGCGAGCGTATTCACGGGACTGTTGGCCGTTTTCGCGTTTATCCAGGTGCGGGACGCTAGGAGAAGCAGTGAGCGTCAACTGCGGGCTTATTTGACCCTTCAATCCATTACCGTTGATCCGGCCTTCCAACTCGGAGTCGGCGGAATACCTTATGTTGAAGGCTTCGTTTGCTGGGCTGTCTGGCACAACGCTGGTCAAACCCCCGCATATCAAGCAAACACGATAATCAGTTGGGATCAGTTTCCGATTATCGAAAACAGAGAGCCAAATTTCACTCAACGCCCCGTTGGTCAGGGTATTGATGTGGGCCCTAAAATGCCGGTCCAGACTGGCTATCAACTCATTCCAATCGCCCATCTTCTCGGCGTTTGGAATCGAGAAACTGAGGTGTTCATTCGGGCTCGCGTTGAATATTTTGATGCCATGCATCCAAAGGAGCTTCGGCATACGGAGATATGCATGATGCTGGATTTGCTTCGCGTGCCAACCGAAGTCCCGCCACAGGGGGCGGCCAAGAATCTCCCCAACGTCACCTTGAAGGCCTACGGTCCCCAAAACACCAGCACCTGACGCCTGAGCGGCCCCTGTAAGGCCTCCAAAAACGGCTAAAACGAGTGCGGCCTGTCGGACCCACCGTCCCATCAGCGAACCCCGATAGTCAAGTCCGGGATAATCGCCATTTACAAAATAGTTCTTGATTCGTTCCAAAGACTGCGCAAGTCTGCGCGGCCATTTCAGGAGGGACAATCATGATCGGCTACACCACCATAGGCGCCAAAGACAGTGAGGCGTCGGGCAAATTCTATGACGCGGTCTTCGGCGCGATCGGCGGCGAACGCAAATTCGCCGATGGCGGCTGGATCGGCTATGGCGCGGTCGGCCCGGACAAGGGCTTCACCGGCTGCCACACCATGGTGACCGGCAAGCCCAATAACGGCCAGGAAGCCCGCCCCGGCAACGGCATCATGCTGGCCTACAAAGCGGCCTCGCAGGACGCGGTGAAAGCGGCTTATGCCGGCGGCATGGCCAATGGCGGCACCGACGAAGGCAAGCCCGGCTTTCGTCCGCCGGAGGCGACGTCCGGCTTCTATGGCGCATATTTGCGCGATCCGACCGGCAACAAGATCTGCGTCTTTACGGTCGGTTGATTGTTGCGATTTTAGTCCTGAGCAGCGGCGTTTGGCTACCCAAGCGGCCAAGCGCCCGGCCTGCGCTGCCGGTGATGGATTGCAACTGGAATCTGCGAGGCGCGAGGGCCGCGTAAGCGATTAGCCCGAGCCCTGCATAAGCCGCTGTTCGATGACGGCGAGCGCCGCTTGCGCTTTCGCAGCATCGGGGCCGCCGGCCTGCGCCATGTCGGCCCGCCCGCCTCCGCCTTTGCCGCCCAAAGCTTCCGCGCCCAACCGCACCAGATCGACCGCGCTGATCCGCGATGTGAGATCATCGGTCACGCCCACCACCAGAGAAGCCTTGCCGTCGGCCGCGGCGACAAACGCCACCACGCCCGAACCCAGCTTGGCCTTGGCGTCGTCGGCCAAACCCTTGAGGTCCTTGGGCGCCACGCCATCGACGCTACGCAGCACCGCCTTGATGCCGGCGATCGTGCGCGCGCCATCGTCGCCGCCCGCCTTGGCGGGACCGGCCAGCGCCAGCGCTTTCTTGGCATCGGCCAATTCGCGTTCCAGCCGGCGGCGTTCTTCCGACAAGGCGGCGACACGGCCCGGCAGGTCGGCCGAGTTGGTCTTGAGCGCGGCCGCGGCTTCGCGCGCCAATTCCGCCTGGTGCGAAAGATAGCGCCGCGCGCCTTCCGAGGTGAGCGCCTCGATGCGGCGTACGCCCGCCGCCACCGCGTTTTCGGAAAGAATGGTGAAAATACCGATATCGCCCAGGCGGCGCACATGGGTGCCGCCGCACAACTCCACCGAATAGGCTTTCACCTGTTCGAGATCGTCGCCCATCGTCAGTACACGGACTTCCTCGCCGTATTTCTCGCCGAACAGGGCTTCGGCGCCGGCCGAGATCGCCTGATCGGTGGGCATCAGCCGCGTCGAAGTGTCGGAATTCTGGCGGATCACTTCGTTCACCTGGGCCTCGATCCGCTCCAGTTCTTCCGCCGTCACGGGCTTGGGATGTGAGAAATCGAAGCGCAGCCGCTCGGGCGATACCAGCGAGCCTTTCTGGCTCACATGGGGACCCAGCACGCGTTTCAGCGCGGCATGCAGCAAATGGGTGGCGGAGTGATTGGCGCGGGTGGCGCGGCGGCGTTCGCGGTCCACTTCAAGGTCCACGCCGTCGCCTACCGAAAGGGTGCCGCGTGACACTTCCACGACATGGACATGCATCGAGCCCAACTTCTTGTCGGTGTCCACCACCTTGCCTTCGGCCTGGGCGGACAGCATCAGCCCGGTGTCACCCACCTGGCCGCCGGATTCCGCATAGAATGGCGTCTGGTTGGTGAGGATTTCTACTTTCTCACCTGCATTTGCGCTCTCAACGCGCTGGTTGTCCTTGAGGATGGCCAGAATCTGACCTTCGGCTTCCTCGGTGTCATAGCCCAGGAATTCGGTGCGGCCCACTTCGTCGAAAATGCCGTACCATTGCGCTTCGTTGGCGGCTTCGCCCGAGCCCGCCCAATTGGCGCGGGCCTCGGCCCGTTGTTTTTCCATCGCAAAACTGAAGCCGTCCTGATCGACGGCGATGCCGCGGGCGCGGAGCGATTCCTGGGTGAGGTCGAGGGGAAAGCCATACGTGTCGTAAAGCTTGAACGCGACATCGCCGGTGAGACGGTCGCCCGCCTTCATCTCCAGTGTTGCCTCATCCAGAAGTTTAAGACCGCGCGCCAAGGTCTCGCGGAATCGAATTTCTTCCAGTTTCAGCGTCTCGGTGATCAGCGCTTCGGCGCGCTTCAATTCAGGATAGGCGCTGCCCATTTCGGCGACCAGGGTGGGCACCAGGCGATACATCAGGGGGTCCTTGGTGCCCAGGAGATGCGCATGCCGCATGCCGCGGCGCATGATGCGGCGCAGGACATAACCCCGGCCGTCATTGGAGGGCAGCACGCCATCGGCGATCAAAAACGAGGTCGAGCGCAGATGGTCGGTGATCACCTGATGGCTGAAGCGGGCCTCACCCTCGCTTTTGATGCCGGAAGCATCCACCGAGGCGGCGATCAGATGGCGGAAAAGATCGGTCTCGAAATTGCTGTGCACGCCCTGAAGCACGGTGGCGATACGCTCCAGCCCCATGCCGGTGTCGATCGAAGGCTTGGGCAGATTGAGCCGCTCGCCACCGGGGAGCTGTTCGTACTGCATGAAAACGAGATTCCAGATTTCGACAAACCGATCGCCATCCTCATCGGGCGAGCCCGGCGGACCCCCGGGGATTCCGGGGCCATGGTCGTAGAAGATTTCCGAACATGGGCCGCAGGGACCGGTATCGCCCATGGACCAGAAATTGGCGGATGTGCCGATGCGGATGATCCGCTGATCCGGCAGGCCGGCGATCTTGCCCCAGAGGCCGAACGCTTCGTCGTCATCGGCATAGACGGTGACGCTGAGGCGGTCCTTGGCGAGACCCAGATCGCGGGTGAGCAGTTCCCAGGCAAAGCGGATCGCGTCTTCCTTGAAATAATCGCCGAAGGAGAAATTCCCCAGCATCTCGAAGAATGTCAGATGGCGGGCGGTATAGCCCACATTGTCGAGATCGTTGTGCTTGCCGCCGGCGCGCACGCATTTCTGGGCGGTAGAGGCGCGCACATAGGGGCGCTTTTCCGTGCCGGTGAAGATGTTCTTGAACTGCACCATGCCCGCGTTGGTGAAGAGCAAGGTGGGGTCGTTGCGGGGCACCAGGGGCGATGACGCCACGATGGTGTGACCCTGGCGCGCGAAATAATCCAGGAACGCGGAACGGATGTCGGAAAGGCTTTTCATGGGCTTGCTTGTAACGGGCGGGCCAAATCTTGTCATCCCGGCACAAAATCGCGGCCTATCTGCAAAAACAGAAGGCGCCCCGTTACCGGAGCGCCTTCTGCCGAGGAGTCGGTTTCCGCTGCGAGACAGAAACGACTCGAACTGTTATGCCGGGCCTAGTCTTCTTCGGCCGCGGCCTTTTCCTCATCGCCATGGGCAAGGCTTTGGCCGATCTGGCCAGCCTGGGCCCGGATGGCCTGCTCGATGCTGGCGGCGACATCGGGGTTCTGCGCCAGGAAGTTTTTGGCCGCCTCGCGGCCCTGGCCGATGCGCGAGCCGTCATAAGAGAACCAGGAACCGGATTTCTCCACGATCCCGGCCTTCACGCCCAGATCGATCAGTTCACCGGTCTTGGACACGCCCTGGCCGTACATGATGTCGAACTCGACCTGCTTGAAGGGGGGGGCGACCTTGTTCTTGACCACTTTGACGCGGGTCTGGTTGCCCACCACTTCGTCGCGGTCCTTGATCGCGCCGATACGGCGGATGTCGAGGCGGACCGAGGAATAGAATTTCAAGGCATTGCCGCCAGTGGTGGTTTCCGGATTGCCGAACATGATGCCGATCTTCATGCGGATCTGGTTGATGAAGATCACGATGGTGTTGGATTTGGAGATCGAGGCGGTGAGTTTCCGCAACGCCTGGCTCATCAGCCGCGCCTGAAGGCCGGGCAGCGAATCGCCCATTTCGCCTTCCAATTCGGCCTTGGGCGTGAGTGCCGCCACCGAGTCGATGACCACGATATCCACGCCGCCGGAACGCACCAAAGTATCGGTGATCTCCAGCGCCTGCTCGCCGGTGTCGGGCTGGGAGATCAGCATTTCGTCAATGTCCACGCCCAGCTTGCGCGCATAGACGGGATCGAGCGCATGCTCGGCATCCACGTAAGCGGCGATGCCGCCTTTCTTCTGCGCTTCGGCCACGACGTGCAGCGCCAAGGTGGTCTTGCCCGAGGATTCAGGCCCGTAAATCTCGATCACGCGGCCCCGCGGCAAGCCGCCAATGCCCAGCGCGATGTCCAGGCCCAGGGAGCCGGTCGAAACCGCATCCGTGGCCAGTCCCAGATCGCGGCTCCCCAGCTTCATCACTGAGCCTTTGCCGAAAGCACGGTCGATCTGGCTCAGCGCGGCTTCCAAGGCGCGCTTGCGATCCTGATTGTCGTCTTTGCTCACCACCCTCAAAGCCGCCTGACTCATGCCTACCTCCCGGTTATTTCACAGCGCCGGGCGATCCCCAAGCGAATCTCCAACGGCGCTGCGATGGGGTAAAAGTACATGGTTTGTTCTCATTTGCAAGATACAGCCTAAGGTGCTGTATCTTTGGAGAAATACCATGTCTTGTTCCTCTGTCGTTCTACTTGGTGAGCAGGAGCGGGTCTTTGGGCAACAAACGTCGGATCAGGCCGTTCTCAAGACTGTCCCATGCGCTTCGCATTTCTCAATTCCGGCAAACTGATATCCCTGGGTGGTTGCATCCTTCTCTTGACAGGCTGGGCCAGCCCGCAGCCGCAATTCACCGGCCGGATTGTCTGGCGCGAAGAAACCAGCGCCGAGATGGCGAAGGAGCCTTTGTGCCAAAATGCCTGGGATGCGCGCCTGAAGGGTGCGCGCGCTTATGCTTGCTCCTGGGTGTGGGCCGACCCGCTTCACCCCGGGGCCTGGGGCTGCACCATCATCTATGAGCCCGGCACAGCCGATTGGACGGTTCCCTTGGAGAAGCGGAACTGCGCCTCCCTTGACCAAGCCGTCGCGCTGAACACGAAACCTTGACGCGAGAACGCCGGATCGAAAGAAAGCCGCTTCCGTTTCCGCCCCATGACCGCGGCTTCCAACCCAACGCCGGCCCAAGCCCAGGCCCAGGCTCAAGTAGAGAAAGCCACCGCCAGGGTCGAACGCGCCGAGATCAAGCAGGCCTCGCGCAACATCCAGGCCGCCAGCGGCCAGATCGCCGAGAGCGCCGACCGCTCCACACAGCTCGCCGCCGACCGCACCATCTATGCCGCCGAGCGCACCTATGCCGCCTGGGTCAGGACGGGGCTGGCGGCGTTGGCCTCGGGGGTGGGCGCCAAGGCGCTGCTCACGGGTATATTGCCGGAACTGGGTATCCGCCTGGCCGGCTCGATCCTGATCCTGTTTTGCGTGTTCTGTTTCCTGGCCGCGGTGTGGCGGGAAATCTTTCCGGTCGTCCCGCCGCCGATTCCCGACGCCAAGCGCATCCCCAGCCTGTTCCTCTATCTGGTCAACGCCGCGCTGGCGGTGGTGGCGCTGATGGCGCTGGTCTCGATCTGGATGCAATAATCGCCCAATGCCCTATCTTTTTTCCTATGGCACCTTGCAGCAAGAGAGCGTGCAGATGGCCTCGTTCGGGCGCACCTTGAAAGGCCAGCCCGACACCTTGCCCGGCTGGCGGCGCGAGATGGTGGAGATCATCGACTGTGAAGTGTTCTGCCTGTCCGGCGAGCGTTTTCATCCCATCCTGGTGCCCGGCAACGAGGTCGATGAGATTTCTGGCATGGTGTTCGAGATCAGCGATGACGAACTCAAGCGCGCCGACGCCTACGAAGTCGAGGATTACAAACGCATCGCCGCGCGGTTGAAATCGGGCCTCACCGCTTTCGTCTATGTGAAGGCATAGCGCTACTTGGTGGCGTCGCCGAAGACCGCCACGCATTGCTGATAGCTTTGCACGAACACGCGCCTTTGAGTGGCGGGATCGAAATCATTGCCGCCGGCATCCTGCGACGCCACCGATTCACAAAAGGCGTTGGGCTGCGGTTGGGCGCCCTCGGGGACGGGCGCGGGAGCTGGCGCGGCTTGGGCCGTCATCGGCGCGGGCCGGGCCATTGCCGCAGGCTGTGGCGCGGCGGGCGGCGGCGATTTGTTCTCATGCGAGTCGCCCAGGCCGGTAAAGGTCAAGGCATGGTTCCAGTCCTGCTCGGAGCAGGCCGACAGAAGAAACGCGGCGGCAAGAAAAGCGGGGAAACGGACTTTCATGGGACGCGAGTGTGGTCTAGCCGCCTGGCCGGTGCAAGTTATCCGGCCTTGCGCGCGGGTGCGTGCGACAAGACTTCCTTCACCTTGGCCGCCAACTGCTTCAAGCCGAACGGTTTGGGCAGGAAATGCAGGTCCGCGGCATTCTCTTCATTGCGGCGGAAGGCTTCCTCGGCGTAACCCGACATGAAGATGATCGCCAGTTCGGGCTTCAATTCCTTCACATGGCGAACCAGGGTCGGGCCGTCCATGTTGGGCATCACCACGTCGGTGATCAAAAGATCGATCTCGTGACCGCCCTTGGTGACGATCTCCAGCGCTTCCTCGCCGCCGCCCGCTTCCAGTACGTGATAGCCGCGCAGGCGCAGCGCACGCGCCGCAAAGCTCCTCACCGCCTCTTCGTCTTCCACCAGAAGGATCGTGTCCTGGCCGGTGACGTCGCGGGGCGCCAGGGGCGCCATTTCGGCACTCTGTGCGCCGGCTTCGAGGCGATGGCGCGGCAGATAGATGGTAAAGCTGGTGCCGCGGCCAAGCTCGGTGTCCATGGTGATGAAGCCGCCGGATTGCTTGACGATGCCATACACGGTGGCCAGACCCAGGCCGGTGCCCTGGCCCACCGGCTTGGTGGTGAAGAAGGGATCGAAAATCTTGCCCTTGTGCTCGTCGGCGATACCGGTGCCGGTGTCGCTCACCTCGATCTTCACATATTCGCCCGGCGGCATGATGGCGGTGCCCAGCGAGACCGGCCGCGTCACGGTTTCGTTGCCGGTGAGGATGGTCACCACGCCGCCATTGGGCATGGCGTCGCGCGCATTCACCACCAGGTTGATGATGGCGTTGGAAAGCTGCGCCTCGTCGGCATGGACCGGCCAGATATCGGCGCCATTGTCGAGCTTGAGGCTGATGCCTTCCCTCAACAGGCGCCTCAGCATCTGGGTCAATTCGCTCAGCACGTCGGAGAGCGCCAGCACCTTGGGCTGCATGGTCTGCTTGCGGCTGAAGGCGAGAAGCTGGCCCACCAGAGTGGCGGCGCGCAGCGCGTTCTGATGGACCTCGTTGATCTCCTTGAACGAGGGATCGCCGGCGGGATGGCGCATCAGCAGGAATTCGCAATTGCCGATGATCACGGTCAGAAGATTGTTGAAGTCGTGGGCCACGCCGCCCGCAAGCTGGCCCACCGCCTGCATCTTCTGCGACTGGGCGAATTTGATCTCGAGCTGCTTCTGTTCGGAGACGTCCATCAGATAAAGCAGCGCCCCTTCGGCCACGGGGCTGGCGAACATTTCCGCCATGCGGCTTTCGCCGAAGCGCATCTCCAGCGGGCGGCCCATGCTTTCGCCTTTGGCCGAACGGGCGATCTGGTCGCGCACCGGGTTGCGCTCGCTTGGCTCCACCAGTTGCGTCAGGTCCTGGCCGGCCAGCGTGCCGGAAAGGCCGAAGAATTTGGCGAACACGTCATTGGCTTCGCGGATCACACCGTGCGCATCGACAAAGGCCACCCCGATCGGCGCATCCTGGAACAGCGCGCCCGCGGTCTGGTGGGTCCGGGCTTCGGGCGCCACCATGACCGGCGCGACCGGCTGCGGCGCGGCCGGGACCAGGGGCGCGGGCTGGGCGGCATGCACAGGCGAGACACTGGCCAAGAGACGCGGGGTGAACCACCACACGGTCTGCTGGTCTTTGAGGGGGCGCACGGCGGCCACCAGATCCAGCCCGGGCATCACCTGAAAACTTTCCTCGCGTGGCCGGCCCTCGGCGGCATCGCGCGCCAGGCGATAAAGCACGGCGCTGGACGGCTCGCCCGCCAGCGCCAATTCCGGCGGGGTGGGGCTTTCGCCTTCGCGCGTGCCCGCCATCAGGCGATAGACCGGATTGCAATCCACCACGGCGCCGTCGACACCGGTGATCGCCCAGGCGACATTGGCCCGGGCGGCGGCTTCGGCAACGCGTTTGACCTCGAGGATGCGGAAGCCCTCGCGCGGCCAGACCGCGTAAAGCAAAAGAGCCGCGACCGCGCCGATCCCGCCCAAGAGGGCATAGCCGGCAAAACCCGCCTTGTCGGGATAGATCAGAGCCAGGACCGCTGTGGCCAGCGCAAGCAAGCCGAAACCCAAGGCCGCCCAGCGCCAGGCGCCCGCGGACACGCCCACCGCCCAGCTCGAAACTGTCCGGGAATCCTGCATCCCTTGCAGATTACAGGATTCGGTTAACGAATGGTTTCCGGCAGCCCGGGGCCGGTAAAAAAGTCTCGGATTTTCGGGCCTTTATCAACAATCAGGGGTAAAGAAAAATTACTGCGGCGCGGGCGCGCGCTTCAGGGTGCCGTTCAGCCGCATCACATAGCCGATCACTTGCGCCACCGCTTTGTAGTGTTCGGCCGGGATGGCCTCGTCCAGTTCGACGCTGGCATAGAGCGCGCGCGCCAGCGGCGGATTCTCGATCACGGGAACTTCGTTCTCTTCGGCGACGGCGCGAATGCGCAAGGCCAGGGCATCCACGCCCTTGGCCACGCAGATGGGCGCGGCAGTCTTGCCCGACTCGTATTTGAGCGCCACCGCGAAGTGGGTGGGGTTGGTGATCACCACGGTGGCCTTGGGCACCTCGGCGATCATGCGCTTTCTGGCGCGCTCCTGGCGGATCTGGCGCACCTTGGCCTTGATGATGGGATCGCCTTCGTTCTGGCGGAATTCGTCCTTGATCTCCTGCCGCGACATCATGTTGCGCTTCATGAAGCGCGTATATTGGATGAAATAATCGAGCCCCGCGATCACCAGCAGCGCCGACAGCGCCGCCACCAGGATCTTGAACAGAAGATGGCTCATGTCGCCCATCACGCCTTGCGGCGACTGATTGAGGATCGAGTCCAGCATGCCGCGCTCGGGCCACAATTGGGTCCAGATCGCCAGACCCACGATGGCGAGCTTGATCAGGCCCTTGACGAGATTGATCCAGCCCTCCAGCCCGAACATGCGCGAAAGGCCCGACAGAAGGGACAATTTGGATAGATCCGGCGCCAGCTTTCCGAGGTTGAAGGTGGGCCGGCTCTGCAGGACATGGCCGGCCAGAGACGCCACCAGCATCACGCCCATGAAGGGCGCCAGCACAATCACCAGATGGAGCAGCGTGCCCCGCATCAACGAAGCCAGCCCTGCCCCATCCACCGCCATCCGGTCGGGCTCCTGGATGAATTGCATCAGGATTTGCGCGATCCCCACCGCCACCGAGTGGCCGAACATGGCGATCGCCAAGGTGCCGCCCGCCAGCACCACGAAGGTCGAGACCTCCATGGATTTGATGACGTCGCCGGCTTCGCGCGCCTGGTCCAGGCGCTTCTGTGTCGGCTGTTCGGTCTGCTGGGAGTCGTCCTGTTCGTCGGCCATGGTTTACAGAAACGCTCCCATAGACGTGGTGTAGTAATTGAGGAACAAGGTGATCATCGCCCCCAGCATGGCGAACATGATCACAAAGCCGGCCATGATGTTGATGGGCATGGCGAGGAAAAAGACCTGAAGCTGCGGCATCAGCCGGGCCAGAAGCCCCAGCCCGGCATAGACGGCGAAGCCGAACACCAGGAACGGTGCGGCCAGTTGGAAGCCCAGCGCGAAGGACGAGGAAACCAGTTGGATCACAAGTTGCGCCATGTCGGAGGTGGGAAGATGACCGCTGGGCGGGATCATCCGGTAGCTGCCCACGATCGCGCCGATGGCGAGATGATGCAGGTTGGTGGCGAAGATCGCGACGGTGCCGAGAAGCGAGAGAAAGGTGCCGAGCGAGGCGCCTTGGGTGTTCTGGCTGGGATCGAAGCTTTGCGAATAGGCCAGGCCGATCTGGGAAGCGATCAGGAAGCCGCCCACTTGCAAGCCGTTCATGATGATCGCGGCCATCGCGCCCACCAGCACGCCGGCAGTGATTTCCTGCGCGATCAGGATGCCCAGGGCGATCGCGCTCGCGGGCGCCGCGGCGGGATATTGCGCCTGGACCACAGGCGTGAGCGCATAGGCCACCGCCAGCGCCAGCACCAGGCGCACGCGCGAAGGCACGCCCATGGTGCCCAGCCCGGGGAGCAACATGATCATCGCGCCCACGCGCGCGAATACCAAGAGGTAGGTGAGAACCAGTCCCGAAAGTGGGGGAAGATGGATATGCATGAGGTCTAGACCGGAGTCGCCATTTTCCTCTCCATGGCCGGGCTTGACCCGGCCATCCAGGGCTGCGCGCGCGTGCGCATTTTTCTGGATGGGCGGCTCGGGGCCGCCCATGGTGAGGCGAGTGGGGAAATTAGGACAATCATTTCCTAATAAGCGGCGATGCGGGCGGCGATGTCGGTCATCAAGCCGCTGAGGGCTGCGCCTGCAAACGGCAGCGCCAGCAGCAGCACGATGAACACGGCCACGATCTTGGGAACGAACACCAAGGTCTGTTCCTGGATCTGGGTGAGCGCTTGCAGAAGGCCCACCACCAGGCCCACCACCAGCGCCGTGATCATGGTGGGCGCGATGATTTCCAAGAGCACCAGGATCGATGACCTGGCGAAATCCATGATATTGGCGGCGTCCATGCGTACGTCCTTGAGATGTGCTGGGGTGACGATCAGATCGGCATGTTCATGATGGCTTGATAGGCGGAGACCACCTTGTCACGCACCGCCACCACCGTATCCAAAGTGAGTTCGGCGGCGTTCATGGAATTGACCACATCCACCACATTGGAATTGTTCATCGCCTGGGCCTTGGTGGCCTGCTCGCCCTGCTTGAGCGAATTGATGGAATCCTTGACCGCGCCGGAAAGGAAGTCCGAGAAGCTGCCGGGGGCGCCGCTGCCGGGCGCCACGTCGGGCACCTGTGGCGAGAGTCCGATGCGGGCGGCATTCTGGTAGGCGGCGGCGGCCGCAGCAGGAAGAGCCATCTCTAACTCCTTTCAATTCCAGTCCAGGTCCGCCTCCCCCGCGCATGCGAAGCATGCTGGTGGAGGTTATTTATTCAAAAGCCCGACAGCCTCAGACATCATCTGCTTTGTTGAAGTCATCACGGTGAGGTCGGCTTCGTAGGAGCGCTGGGCTTCGCGCATGTCCATGATCTCGATCAGCGGATCGACATTGGGCAGTTTCACATAGCCCTTGGCGTCGGCGGTGGGGTTGCCGGGATCGTATTGGCTGCGGAAGCCGCTCTTGTCTTCCATGGTCTTGCCGGTCTCCACCAGATTGACGCCCAGCTCGCGGTCGAAGCTCTGGGTCACGGTCGAGACTTTGCGCCGGTAGGGATCGCCGCCGGGCGTGGGCGAAGTGGAATCGGCGTTGGCGATGTTCTCGGCGATCACCTTCATGCGGTCGGACTGGACGCGCATGCCGGCGGCGGCAACGGTCATTGAATTGGAAAATTCCATGGTGCTTCTCCTTTAATCAGGGTTGACCGATCGCGGTCTTCATCAGATTCATCGCCTTGCCATAGAGATTGGCGGCGGCCTGGAACTGCATCTGGGTGTCGGAGACCTTGATCATCTCCTGTTCCAACGACACGGAATTGCCGCTGGGATTGGCTTCCACGTCCGGCGTGTCGGTGGTGCCGAAATCGCCGCTGCCGCTGGTGGTCTGGGCGGCGATGTGGCGCGGATTGGTCACGGTGAGACCGGTGACCCTGTTTTGGTTCATCGATTCCAGCGCGTGGGAGAAATCCAGCGGCTTCAGATCGCGCGCGACATAGCCGGGGGTGTCAGCATTGGCGACATTCTCGGACAGTACGGTCTGGCGCTGGTTGAGCCAGGACATGCGCTGGCGCAACAGCGAGAAGAGCGGGATATCGGGCAGGTTCATCGCCATAAACTTTCCCTTCACCTTCGAAGTGCCCGGATGGTGCGCGCGATATGCTTAAGCGCAACTTAACGGCGGCGATTTTTGCCCGGCACTTCCTTCCTCTGCTTAACCCGCGATTAAGGTTGACGGTTGTTTACTCATGACCATGACTTTCGAGATCATCCGCTATGTGGGCGCGCTGCTTCTGGTGCTGGCCCTGATCGGCGCGGCCGGCGTCGCCGCCCGCAAATGGGGCGTGCCCGGCGTCACCCGCGCGGTCGAGCAGAAGCGCCTGGCGGTGGTCGAGACCTTGCTGATGGGACCGCGCCAGCGCCTTTTCATCGTCCGCCGCGACAATGTCGAGCATCTGATTTTCGCCGGACCCGAAGGCGCCTGCCTGGTGGAGAATATTTCTTCCCCCTCGGGTCTTCGCATTGCCAGCGCCCAAGGAACCAAGACATGAGCCGCCGCCTGAAATCCCTGGCTCCGTTGCTGGTGCTGGCGGTGGCCCTCATCGCGCCCAGCTTCGCTTTCGCCGCCACGCCGGCCGCCGCCGATGCCGCGGCCGCCGCCGGCGGCTTTTCCATCGATCTCAACGGCAGCGGTCTTTTCACCGACCGCATGGTGCAGGTCATCGCCCTGATCACGGTCTTGTCGATCGCGCCGTCGATCCTGATCATGATGACCAGCTTCGTGCGCATGGTGGTGGTGCTGTCGCTCTTGCGCACCGCGCTGGGTCTGCAGCAAAGCCCGCCCAACAGCGTGTTGGTGTCGCTGGCGATGTTCCTGACTCTGTTCGTGATGACGCCCACGCTGACCGACGCCTATCACCAGGGCATCGAGCCCATGATGAACAATCAGGTCACCACCGAACAGGGCTTCGCCGCCGCCATGGTGCCGATGAAGAAATTCATGCTCAACCATGTGCGCGAAGCCGATCTCAAGCTGTTCATGGACATGACCCATGTGAAACCCACCGGCAAGGCCGAAGACACCGCGCTCACCACCTTGGCGCCCGCCTTCATGCTGTCGGAGCTGAAGCGCGCCTTCGAGATCGGATTCCTGATCTTCGTGCCGTTCCTGATCATCGACATGGCGGTGGCGTCGATCCTGATGAGCATGGGCATGATGATGCTGCCGCCGGTGATCATATCTTTGCCGTTCAAGCTGATCTTCTTCGTGCTGGTGGATGGCTGGCGGCTGATCGCCGGCTCGTTGGTGGAGAGTTATCTCCATAGTCCGCCACCGACTTGACCAGCCCCACTTGACCACTGTGGAAAGCGCATAGAACATCCCCCAAAATCGCTAGGGGGAATGCATGTCCAACGCTGCGCGCCTCAAGACATTCGTCTCGGTCTTCGCGTTGTTTCCCCTGATGAGCCTGGCGCCAGCCGGCCATGCCGCCCCTGCCGCAGACGACGCCGCGCGCTGTCAGGCGCTGTCGGGCAAAACCATCGCCCCCAACATGAAACTGCTCACCGCCGAATATGACGCCGATGGCGCCACGGTGGGCCGCACCAAGGTGGATATTCCCATGTGCCGGATTGTGGGCGAGGCCACGCCCACCACGGATTCCCGCATTGGCTTTGAAGTCTGGCTGCCGCCGGCCTCGAGCTGGAACGGCAAATTCCAAGGGGAAGGTTCGGGCGCCTCGGCCGGCGCGATCTCGCCCGGTCCCATGCTGACGGCGTTGAAGGCGGGTTACGCCACCATGTCCACTGACAATGGCCATATCACCGATCCCGACGCACCCAACGGCGCCAGCGAGCAAGGCTGGGCGCTGGGCCATCCCGAGAAGATGGTGGATTTCGCCTATCGCGCGCTTCATGTCTCCACGGTTGCCGCGAAAAACATTATGCAGCGCTTCTATGGCAGGAAAGCCCACGAATCCTATTTCGTGGGCTGCTCGCAGGGCGGACATCACGCGTTGATGGAAGCCACCCGTTTCCCCGCCGACTATGACGGCATCGTCGCCGGCGCGCCGGCCTGGCACTGGGCCAACCAGATGATCAACGCCACCTGGAACAGCCGCGCGGCGATGCTTGACCCGGCCGCGCTCACGCAAGAGAGCGCCACCTTGCTCAACCGCAAGGTAATCGAAGCCTGCGACGCATTGGACGGCGTGAAGGACGGTGTGATCGAAGACCCGCGCCAATGCCATTTCGATCCCGCCTCGCTTCAATGCAAGGAGGGCGACGCGGCTGGCGAATGCCTCACGCCCGCACAGGTCGCGGCGGCGAACGCGATCTATTCCGGAGCGAAGAAATCCGACGGCACGCCCATCTTCCAGGGCTATGCGCCGGGCAGCGAAGCGGAATGGGCGCGGGTCTGGGGTGGAAAGGCGCCGGGTGGATCGGCGTTCGATTTCTTCCGCTATTCGGTATTCCAGGACAAGAATTTCAAGAACACCGATTTCGATTACGACAAGGACACCGATCGCGCGCTGTCGGCCAAGGTGGTGGGCAAAGAGACGGTGGGCGACGTCTATAACGTCAAGCCCGACCTCACCCGCTTTGCCGCCATGGGCCACAAGCTGATCATGTATCATGGCTGGGCCGATCAGCAGATTTCACCCTATGCCAGCCTGGATTTCTATCGCCAGATCGTCGCCAAGCTGGGCCAGGCAAAAGCCGATGCCTTCATGCGTCTCTATATGCTGCCCGGCATTTATCACTGCGTGGGCGGGCCGGGCACGGGCAATTTCGGCGCCGCCGGTCCCGCCAGCGCGCCCGATGCCGAACACGACATCACCATCGCGCTGGACCAATGGGTGACGGCAAAGAAAGCACCCAACCAGTTCATCGGCACCCATATCGATACACAGACCAAGATGGCGGACCGCACAAGGCCGATCTGTCCATGGCCCGAAATGGCGAAATATAATGGCAGTGGCGACACCAACGATTCCGCCAATTTCACTTGCGCCGCACCAAGGTCTTAAGCGCGCGAGACCTGGCCGTCGCGCATATGCAATTCGGTGATGGCCTGGCGCGCTTCGGCACGCGGGTCCACCGCCAGCTTGCACTGGTCGTTGAAGATCATCACCGCGCGGTCCGATGCCGAATAGGGCCGCCAACGCGGCAAGCCTGAAACATTGGGATCGCCGGTCCGCGCGAATTGAACCCACGCCCGGCTTATCTTGTCGGCCAATGGATAGCGGTCTTGACCCGTGCCGGTGATCACCTCGTCGATAGGACGGTCAAGATTGTCGAACACATAGGAGATTTCCAGCATGTGGGGCACGCCCAGCTTGCCATCGCGCACCGGCGTGGGCTTCTCGAAGTGATAGACATAGGCTGGCGCCTTGCCCGACGCCGCCTTGCGCTCGGCGGTGAGCGCGACATTGGCGGTAAGCCAATTGTCGCTGGCGACGATCTGGAGGAGCCGCACATTGGACGCATCGGGGAAATCGCGCCGGTAAAGGGCGATCATCTTTGTCACCTCGCCATCGTCCACCTTCAGGGTGCGCTTGAGGTCGGCGCGCAAGGTGGCGTCGTCGATGGGATCGAGCGGTGTGGTGTTGAGAAAGGTGATCTCGGTCAAGGTCGAGCCGAGGATCATGGGCACATTGGCCGAGATGGACGGCGCCACCGGATCGAAAGGTCCATTGCCCGAGGCCAGGCTGCGATGATCCAGCACCGGCCCGAAGCGTCCCGCGGTCCCCATCGGCCCCAAAGCCGCAATGATCTGGGTGAAAGGAATGTGCTGCAGCTGATCCACGTCATGGAGGCCCAACTGGGTCATCAGGTGCGAAGCGATCTCGCTTGCCTCGTCGAGGGGAAACGCTTTCAGCTCCACCCCGCTTTCCGCGATCACGCGATGGAAGCGTCCCGCCGCTTGCGGCATCGCCATGGCGGTGGTGACTTTGCCGCCGCCGCCGGACTGGCCGAAGATGGTGACATTGCCGGGATCGCCGCCGAATTCGCCGATATTGTCCTTCACCCAATCCAGCGCCGCGGCGATATCCAGCATGCCGACATTGCCGCTGTCGGCGTATTTCTCTCCCCCCAGCCGGCCCAGATAAAGAAAGCCGAACGCGTTGAGCCGGTGGTTCAGCGTTACCAGCACCACGCCATGCTTCCTGGCCAATTCGGCGCCGTCATAACGAGCATTGCCGCCTGAACCTCCCGTAAAGCCGCCGCCATGGCACCACACCATCACCGGAAGTTTCTTTTTTTCGCCGAGCCCCGCTGTCCAAATGTTGAGGACAAGGCAATCCTCGCCTTGTGCCGTGTGGTCCGACGCCGCGACTTCCTCGTCGATGAAATTTGCGGCGTCGGTCTGCGGCGCGCGATGGCCAAGGACGATCGCATCGCGCACGTCGCTCCACGGCGCGGGCGGCTTGGGCGGCATGAAGCGTCCCTCGCCGGACGTAGGCGCGCCATAGGGTACGCCTTTGAAAATATGGACGGCGCCGTCCGTCATCCCACGGACTTTCCCGTATTTCGTGCTGACCACCGGCGATGCCGCCGGTGATGCGGCCTTGGCGCGTCGGGCGCCCAGCGTCACACCCAAAGCAGCGGCGCCCGCCAGCACATGCCGGCGATCAAGTCCCCGATTTTCTGTCTTGCGCATGATCAGTCCCCGGCGGCGCCCGAGTATAGGGATGGGCCAGCCATTCCTGTAAAGCCGCCCCTGGCTGGTTGACATAGATTACTCTGTACTATAGAGTTCTCTGGTAATACGGGAGACAGCCATGATCACCAGCCAGCAAGCCCATGACGCCTTGCAAGAAGCCGCAACCGCCGAGCGCCGCAGCGCCGAGTCCTATAGCTACAGCCGCAGCGCACCCTATTGCATTCTCTGGGGCCTGATCTGGATGGCCGGCTATGGCGGAATGACCGTGCTGAAAGGCGCGAATGTGGGCTGGCTCTGGCTCATTCTTTCCGCGATCGGCATGGCCATCAGCATCTGGTTCGGCAACAACAAGGCCGATGCCCAAGGCCGTGGCGGCTGGCGCGTGGGACTGGTATTCGTGATCATCGCGGCTTTCACCTTTGCGCTGTTTTCGGTCCTGCCGCCGACCAACGAGCTGCAGGTGGGGGCCTATAGTCCGCTGCTGCTTTCGGCAATCTATGCGGCACTGGGGCTGTGGCGGGGCACGCGCTATATTCTCCTGGGCGCGTTCATGGCAGCCGCCACGCTGGGGGCTTTTTTCTATCTGAAGGATTTCTTCTTCGTCTGGATGGCGGTGGTTGGCGGCGGCTCGCTGCTGTTGACGGGACTGTGG
>Ga0134128_10001677_pt1 | contig 28133 bp, 27 predicted proteins | sample KB31754_FD_96462 | JGI IMG/M metagenome (GOLD analysis project Ga0134128, IMG submission 96462) | Terrestrial soil microbial communities with excess Nitrogen fertilizer from Kellogg Biological Station, Michigan, USA - KB3-175-4 | ecosystem: Environmental > Terrestrial > Soil > Unclassified ... | reverse complement strand
GATCGGCATCCGCATGGCCTTGGGTTGCACGCTTTCGCAAGCCATGACGGAAGTTGGCCGCTCCGGTGTCATGGCGGTAACCTTCGGGCTCGTAGCCGGCCTGGCAGTCTCCGGCTTTGCCTTACGGCTGATGAAGACTCAACTTTTCGGCGTGCGCAGCGCCGATCCTGCCACGGTGATCGCTGCATGCCTGCTGTTACTGGTGGCCGCTTGCGCTGCCAGCTTCCTCCCTACGCTTCGCATCGCGCGCATCAACCCCGCGACCACGCTGAGGGCAGAATGATGCCGATGTGATTTTTCTGCCCGGTCGCTTTGGCGGCGGGTAAACACCAGCACGGTCGGCGATCTGTGCCACGCCTGCTATGATCAAGAGTTTGTCATGACCAGGGAGGCTGCTCTTGCCTGCAATAAAAACTTCTCAAGAAAAAATAACACTCAAAGTCTCTGATGGAAGCAGCATGGACTGCTATGTGGCACGTCCCGCTGATTCATCCGCGCATCCCGGCATTATGGTTTTCCAGGAAGCTTTCGGTGTGAACTCTCATATTCGCAATGTGGCCGAACGCTTCGCCGCCGAAGGTTACGTGGCCATTGCGCCCGAGCTGTTTCACCGTACCGCTCCGGGATTTGAAGGCGACTACAAAGATTTCACATCCGTTATGCCGCACATGCGCGCCATGACGAACGAAGGAGCCGAAGCGGACGTGCGCGCCGCATACGAGTGGCTCCAGGCGCAGAAGAGCGTAGAGCAGGACCGCATCTGCTCAACGGGCTACTGCATGGGAGGCCGCATGTCATACCTGGCGAATTCAATCCTGCCGCTGCACGCAGCCGCTTCGTTCTATGGCGGCGGAATCTCAGGCATGCTTGACCGTGCTGCACGCCTGCATGCACCTATGCTGTTTTTCTGGGGCGGCTTGGATAAGCACATCCCTCCCGAACAGCGGAATGCCGTCGTACAGGCCGTTGCGGCGGCGGGAAAGACTTACGTCAACGTAGAATTTTCTGACGCTGATCATGGCTTCAATTGCGATGAACGCGCGTCCTATCAGCCGCGCGCCGCTCGCCAGTCCTGGGCTCTGCTGCTGGAATTCCTGCGATCCTAGAATCTGGGGCAAGTCGTCTGGCATCTCAGCATAGGCAGTCCTCCTACATGAATGGGTGATTCAGATTCCAACGTGGTGTCTTCTTCGCAGGCAGAAGGCATTCGATTCCTGGTGCGCGCGCTGCGCCACCGCAATTACCGCCTGTTTTTCGGTGGGCAAAGCGTCTCCCTGATCGGCACATGGATGACGCGAATCGCCACGAGCTGGCTCGTCTACAGACTCACGGGTTCCGCCATGCTCCTCGGGCTGGTCGGCTTCGCCGGACAACTGCCCACGTTTCTGCTGGCGCCCTTTGCCGGCGTGTGGGTAGACCGCTGGAACCGCCATCGCGTTCTGGTTGTCACTCAGGTGCTGGCGATGCTCCAGTCCTTCGCGCTGGCTGCGCTTGCGCTCAGCGGCCGCATCACCGCATGGGACATCCTGTGGCTGAACGCATTCCAAGGGGCGATCAATGCCTTTGACATGCCTGCGCGCCAGGCCTTTGTCCTTGATATGGTGACCGACCGCGCCGACCTGAGCAATGCCATTGCCTTGAACTCATCCATGGTGAACATGGCCAGATTGATCGGACCGTCCGTAGCAGGCCTGATCATCGCGGCTGTAGGTGAAGGCTACTGCTTTCTGATCGATGGCTTCAGCTATCTCGCCGTGATCGCATCACTCTTGATGATGCAGCTTGCCATGGTCGCAAGCTCCCGCTCGCGCAAGAATACGCTCGCCGATCTGAAGGAAGGTTGGCAGTACGTCTCCGGCTTTGCTCCAGTGCGTGATGTCATGCTGCTGCTCGCAATCGCCAGCCTGATGGGAATGCCGTACATGGTGTTGATGCCGATTTTCGCTGGAAACATCCTCCACGGTGGAGCGCACACACTGGGATTTCTTATGGGCTTTACTGGAGTGGGTGCGCTTACCGGCGCAGTGATTCTTGCCGCCAGAAAAAGCGTGCTTGGCCTCGGCCGCGTGATTCCGGTCGCCGCCGCGGCCTTCGGTGCTGGGCTGGTAGCTTTCTCTTTTTCACGGTGGCTGTGGCTCTCTTACATCCTTATGTTCGTGGTCGGATTGGGAATGATGCAGCAAATGGCCTCCAGCAACACTATCCTGCAAACAATCACACCAGACGATAAGCGCGGCCGCGTGATGAGCTACTACACTGTCTCGATCGTAGGCATGGCGCCGTTCGGAAGCCTCTTTTCCGGGTGGCTGGCCGCCCGCATCGGAGCTCCGCTGGCGCTGGCCATCGGCGGAGCATGCTGCCTTGTGGGCGCGGGACTCTTCGCGTTGCGGCTGCGTCGGATCCGCGAACTGGTCCATCCTATTTATGTGCAACTGGGAATTATTCCGGAGATTGCTGACGGCCTGAACTCAGCCGCGATCTTGAGCTCCGTTGCGGAGGAATAATCCGGCCCGATACCTAGCGATAATAGCCTTTTCGGGCTTCAATCACGACCCCTTCATGGGACTTCCGGGCGTCCGGAGAGAGCTTCACCTCGATTTTGCAGAACTTTCCTTTGGGCTTTTTCACAACGGGATGATATGCAAGTGTGTATCGCATGCGGATGTCATCAATCAGGGAAGCAAGCCGTTGGTCAATATGCTTGCGGCTTGGCTCAACAACCTGGCCTCCTGTAGCGCGGGCATAGTTGTGCACATCGCCGGGAGGATAAAGCATTTTGTTGAGCATGGTTTCCCCTGCTTTGGACATACGCAGTGAAAACTCACTGTCGGAAATGTCGCTGGTTTCCAGCAGCGTACAAACCACCGTGCCCGAGCGCAGCAGCTCTTGCATGGCTTCCTTTTCGGTGTGCAGTTTCTTCTTTCCCAAACTACGTCCATAGCGAGCCTTCACCTCGTCGGACGGGTAATTGGGAATGTCATCCGTCAGCCAGATGATCACGCGCCGATTGAGGTGGTTTCCTGATTTCTCCAGATAGGCCGCGGCCTGGTAAATCCCTTCGTTGAAGAAAGCCGCTTCGCCGCTCTCCATGGCGCTCGCTTTTTTGATCGCCGCGGCAGCCAGATGCCGGTCAGTGGTGAAGTCCTGAATCACCCGGGCGGTCGCTGAGTATGTCATCACCGCCACTTCGTCCTGCGGCTTCAGGTGGCTCAGGGCGTCGAGCGCACCTTCTGCCAGCGGTTTCAGCACCGGACGCACACTGTCAGTCAGGTCAAACAGAAGCACCACTGAGAGAGGCAACTCATCCTGGCTGAATGAGCTGATCTGTTGTGGCACTTTATCTTCATAAATCTGAAAATCATCTGCCGTAAGCCCGGAGACCGCGTAGCCCGTCTTCTTCTCCAGGACCTGTGCATCCACGCTGACGAGTTGCACGTTCACCCGATAAATACCAGCGTTCTGCGCCGGCGCTTGCGCACAAACCGGAACGCTGCTCCAGAACAGCAGGAAAGGAAAGATTGCGGTCAACGATGGCCGGATCATCGTCTCCTCCACGAGATCATGTAAAGATAAAGCTGTCAGGGCAGCCCGTCCAATAAAGAACGTTGTCGAGGGGAAAATCTGGCATGCTGAAATCGTTACGCAAACACTTTGATCCCTGGTCGATTGTTGTCGTGGTTTTAACGTTCGTGCTCTTCCTCGTTGCTCTTTTCATCAAGGGCCTTACCCACGATCTGCTGCTGGAAACCGGCGTTTTTCTGGTCTCCATCAAACTGATTCTTATGAGCCATAAGAACAGCGCCCTCGCGCAGCATACGGACGAGCGTCTCGGAGCGATCATCGATCTGTTGGCCGAACGACGGCACTAACGGTCTCGATAGCCGAGTTCGTGTGTAATTTGCACGACCATTTGTGCAATGTGACCGGATCAGCATGCACCAAACTTGGTTCTAAGTAGATTTAATTAGGAAAACCTCACACAAAAATGGTTTATGCTGATCCCACCCTAAGCTGTTCACCTTAAATACAACTAACCGAGTCTTCTTGCCAAAAGCAAGATTAAAAGGTTACGACTGCTGCTGCTCATGCGCGGCCGTCGTGGCAGGGGCTGCCGGTCTAACCCGCAAGACGGCAGCCCTTCGGCGAACGGCGATTGGATGCACTGTGGGAAGCGCGTCGTTGACGACTCAACAAATTCCCATTTGCAGCGGCCCTCCGGAGGCTTCTTGCATCCAAGCGAATGGAAGACGTGAACACATCATTTCCCAAAGAGATGTAACCTAATGGAGAGCGAGGCATGGTGCTGCGGCTTCGCTGTATCAGCTCACCTCGCTACGAATCAAGCCAGAAGTCTTTGGGGAAGCTGAAACACCATTTTTCTGACCGGAGTAGAGCATGTGCCTGGCCATCCCGGGAAAAATCGTTGAGGTGATTCAAGGTTCGCCAACCCTGGGAACCGTTGAGGTGGCGGGTGTCCGCCGTAAGGTCGACCTCGGCTTGCTCCAGGATGATATGCCGAAGGCAGGAGAGTGGGTGCTGATCCATGTAGGGTTTGCCATGTCAAAGATCAGCGAAGCCGACGCTCTCGATCAGATGCGTACCCTGGCCATGCTGGGCGAAGCCGAACAGGTCATGCAAGAGGTTCGTGGCTACGGCTTGGGGGAAGGCGAATCTGCGGCCCAGGAGAAACCAAACTGATTTGCGAAATTGACTCCGTCGCAAGCCTCAATCGGAGAGAGCCCAATGCGATTCGTTGACGAGTTTCGCGACCCTGAGATTATCGGCAAGACGGCCGAGGAAATACGCAGGCTCAACGATCCGGGCCGGCATTATCGGTTCATGGAAGTGTGCGGCGGCCACACTCACGCCATCTACCGCTTCGGCCTTAAAGACCTGTTGCCTTCGAATATAGAGTTGATTCACGGCCCCGGCTGCCCGGTATGCGTGCTTCCCATGGGAAGGATCGACGACGGGCTTGCCATTGCGCAAGACCAGAGCGTAATCTTCACGGCTTTCGGCGACATGATGCGCGTGCCCGGAACAAACGGCAGTCCGCTGGAGCATAAGGCGCGTGGCATGGAGGTGCGGATTGTTTACTCACCTTCAGACGCACTCAAACTGGCGCGCAGCAACCCGGACAAGCACGTGATGTTTTTTGCCATCGGCTTTGAGACCACCGCCCCATCTACGGCTTTGACACTCATGCGGGCCAAGGCTGAACGAATCACGAACTTTTCTGTTTTTTGCAACCACGTAACCATCATTCCCGGGATACGCGCGATCCTCGATTCCCCGGATATGCGGCTGGATGCGTTCATCGGTCCGGGCCATGTGTCCACGGTGATCGGTTGCCGCCCTTACGAGTGGATTGCTGCGAATGAGCACAAACCCATTGTGGTCTCAGGATTTGAGCCGCTGGATCTGCTGCAATCAATTGTGATGATCCTGCGCCAGTTGCGCGGGGGTGAGGCAAAGGTTGAAAACCAGTACAAACGCGTGGTGCCGTGGGAAGGCAATCGAGCAGCTCTGCGTGCTATGGCCGAAGTCTTTGAACTGCGGCCCTATTTCGAATGGCGTGGCCTCGGTTTTATCTCTCAGTCGGCCCTGCGTTTGCGCGAAAGCTACGCCGAGTGGGATGCCGAGCGCCGCTTCACCGTTCCCGGTGTTCGGGTAACGGATCCACGTGCCGCCCAGTGCGGCGAGGTGCTCAAAGGCGTGCTCAAGCCGGCTCAGTGCAAGTTGTTCGGACGCGAGTGCACGCCGGAACATCCGATTGGCGCGCTTATGGTTTCCACAGAGGGGTCATGCGCAGCGTATCACAGTTACCAGCATCGCAAGGAACTGGTGAGCAGCATTCAACCGGTGGCATAGAACAAGGCAGGCCAGCCACAGAGAACGCCTCAGCTGCAATTCGCTTTCGCGATCCGCAGATTGAGATGGCGCACGGGGCTGGAGGCAAAGCGAGCCGCCGTTTGGTGGAAGGCCTCTTTGTTCCTCTTCTCTCGCCTGCGACTCCACAGTCGTTGGCAGACGCTGCTCAGGTACACATTAACGGCACAGACATGGCCATCACCACCGACGTGTTCGTAGTGAAACCGCTGCAATTTGCCGGAGGGTCAATTGGCGAACTCGCCGTAAACGGCACCATGAACGATCTTGCGGTATCCGGCGCGCGCGGCCAGGCGATTGTGACGACTTTCGTGCTCGAAGAGGGATTGCCGACTTCCATTCTCGAAGCGGAAGTACGCGCGATGGCGGAAGCTGCGCAGCGCGCAGGCGTTCCCATTGTCGGTGGCGATACGAAGGTTGTGGAACACGGCAAGGCCGACAAGATGTACATCAGCACCACCGGAATTGGGCAACTGCTTTCTGGTGTTCACGTCGATCCCGCGTCGGTTCGGCCTGGCGACAAGATCATTCTTTCCGGACCCATCGGCGATCACGGCATAACGATTCTGCTCGCCCGTGGCGAACTGGATTTCGAAGCCGATCTCAATTCCGACACTCGATGCGTCTTCCCATTGGTGGAGGCCCTGGCGTCTGCGGCCGCTCCCGGTATCCGCTGGATGCGCGATCCTACCCGAGGTGGTGTAGCCACTTCTCTGAACGAACTGGCGCGCGATTGCGGTCTGAGTATTGCTCTGGATGAAGAGTTGATTCCGACCCGCGATGCCGTTCGCGGAGCTTGCGAACTGCTCGGTCTGGATCCTCTGCACATCGCCAATGAAGGACAGTTTCTGGCCGTGGTTTCTCCCGAATACGAGCAGGCCGCTCTCAATGCGCTGGCTTCTACGCCGGGCGGCGAAGAGGCTAGGATCATCGGCGCGGTCCGGGAAAAACCTGCTGGATGCGTGCTGGTCAATACACGCTATGGAGGCAGCCGGATCATCGATATGCTGGTGGGCGATCCCCTGCCGCGGATTTGTTAGTTCATTATGATTACGACTTCGAAGCTGGCACTTCATATTCAGGAGCGGCTGCTCACTCGCAACCAGATCTTCGAAGATTTTTTCTCGCGCGAAGCGCAGCGCCTTGCAATGGCATGCCGGGAAATGTCTGAGCGTTTCCTTCGTGGCGGACGGCTGCTCGCCTTTGGACGTGGGCCCTATGCCACAGATGCCCAGCACGTCTCAGTAGAGTTCGTGCATCCGGTGATCGTGGGTAAACGAGCTCTGCCCGCGCTTGATCTGTCGCCGGTCTTTCGCGCCTGGATGGAAACGATTCTGCGGCCGGAAGACATGGTGATGGGATTCGGCCCGCCGCAGGGCGATCCGGAAGTTGCAGCTGCTCTTGCGTCCGCGCACCAAAACAATGCAATGACCTTTGCTCTTCCCGGCGGTCTAGGTTCATTCATGCTTGAACCGCCCACCGACGATCCCTTCATTCATCAAGAGCTGATTGAGATCCTGTATCACACGCTTTGGGAGACGGTGCACGTTTACTTCGAGCATCGCGAACTGGGGCACGACGTGGGGGCTTCTGAATTCCTTTATCCCTTCCTCGGGCAGCAGAAGCAGGACACACGCGACCTTGCGGCGGAAGTCGCCGCTTCCATCCAGATGAAGGTCCGGGATGATGCCCGGTTGCGGGAACAAGTGGCGCGTGAGGAATCGGAACAAATCGGCAATGCGGCGCAAGCAATCCATGAACGTTTCGAGCGCGGAGGAAAGCTGATCCTTTTCGGCAATGGCGGCTCCGCCACAGATGCGAATGACTGGGCAATTGACTGCGTCATGCCGCCCAAAGGCTACCAGCCGGTTGGCGCAGTCTCCCTGGCGATGGAGCCGGCCAATATCACAGCCGTTGCCAACGACGTAGGCACAGAAGTGATCTTCTTGCGCCAACTGGTGGCGCAAGCGCGGCCTGAGGATGTCGCTATAGGCATCTCTACCAGTGGCGGATCGAAGAACGTGATCATGGCCCTCGAAGAGGCGCGCAAGCGCGGCCTGCTGACCGTTGCCCTGCTTGGTTACGATGGCGGCGAGATCGTACGCCGCGGACTGGTTGACTTCCCCATTGTCATCCACTCTGACTACATTCCGCGCATTCAAGAGGTGCAGGCCTCTGTGTATCACGTAATGCGCGGGGCGTTCGAGGTGCTCCGCCGTGGCGAAGCTTGAATTATTTGGCGCCGCCCGGTGCCCTTACACCACGGAAATGCGCGAGTGGCTGGAATTTGGCCGTCGCGAGTTCGTGGAATACGACGTTGAGGCCGATACTGAGGCCCGCAGCCGCTTGCGCAGCATCGCCCCCGGCGTCCGCACCATACCCGTTCTGGTGGAGGATGGAAAAATACTCGAAGTCGGCTTTCGTGGACGCGGCTGTATGGTGGAGAGATAACGATGGCGGCAGCTTGCAGCATTCGCGTGCGTGGGATTGTGCAGGGTGTAGGGTTTCGGCCATTTGTCTATCGTCTCGCGCAGGATAATACGCTCGCCGGATGGGTGTTGAATGGCGAACAGGGCGTGGAGATTTTTGTAGAGGGCCCCGAGAAGGGCCTGGCTGCCTTTGTCCGCGACCTCAGGATGAAGCCGCCGCCCGCCGCCACCATTGCCGAAATTGAAGTCGCACCCGCGCAACCGCAGGGTTTTGAAGATTTTAAGATCCGCGAAAGCCAACGCCTCAGCCAGCCAACTGTCCGCATCTCACCGGACTTGCCCGTTTGCGATGACTGCTTGAGTGAGCTGTTTGATCCGAGTGACCGCCGATTTGAGTATCCGTATATTAACTGCACCAACTGCGGTCCGCGATACACGGTGATAGAAAAGCTGCCCTACGACCGACCGAACACGACCATGAAGCACTGGCCGCTCGATGGGTATTGCGATCGTGAATATCACGATCCTACCAACCGCCGCTTTCACGCGCAGCCGGTCGCTTGCTCTGCCTGCGGACCGCAGTTTTATTTGCGTGAAGGCGACAGCACGATGCGCGATCAGAGTGAAGTTATCCACCAGGCAGTCGAACTTTTGCGCGAAGGGAAGATTCTTGCCGTTAAAGGCCTTGGCGGATACCACCTTGCGTCCGATGCGCGAAACGTGGATGCCGTAACCGCAATGCGGGAGCGCAAGTATCGCAAAGAGAAGCCGTTCGCGGTGATGGTCGAAAACCTTGAACAGGCGCGTAAGCTGGTCAAACTGTCGTCTGAAGCTGAAACTTTGATCAGCTCTACAGCGCGTCCCATTGTGCTGGCACCGGCTCGAACTGAACTGTCTCAGATCGCGCCGGATACGAGTGAGCTTGGAGTGATGCTGGCCTATACGCCGCTTCACCATCTTCTCTTTGCGGCCGGAGCTCCCGACGTGCTGGTGATGACCTCCGCAAATCGTTCAAGCGAGCCGATTGCGTATGACGATGGCGACGCGCTCGAGCGTCTTTCCGGAATTGCCGATGCCTTTCTCATCGGTGAGCGGCCAATCGCCCGCCGGGTAGATGATTCAGTGGCGCGCGTAGGAGCTTTCGGTCAGGCGATTTTGCGTCGCGCCCGGGGCTATGCTCCGGGCGCGGTGGTGAAGCTGCCCAGCAGCGGGTCAATTCTGGCGTTGGGGGCCGATCTCAAAAATACGATCACGCTGGTTGTAGAGGGACAAGCCTTTGTAAGCCAGCACATCGGCGATCTGGAGCATTACCAGGCCTTTCACGCGTTTGAAGAGACAATTCGCGATCTGGTCACTATGTATGACGTGCGCTGGAGTGATCTGCTCATCGCCCATGATCTGCATCCGCAGTACCGCTCCACAACACACGTAAGTACTCTGCAACTGTCGCGCTCGAAGCCGCTCGCAATCCAACACCATCGCGCCCACATCGCCTCAGTGTTGGCGGAGCATCAAGCGTGGGACACTCCGGTGTTGGGCGTGAGCTGCGATGGCACTGGTTATGGCGACGATGGGACCATCTGGGGCGGTGAATTTTTCGCCGGCAGCTTAACGACCGGATTTGAACGCATTGCGCATCTCCGTCCGGCAGTTCTCCCCGGCGGCGACGCAGCCGCGGAATATCCCGTACAGGCCGCAGCAGGATTTCTGGCTCAGATAGATGATCTGCCTGATCTCACGGTCGCGCCGTTCCTGTTCGGTCTTCGCTACCGGGATGCGTTACAGCTTGTCCGCAAAAACCTGCGCTGTTTCACTACCACGTCACTGGGCAGGCTTTTTGACAGCGCCGCCGCGCTCCTCGGATTCACGCGTTCCGTCAGCTATGAAGGCCAGGCAGCGATGTGGCTGGAGCAAGTGGCAACGTGTTCACAGTGTGAGCAGGCATATCCGTTCCCCTTCATTGGAAATGAACTGGATTTCCGGCCTCTGCTCCAAGCGATAATCCGTGACCGAATTAGGGGCCGCGATCCTAAAGACATTGCTCGCGCCTTTCAGCGCGGCGTGGCGCATGGGCTCTGTAACGCCATCTCGATACTCTCTGATCGCTTGAGACTGAACACCATCGTCCTCTCGGGAGGAGTTTTTCAGAACGACCTGCTGTTGAACGATATGAAATTGGCGCTGTCGGCCCAGGCCATACAGATCTGGACCAATCATGCAGTCCCGGCGAATGACGGGGGCATCAGCCTCGGGCAGGCTACTCTCGCAGCATTTGCTGAGGCAGCAAGGAGTTGAGCGGAGTGCATGAGCTTTCCATCGCGATGAGCATTGTTGATATGGCCGAGGAAGAAGCCACGCAACGCCACGGCAGGGTTGTGGCTGTACATTTGCGGCTCGGCCAGCTCGCCGGCGTGGTCAAAGACGCTCTGTTATCGTGTTATAGCATGGCCTCGTCGGGCACGCTGCTGGAAGGTTCAGAGCTGCGCGTGGAAGAAGTGCCGGTGGAGATATTCTGCGGAACATGCAATGCGCCGCGAGTGCTTAGCTCCATGCAGTGGTTCGCCTGCCCTGTGTGCGGTACGCCCTCCGCCGCTGTCGTCCACGGAAAAGAGCTGGAAGTGAGCGCCCTGGAGATAGAAGAATGAGTACGCCCCGCCTGGTGGAAGTCCGAAAAAATGTACTGAAGCAGAATGACGTGATCGCCCGTTCGCTGCGGGAGAGATTCCAGAACGAAGGCGTATTTGTTGTCAGCCTGGTCTCCAGCCCCGGCGCGGGCAAGACAACATTCCTTGAGAAGACCCTCACGCTGTTACGGGACCGATATCGAGTGGCCGCGCTGGTCGGCGATCTGGCCACAGAGAACGACGCGATGCGGCTGGCGCGCAGCGGTGCGCCCGTGAAGCAGATTACCACCGGTACGCTGTGCCACCTGGAAGCCGCGATGGTACAAAGCGCTTTGTCAGGTTGGGACACCACAAATCTCGACTTTCTCTTTATTGAGAACGTCGGCAATCTCGTCTGCCCCTCATCTTACGATCTCGGCGAGGACCTTCGATTGGTGCTGATGTCTGTGACCGAAGGCGAAGACAAGCCGCTCAAATATCCCACCATCTTCAACAGCGCCGATGTAGCCGTGATCACGAAAATGGATCTTGCGGAAGCAGTAGAATTCGACGAGCACGCGGCCATCGCCAACATTCAGGCTGTGCGCCCCGGCATGACGATCCTGAAGGTCTCCGCCAAATCCGGCTTTGGTCTGCAGGAATACCTTAATTATCTTGTTCACCTTGCCGAATCGAAGTCCACCGCTCATGCGGAGAGCAGACCGTGATCAGCCTGCTTTCCATTCTGGCCATGGGCTTCTTCCTTGGCATGCGGCACGCCACCGATGCAGACCACGTGATCGCCGTAAGCACAATTGTTACTCAACAGCGAAAGATCACGCGCGCGGCATGGACGGGAATGTTCTGGGGCATCGGCCACACGTTGACCATTCTCTTTGTCGGCTCGCTCATCATTCTGTTTGGGGTCGTAATTCCCACTCGGGTCGGCTTGAGTATGGAATTTTCTGTCGGCCTGATGCTGGTCATCCTCGGGCTGATGAATATCTCCAGCTTCGTTCGAGCTCTCCCCGCGGGGCTCAAGCCACAAGATCACGGTGAACCGGAAGTCGTTCATTCGCACGCCCACAGCCATGGAGATTACATCCACACCCATCCGCACGGGCACTCGCCGGACACCCACCCGCATGATCCTGGCCGCACGCCCGTGACCGTGCTCGACAGAATTTTTGGAAACATTGGGCTATACCAGCAGGTCCGGCCTCTTGTGATTGGCCTGGTTCATGGACTGGCGGGTTCAGCGGCGGTAGCCCTGCTGGTGCTCACCACCATCCGCAATGCGCGCTGGGCCGTGGCGTATCTTATGATTTTCGGCGTGGGAACCGTAGCCGGAATGATGTTGATCACCATGAGCATTGCCTCAGCTCTCCATCTGGTAGGCCGGGGGAACAAGACGTTCGCGCGCAGGCTAGGGCTCGCGTCCGGAGTGCTCAGCCTGTTGTTCGGGCTGGTGGTGGCATATCAAATAGGAATCGGCGGCGGGCTCTTTTCTTCCCATCCACAATGGACACCCAAATAGCGGGAGAAGACGCTGACCGAATCGAAACAGGTGCGAGTGCTATTCGCCCAAAGTGTTCCCGAGCTGATCGATTTTGGCGGGCGCATCCTCCCGCCAAAATCCCTATTTGACCGCCTGCGGCGCCCCTGCCATGATGTTTGCTATGGCCGACCGAAACATGCAGATCGTACGCTTTATGGGGACGACGCCCAGCGTCGCCTATTGCGATGTTTGCAGATTGACATTCCGCACCCGGCAGGAATTCATTTCTGATCCGGACAAAGCCAAAGAACAGCTCCTCGCGGACTTCGCCAAACACGAGTGCAAGCCTGAAACCGGCCTGGTCAACAGCACCCTGGCCCAAATCAAATAGCTCACACTGTCAGCAGGCGTCCCAAATTAAATTTTCAGGCATTTAGATAAAAGGCACGTCCCTGGGCTCGCATCGCTCTGTTCGAAAATCCGCCCTTGCTGGTGGTACAGTTCGCCGCTGGGGAACATTGACCCTGTGCAGAACCCATCATAAAATGATCGTAGCCGGCTTGTTCCGCCGGCTCCTTGTTTTTAACTGCCCCCTCGTTCAACGGCAGGACAGCTGACTCTGGATCAGCATATCGGGGTTCGAATCCCTGGGGGGCAGCCAAATTGCAGAGTACCTCGCCCACACCGACCGCATGATGTTTTCCCCCTTATCGCGCGCTCCAACAAGCTGGCTATTTCGCAACCAGACTACCTGGATCTACTGATTAGGGTGTAAACGCTGTGGACCACGAAGGCCAACAAACTGGTTCCCTATGTAACGCTCGGGCCAGGATCTGCACAAATCATCAGAGCATTACCCGCCTCTGCTCAAAGGGCAGCTCTTAGCGAAGGATTTTCCCCACTGATTTCGTTTCTTTCCAGTTTGAGAGATCAGAGGGTTGAAAAAGGCATCGGCGAGTTTGAAAAGCCCACCGGACGGAATCAAAAAGGAGGCTCCATGGCCGGCACTGCATTAGGACCCACCAGCGCAACAATCAACTTCAGCAAGGATTTTCCGTTCCGGTCAGGTTCAGCGGGGATCCAGGTCACCGCCATCAAGGATCCGGCTATTGTTCAGGCCATTACAGGTGGGCAAGAGTTCCCTCCAGGCGACATTCAACTGCTTGACGCCAAGGTAACGGCTAGCACCGGCCAGGACATCGTGTTCGATTCCGGCCAGGGTAAAGTGACCTTTTCGGCCGATGGTGGTGTTTGGGGAAACCTTGGTCTGTACCAGGACCCGTCAGGCGCGATCACTGCGATGCAATTGCCCGACGACATCAGCGGCAGCTTCTCGCTGCCCAAGGTTGCGGGCCAGCGCTGGCTAATCATGCGATGGGGTTATGACGCGGAAGCGGCGGCGAAGGGCGCCATCGCCTTGCAGGCCGCTTCAGTGCAGTTTGGGTCCAGCGCATCGACCCATGGCAAGTTTGCCATCATAAGCCTGGTTGAGCCGGGAACCAAGGCGCTCACGGCCATCGGTAGGCTGATGGACTCCTGGATCTTGCCTTCAAGAGTCACCACGGCATCGGACATTGAACCGGGTACCTGCATCATTTCCGAACTGGATGGCCAAGTCGCCGCAAACGTCGGGATCACCTACGGCTACAACTTCAGCTGGGTGCGCGAGGCGAAGCTGGCCGGATTGACCGGCGACATTGGTTTAAAGATCGCGCTCGGAGTGAGCGCAACTCTTGGATTGTCGTTCTCCGGTTCCTATGCCATTGTTTTGAGCCGTGAGAACAGCGATCCCCAACTTCGTCTCAGACTTTTTAAGCAGCGCAAGCAAGGTTTGAGCTTCGCTTTTGACGCGGGAGCGGTCGTCCAGCCTTCCACCGGAAGCTTCCTTCCCGGAACGTTTGAGGAGTTTACTTCCGGCGTGCTCGGCATTCATGGGCAGCAGCTCGTCAAGGACCTGACGGCCATTGAAAGCTGGGCCGGCGGCCAAATTCCGCTTTCCGGCTTGCTCAGCGGACTCAGCCCTGACTACGTGAATGCTCTGCTTACAAAGATAACCGGGGTGAACGCGGTGCAGCTTTACGAGCAGGCACGTGAAAAACTGCTCAGTTTTCTTTCGAGTTGGGGAACCCTGGACAGCAAGGTGTCTTCGCTTATCTGGTCTTACTTAGGCCGTGATTCTGCTCTGCTTGGACAGATCAAGGACGTTGCGACGAAGTTCGCCGGCGCGTCCTCACCGGATGATTACGCGGCGCTGCTGAATGCCTTTGTCAAAGGAGATTTCCTGAGTTCCGAAGCCGGGCAATTTCTGGAAAATCTGGCGCTTGGCGCTGTCCTCAATCCCATCCAGGACACCGCCGCCTTTACAGCTGTAAAAAAGGCAGCCACAACTGCTTCCAAGCTGCTCGACGAGACCAGTTCCGAAGGCGGTGTCCTCAAGGCCCTGCACGATTTCGTGGACCCGCGCATAGGAATAGACAAAATCAAGGGGATCATCGACCAGGCAAGTTTTGACAATATCGATGAGTGGCTGAAGGCGAAACTGAGCAAATTCCTTGACGAAACCGTAAGCTCGCTTCCGCAGGTCCAGAAGGTGCAGAAAACGATCAATCTGCTCACCAGCAAGGCCCAAACTTTTTATGACCAGGTGGTGAAAGCGCTCAATGACAAATACACATTCTCCCTTTCCGCGCTGTACGAGCGTAACAGCACCGACCAGGCATTGTTTGACGTTGAATTCGACTTCAGGGCGGGCCTGAACCCTTCCGCGCAGCTCAAAAGTGTACTTAAGGGCGACTTTGCGGACTTGTTCTTTAAGGCCAGCCCGGGGGTTACAGTCCATTCGGCAGCGGTGAGCCATGAACTGCAACGGCACAGCCATATCGATGTGAAGCTGCCGTTTTACAACGTCACCATCGATCACGTGAACGATTCCATAGCCAGGATCAGCGCAGGAAACGGCGTAACCGGCCAGAACGGCTCGTTGAGTGTCTTTGACCTCACAGCCACCGATACGGTTAGCGAGTTCACGAATCACATCGCCTCGCAAAGCGCGCTGGCAATCGCGGGAACGATTCCGCCGACAATGGGAAACCAGACCCGCAGCTTCGGCAATCCAGGCGGCCTGAGCTACTCGTATTCTTTCCGTCAGGCGGCGGACAGAATGAATCGGGCGCAGCTTGAACACCAACTGCGGCCGTATGTTGACGAATACCTGCCCGGAGCATTTGGCGAGCAGGGCTGGGCCACATGGTTGGGCGAACTGGATGATGCCATGGTCGATAGCCCAACAAATACACTGGGGACCACACTCGTATCACTTGAGCTTTCATTCCCTCCTGACGTAATGGCTGGCTGGCTCAAAGCGCAGAAGGAAGAACGCTGGTTTCCCTACATGCAGATGTCGGAGAACGTGCAAACGCTTGGAATGAAGAAGATCATCCCCTTCTACTATTTCTCCGATCCGAATCATTACAAAGACCTGGATAACGCCTACACGCTTCTGGCGTATGCGGCTATTCCGGGCTCCACATCGGCGCGGCTCGATTCGGATGGCACGCTCCACCTCAGTACAAACGAGCACGTCTACTGGGACTGGATGGTCCCGGAGCTGCGACGGGGGATGCTCAATAGCGAAGCGACGAAGCAGAAGATTCGAGCTATGCTTCCTCCCATCTACGTACGGCTTCAAGACAGTGGGCTGGCCGGTGTCGCCAAATCTTACAAGCCGGGCGAGGACACGGTCAGAAGCATTCTGGCCTCCGCGAATAGCGCTTTCGGTCAAAACAACCTGCTGCATCTGCTCCAGGTGGAAGCCGAAGTGGTGCAAGGCTGCCTCTCCGCCGGACAAAGCATGGCTCAATTCATGGCGAGTTCCAGCACCGACATCAAGGCGGCCACACGCGCTCTGCAGAAGTTCGGGAGCAGCCTGGCGGACACCTTCAACAACCACATCACTTCGATCTACGGAGGCCAGGCCCTGCGCCCGCTGGGCACCGCGGTATATCTGATCGCCGCGCAAACTTTTTTACAGTCACCTATTCAGCCATCGGCTCTTTTTGAGCTGATTATTCTCAAACAAGGTTCACGGTTCGCACTTCCCGATTTCGTAAACGGGCAGCGGCCGCCGCGGCAAGATGTTCGTCTGGACCAACCCATCACCAATGCCTAAAGGAGGAGCGCCATGTTGGAGCAAGTTGATACTGTAATCGGGTTCGTTTCCGTGATGTTGCTGCTCAGCATGATCATCACGGTGGTGGTGCAGGCCATCTCCGGACTGCTTGATTTGCGCGGCCAAAACCTGGTCTGGGGCTTGGCTAATCTTTTCCAGCAGATTTCTCCCGACGCGGCCCAAAAAGCGGCGACAGAGCTGGCCAACGCGGTGGCATCACATTCTTCCGTGACGCCGACTTCCAAGGGGGGATTCTACAAGGCAAAGGCGATTCGTCCCGATGAGCTGCTCATGGTGTTGCAGAAACTCAGCGCCGAGGCAGCGAAGGATCCCAACGCCCTGAGCGATGCCGCAAAAAGTCTTCTGAATTCGCTGCTCACCAACAGCGTGCCGGGAAATTCCGACAACACTGAGACCATGCAGAAGCTGGCTGCGGAGTTCGCCAAGCGCTTCCCCATGCACAAAGTCATGCTGCAGGATGCGCTCAACGACATTGCCGGTAAGACCACGCTCATCGCAGCCGGTGTGGATAAATGGTTCCACACAATCATGGATCGCGCGTCAGATCGGTTTGCGCGCAATTGCCGCTTCTGGACCATTGCCGGCGCCGCGGTGCTGGCCTTCGGTTTTCACGTGAACTCGATTTCCATTTACCAGCAAATTTCCAAGGATCCGACAGTTCGCTCAAAACTAGCGGCTAACGCCGACAGTCTGACACAACAAGCGGAAAAGACAATTGGCGGATACCCGGGATCACAAGCCGTATCTAATATGGCCGATCCAAAGCCGAAGGGGGACCAAGCCAACGGCGTAGTTGGAGGACAAGGGACCAAAGGTCCATCTTTTCAATTCACCGATTCTCAAAGAAGCGCACTGCGGAGCAGGCCTGCTGACTTAGTGAATTGCGCACAGGTAAACAATTGGGCCGCCTCCAACAATGAATTGAAAAATCCGGACGTCCTGAACGCAATTGATGTGGCCTGCAGACAGGAGGCCGCTAATCAATTGAAGGCTCTCAACCCGAACCTGGCCCAGATGAAGGACCAGCTCGCCGAAGCCGACCTTGATCTATTTCACCGCTTCAGCCTCGCGCAAACCTCATGGGGCGAGTTCGGCGGCGAGTTCGTGACCCTGCTATTGCTCAGCCTGGGCGCGCCATTCTGGTACAACGCACTGCGGCAGCTCTCCAACCTGAAGCCCGCGATTTCCAGCAAGGTTTCCGACGAAAGAAAACAGGCCGAGCAAGCTGCTGTACAGACAACAGATCAAGCACAAGCTGCCGCGGCCTCGGGAGGTGCAAATGGCTAGTCCAGTTCTTGCTTCAAGCTTAAATTTTCCTGGCCACGTGGTCGGCTTGCGCGACCTCGACCATGCATCCGTCACCCTCATTCAAACGCGCCTTAACCAGCTGGGCTGCGGGCCGGTTGCCCAAGATGGCGATTTCGGACCGCAAACCCAGGAAGCCGTTGAGCTGTTCCAGATGCGTTCAGCCGACCATTTCGGTTCGCCGCTCGACGTCGATGGCAGGGTAGGCCCCCTTACGTGGGCGAGCCTCTTCGCAACCCCCTCGGTTCCGGTCGTGACTGATCCGGGTAAGCCCCTGCTGGTGGAAACTTTGCGGTTTGCCACCACCCAGATTGGTGTGATGGAGCACCCTCTCGGCGGGAATACCGGACCGCAGGTGGATACTTATTTAAAATCGGCCGGCGCCGCGCCCGGGCAGCCTTGGTGTGCGGCCTTCGTCTACTTCTGTTTCCAGCAGGCTGCTATCGGCTTGGGGGTGGCTAATCCAGTGATTCGAACTGCCGGAGTGGCTGACCACTGGAATCGCGCGGGTGCGGCCGGGGTTCCGCGCCTCGGCACCAACGAGTGCATGTCCAATCCCGGGTTGGTCAAGCCGGGGATGATCTTCATTCTGATCCATCCCAACGGTGCGGGCCATTGCGGGCTGGTGGAGAAGGTGACGGGCACCCTGCTGACGACAATTGAAGGCAACACGAACGAAAACGGATCGCGTGAAGGCATCGGCGTGTTCCGTCGCCAGAAACGCACTATCGCCAGCGTGAGTCGCGGCTACATCTCATATGGTGAGTAAGAACCTCTAGCTCGCCAACGGCCTGAATATCGCGGGTTCAGGTCTCACCAAGACTCGTTGGCGCATTCTTCGGGCGGAGCAGCGACCTCGTTCTTGTGATCTCTTTGTTTAGAGACCTGCGTTCTTATAAATGACCTTCGCCACGGCGGCCCAATCCGATTCCGCCATTCCCTGTGCGATTGCGGAAAGAAATTGGTCGCGCACGAGGCTGGCAAGCGGCATTGGGACGCCCACTTCCTCTGCAGCCGACAGCACCAGGCGGTTGTCCTTTGCGCCGAGTCGCAGCTTGAAGCCGACAGGCTCGAACTTCTCCTGTGCAATCATGGTTCCGTAATTCTTAACCAGAGGCGCCGGGAAAAGCGATCCGGTTAAGATCTCCAGCATCTGCCCGGCATCCACGTTAGACTTTCTTGCCAGGGCGAATGCCTCCGCAAGGCCTTCCATCACAGCGGTGATCAGGAAATTACCCGCAACCTTGACTACGTTCGCCATTGGCGGCTCGTCTCCGGCAACAAACGTCTTCTGCCCCATGGCTTCAAAGAGGGGCCGGCAGCGTTCGATCTGCTGCGCGTCCCCTGCGGCGACGATAAAAAGCTTGGCGGCGGCAGCAGCTTCTGGACGCCCAAATACCGGAACCGACAGGTAATGCTGCCCTTTCTCCTTATGTGCGGCGGCGAGCTTGCGAGACAGTGCCACACTGATGGTGCTGGAGCTGATGTGGACCGAACCCCCAGGCAAACTCGCGAGCACCTTATCCGGGCCGAAAACTACACCCTCTAATGCGTGGTCATCTGAAAGCATGGTGATAACTGCCTCTGCGTCCGCTGACGCCTGGCCCGGAGTATCCGCGACAGTAACACCTGCGGAACGGAGTTTCTCGGCGCGGCTGCCCGTCCGGTTGTACACCGTGAGGTGATGACCTGCCTTAATCAGATTACGCGCCATCCCTGATCCCATATTCCCCAAACCGATGAATCCAACTTTCATGTATGTACTCTCTTTGTGTGTTTGGCCTTGTAACAGGCCAAATGGCTTGATGTTCGAAAACGAGCTAAAAGTTTTGGCGCTCTAATCGAGCCTTCCGATATCGTCCAACTTTCAGAGCTCAATCAGCACCGTAGCCGACACTAGTTTAGATAAAGTGAAATCTGCCTAATTTACACCTTCACTACCTCTGCTGGTAAGCGGTGAAACAGGAAAAAAGGCCCGAGCCGCACATTTTATCCAACCTATATAGCCACTTCTGATTCCAAGTGAACAAAGCACGTTAACAAGCAAAGGGCTACCCACGCTGGCTTAGCATTAGCGGCGTTCGTGAGCATCCACTGCTGTCGAGGTTCGTTCCGGATGTCGCCGCTTCGTCATTGGACTCTTCTCCCGCTTCTTCTCTGTTCTGTGTTGCTGCTGCCTGGACTTCTTCAGGCGCAGGACTTCTCGATCGTTGTGCTGCCGGATACTCAGAATGAAGCGCAATTCTTTCCCCAAGTCATGAACAGCCAAACGCAGTGGATTGCCGCGAATGCGTCCGCGCTCAATATAAAGATGGTACTGGGCGTCGGCGACATTGTGAACGATGGGGCGCAGACGGCACAACAGCAGAATGCCGACGCCGCGATTCGCGTGCTGGACAATGCCGGAATCCCCTACATGCTGGCAATTGGGAACCACGATTATGACGGCGCTAATCCCAAGAGCCGCAGCGTATCGGGTTTCAACCAGTGGTTTGGGCCGGCAAGGTACTCAGGCAAAGATTACTACAAAGGCAACTATCCCTCTGGCAGCAATGAGAACTTCTACGGGGTACTTACAATCGGCGCTCAACAATACCTATTCATCGCTTTGGAGTTCAGGCCGCGAAGCGCCGCCCTGGACTGGGCCGATTCCATTCTCTCCGCCAATGCTGACAAAGAAGCAATTGTGGTAACTCATTCTGCTCTGCGCACCAATGGGTTGCGGGAAGACGTGTGCGACACACAGGATATGCCCGCGGGGAACGCCAATGGACAGCAGATTTGGCAGCGGCTCAGAAAGCACAGCAATGTAATCATGGTGCTCAATGGTCACTTTACCGGCGGCTCAGTGGCCCACCGCGAGGATGTTGGCAATAGCGGCAACCTGGTGAATCAGATCTTTGCCGATATGCAGGATTTTCCCAACGGCGGCGATGGCTGGCTTGAAATCCTCACCTTTCATCCGGCGTCAAACAGCATCTCCGTCCAGACCTATTCTCCTTATCTGAATCAATACATGACCGGCGCCTCACAACAGTTCACGGTCCCATACCACAATCCCAATCCAGGGACGGGAAGCTCTACCATCAGTGGCAAGGTGCGGAATCAGTCCACCTGCGCCGCTGCCGCCGGAATCACAGTGAAAGCGGGCAGCGCCTCTGCTGTCACTGCGTCGGACGGAACCTATAGGCTTTCCCTACCTCCGGGCAACTACAGTCTCAGCGCCTCCGGGACGGGTTGGAATACATCGACCCAATCAGAAACGGCGAGCGATAGTCTGACGACGCAGTTGGAGTTCTATCTCACAAGCGCCGGCAGTTCATGCCAGCTCAATTCGGCCTCTCCATCAGTAACCATCTGCACTCCCGGAAATAACGCGACTGTCGCCTCGCCCGTAACTGTGGTGGCCGGAACCACTGACAGCCATTCTGTCTCGTTTATCCAGGCATACGTAGATGGCAAGGCCGCGGTGACACAAAGTGGCGGGACTCTGAACGCCTCAATTCCAATGTCGCAAGGGACGCACCGCCTCACGGTGCAGGCAAAGGATAGCGCGGGAGTGATCTTCAAGCAAAGCATTTCCATTAATGTTGGAACGGCGCCATCACCAACTCCGACGCCTACACCGTCTCCAACACCCACGCCTTCTCCAACGCCTACACCTTCTCCAACGCCCACGCCTTCCCCGACACCTACACCAACTCCCGGCAGTTGCGGCCCCGGCGCAACTTCTCCCTCGGTGACAATCTGCTCTCCGCTGAATGGCGCAACTGTGAGCTCACCCGTTCATGTGCAGGCTGCAACCAGAGATTCGTCTAGCGTCTCCTTCGTGCAGATTTATGTTGATGGTAAAGCTGTCTTCACTACCGGCGGAGGCTCTCTTGACACGTTTGTGGCGATGTCAAACGGCACCCATCGCCTCACTGTTCAGGCAAAGGACAGCGCGGGAGTGATATTCAAGCAGAGTATTTCCATTAATGTTGGAACGGCTTCGCCAACTCCAAGTCCAACACCTACCCCGTCGCCAACACCTACGCCCACGCCCGGCACATGCAGCCCCGGCGCAACTTCTCCGTCGGTGACAATCTGCTCTCCGCTGAATGGCGCAAGTGTGAGCTCACCGGTCCACGTGCAGGCTGCAACCCGGGATTCAGCAGCGGTGTCGTTTATTCAGATTTATGTTGACGGAAAGGCTGTGTTTACCACCAGCGGCGGAACGCTGGATACATCCATTCCTATGGCTGTGGGCGCCCGACGAGTTACAGTTCAGGCGAAGGACAGCGCAGGTGTAATATTCAAGCAAACGATAAATATCACTGTCGATTGAAGTCGTTCATCCGTGAACTCCAAGGGATTGAATCAACTGCATTGCAGGAGCTCTTCGACTCGGGATTCGATACGACTTGAATGCGTGTAGCCGCGATCGCGGTCGTAAACCCGCTTGCACTCTCAAGCTGCAAGAGGATCATCCTTTTGCTTGTTCTGGTTTGCCTTCTGGCGGTGACCGGGATCCTGGTCATTCAGCCCGGCTTCAGCATCATCATGCTTTTTTAGCGGCGTTTCTTCTTGCTTCCCTGTTCCCTGCTTCTCCTTCTGCTCCTGGCTCATGTGTCCCCCTTTCTCTAAACAGATGGAGCACAACGCTGCACCCGTTGTCTGCCGGTGTGAGGGTCATTGGACTGGCAGCAGCCCCTAAGCCTAAGGAAAGTTGACTGCACCAGCAGCAAGCGACGCGATTGCTTGTTCGCAGCCATTTTGTCCCTTATCTTAAGTGGAGGAAGGTGACGGATGGATAAGATGGAACAGCCCGAGCCGTGGCTGCGCGGTACACTCACGGACGTTCCTGCCGTGCAGCGCGCGGTGCTGCACGCTCTGGAACTGGCCCGCGAAGACCTGGAGCGCTGGTGCGATGGCCTTAGCGACGCAGAACTCAATGCGCGGCCCGGGGGTATTGCTCCGGTGGCTTTCCATCTTCGCCACATTCCCCGCAGCGCTGACCGTCTACTCACTTATGCGGAGGGCGCTCAGCTTAACGCGGAACAAATGGCCGCGATGAAAAGTGAGCTGGCGCCAGGCGCAACACGCAATGAATTGCTGGCGGAACTGGTTGTGGGCTTCAGCAAAAGCGCGCGACGCATTCGCGCGTTTTCAGCAACACAATTGGATGAACAACGCAAAGTTGGACGGAAGCTGCTTCCCACAACTGTAGGAGGGCTGCTGGTGCACGTGGCCGATCACACGCAGCGGCACGTAGGCCAGGCGATTACCACCGCCAAAGTCGTCATCGCGCAACGCGGACACCAGGAGTAAAGCGATGCAGCCGGAACAATTATGCTCGTGCGCCTCAGACGTTCAACGGATCCTCGCCGCAGCACGCTTTGCCGGTGAACACCACGCTGGACAAAAGCGCAAAGGCGAAGCGGGCGAACCGTATATCAACCACCTGATTGAAGTCGCCGAGCTTGTGGCCTGCAGCGACGATGTCCTTGATACAAACCTGGTGATGGCAGCATTCCTGCACGACACCGTTGAGGACACCGGCGTCTCGCCGCGCGAATTGCAGCAGCGCTTTGGCGATGATGTCGCTGCGCTGGTGATGGAAGTCACAGATGATAAATCGCTGCCCAAAGAGATGCGTAAAGCTCTCCAGGTGGAAAATGCCCATAAACAATCTCCACGCGCGCAGACTCTGAAGCTGGCGGACAAGATTTCGAACCTGCGGGCAATTCTTTCCAGTCCGCCGGCGAATTGGAGCGTGGACCGCAAGCGGCAATATTTCGAGTGGGCGCGCGACGTCATCTCAGGCCTGACCGCGCCTAACGCCAGGCTCAAGGCGGAGTTTGACCGCACGTACGCACGCAATTCCGAACTATAAAAGTCTTGAGGCATCTTCCACCCTCAGCTCCGCATCGCGAGCGGCCCATGCCTCCCTTACAAATCCAGCTCTGGATTCCTCGCGCTCTGCATCGAAATTTGAAGCGGTATTCGTCAGGTGCATCGCATGCGAGCGTTCAGAACACGGGGAATCATTTTTGTTTTTCTGGTTGCGTGTTTCGCCGGAGGAACGAAAACCGCGTTCGCACAGCAGAAAAAGATGGTCCGCACTTTTCAAATGCACGCCAGTGCAGACGAGGAAGTGTGGTATATCGCTGCGCCTGCGCCGCTGGCGCGGCAAGCCATCGTGGTGATGGGGCGGCAACTACGGTGGGCCCACCTGGACTGCTCCCATCTGGTGCATGACATCTATGCTCGCGCAGGATTCCCTTACGAGTACGCGACCTCGCGCGACCTTTACGACGGAGTCGATGCCTTTCGCCGCGTGACTGAACCGCTTCCGGGCGATCTGGTTGTCTGGCGCGGACACGTCGGCATTGTGGTTGATCCGAACGAGCACGCATTTCTCAGCCAACTGCGGACCGGAGTCAAGATTTCGCAGTATGACTCCCGATATTGGCAACGGCGGGGGCACCCGCGCTTTTATCGTTACGCTCTGGACGGTGATGCGATCCCGGACTGGTCGCAAGTAACGATCAACATGGGCCAAGCTCGCGCTCCCGCCGAGTAGTGCTAAGACGCGCAGGGACTAAGCTGAACACCATAGTGACCCATCTGAGACAGAATTCCCGCCTTCTCATGGATCAAAACCTTCACCCTCCTGTGACATAATTTCCTAAGGGGCTTGCAATGGCGACGCCATGCAGGCTTTAGTGTTTGATTTAAGGACTGGCATGAACACTGCACATATTGTTTCTTCCGCGCAATTTGAGGCTCTCTACAGCAAACTGGAAGACCACACTGCACGGATCGGCGTGATTGGATTGGGATATGTTGGCCTTCCGCTGGTGCTGCTTTTCAGCGAACAAAAATTTCGGGTCACCGGCTTCGATATAGACAAAACCAAGGTCGAAACGCTTCAAGGCGGCGGGTCGTACATTGTGCGCATTCCCGGGACTGAGATCCAGGCGGCGCAGGCGGCGGGATTCACGGCGACGGCGGATTACTCTCGCATCGCCGAGATGGATGCAGTCCTAATTGCAGTTCCCACGCCTTTGAATGATCATCATGAGCCGGATTTGAGCTTTATTGTCGCTACCGCGGAAGCAATCGCTCCACATCTTCGGCCAGGACAACTGATCATCCTTGAAAGCACTACCTACCCGGGTACCACCGAAGAATTGCTGGTGCCGATTCTCGAAAAAAATCCACGCGGGGTGAAGGCAGCTCGCGGCGATAGCAACGGCGAGCAGACATTTTTTGTCGCCTTCTCGCCGGAGCGTGAAGATCCCGGCAATGATACCGTGGCACGCGCTGATATACCGAAAGTTGTGGGCGGCTTCAATACAGCCGCAACGGAGCTGGGGTGCAAGCTTTACGGCACTATTTTTCATCGCACGGTGCCGGTCTCGGCGCCGGCCGTAGCAGAAATGACCAAGCTGCTGGAAAACATTTACCGGTGCGTAAACATCGCGCTGGTGAACGAACTCAAGCTGCTCTGCCTGCGCATGGGGATCAATATCTGGGATGTGATACAGGCTGCGTCCACCAAGCCCTTCGGGTTCCAGGCTTTCTATCCCGGTCCCGGTATCGGCGGCCACTGCATCCCTCTGGATCCTTTTTATCTATCGTGGAAGGCGAAGGAATACGATTTTCACTCGGTTTATAGAACTGGCCGGTGAAATCAATCTCAGCATGCCGTATCACGTAGTCGCATCCACGATGGAGGCTCTAAACCGGCAGTGCAAGAGCCTGAACGGGTCGAAGGTGCTGGTGCTGGGCATCGCTTACAAGAAAGACATTGACGATCTGCGCGAATCACCCGCACTTACCATCATTGAGCTGCTACAGAAAGAGGGAGCTCAGGTCAGCTACAACGATCCCTTCTTCCCCTATGTCGGCCATGGGCGCAAATACAAGCTGGAGATGGCCAATGTGCCGCTTGAAAACCTGCAACAGTTCGATGCCGTGGTCATCGTCACCGACCACTCAAGTTACGACTATCCGTGGATCGTCAAACAGTCGCAGCTCGTGATTGACACCCGCAATGCAACCCGCGGGATCGAGAGCCCCAAAATCGTGCGCTGCTAAGTTGTGCGCTGCACAGCGCTGCCTTCGGCTCGGGATAACTTCTCCCCAGAAATGTGCAGGGTTCACGCTACTTCAAGGCCGTCCGCTGCGATGAAGAGGGCGGCTGGTTGTAGAGAATGTCTAGGCCCTTAATGACAGCGCGCGTGGAGGATCCGTTCGGGTCATTGTGCAGCAGGATCTCAGCGCGATGCTGAAAAACGCTGAGTGCCTTGGCTGCGGGAACATAGATCTGCTGCTGGGGATCAGTAAGAACCCACACGGAAGAGTCGCCATTCGTTCTGCGCTCAATCAGGAAGTCGCGGTCTAAAACCCGTTCCGGCTGTACTTTTCCCTGCTCAATCGACATGGTTTCCCTCAACCTGATCGTGACCGAGCCTCTGTCGTGCTTGATGCGGATTTTCTGGACGTCTGCGCGGCTGAATACCGCGAAAGCCGCGTGCTGACCGAAATCGCTGGTATTCGCATCGGCATCGAGCAACTGCTGGGCGTTGGCTGTGGCTGCCGTGAGAAATGCGGCCTCAATTTCCTTCTTCTCCGGCTTTTTATGTTGCCGGATGGAGGCAAGCACTGGAGTTGAACTGGATGTGGCCAGTGGCGATCCCGTGGGCGCATTCGCTGTCCCCCTCACAGTTATTTCATCGTCTGCGGGCGCCGCGGAGTCACGGTCCCGAGGCGTGTCATCAGGAGTGAGCGCCGCCAGCATTTCAGGATTGCTGTCAGGCCCCAGGCGATAGCGATAGAAACGTGGGCGGCCGCGGGCGAGCCACTGGTCGGCGATCCACGATTCGGTAATGATTCCCGACCGTACCGAGCTGAAGAAAGTTTTCTCTGTCGGCGAAACCACAATACCCACGTGTCCACGCCAGACAATCAAGTCACCAGGTTGGGGCTTCTTCACGCGCTCAAAATCCGGAGCGCCACGGTAAAGCGTGCGCGAGGGCTGATAGGCGTACTTCAGGCCGGCGCGCGAATACACCAGATGCACAAGATGAGAGCAGTCTGGTTTGCGGCGGAGGTGGGCGCCGGAGGTAAGAGCAAACTGGACCAGCGCTTCTCCCTGTTCGACGGAGAGTAAGCTAGACTGATCGTCCACCGGCGAAACAGGCGCGCTACGCGCCACCACGCCGGGCGTCATCAGCGCGGCCCAGAGCGCACAGGCGATCCCGAGTTTTCGAGTAATCAGGTGCACCACTGTTATTGTCTGATGAAACCCGCTGCCCTGGTGGGTGTCTCGTGTGGTACGCCACTCAGGAGTACAGGTGCGCCGCTTCACCATTGGCTGATCTCGTCGCCGCCCGCCGTGCAACCCTCCTGCAGGCCTATCCGCTCTCTCGGCGCTGCATCCAAGTGGGTTAAGGAATTATGGAGGTGACACCATGACAGATCCCAAGTCCAAGCCACAAATAGGACCAGAAGAACCGGGCAGCCGCCGCGATCCGGAAGAACGTCCTGTCGAACACGACCACGACGCCCGTGAAAAGGCGCACGACAAAACGCTGGCGGATTCATTCCCCACCAGCGATCCGCCATCAACCATCCCTGATCCTTCTGGCGATCAGGTGAACGCGAACCGTTCCGATGAAGAAGCAGCGTGAGCGCGCGAAAAGCCAGCATGGCTCACCGCGACGGAAAACCGTCGGCTCGCAACATCTAAAGCGCAGCCACGCCGAAACGCCCAATGACGGCCAACTACGCGGCTGGAAGGCTATTGCTGATTTTCTTGCTCTACCAGTGAACATCGCGCAACGCTGGGCCAAGGGTGGAATGCCGGTGCATCGCCAAGGCCGATTCACCGTAGCTGATGCTAACGATCTGCGGCAGTGGCTGGGACGCGAATCCAGGATGCCCAAGCCGGCGCACATTGCGGTGAACAAGGCGGATCTGGCGGCAGGACTGCGAGAGTCTATCTCAGCGGTCCGGCGGCAGCGTAACCCATAGCGCAGCAGAAAAAGCCACCGTCGCAACACGCTCATGCACTTTGAACGAAACAAAAACGACCCGCGGGGCCGTGGGACCAGGCCGTTCTGAACCCGTCCTAAGACGGTGGGAACCCGCCGCGGCTCTTTAGGCATTTCCGTACTGGCGGAACCTCGCGCACCGAGCCGTTATTATACGAGTCAGGCCCCCTGTTCATT